>Ga0224723_1002110_pt1 | contig 11265 bp, 3 predicted proteins | sample Balambano_FR2_Me_FD_161647 | JGI IMG/M metagenome (GOLD analysis project Ga0224723, IMG submission 161647) | Freshwater sediment microbial communities from Lake Towuti, South Sulawesi, Indonesia - Balambano_FR2_MetaG | ecosystem: Environmental > Aquatic > Freshwater > Lake > Sediment | place...
CCGAAATTGAAGGCAGACCGCTGCAGGGCGAATTTCTGCAAACGGCTCAGATTGTCAACACGATGGTGGATCAGCTCAACTCCTTTGCCTCGGAAGTAACGCGGGTGGCGCGAGAAGTGGGAACCGAGGGAATGCTGGGGGTGCAGGCGGATGTGCGTGGGGTCGCTGGAACCTGGAAAGACCTGACCGACAGCGTGAACTCGATGGCAGGCAACCTCACTGCCCAAGTGCGAAATATCGCTGAAGTCACGACTGCGGTGGCAAACGGCGACCTGTCCAAGAAAATCACCGTGGATGTCAAAGGCGAAATCCTGGAGCTGAAAAACACGGTCAACACGATGGTAGATCAGCTCAACTCCTTTGCCTCTGAGGTGACGCGGGTGGCGCGAGAAGTGGGAGCCGAAGGCAAGCTGGGGGGACAGGCACAGGTTAAGGGCGTTGCTGGAACCTGGAAAGACCTGACCGACAGCGTGAACTTCATGGCAGGCAGTTTGACGGCGCAGGTGCGAAACATTGCCGAAGTGACGACTGCGGTGGCAAACGGCGATTTGTCCAAGAAAATCACTGTGGATGTCAAAGGCGAAATCCTGGAGCTGAAAAATACCATTAATACGATGGTAGATCAGCTCAACTCCTTTGCTTCTGAGGTGACGCGAGTGGCGCGAGAAGTGGGAACCGAAGGGAAATTAGGGGTGCAGGCGTATGTGCGTGGCGTTGGCGGAACCTGGAAGGATCTCACCGATAACGTCAACTCCATGGCAGGCAACCTCACCGCTCAGGTGCGGAACATTGCAGAAGTCGCAACGGCGATCGCCAATGGAGACCTGTCGAAGAAAATCACCGTGGATGTCAAAGGCGAAATTCTTGACCTGAAAAACACGATCAACACGATGGTGGATCAGCTCAGCTCCTTTGCCTCTGAGGTGACGCGGGTGGCGCGGGAAGTGGGAACCGAAGGCAAGCTGGGCGGTCAGGCGCAGGTGGTTGGCGTTGCCGGAACCTGGAAGGACTTGACCGACAACGTGAACTCAATGGCAAGCAACCTCACAGCCCAGGTGCGAGGCATTGCACGAGTGGTGACGGCGGTGGCAAACGGCAACCTGAAGCTGAAGCTGATGCTGGATGCCAAAGGCGAGATCGAAACATTAGCCGACACGATCAACGAAATGATCGACACGCTGGCAACCTTTGCAGAGCAGGTTACGACCGTGGCGCGGGAAGTGGGCAGCGAAGGCAAGCTGGGGGGTCAGGCAAAAGTTCCGGGCGCATCGGGAACCTGGCGCGACTTGACCGACAACGTGAATGAACTGGCAGCCAACCTGACGACGCAGGTGCGAGCGATCGCAGAAGTGGCAACCGCAGTAACCAAGGGCGATTTGACGCGATCGATTTCGGTCGAAGCAAAAGGGGAAGTTGCTGTCCTCAAAGACAACATCAACCAGATGATCGAAAACCTGCGCGAGACGACGCAGAAGAATACCGAGCAGGACTGGCTGAAGACAAACCTGGCGAAATTCACCCGAATGCTGCAGGGTCAGCGCGACCTGGAAACGGTGTCCAAGCTGATTCTGTCCGAACTGGCTCCACTGGTTGCGGCGCAGCACGGCGTCTTCTATCTGATGGAAACCAACGAAAGCCCTACCCCCTATCTCAAGCTCATCAGTACCTATGCCTATCGAGAGCGCAAGCATCTGGGCAACCGTTTCCAGCTTGGCGAAGGACTGATCGGACAATGTGCCCTAGAGAAGGAGCGCATTTTGCTCACAGAAGTTCCGTCTGACTACATCAAGATTAGTTCTGGACTGGGTGAGGCGGCTCCGCTAAATGCCGTTGCGCTGCCCGTTCTGTTTGAGGGACAGGTGACTGCTGTCATTGAGCTTGCCTCTTTCTCGCGGTTTAGCGATATTCACCTGACGTTCTTCGATCAATTAACTGAAAGTATTGCGATCGTCCTTAATACGATTGCCGCCAGTATGCGAACGGAAGAACTGCTAAAACAGTCGCAATCTCTGGCAGAAGAACTGCAAACGCAGCAAAAAGAACTCACGGGAACTAACCAGCGATTGGAACAGCAGGCGCAGTCTTTGAAAGCCTCTGAGGAACTGCTCAAGAATCAGCAGGAGCAGCTTCAGCAAACGAATGAGGAGCTAGAGGAAAAAGCCGAACTGCTTGTGGTTCAAAATCGGGAGGTGGAACGCAAGAATCAAGAAATTGAACAGGCACGACGATCGCTCGAAGAAAAAGCCGAACAGCTTGCTTTAAGTTCCAGGTACAAATCTGAGTTTCTGGCGAATATGTCGCACGAACTGCGAACGCCGCTCAACAGTCTATTGATTCTGGCACGGCTGTTTGCTGAAAACAGTGAGCGTAACTTGACAGACAAGCAGATCGAATATGCGCGCACAATTTATTCTGCGGGGAATGACTTGCTCGGACTGATCAACGACATTCTGGACTTGGCGAAAATTGAATCTGGTACGATGTCGATCGAGCCAGAGGCAATGCCGTTTACTGATCTGCGCAACCATCTCGATCGCACCTTCCGTCAGGTTGCTCAAGACCGCAATCTCGAATTTCAGATCAGCTTTGATCCGCAGTTGCCGCGCAGTATCTACACCGATACCAAGCGACTCCAGCAGGTGCTAAAAAATCTGCTCTCAAATGCGTTTAAGTTCACCGAGCAGGGTCAAGTCTGCCTCAGTGTCAGCGTTGCAGCAAGGGGCTGGAGTTTTGACAAAGAAACGCTGAATCGTGCCGAGCGCGTCATCGCCTTTGCGGTTTCAGATACGGGGATTGGCATCGCGCCGGATAAGCAGCAGGTCATTTTTGAAGCGTTTCAGCAGGCGGATGGCACAACCTCTCGCAAGTACGGTGGAACAGGTTTGGGCTTGTCGATTAGTCGAGAAATTGCGCGTTTACTGGGCGGGGAAATTCGCCTCCAGAGCGAACTGGGTCAAGGCAGCACGTTCACGCTTTATCTGCCTCAAATTGAGGGTGGACGCTGGAGTCTTCCTGGCTCTGAACTGATACCATCCTCTGTCCAGCCTACAACCCCTCGACTTCTCGCAACTTCAACCGTATCTCAACCGCCAGCCGCAAATTCCCATCAGCCCGATACTGTGGCAATGATGGTCGAGCGTGCGATTGAAGACGATCGGGACACGATTCAGCCAGGGGATCTCACTCTTTTAATCATCGAGGATGATCTGAACTTTGCCCGGATTCTGCTAGATCTGGCGCGGCAGCAAGGCTTCAAAGGACTCGTCGCCACGCGCGGCAATCTGGGGCTGGAGATGGCACAGCATTTCAAACCCACGGCAATTATGCTCGATATTCGCCTGCCCGTGCTGGATGGCTGGATGGTGCTCGATCGGCTGAAGCACCACCCTGATACGCGCCATATTCCGGTTCACATTATGTCTGTGGAGGAAGGACTGCAACGCAGTTTGCGGCAGGGTGCGCTGGCGTATTTGCAAAAACCCGTCAACAGCGAATCTTTAATGAACGCGCTGGCGAGCATTAAAGAGTTTATCGAGCGTCCGATGAAGAGTTTGCTGATTGTCGAGGATAACGACATTCAACGTCAGAGTCTGGTCGAACTGATTGGCAATAGCGATGTGGCAATCACCGCAATGGGAACCGGAACCGAAGCTCTGGAAGCCCTGCGAGCAGGTCGTTTTGATTGCCTGGTTCTTGATCTGGGGCTGCCCGATATGGATGGGTTTGCCTTTATCGATCAGATCAAGCAAGATCCCAATCTAAGCCATTTACCAATCATCATCTACACCGGAAAAGAGCTAACTGCGCAAGAAGAGCGAGAACTGCGCCACATCTCTGACACGATCATCCTCAAAGATGTCCGATCGCCCGAACGATTGCTGGATGAAACGGCTTTGTTCCTGCATCGGGTGCAGGCAGACTTGCCAGAAATGCAGCGACAAATGCTGGAACGATCGCAGCAGCAAGATCCTGCGCTTGCAGGCAAGAAAATTCTCATTGTGGATGATGATGTGCGGAATATTTTTGCGCTAACCAGTGTATTAGAACGCTATGAAATGGAGATACTGTACGCAGAAAATGGTCGAGAAGGAATTACCGTGCTGCAAAATCATCCAGATGTTGATCTGGTGTTGATGGATGTGATGATGCCTGAAATGGATGGCTATGAGACAACACAGGCAATTCGACAGATTGGACAATTTGCAAATTTGCCTATTATTGCGCTGACTGCAAAAGCGATGCGCGGCGATCGGGAAAAATGCATTGAATCTGGAGCTTCGGACTATATCACGAAACCTGTAGAAACCGATCAGCTTTTGTCTCTGCTTCGTGTTTGGCTTCATCGCTAGCAAGATAGCCCTTAAAATAACCCCAGGCAGATGATGAATTAATCGGGCAAGTCGTCGCGTTTCATCTTCGATCGTTTGAAAAAATCGATCGCGCAAATTCGGTTCTTCAACGGCTCCATTTTGCAGGGCTTCCACCGTCACCTGAATATTGCTAATCGGTGTCCGCAGTTCGTGCGAAACATTTGCCAGAAAGGCACGCCGCTCCTGATCGAGTGAGGCTAACCGTTCGCTCATGCGATTCAGTTCGATCGCTAATTCATCTAATTCATGACTTTGCCGAATGCTCAATTTATCGCCAAAATGACCGCCGCCCGAACGAATCGCGAAGTTCCGCATCATCTGAATGGGAATGGAAAAACTTCGAGCTAATCGATCGCCGATCACCTCACATAACACCATTGTCAGCAGCTACGCACCAATGCCGTCCACCACAAAAACGAAAATTTTTTATTTGTTGAAGTATTAGTCAATATTACGGTTCTACCGTAACCCAACAGATTACTAGCCCCTGGCTGTCAGAACGCCACTTGTGATTTTACGCACTTGACCACAGGGACGACGGCTCTGTCACAGGGCTAATACTTTCATAAAGTGATGCAAAGATACTCCGAGACGTTTTTTATCTGGTTAATGTATAGGAACTCAGGATAGGCACGTGAGGCGATCGAACTCTGCGATCGATCTGTGTTTTGCTCTTCCAGCAGAACGCCCCTCAATGATTGCCCTCAATGATTGCCCTCAATATTACTGAAGCTGCCGCTACATTCTTTTGGTGTTTCTGTACTTCTACCCAGTTTTAAGCGTTGTTCCTGGGGATAAAATGCAGCCGGAATGTTTCAGGCTCATACGTAGGCTCACCCAGGTGGTTTATATGTAGGGACGGCTGAAATAAACCTGGCAAAGGCGCTAATGATGCTGATGGCTGTTAGCAATATCGTGCAGCATGTCTTGGAAAACCTTAAATGAAAAGACCCGGAAAATCCTATACATTTGAACAATCGGTGTATCGTTCGTTACTCGTTGCATCTTTCGCTGTCGGTGGCTTACTACAGTTTGTGAATCCTCTCCTAGCAGCCGGAACTGTTGCAGGGACTCAAATCAGCAACACAGCCACAGCAACCTACGAAGACCCAAACCAGCCCGGAACACCAATTAATACCACATCGAATCGTGTCACTGTCACAGTAGCAGAGGTTGCAGGGATCACGGTCACTCCCCTTGCGACAACAGATGTCAACGGTGGAACCGTGTTGCCTGATGATGTGATTCACTACGATTTTAGAATTACCAACGTTGGCAATGACCCAACTCGGTTTTTCCTTCCCGGTGTGGCTACGGTGACGGGTGCAGCGACGGCAGGCACTTTGCTGTACAGCACGGATGGCGGCGCGACGTTTCCCAGCACGAACACAATTCCCGTAGCCGGACTGACAACAGCCTCAATCCCGGTGAATGGATCGATCGTGGTGCGAGTTCCCGTGACGATTAACGAGCTTGCACCCTCTGGTGCGCCAATTTCTGTGCTGTACGGCAACACCGGAGCTAATGACAATAGCGCAGGCACGCAGAACCAGCCCTTCCCAACTGCGCCATCGGGCGGTGATGTTTATACCGTAGATAATCCAGATGGAACGGCAGGTGAAGCAACAGGAACCCCAGCAAACGGCGAACGAGAAGCCAGCGCTATCCAGCAGGTGCTAGTGGGTGCTCAACCTCAAGCGTTTGCAGCAGTCTTGAAAACTCGCAGCAGCTACACCGACTCTGGCACTGGCGCACTCAATGACGATATTTTGACTTACAGTCTGGGGCTTAGGGTTGATGCGATCGCACCAACGGGGAGTGTTGGATTAACACCCGCCGAGCTTGCAGGAACCGAAATTTCAGTCGGCGGCACACTGGCTACGCGAGTTCTGGTTTCTGATGCCATTCCAGCAAACACCCGATTGACCGGAACCCCAACCGCTCCGTCAGGCTGGCAGATTGTTTACACCAATAGCCCACTCACAACGATCGCAGATGATGCAGATTGGAGAACTAATCCTGCTGACATTGGCGGTATTGTGAACGCAACTCGGATTGGCTTCATTACTGCAGGACCGATCGCCACAGGAACAACGGTGAATGGATTTACCTTCCAGGTCATGACAAGCGGGGTGACGACCACTCAAACGATCGCCAACATTGCTCAACTGTTTGGTCAAACTCAAGGGGGCGGTACAACGATCGTTTACGACGAATCGGGAGATGCCAGTCCGAGTAACTTCAACGACAATGGTACACCCGGATCGAGTACGCCAACTGATGGGGTTGCAAATCCGGCACAAAACGGAGTTGATAGCGGTAACAACAACACGGGCGCGGGTCCAGGCGGCGAAGCAAACGTCTTTACGCTATCTGTTCCGGGAACGATTTTGAATGGGCCGAATGGTCGTCCGGATGCGGTGGGTCCGACAAACAACAACGATGACTTTACGAACCAATCTACGCCGATCGCAGCGAATGTCATGCCTGGGTCGAGCATTGATCCGGATGTTGTCACCTTCACAAACACGATTAATAATCCCAGCACCACAAACCCCCTGACCGGAGTGCTTCTGGTTCCCCATGATGGGGCTGCAACCAACACCCTACCCAACAATACGACCGTGACCCTGACCTATGGAAGTCAAACAGCAGTCTACACCTACAACGGGAATGACTTCATCTTTACGTCCGGGACTACGATTATTATTCCGAGTCTTGCGCCCGGTCAATCTGTAAACTACACCGTTGCGGTTGATTTGCCAGCCAATACACCGCTGTCTACAGACTTGGGCACGTCGCGCGGTGATTTACCCAGCTACCCTGTCCCGGTTTATGCCTTTGTTGATGTCAACGGGAACGGCAGACCGGATGCATCTGATACAACGCAAAACGCCACGATCGATCGCGTTTACACCGGATTCCTGAGAATGGTTAAAGACGCTCGAATTCTGGATGCCAACGGAACCCAGCTCGAAGGCTTTACCCAGGCACCCAGTGCGGTCAACATTCGCCCCGGCAACATGATCGAATATCGAATTACCTACACCAATATTTCGATCGCCCCCGTGGGTGCTGGAAACCGCATTCTTTCTGCAAACAACGTGGTGATCACCGAGGATGGTACAGTTTCGCCCAATAACTGGGCAACGGATCAGGACAGCAACGGTGCAATAGACACCAGCAATGTCATCGGTTCGACTTCTGCTTCTAACGGTTCTGTCATCTATTTCCCCAGCGGCGATCAAACGGGCACAACGGCAGCAACGGATGTGACTCGCTATGTCAACAATTTGGGAGTCATTGTTCAGCCGCAAGCCTCTGGAACGTTTATTTTCCGTCGCCGTATCAACTAAAAAACGATTTGGGAAGTCGATGTTTGATGTTGCATTCTCGTTCAGATTTGCATCCAAATTCGATTTCCCTTTATCGTGTTTCAGTTTGTCAGATTTTAATCTGTCTCCGCAATTTCAGGGCAGTTAAAAACTGATCAATTTTATTGATTTTTTACGTTTAGAAGGTATCGACATGAAGCGTTTACAGCAGCAAAATCTGCGAATTTTGGGATTGGGGGCGATCGTCGCTGTCCTGGTGACACCCGCGCTATTTAACCAGCCTGTTCTGGCTCAGCTCCAGCAAATCCGGCAGTCGGTTGCCCAGAACTTGCAGCGAGAACCTCAGGTGCAGCTCACCCTATCTGCTGCCAAGCAGGTGATGACAACCAGCAATACTGGCAAACCTGAAACCTCCTGGCAGCCGCTCAGCGGTAAAGTGACGGTGCAACCAGGGGATGTGCTGCAATATCGACTGAATGGAAAAAACGTCAGCGATCGTCCGGTTCGTAATCTGGTCGTGACCCAGCCCGTTCCAGCTCAGATGAAATATGTGCTGAATTCTGCAACTGGCAATCAGGCAGGCAGCGAAATCACATTCAGCATCGACAATGGGCAGACCTTTGTTGCAAATCCTACCGTTCAGGTGACGTTGCCTGACGGCACGATCGAAACCCAACCTGCACCCGCAGAAGCCTATACCCACGTTCGCTGGAACTTTGGTGGTGTGCTGAGTGCCGGAGCAGAACTGGATGCAGCCTATCAAGTTGAAGTGCGTTAGGCGATCGTCATCTGCACGATGTGATGCTGCCTTTTTACAGGCGAAACAGTTGCAGTGCAAACGCACTGAATGAGGACAAATTTTTGATGAGCGATCGACTCCAACTCCCCATCTGTCTTCTGGGTGGCAGCGTTCCAGTGCTGGCTACAACGGTTTTGCTGAGCGGTATTTTACCGTCCCCTGCTTTTGCTGAAACCCGCCTGCAATGCAACGCAACCAGCACGATCGGAGTCACGCTGCTCAATCAGGCAACGTCTAACTACAGCGACGAGGATGGAACTGTTTTGGGTAGTGCGTCTGCTGCTGTAGCAGGTCAGATGACACGCGGAGGCACACTCAGCATTGCATCGGTCGGAGTTTTTGACCGAGACGGCAACCTGATTTATTCGCTGGGCACGATCGCCGCTTCTCTGAATACCACTTTTGTGGCTCAGGGTTGGAGCCAGGAGGAAGCCAATGTTGGCAGCGTTGCTGCGATCAAGGCTTTTGCGGGATTGCCCAACGATGCAGCCCTTCAGCAAACGATCGGCGCAATCAAATCTGCACTGCTGATCGCTGTGCCGGGTAAAGCAACTGAGATCGATCGCGGCAGTTGGGATACGACGCTGGCTCTGGCGGTTGTCGGTTTAGCTCCTGCGGCACTTCAGTCGATCGGTTTCACAGATACAGACGCACAAACGGCTGCCAATGCAGCGATCGCCGTCATTTCTACCAGTGCCGGAACAGTTCAGTTCAGCCAGATGGCGCAAATCGCAGTTCAAGACGCAGTCCGCGCAGTCCCCGGTCAGGCTGCCCTGCTTTCAGCAGCAAATCAAGCTCTTGTAGCCGACCTGAGCAGCATTCGAGACCGAAAAAACACCGGACTCCATGCCGGGGATACTCTCCGCTTCAAATTTGCGCTCACGAATACGGGTTCAGCGCCGATCGACGTAACGCTGCCCACGGTATCCGAGATTCAGCAGACGGGGATGGCGGGTTCCGCAACTGCAACCGCAGTCACGATCGAGGGTTCTGATGGGGGATCAAGTGAGGGGGCAACGCCTGCTCCAACTGCGCTTTCCTTGGCGGCAGGACAGCAGATGAATTTATGGATCGATACGACGATCGGTACGATTCCCGAAACCGCAAGTGCACTGGCGATCGGCTTTAGCAGTGGCTGTGGCGGTGGGATTGCGCAGCAAATGATTACGCTGTTGCCGCCCAGCAGTTCTCTGAGACTGGACAATCCCTTTGGGCAAGTTACGGGCTGTGACGGAGCGCCGCTATCAGACTATCGCGGCATTCGAGTTGCGCTCTATCGTCCGGCTGCAAACGAAAACACGGGTGATGTCGGTAATCTTCTGCGGTTAAGTGCCACCGAATTTCCAGATAACCCCAACAACGCAATCCCTGCAGGGTTTGACCCCAACCGCGAAAATCGCAATCCCTTTCAGCTCACCGCTGAGGAGCAGGGCAAATATCAGTTCCTGCTTTCTCCTGAACAGTTGCGCCCCAGACAAGCTTACATTCTGGTCGTCAGTCCACCTGCTGATTCGGAATATAGCGAACGCCGGATTCGGCTGGTGATGGGCGATCGCACCTCTCAGGGAATCGCTTACCGCGCCACCGCACTGGACGGTTTACCCCTCAGCGCAAACGCTCGACGAACTGCGATCGACGGAATCTTGAGAACCGATGGCGAGACGGGATCGCTGTTCCTGGTAGATCTCAATCTCAGCATTTGTCAGTCGGAGTCGATTCAAATCACGAAAACGGGCGATCGGGCTGCGGCGGCACCGGGCGACACCGTGATCTATCGTCTGCTGGTGCGCAACTTGTCGAGTGCAGGGATCGCTCGCCTTTTGATCACCGATACCCTGCCGCTGGGCTTTAACCTGCTTGCTGATTCAGTTCGCGCTGAAATTGGCAATCGATCGGTTTCGCTCACAACCCATCGAGACGGTGCAACCGTTTCCTTTCAGCTCAATCAAGCATTGCCCGAAGATGCCACGCTGACGATCGCCTATGGTGCGCAGTTGACCCCCGATGCGCTGCGGGGAACCGGGCAAAACTCAGCAATCGCCCGTGGACGCAGAGACGACAACGATTGGACGGTGCGCGACGGTCCGGCAGTGCATCGGCTGCGGGTTGAACCAGGGATCATTACCGACTGCGGCACGATTTTGGGTCGTGTGTTTGTCGATCGCAATTTTGACGGCGAACAGCAGCCCGGAGAACCCGGAGTTGCCAATGCGGTGATTTATCTGGATGACGGTAACCGCATCAGCACCGATGCCAACGGCTTGTTCTCGGTTGCCAATGTTCTGCCGGGATATCGCACCGGGGCACTCGATTTAACCAGCATTCCAGACTACACGCTTGCTCCCAACGAGCGATTTATCGAGCGCAACAGTCCTTCTCGCCTGGTTCATCTGGCACCCGGAAGCCTGGTGCGAATGAACTTTGGGGTCATGCCTGCAACACAAGAGGCATCGGAACCATGACCTCGATTCTCATCATTGTGAAACATATCTACCGTTCCTTTCTCAAAGCCAGCCTGATGGGAGCGATCGCAGGGTCTTTATCCCTTCCTGCCCTTGCCCAAACCCAATCTCCTTCCCAACCCATTCAGCCAATCCCCGCAGCAGGAGAACTGTTTCATCCTGCTTCTTCAGAACAGGCACCGCTCCCAGAGCGATCGACCCCCACTGACTCAGCCCACCCCCAAACGCCCACACCACAACCCATTACGCCTCCAGAGGCGATCGACCAACCAACCCCGCAAACAAACTCCACACTCCCC
>Ga0224723_1002111_pt1 | contig 11262 bp, 8 predicted proteins | sample Balambano_FR2_Me_FD_161647 | JGI IMG/M metagenome (GOLD analysis project Ga0224723, IMG submission 161647) | Freshwater sediment microbial communities from Lake Towuti, South Sulawesi, Indonesia - Balambano_FR2_MetaG | ecosystem: Environmental > Aquatic > Freshwater > Lake > Sediment | place...
ATCAGGATCAGGGTTCGGGTTGGGGTCAGGACCGGGACCCGGATCGGGATTTGGACCTGGCGTCGGAGGGTTACGGATGGTCACACGAACGGCGATCGGCGCAGAGACAGACAGAAACGGCGCACCATTTGCCAGATCGATCGCAACGACTTCAAATACGGGCAGAATCGCAGGCACATCGAGCGGCGGTGTATAAACCAGCGTATCGGTCGGAGTCAGCGTGGTTCCCACGACAACGGGCACACCGTTCAACGTCAGCGTTCCTTCGAGCGGGAGGGAAGTAACTCGCAGAAGGGTGACATCTCCGTTTGGATCCGTGACACCTGCGACAAAGCGGCTCACTGGAATCGAAAGCGGCTCCCCTACGAGCGTGGTCAGGGCAGTGATTCCCGGAGTAATGGTTGGCGCGCCATTGACCGAGGCGATCGTAATCGAGGGTTCAGGCGTGAGGGTGTTTCCGGCAGGCGCAACGGCAAAACTGCCTGCAGCAAGTGTTCCTCCAGGTCCCGCAGTCAGCGCTCCAGCACTCCCGCTTCCGTCTGTTCCAGCGATTCCAGGCGTGCCGACCACAAACGGGCGATTTTCAGCTCCGCCTGCAAACTGAATGGCGATCGTTCCCGGTGTGCCGCCATCCAAGCCACCTGTAACATCAATACTGGCTGCGGCTCCTGCTTCGCTAGATAATACGCCCGTGATCTGCACACGATCGCCTGCGATTGCGACATCCCCCGCCTCCCCAAAAAGACTGGAAGCATCGATCGTCTCTAGCGTGACATTGCCGCGCGTACTGGCGATCGTTACGTTGCCAGCAGGTTCACCAAACGCTGCCCCTGTTGTAACTGTGCCTGTTGTAATGTCTCCGGTTGCAGTCAGGGTTAAATCGCCTGAAGCGTCACCAAACTCACTAACTCGGCTCTGAGTATTAATCGTTCCTGTAGCGATCGTGGCTCCAGAAATGATCAGATCTCTGCCATTGGCGAAAATTGGCGTTGCCGGGCTGAAAAATCCGCCAGCTCCATCTTTATCTGCATCTGCCGTAAAGCGAATTGACGCACCCGCGCTGGGAACAAATGAAAGGGCGGCGATCGAGGAGTCAACCGTAATGTTATTGGTCGCTTCCAGGATGACATCGGCAAACTGAGCCGTGAGCGTTGCAGCGGCGATCGTGACATCTCCGACAAGCTCACCCGCCAGAATATCGGGCAGGGCAGCATCCGTTCCCGGCGTTTGCGGCAGAATGTCGGAAATCAGAATATTCGTGGGGTCAAGCAGGAGCGTCCCCCAATTACCGTTCGGCGCACTGAGATCCACCTGTCCGGCAAAGGAGAGATGTCCTCTGCTGGAAACTTCCGCAAAGCCACCATTTCCCCCTTGACTGCCCCTGGCACTGATGTTGCCAAAGAACTGCGTCACCTGATCCGACCACAAAATTACCTGTCCGCCACTGCCCGCCCCAGCCGCAGAAGCTGCATTTGCCGCAAGGCTGGAACTGGGGTCTACATAAACAACCTGAGACCGGGGCAGCGTGCCTGTCCCGTGCAAATCACCCCCCACGCGAATTCTGCCGCCCGTCATACTCGACGCATCCAGATCGGCATCCAGCAGCGCAATGCGATCGCCCACTACTGTAATCTCAGGACTGCCCGATGTTCCGGCGGCTGTTGCTGCACTGACCGTTCCTGAAACGATCGCCGTTCCGGGCTGCGTGGGAATCACCGTTCCCGATCTGCGAAGCTGCACCGTTCCATCCGGCTGAACAGTCAGATCGGTCGCGCTCTGAATTTCCTCCCCACCTGTCAGCAATGACGGCAGGGAAAGCGGCGTAGACGGAAGGGCGGCGGAATTGGCTGAATGCTCTGTCGGTAGTTCCAGACTCAGCAGCGATCCGGTCTGGCTCAGGCGCACTCGGCTGGTTCCGGGAACTGCAGCGATCGTCAGATTTCCCCCCGGTGCAGCAATTTCGCCCGTGTTGACCACCGTTCCCCCCAGCAGCGTCAGGGATTGACCCTCAGCCACCGTCAAATTGCCGGAGTTGACGATTGCCCCCGGCTGACTCAGCGCAAAGTCAAACTGAGTCGGATCGCCCACCAGCGCCGCATAGTCGGGATTGCCTACATCACTCAGCCAGCCGTTCGCAAACCCGATGCCTGTTGCAGTCGTGGCAGTAAACGCCGCCGGAACGTCGAGCCGCGCATTGCGCCCAAAAAGTACGCCCGCCGGATTGATCAGATACAGATTAGAATTGCCGCCCGACACGCGCAAAATGCCGTCGATCAGAGAAGCCTCGCCGCCCCGAATCTGAGCCAGAATATTGCGAATCGCCGGATCAGACTGAAAGTTGGCAATCTGGTCGCGGCTCAGCCCAAACCGCTCAAAGCTGTGAAACAGGTTCCTGCCATCTCGCGATCGCTGTCCGCCATTAACATCAAAGCGATTGCCGCGCTGCCGCACCTGCGTTCTTGTGCCGTCATTGGCTGGAGTGATGCGCTGTGCCAGAACCGGAGAAGCAGTCAACACCGTAAGCAGTACCAGCAGCAATCGAAAAGCCTGGAAACCAGAGATCGTAGACATGGAGGCATCAGGTCGAGTCAGAACAGCTCATTCCTACGTTACGTCAGACGATCGATCGATTCCGTACAAACCCGCAAAAAATTAATGCGGCACGGCTTCAGAATTTGATCCATTGGTTTTTGGAGCAGGTTCGCTAAAGTAATGCGTGATATCAACGCGATGCAACGCCTTTGTCTTCCTCAACTTTGCCTCCCTCAACCCATTCCCACTCTCCCTCAACCGCCCCAGCTCTGTCTACCTCCTGGCACGGACACCTCAAACTCGACTATGCCCAGCGAGACGATAAAACCATTCTCGATCGCGTCTTTGTCCAGGCTCCTCTGAAAGTACAGCGTCCCTTTTATCCCGAAGCCGGAACCTGTCATACCGTGATGCTGCATACGGCGGGAGGCGTGGTGGGAGGCGATCGGCTCTCGCTGCAGGTCAGCCTTCAGCCCCAGACCCATGCTTTGATCACCTCGGCGGCTGCCGCTAAGATTTACCGCAGCAACGGTCAGGAGGCACAGCAAACCACGCAGATTAGAATTGGCTCTGATGCCTGTCTGGAATGGTTTCCTCAAGAGACGATCGTGTTTAACGGGGCGCAATATGCGCAGCAGCTCAAAGTTGAGCTAGATCCGGGAGCAATCTGGATGGGCTGGGATATCACCCGATTGGGACGCAGCGCCAAGGGCGAACGGTTTGATGGGGGCAATTGGCGATCGAAAACCGAAGTCTGGCAAAACGATTATCCCCAGGGGGAAAGTGCTTCGCAACGACTACTATGGGTTGACCTGCAGGGCATCCAGGGCGGACACGAGATGCTGACCAGCCAGCACGGACTTGCCGGATCTCCCGTGATTGGCAGCTTTGCTTTCGTCGGACGCGAAGTTTCACCCGCTCTGGTCAAAGCAGCGAGAGCCGCATGGCATCCAGAAAGCGAACAACCTGAGGAACCACTCATTTCCCTCCACGAATCAGCCAATCAAATCGGGGTAACTCGTCTCACCGCCGGGCTTCTCTGCCGCTATCGCGGCAACTCGACGCTGGAAGCCAGAAAATGGTTTGTGCGAGTCTGGGATTTGGTGCGGCGGGAGGAGTTGGGGCGATCGATTTGTGTGCCCAGGGTATGGCAGGTTTAGGAAGGAGGGGAGATATGAGAATTACGGCGGTTGGGCAGGATGATTTTAATGAGTGGCTAGGGCTGGCGTTGAAGCTCTGGCCAGATAACTCTGCTGAGGAAATGCGAGTCACTTTAACCGAAATCTTTGAGTCTCCCCGTGAGGCAGGTTTTCTCGTGAAAAATGAGGCGGGGAGGGCGATCGGCTTCATTGATCTTTCGCTGCGATATGAATATATTGCCGGGGCGAGCCGCAGTCCAGTAGCCTATGTCGAAGGAATTTACGTGGAAGAGGACTACCAGAAGCAGGGAGTGGGCAAGGCTCTGATCCACTTTGCAGAACAGTGGGCACTGGAGCAGGGATGTATAGAACTCGCTTCAGATGCTCTGCTCGATAACGCTGTTAGCCATGCGTTTCATCAGCGAATGGGGTTTCAGGAAGTCGAACGGGTTGTTGCTTACATCAAGCCGATTCTCTCCGAATAAAACCTTTCTCCTCGAATAAATCAGCTTCTGGTTCCGCTGCTCCCGCATAATGAAAGAAGAAATGTAAACAGATGTTTCACGGGATAGCGGTAGCGCATCATGGCGAGAGATCTACGCGAATTTTTGCAGTTGCTCGAAGATCGGGGACAGCTCCGACGCATCAAAGCCCTCGTCGATCCAGATCTGGAGATTTCTGAGATCAGTAACCGGATGCTGCAATCGGGTGGGCCTGCGCTGCTGTTTGAGAATGTCAAAGGCGCAGATTATCCCGTCGCAATTAACGTCATGGGAACGGTGGAGCGCATTTGCTGGGCAATGAATATGGAGCGCCCTGAAGAGCTGGAAGCGCTGGGCAAGAAGCTGGCGTTGCTCTATCAGCCCCGTCCACCCAAAAAAATTTCGCAGGCGATCGAGCTAGGTCAAGCCCTGTTCGACGTGATCAAAGCAAAGCCCGGACGCGATTTCTTTCCCCCCTGCCAGCAAATTGTCCTGAAAGACGATCAGGTCGATCTGACTAAGCTCCCTTTGCTGCGCGTGTATCCCGGTGACGCTGAGCGGGTGATGACGCTGGGCTTGATGATTACCAAAGATCCCGAAAATCGCACGGTGAATGTGGGCGTGTATCGCCTGCAGCTTCAGTCAAAAAATACGATGACGGTGCAGTGGCTCTCGATTCGGGGGGCGACCCGCCACCTGAGAAAGGCGGCAGAGCGGGGTCAGAAGCTGGAAGTCGCTGTTGCATTGGGCGTTGATCCGCTCCTGATTATGGCAGCCGCAACCCCGATTCCGGTGGATTTATCGGAATGGCTGTTTGCCGGACTCTATAGCGGCGAAGGCGTGAAGCTGGCGAAGTGTAAGACGATCGACTTAGAAGTTCCCGCTGACGCAGAGTTTGTGCTGGAAGGCACGATTACTCCGGGCGAAACGGCGATCGATGGTCCCGCAGGCGATCACATGGGCTTTTATGGCGGCGTGAATGAAAAGGCTCCACTGATTCGCTTCCACGCAGTCACGCACCGCAAAGATCCGATCTATATGACCACGTTTAGCGGTCGTCCCCCCAAGGAAGACGCAATGATGGCGCTGGCACTGAACCGCATCTACACGCCGATTCTGCGGCAGCAGGTTCCCGAAATTGTCGATTTCTTCCTGCCAATGGAAACCCTGAGCTACAAAGCGGCAGTGCTGGCGATCGACAAAGCTTACCCCGGTCATGCTCGTCGAGCCGCAATGGCTTTCTGGAGTGCCCTACCCCAGTTCAACTACACCAAATTTGTGATTGTGGTGGATAAGGACATCAATATCCGCGATCCGCGTCAGGTGGTCTGGTCGATCGCCTCCAAAGTTGATCCGGGACGCGATGTGTTTATCCTGCCCGACACCCCATTTGACTCCCTGGATTTTGCCACCGAAAAAGCCGGACTGGGCGGACGCATGGGCATTGATGCCACCACTAAAATTCCGCCGGAAACCGATCGCTACTGGCATGAACCGCTCAAATCTGACCCCGATACGGCTGCTATGGTCGATCGACGCTGGGCGGAATATGGCTTAGCAGACTTAAAACTGGATGAAGTGAACCCCAATTTATTCGGCTATGACATTCGCTAGCAATCTTTCGCTAACAATCTAACTAATGGGCAACTTTTAACTAAAGAATCGACTAAAGAAGCGATCGATCTGCTTGTGTAAATAGGCAAATGGACTCAGCATGCTGCCAACAAAAAACGCAGTTTGACAAGATAATCCTAAATCCGAAAAAGCCCGATCGCGATAGCGAATTAGATGAATAACTGTGCGCTTTAATCCACCTAAAAAACTGCGCACTAGCAAAAGTGGTTTCTCCCACGATCGGGCTAAGATCAGCCGAATTTCACAGGTACATAATCCATAAAGCCGCGCAATTTTAGTGAGATAGGCTTTCTCCATTCTCCAGACAGGAATTAAGTGCTCGATTTGCATTTCCGGGTTGTACCAAATCTCCCAGCCCTGCTTATAAAGCCGCAGCGAAATTTCATAGTCGTTACCGCCGCGATGAATTCGCTCAAAGCGATCGGGCATACTGTCTAACCATGCCTGCTTTTGCACGACCAATCCTGCTCCGGGCGGCAATCTTAACTTTTCTGGCTCAAATTGTTTGGCAACCTGACCGTGTTTACAAACTGCCAGAAATAATTTAACTTGCTCAAATCCTGGCGGTGGTTTGATCTCGTACTTCCCGTGAATCTGCCCGCCAAAAGCACCCACCTGAGGATGGTTGATCCCAAATTGGTAGGCAGCAACAACCCAGTTTTGATCGGGTAAATTGTCATCGTCTAGAAAGCCAATCCAGACTCCATTTGCTGCATTAACTGCGGTTTGACGCGCATAAGTTAACCCTTGTTCGACTTCACAGCAGTAGCGCAGCGGTATTTGCGGGTGCAGATTTTGAAAGGTTTCAACAATCCGTGGCGTATCATCCGTGCTGTTATTATCAACGACAACGATTTCCCAACTTAATGTTTTTGGGGTGATTTGCGATCGAAGTTTCTCCAGCACTAATGGCAGTGTTTTTGCTCCATTAAAAGTTGGAATTGCAACTGTAAAATGAATTGCCTCTGGCTCAATTTTCATTGCCGCTTAATGAGTTTCTTAACTGAGTTTTTCAGGGCGAATATCGCTTGTTGAAATGGCAGTTTTAGAATGCTTGAAATAGCCATTTCTCCATAAACAGAAGGGGCTGATTAAGCTACTTTTCAGCAGTTCCCATTGACAGGTTGATAGGAGATTCGATCGCCCTTTTCTGCCATATTTCCACCAATGCAGCAGCATCTTTCGCAGGTCATTCACGATATAGGCGATCGTTGCTCCACTTCGTTCCCAGGAGGACATTCCCGCAGTTCGAGTCACATATCGGCTCAGCCCAATTCCCCGAAAAAAAGGAATGAGATAGTCTGCTTCCAGTCGCCGTGCCGGAATTTTGTGTCGTGCCCGCATTGCCGGGTTGTACCAGATTTCCCAGCCCGATCGCTGTAAATATGCCAGTACTTCGAGATCTTCGCCCGCCAGCATATCGCCAGAGACGCGACCCGGCAGAATGAGCTGAGACGGCACACAAGCCCACCATGCCGACCGCCGCACAACCAATCCCGCCGCAGGAGGCAGCAGCGGTTTACGCGGGTCATAGCGTAAGGGCTGACTACCGCGATCGGTCAGGGCAAAAAATGGCAGGAGCGGCTTGATCTCAGGTGAAGGCGGCACCTCGAACTCGCCGCGAATCCGGCTGGCGATCGCCCCTGCTTGAGGATGACTTTGGGCAAATGCATAGGCAGCCGCAACCCAGTCCTCATCCGGCAAGTTGTCGTCATCTAAAAAGCCAACCAGAGCGCTGTGCGCCTCCCGCAGGGCAAGCTCTCGTGCAAATGCAACTCCCTGGCGCGGCTCAAAGGCATAGCGCAGCGGACAGGGAAAATCAGACTGGATAGTTGCCTGATACTCAGCAACAATTTGAGCCGTTCGATCGCAGCTATTGTTATCGATCACAATCACTTCCCAGGAAAGGGGTTCTGGAACAATTTGCGATCGAAGACATTCCAATACGTCAGGCAATCGTTGTTCACCGTTGTAGGTCGGAATTGCAATCGTGAAATCAACCATAAAAGCAGCATTCAACGAGCAGAGATGCCTTTAGCATTCCCGTCTGCATCGCGATCGAAACTTTGCCGAAAACTCTACAAAATGTTGCGGCTTCTCAGTCATTGCAAGTCTATGCCAGTCGATGGGCAGTGGCTCGCAGGTCAGTATCACAAATAATTCAGTATCACAAATAAAATGTTGTCAAATCTTACAATCTGTGCTTGAAACTGAGGGGAAATTCGTCCTGGGGCGATCGCTTCGATTGCGTCCCTGAGGAAATGTATTACAAAATGTTGCGGCGTGCCTAAGAATGTGAACGAGATGCCGGACAATAAATCGGGAAGATGACTGAGGCTAGACCACTGAAAACCAGACTACTGGGGGCTAGTGTTCAGGCACCTTTATTGATGCACGCCAGTATAAACATTCCTGGTACATTTTGCTTTTCGGAGGAATCCATCAATGAGTATTGTCACGAAGTCAATCGTGAATGCTGATGCTGAGGCTCGCTATCTCAGCCCTGGTGAACTGGATCAAATTCGTGGTTTCGTTACCTCTGGTGAGCGTCGCCTGCGGATTGCTCAGGTTCTGACCGAGTCTCGTGAGCGCATCGTGAAGCAAGCTGGTGATCAGCTCTTCCAAAAGCGTCCTGACGTTGTTTCTCCCGGCGGCAACGCATACGGCGAAGAAATGACCGCGACCTGCCTGCGCGACCTTGACTACTATCTCCGCCTGATCACCTACGGAGTGGTTTCCGGTGATGTCACCCCGATCGAAGAAATCGGTATCGTGGGCGTGCGCGAGATGTATAAGTCTCTGGGTACTCCGATCGATGCAGTTGCAGAAGGCGTTCGCGCAATGAAAAATGCTGCTGTGTCGCTGATGTCGGGTGAAGATGCTGCTGAAGCTGGCTCTTACTTCGACTATGTCATCGGCGCAATGCAATAAGAGTTTCTAAGAGTGAGCCATTTTTGACTCAGATTAGAAGACTCATCCCTCTTTCAATTTTCTATCTTGATCCACAAGATTACGTTTTAAGGAAGCGAGATCATGCAAGACGCTATTACCTCTGTAATCAATTCGGCTGACGTTCAGGGCAAGTACCTGGATACCTCCGCAATCGAGAAGCTGAAGAGCTACTTCTCCACTGGTGAACTGCGCGTTCGTGCAGCAACCACCATTAGCGCTAACGCTGCTGCGATCGTGAAGGAAGCAGTTGCGAAGTCCCTGCTGTACTCTGATATCACCCGTCCCGGCGGCAACATGTACACCACCCGTCGCTATGCTGCTTGCATCCGCGACCTCGACTACTACCTCCGCTATTCCACCTACGCAATGCTGGCTGGAGACCCCTCCATCCTGGATGAGCGGGTGCTGAATGGTCTGAAGGAAACCTACAACTCGCTGGGTGTACCGATCGCTGCTACCGTGCAGGCAATCCAGGCAATGAAGGAAGTCACCGCTAGCCTGGTAGGTGCTGACGCTGGTAAAGAAATGGGCGTTTACTTCGACTACATCAGCTCTGGCTTGAGCTAATTCGAGTTTTGGGTTTTGAGTTTTAGGCTCGATCGGACTGTGATTGAATCACGCTCATGATTCGAGTTTGAGGCTGAAAGCTGAAAACTCACAGCTTGAATTTCCTGGAAGTCTGGGAAGTCTAGAGTGAGTGTTAGGCAGTCAGGGGCGGCTCATAGAGCGAGCTGAGACAGTCTAAGATTGATTCTGGACTCCCAGATTTTGATTAGGATTCAGTTGACGGATTCAACAAACCTGTTTCCGACTGTTCAGGAGAGTACACGATGCGGATGTTTAAAGTGACGGCTTGCGTTCCCAGCCAAACGCGGATTCGCACCCAGCGGGAACTGCAAAACACCTATTTCACCAAGCTGGTTCCCTACGACAACTGGTTCAAGGAACAGCAGCGGATTCAGAAGATGGGTGGCAAGATTGTCAAAGTCGAATTGGCAACGGGCAAACCCGGCATGGATGTTGGACTAAAGTAGTCCTTTCCTCAAATTCTTCACAACAAGCAATCAGGTTTATTTCGCATTTGTCGTCATTAAACCTGCACAAGCTGGGCAGTGCCGCTCAACAACCAGGCTAGCTTTAGTCGGTTTTGCGAGGTAGTGCCCACTTTGTATTTAAAAAAGCCTTTTTAGATAGACTCATTTTTACACCGATTCAATGGTCACGCCTTCTAGCTCCTCATCTGTTTGCTGGTAGAGCTGCCGCAGTTGCGCCAGGGTTTCAGAGTCAGGCTGCCAGAATCCGCGCCCCTGAGCTTCCAGCATGCGTCCAACAATGTTGCGAAACGCTTCAGGGTTTGCCTGACGCAGTCGTTCTGCCATCTGAGGGTCAAGCGCGTAGGTTGCCGCTGCCTGATCGTAAACCCAGGTTTCCTGAAAATCGGCAGTGCCTGCCCAGCCCATTAGAGCCGTCATCCGCTGGGAAATTTCGTATGCGCCGCCCGAACCCTGACTCGCCATCGCTTCTGCCCATTTGGGATTGAGCAATTTGGTGCGATATTCCAGGCGCAGGAGTTCTTCCAGCTTGCGTGGCGTGGTGTCATTCGAGAAGCTTTCTACAAAGCTGGCAGTCACCTTGCGACTAGCGGTTCGCGCAACTCCGAAGGAACCGCCCTGCATTTCCGCAGCTTTTTTTAGTCCACCCGTGTTCGCGTAGTATTCCTGGATATCAGTCAAGCCATACTCGATCGAGTCAATTTGCTGCACAATGCGATCGGTTGTTTTCAGCAGCGTTTCCAGCACTTCTGGACGCGCCTGTCCTTTATCTTTACGACCATAGCTAAACCTATTGCGCCCTGTCCAGGTTTCTCCCAGCTCATCTCCCGATTCCCAGTTTGCATCCACAACGCGATCGTTCACCAGCGAGCCAAAGTCACCCGCAGGATTTGAGAACAGCCTTGCCGATGAGTTATCGATGCCTTTTGCTTGTAGCACAAGCGCGTGTTTGCGAATAAAATTCTGATCGATTGGCTCGTCGATCGTGGATGCCCTAAGGAACAAATCATCTAACAGTTCAATCACATTCACAAAGCTATCGCGAAAGATGCCAGAGAGATTTCCCAGGATATCAATGCGGGGGTGATCCAGTTCCGAAAGCGGCTTTAGCTCATAGCGCACGATACGCCCCGTTCCTTCTTTTACAGGTTCCGCACCGACCAGCTCCAGCAAAATGCCGATCGATTCTCCTTTCGTTTTGATTGCATCCAGCCCCCATAGCATAACGGCGATCGTTTCCGGATAAGTATCGTGCTCCTGCAGATGTTGAGCAATAAGTTTTTGAGCGATTTGTCGTCCCCGCTCGTAGGCTGCTGCTGATGGCATTCGATACGGATCAAGCGCGTGAATATTGCGTCCGGTCGGCAAAACGCCAATACCATCTCGCAGTAAATCGCCGCCCGGAGCCGGAGGAATGTATTCTCCGTTCAGTCCGCGCAGCAGGTTTGTGAGTTCGTCAGGAGTCTGATT
>Ga0224723_1002112_pt1 | contig 11262 bp, 9 predicted proteins | sample Balambano_FR2_Me_FD_161647 | JGI IMG/M metagenome (GOLD analysis project Ga0224723, IMG submission 161647) | Freshwater sediment microbial communities from Lake Towuti, South Sulawesi, Indonesia - Balambano_FR2_MetaG | ecosystem: Environmental > Aquatic > Freshwater > Lake > Sediment | place...
CCCCGGGGCCGCTGGTGCCATTGCCGCTAGACCCTATTCTGCATCCAGTGGCGGCGGTCAGATTGCGGGCTGGAGTGGGGGGTTTTACGGCAACTCTCAGTATCACGCCGGAGCGCCTGGGCAATTTGACGGAACGGATTACTACTTTCAGTGTCGCGTCAAGGTGGACCCTAACCGCATCTCCGGAGGCAATTCCTCGGTCGATGTCGGCAAGCTGTTCTACTTCACGCGCACCGATCGATCTGCCACGGATCAGGAAATCGTGGTGTTCAGTGGTCACCCAATAAACGGAAACAACTACTTCAGCATGTATCGCTCGGTAAGCCCGTCACTCGCGAGCGATCCGCCGGGTGTATCTGTGCACGGCGATCAGCCGGGTACTCGCTACGGCAGCGTCGGAGATGGGATCTGTCGATTCGACGATAGCGGTGGCCGACGCGCCAATTGCTGGTTCTGGCCTGTCAATGAGTGGGTGACGCTGCTTTGGCACATTCGCAACGGCACGCAGTCGAATCCGCTGGGTCAGGGCGGGGCGAACAACGACACGCTCGTGGAGGTCTGGATGGCGCGAGCTGGCCAAACGAGCTATATGAAGATTTGGGACCAGCCAAACGTCGACTTGCCGTTCGATGTGCAGTACGGCCATAACGCCGTTATTTGCTCGATTTATCATAATGGCGAGAACATGCCCTTGCAGTTCTATCATCGGTACGATCAGATGATTTTTTCTCGCCAGTTCATTCCGTGCCCTCAGGCCTGAAGCCATCCGCGTCAGCCGTTCGGTGCGCTACTGATCTGCCTTCCTGGCGGCGCATACCACTGCTGGGAAGCGAGGAACTTGCCGCAGGTCTCGCTGCTTCAAAGCATGCCTGTAACTCATCTCCGACGGGATCCCGTGCACTCGATCTGGAGTGGCGTCGTGGAATGCACGCCTCGGACGATGACACCGTTGTCTGCATACGGCTCAGTAACGCAAGCGAAATTCTCGGCTTCGCTCTCTTTTCGAGGCGCAACCGCCCGCTAAAATTGCAGTTGGGCGAAGTTACTCTGTGGTCGGTCGAATTGAAGCGGCTGTGGCACCCCGGAGAGCCCTATATAGCCGCTTCAGAGCCGCTGATGCGCGACGCGGTCGAAGCGTGCCACTCCTTGCTACGTGAAATGACCGTGGAACTCGCAAAAGACGAGTGCATTTACTTTGAGGGTCTACCTGTCGACGGACCGATGGTCGCGGCAGTGCGCGAGCAAAACCTTCCGCTGCTGTGCCTATGGCCCGGCAAACCCTACGAACACCAGTTCATCGACCTGCCGCCCACCTACGCCGACTACCTCAAGCAACTCGGACCTCGGTCAAGACAGAGTGTTCTCTATAGTCAGCGGCGACTCCTGAAGGAGTTTCATGGAAACGTGTGCTGTACCTGCTTTGAAACGGTCGACTCGATCGACAAATTTGTTATCGATGCGGCGACCATTTCGAAGACAACTTACCAGTGGAATCTTCTCGGACTTGGACTGCGCGACACGCGCGAACTGCGCGAGTCGTTGGAGTATGCGGCATATCGAGGTTGGTTGCGCAGTTACATTCTGTACTGCGGCGATCAACCTGCTGCATTCATGCTCGGCCAGCAGCACGCCCAGACCTACTATTACGATGACGTGGGCTACGATCCGAAATTCACAAAACACTCAGTCGGTTCTGTATTGCAGCTGTGCGTTCTCGAGCATCTCCTCTCACGACCCGACAGGCCGCGCTTCTTCGACTTCTCGACGGGCTACGGTGAACACAAAGGCCGCTTTGGAAATCGCTCGCGAACCGAAGTTGACATCTTGCTGATACGCGACAGGTTCGCAAACCGCACGCTCCTGGCAGCGTACAACGGAAATCGCTATGTTTCCGATGCTCTCGTTCGTGTAGTCGATGGCTTGGGATTGAAGCAACGGCTGAAGCGCTTTGTTCGTCGCCGCTCATCCGCAAGCAGCAACGAAATAGGATGATGCGCGGCGCGGACACGACATGGACCGGGATGGCGATACAGCGGCGCAGATTGTTGCTGGTTTCATTCCACTATCCCCCGATTCAAGGCAGTAGTGGGGTACATCGTGCACTGGCGTTCTCTCGCTATCTCCCGGATTTCGGATGGGATGTAACGGTGCTCACGGTTCACCAGCGCGCACACGAGGCAACTGCGCGAGAAAATCTCTCGCTCATTCCAGCAGGTGTGGAGATACTGCGCGCACAAGCATGGGACGCCGCTCGGCACTTTGCTGTTGCGGGTCGATTTCCCGATATCCTAGCAACTCCGGATCGATGGGCATCATGGATCGTGTTCGGCGTTCGGGCCGGAGTGCGCGCAATTCGATCTGACAAGTACGATGCGATTTTCTCCACTTTTCCGGTTGCCTCGGCGCATGTGATTGCGTCCCGCATTCACCGGATCTCCGGCCTGCCATGGATCGCTGACTTCCGCGACCCGATGGCAACGCCGACCTACCCCCATGAGGCAGCGCTGCGTAGTACATGGATGCGAATTCAGGATGAGGCATGTCGCGCTGCCAGCGCAATTACCGTGACGGCGCCTGGCGCGGCGCGCTTCTATCGGGAACGGTATGTTGATCTGGACCCCAACCGCGTTGTAGTAATCGAGAACGGCTTTGATCCGGAGGCGTTCGAACAGGTTAGCCCGACCATTAAGTCTGAAGAGCAAGCAGGGGCAAGATCGTGTGAAATGACTCTGCTGCACAGTGGGATCCTTTATCCGAGGGAGCGTGACCCAACAGCATTTCTACGTGCGGTTCGGCGCCTCTTGGAGCGAGGATCGTTGGGAGATACGCGACTACGGGTGCGGTTCCGTGCGAGTGGATTCGAAGCGGAGTACCGCAACGTGATCGCCGCGAACTCCCTGCAAGACGTCGTAGAATTGTTGCCACCGGTATCCTATCGAGATGCCGTTGCAGAAATGCGCCGGGCGTCGGCGCTATTGGTGTTCCAGGGCCGTTACTGCAACGAGCAGATTCCTGCCAAGGCCTATGAGTATTTGTATGCGGGCCGTCCGGTGCTTGGGCTCGCCGATCCCGATGGGGACACGGCGCAATTGCTTCGACGCTTCGGGGTACAAGGTATTGCCGCGCTCGAGAACGAAGAGGCCATATTGCGGATGCTGGAATCTTCGCTCCGGGCGATTCGCGAAGGTACTTACTCCGCACCGAATCACGAGTCTGTCATGAGTCTTTCGCGGCGCTCCGGTGCGAAGCAGTTGGCGACACTGCTACATCGCGCAGTGGAATCAACGGCGTCTAGGCCGCAGGGTGCGCGCGATCGCACTTAGCGCTGAATGTACAAACGGCTTCGGGTCGTTCCGATCCCACACCGCAAATTGAGTTGCTTTGAGACAGCTCCCGAAGTAGTTGCCCAGGCTTAGCGCGCCGGTCCGCACTAGCCCAGATCCGCTAGCAAAACAGGCATACAGGTCCGACGAAAAATATAGCCACGCCGCGGGTGGGTGTGCCGTTCTCTCGCCGCGCTCGTGCCCAAGCGCGTACGACAGAAGGTTCTGCCCGGATGCGTGCGGCAATCCAAACTGCAGCCACGGTCGCGCATTGATCTCGACCAGATATGCCGTACCTGAGTCGGGCTGGAACAGAATTTCCACTTCCGCCAGTCCGAAGTAATCAAGCGACTCTAGTGCGCGCTCCGCGAGTGCTTCGATACCTACGTACAGAACGGGCACGACGTATGTGCCTCCTGCACATGCTTCCGCAGCGGGCCGCAATTTCTCAGCCAGAAACGTGTGCGTGCGGCCATGTGCATCGCGCGCGGCACCGACGGAGAATTGACGCAGTCCCGGGCGCAGCAGGGACTCACAGACATTCGGTGTGACACCCGCATCGGCGTAGCGCCGCCGCCAGTGCACGAGTTCTGCAACGTTGCGCACCTCGTGAGCTTTCGGCAGACCTGTTGGGCGCGAGTGCTGCGTCTCCTCAGGTCGAAGGAGCAGTGGGAACGGGAGCGTGTGCGATTGTGCAATCGCTACAGGGTCGAAGGTCTGTGGCGCCGGCAATCGTCGCTGCGCGCACCAGTCAAGAAATCGCGTCTTGTCCAAGCATGTGCGCAGCGCTTCGGATGTGGGATGAAGTACCAGCCATTTCTCCTCGGCAAGCGCCCCGCGGTGCTCGGCGACAAAGCGCAACCAGCGATCGCTGTCGGCAACGACGGCCACGTCAGAGTGCCCCCGCAATGCATCCACACTCTCGAGCAGCGCCGCAAGAGTCGGTTCGGACAACAGTATGAATCGCCCCAGCGCCGTCGGTGCAGCGGGGCCTCGGCGATCATCGATGAGCGTGCATGTAAGTCCTTCTCTTGCACCCACCCGCACGACCGCGAGCGCGGTGAGCGAACTGCCCAGCACTATGAGCCGCCTGATTTGCTGAGCTTCTGCCCTCAAGCTAAGTACGCCGAGGTCAGGTTATCGACATGTCGAGCCGCACGATGTCGTCGAATGACTCGCGGCGGCGCACGAGGCGGTGAGTGCCACCCTCAACCGCAACGATTGCGGGTCGGGGGTTCGAGAAATTCATCTGGTTTGGAATGAAATAAGCACCGGCATCCATGATCGCAAGCACGTCGCCAACCTTGAGCGTCGGCAGGTCGAGGTGGCGAGCTACGATATCCCCTGGGTGACAGAGCGGCCCGAAAAGGTCCGCGCGAGAGAGCGCTGCATCGCGTGCGATTCGTGTCGGGAATATCTTGTGACTCTCCCAAGCAAGCGGCATCGTAATGTTCTTGCCTCCGTCGAGGATAATTTGTCTCGTATTGTCGGCCGACTTAATGGCCACCACGGACAGCAGCAGCGTCTGCGCTGCGCTCGTGATCGCACGCCCCGGCTCGAGCACGAGCGTGCGTTCTTGCGCCTTCCCCGGCAGCTTGGCAAGGACGCGCGCCATGCCTTCGGCGTAGTCTGCCGGACCCGGACATTCATCAACGATCGCTTCGCGCGCCGGATATCCCAGTGCGATCATGCGATCATCCCAGCTGTCGCCGCTACGCACAGTGGGTACCCCGTACCCTCCGCCAAGATCGATACAGTCGATGTCGATCTCGAGCTCCTCGCTCAGCTCTTGAAGCAACGCTACTACCTGGTCGATCGCGGCGAGGTACGAGGAAACACTCTTCAAGCCTGTGCCGATGTGAAGGTGAATGCCTTTTGCGTCGAGCCAGGGTTGCCGGCGAATAGCTTCGAATGCGCGTCGCGCGTCGCCGCTCGCGATGGAGAGACCAAATTGCGAGGCCCATCCAACGCTGGTTACGACACGTACACCCACTGACTGCTTGCGCCCCGCTCGCTGGGCCAGCTTCGCGATGTTCTCTATTTCTCCCGCGCCGTCGATGTTGATCATGCGAACGCCCATGGACACGGCACGCTCGAGCATGCTCCCCGTCTTGCCCGGACCATTTACGATGATGTGCTCGGGAGGCACATCGAGTCGCTCTGCGAGCCACAACTCAAACTCGGAGATCACTTCTGCCCAGGTACCGAGACCATGCAGCGTCCGAAGCACTTCGGGCACGGGGTTCGTCTTATAGGAGGTCGCAAGCCTGGTCTGCGGCCACACGGCCCGAAACGGAGCGATAAAGTGCTCGTGTGAGCGGCGTAGCCAAGGAACATGCAGTACGTGCAACGGCGTCCCGTACTCGCATGCGAGTGTCGTCAGGGGTACGCCCTGAACGCGTAAATTGCCATCGGGGGCAATTTCCAGGCCCCAGTCCGTGGGATGCAACTCGCCTCGATTGTGCGACGAGCGCGCACGTCGACGCGCGTCCTCGCGACGCAGTTGGTAAACGACAAGGCGCTCGGCGAGACGCCTGGTTGCGCCTATCACGCCAATCTCGCCGAATCGCGCAGCGTCTCCGACGAAGTACTACGGCGCGCAACTGCGCGCCATGCCGTGCGCGCCAGCTGCCTCACGGCCGCGTACACGGGGCGGGCATCCGCGTGCCCAACGTACGGAAACACTCTCTTTCGCCAGTGACCCTCATCGTCGCGCAAGCGACCCAGATGCCGCACAAAGCAGGTGGGATCCTTGTCCGTGTCGAACCATATGACTGGCCTTTCTCGCGTGCGGATCTCCTCCATCACGGATCCTCCTGTCGCGTGCAAGTATTCGATGTATGGCAAATTGATGCCCGCTTGCACTGCAACATCCACGCAGTACTCAGTGCGGCCGACGTTAGGTTCTATCAGCCAGAACCGACCCTGTGCATCGCGCTTAAATTCAATCGCAATTGGCCCACTCATGTGGAGCTCGCGCAAAAAGTTCTTGCTGATGCGCTCGACTTCCGGCGCTGGTGTTGACTCGAACACGGTGCCCTGCCCAAGCCCACGCGGCACGGCATCTATCTTGCGGCTCGTGAAAGTGACAATCGGCCGCCCTCGTTCGAGGAACGCGGTGCAAGAGTAAAGCGACGGTTCAGGGCCTTCGATCCAGTGTTGCACCACGAAAGGGAAATCGGCCGAGTACCGCTGGCATGTCGCAACTAGTACTTCAGGGCTTGCTGCGCGAATCGCTTTGAAGGAGGACAGTGGCTGCGCCGGCTTGACAACGAGCGGGTACTCAAGAGCCCGCGTTTGTGGCAGATCGTCGATCGCTTTTACGATCACCGATCGCGGGTAGCGCACACCTGCTCGATCGCACAGCGCGGGCAGCGAGTCTTTGCGCTGGAGTTCGAGCACTTCGTCTCGTTGGCTGGCCCAGCTCAACCTGAACAGGTTAGCGAGCCTTGGCCAGCCGAGCGCGAGACTCTTCGCCATGCGGTCACTCGTTGGAAAAAGCACGGCACCCGGTTCCAATCGCGCGCTTGTGGCGAAATCGAGTAGCAGATCCGGCAAGGCGTCACTATTGAGTCCCTGCACCGTATGCACGTGCGCATAGCGTGTGAGTGCGGCCGGCTGCGGCGGATGCTCGCGCTCGGCGAGGGCGTGCACAGGGACGCCACGGCGTGCAAGCGCACGCGCGACGGCGAGACCGTGGATACTCAAGCCGATGACGACGGCGACGGGGGTGGTATCAGGCAGAATAGAGTCCGAGCGCACAGAGCGTGAGTGGCATGACCAAGGTCAAAGTTTACTTCACCGTGGACGTCGAAATCTGGCCAGGTGCATGGGACGGCCTGGACTCGCGTTTTCCGGAGGCATTCCGACGCTACATCTATGGCGACACGCCACAGGGACAGTACGGGCTACCCATGACACTGCGCGTGCTGTCGGAACATGGGCTCCGCGGTGTGTTTTATGTCGAACCGCTTTTCTCGTTCCGATTCGGATTGGCGCCGTTGCAGGAGGTGGTTGGACTCGTTCGCGAGGCGGGACACGAGGTGCAGTTGCACTTGCACACGGAATGGGTCGACGAAATCACCGAGCCGCTATTGCCGCTGCGGCCGCAGCGCAAGATGCAGCACCTTTGCTACTTCAGTCGAGAGGATCAGCAGCGTCTAATTGGGCACGGCAAACGCAGGCTCATCCAGGCTGGAGCGGACGCGCCAAACGCATTTCGAGCAGGGAGCTTCCGCTTCGATGCGAAAACGCTTGATGCACTTGGGTCAAACGATATCCACATCGACAGCAGTTACAACCATTGCAGTGACGGTCCAAGGTCCGGAATTGTGCCTAGCCTAAAAGTCGTACCAGTCCTACCCTTCCGCGTAGGCGAGATGCTTGAGCATCCCGTCACCGTATTCAGTACCCCCGCGGGCCTTCGTCCTCTGCAGCTCACTGCATGCTCGTTTGCCGAGATGGAGCGCGTGCTGTGGGGCGCGGCGGAACGTGGCGATTCCTCAGTGGTCGTGGTGTCGCACAATTTCGAGTTGTTGGACCGACGCGATTTCAGCCGCGATGCGGTGGTAGTGCGTCGTTTTGAGGGCCTGTGCCGATTTTTGCGGCAAAACACGGATACGTTCGACTGTGGCACATACAGCGATTCGGAACCGCCCTTCGCAGTCGGTTCGCAGCCACCGCCGCTGCGTAGCGGCTGGTCCGGCTGGATGGTGCGCACACTGGAGCAGGTAAGACGGCGGATGTAGTTCGAAGTTATATGGCCAGCGTCGGCAGTGGTGGAGCAGGACGATGCGCTGATCAGGCTGTCGCACGCGGACGGGCCAGGAACCCTCGGGCGTAGGTCTTGCGAATGCGTCGTGAAATAGGCCGCTCCACGCAGTATGTGAGTAATGTGGCAATGGCTACGGCTGCGCCAATTACCGTCGGTACTGCGATCGCGGGGCGCCATCCCTGGACATGCAGCGCATCAAGCATGTGGTACCCGAGGTTTCGGTGAACGAGATACAGGCAGTAGGAAATCGCACCTAGAGCTAGAGTCGGGCGAGTAACCAGTATTCGCAGATGCCCATGCAGGGCGAGTCCGACAAGCGTGGTGACGACCGCGGCCACAATGAGGCCGGTCCAGCCCGCAATGACAGCCTGTACCGCGAGTGCCGCAGCGATTAGTGCGATCAGTGAGTAGCTCCAACCCTTTCTCGAGGCTTCGTAATACAGGATGCCGATGGAAAAGAAAGGTGCATAGTCGAGCGCCAGCAGCATAGCCGGCCAGTCTCGAGTCTCGTCCGCGGGATCGCGGTACCACAGCGCCCACAGCAGTGAGAGCGTCAGCCAGACCACGACTACGGGCACGATGCGACGCTGGAGGCCAAGCGCAAACAGCCACGCCACGTTGAAGTAGAACGCGATTTCAACGGTGAGACTCCAATAGACCACATCGAAATGCGAGATTCGGAAGAACTCCTGCAGCATCGTCAGGTTCACGAGGAATCCGCGCGGCCAGAATTCGTCATTGAATAGCAGGACGCCTATTGCCGTCGCGAGGATCAGGGAAGCCCAGTAAGCGGGATATAGCCTGGAGAACCTTAGAACCGCGAAATCGAGGACCGTTCTGCATTTCTCGAGCGACATCAGGATGACGAAGCCTGAGATTACGAAGAACAGCTCGACGGCGTAGTAGCCCCAGGCATTCGGCACGACAATTGGCGCGGGGCCGAGGTGGGTCTGCCAGTGCGGAAAGAAGTGCGAAAGCACCACCCACATTGCGGCAAGGCCCCGCAGCACATCGAGTTGCGGGATCCGGCCGGTACCGCCGGCGAGCATGTTCGAGCTCACGAACTTGAGCATGATCCGCGCGCGCTGTGGTGTCGAGGTGCGCTCTCTTAATCGGCGCGCGTTGGACATGAATTCTGGCTTGGCGGTACCTTGTCTGCAGGTGAAATTCTCGCAATCCGTGCGGTTTGACATGTTGCAGAGCCGCCAACTGCAGGCGGCTTGTGGCCTCCTCGTTTTCGCTTTTTTCATTCGCCTGGCATTCATGACTGGCCCGGTCGGCAGCGATGACCAGCGCTATTTCGCAGCGGCGGCAACGATACTTGGCAATGAGCCGTTGACGACGACTGATCTGGCGGCTGGACGGCTGGCGTTCCTGGCACTCGTCGGATTTCCCGGCGCCGCCTTCGGATCGTTGTACTTGAGTGCTCTCGCCAACGTCCTCTATGCCACGTTCCTGGATGTGCTGGTGGTCTGGTACGTGTTGAAGCTGCTCGGCGAGCGCGCCGCATTCGTCGCGGCAGTCGTCATGGCGCTTTCCGGATTGCTGATGACCTTCTCCGGCACGTTCTTGCCGGAGATTCTGCTCGCACTGTTTCTGGTGCTTGGAGTGATTGCGATTGACGTTGGAATGCGCAACGCGCGCGACAAAGCGGTGGCGTTCATTCTTGCTGGGGTTGCGCTTGGGCTGGCGTATTCGACGAAGGAGACTGCGCTGCTGGCGATTCCGCCTGTCGCGGCGGGGATAGCGCTGGGTTCGCCCAGCGGGACCTCGTGGCGCGATCGCATAATGATGGGCGTATGGCTTTGTTTAGGCTTTGCGCTCGTGTGGCTCGTGACATGCACGGTGTACTGGCTTGTCGCCGGAGACTTCTTCTATCAGAGCCGCATGTTGAGTGAGAGGCACAATGCCCATGCAGAAGTTGCGACGGACGCGATCGCTTACGTCCGAATGAGTTGGTGGAGCGTGCAGGGAGTGCTCGATGAGCCGGGATTCCTCGCAGCGCCGTTGGCGATTGCGTTCATGGCCTGGATTGCTTGCCTCAGGGAGCGCGGTGGAGTCCTGATATTCGCCCTGCTGGGCGTGTTCATGACGATCTATCTGACCGTAGGAACGTCAAGCCTGTCGCGCCCGCTGCTGCTTCCGTTTCAGGAGCGCTACTACCTCCCGGTGGTGCCGTTTGCCGCGGTGTGCATTGCGAGTGTGCTGACGCGCAAGGCGGTGCTGCATCGTGCCGCTTCGTGGATCGGGGGCGCAGTGGCAGTGACCTATGCGATCCTGTCCATCCATGGCAGCGCTACGCGCTCAGGATCCCTGTATTTTGCCGAGGCGCTCCGCTCAGCTGCGATCCTGGTGCGTAGCTCGCCAGACAGTGGTGCGTTGATAGTGGCCGATGAACGCCTCGGTTACGCGCTGCGTTTCGTGCTTCCCGAAAATGACTACGCCAGAGTCCGGTGGGTTTATGCGACGTCCAGGGCCGAACCTGTTGCAAGCCCCGACAGTTACTTCATTGCCTACCGGCGCGCCGAGGATCCGGAAGGCCAGTCATTCCATACGGATTCACGAATGCCGTCTCGGGTGTGCGCGCGGCTCCAGATGAGCAACAGCATGATTGCACGCGTCTGGCCCACCGCCGCGCCGCCGGGACGGTACGTCGTGGAGTTGCGCGGTTCACACTGCTCGAACGAAGTATCGTAGCCATGTACCCACGCGAGGTGCTGGTCGGTCTGGTTGTGTTCTGCCTGAGCCTGGCAGGCGGGCAGGTGATGTTCAAAATGGTGGCAATGCGCAATCCCGAGCTTCGAGGCATCTCGCAGCTGGCTGGGATGCTTCGTGATCCGGTGCTCTGGGTTGCAGGGACGCTGTATGCATTGTCGACGATCCTGTGGATTTACCTCCTGCAACGATTGCCTCTGAGTCGGGCGTATCCGTTCGTAGCCGTGGCGTTCATTCTGGTGCCTGCCGCGGCTTCGGTCGCGTTTGGCGAGCGCTTGTCGCTCCGCTTTCTCGCTGGCGCGGCGCTGATCGTCGCCGGAGTGTGGCTGGCCGGGTTCGAGCGCCATGAATGATGCGGGCGTTTCGCGCGACGTCGAGGCGCAGACCGGCTTGCACGACGTGACGCTTGTTGTGCCGGCTTATAACGAAGCGGAGTCGCTGCCTCAAGTA
>Ga0224723_1002113_pt1 | contig 11262 bp, 8 predicted proteins | sample Balambano_FR2_Me_FD_161647 | JGI IMG/M metagenome (GOLD analysis project Ga0224723, IMG submission 161647) | Freshwater sediment microbial communities from Lake Towuti, South Sulawesi, Indonesia - Balambano_FR2_MetaG | ecosystem: Environmental > Aquatic > Freshwater > Lake > Sediment | place...
CGTGCGGCGGCAGCATCAAGGGCAGGCAGACCAGTTTCCTGACGAGCGATTTGCGATTGAAGACCAGGTGGTGCGCGCCGCCGACTGCATCATCGCTGAGTGTCCGCAAGACCGGGAAGATTTGCTGCGGCTGTATCCGGCTGATCCACAGCGCATTCGCATCGTTCCCTGTGGGTTTGACAGCAGTGAATTTTGGGCGATCGACCCGGTGCAGGCGCGGCTGACGCTGGGACTGCCGCTGCACGAGCGCTTGATTTTGCAGCTCGGACGCATGGTGCCCCGCAAAGGCGTGGATACGGTGATTCGGGGATTTGCCCATCTGCTGCACCAGGAACAGGTTGCTGCCCGACTGCTGATTGTCGGTGGCGACTCTGCTACACCTGACCCGACGCTGACCCCGGAGATCGGTAGGTTGACTTCGATCGCCCGCGATCTGGGCGTTGAGTCGCAGATCACGTTTGTTGGGCAGCGGCAGCGAGCAGCGTTGAAATATTATTACAGCGCGGCAGATGTGTTTGTAACAACGCCGTGGTACGAACCGTTTGGCATTACACCATTAGAGGCAATGGCATGTGGCACGCCGGTGATTGGGGCAGCGGTGGGCGGCATTAAGTTCACGGTCAAAGATGGCGAAACGGGCTACCTGATTCCGCCACAGCAGCCAGAGCTTTTGGCAGCCCGACTTGCTCATTTGTTGCAGCATCCAGAACTGCTGCGGCTGTTTGGACAGCAGGGTATCCGCCGCACTCAAACCCATTTCACCTGGGAGCGCGTCGCCAGTGCAGTAGCTGGCGTTTACGAAGAAACGCTCAGCGGCGGCAGGTTGCACTCCGAAGCCAGCGTGTCTGCCGCGATCGATCGCAGTTTTGCTGCTGCGCTAATTGCCATTCGGCGATCACAGCAGCTTTTGCGTCCTGCCATTCAAGCCGCTGCCGATCGCATCAGCGCTTGTTTTGCGCGGGGCAGCAAGCTGTTGATCTGCGGCAACGGCGGCAGCGCGGCAGATGCTCAGCATTTTGCCGCAGAACTGGTCGGGCGGTTCAGCCGTCTCAACCGTGCCGGACTGCCTGCCATGGCGCTAACGGCAGATGCGGCGTTTTTGACTGCCTGGGCAAACGATGTCAGCTACGACGATGTTTTTGCCCGTCAGGTCGAAACCTTTGCCCAACCGCTTGATCTGCTGATTGGCATCAGCACCAGCGGGCGATCGAAAAATATCATCGCTGCTTTTGCTGCGGCTCAGCGACTCAATCTAGAGACGATTGCGCTGCTGGGCGGCGACGGTGGCACAGTGATACATCAAGCAAAAACAGCGATCGTCGTGCCTGCCACAGATACCCCACGCATCCAGGAAGTTCAGATTCTGGTGATTCACTTGCTGTGTGAGCTGATTGAGGAACGGCTGACCCGACAGGCGGCTGAGAGCACTGCGGGCTGGGATGTGTTTGAGGAAGTCGCGCAGTTGGGGATCAAAGAGCGGGAAGTCGGACTGGGGGCGGCTTGTTGCTCCCTGGTGCCCGATTCCGCAATTCCACTTGAAACGATGTAAATCAGGAGACGCTATGGAGTTGAACGGAAAAGTCGCGATCGTCACAGGCGGCGGACAGGGATTGGGTGCCGCCACCTGTCTGACGCTGGCAGCAGCCGGAACCCACGTGGTTGTGGCAGACATTCAGGTTGACGCAGCCTCAGCAGTGGCGCAGCAGATTCAGGAGCAGGGTCAGGAGGCGATCGCCCTGGCGCTGGATGTCAGTGATGCAGCGCAGGTGGCAGCGATCGTGCAAAAGGTTCATGACCAGTACGAACACATCGACGTGCTGATCAACAACGCGGGCACCGACAAAACCGTGTCGATCGAGGAGCTGTCAGTGCAAGACTGGGACAGAGTTTTGAGCGTGAATTTGCGCGGCGCGTTTTTGCTGTCTAGAGCCGTGTTTCCGATTATGAGGCAGCAGGGCAGCGGGCACATCGTCAACATTGCCTCAACGGCAGCAAAACGCGCCTGGGCAAACGCTGCTGCTTACCATGCCAGCAAATGGGGCTTGCTGGGCTTGAGTCATGCCCTGCATGTGGAAGCGCGTCCCCACGGGGTTAAGGTGACGGCGATCGTCGCAGGCGGAATGCAAACGCCGTTTATTCTCGATCGCTTTCCCGATACCGACCCCAACGTCCTGCAACCGCCGCAAAACGTGGCAGAAACCATTCGCTACGTGCTGATGCAGCCCGATGAAACAGTGATTCCCGAAGTCACAGTGCTGCCAATGCGCGAGTCGTCATGGCCATAAATGGAGGGATGCAAGGATGAAGCAGCCAGCCGTGTTTTTGGATAAGGACGGGACGTTGATTGAAGATGTGCCTTACAGCGTTGACCCCGATCGCGTCCAATTGTGCCAGGGCGCGAGCGAGGGGCTGCGGTCGCTGCACGCGGCGGGATACCGCCTGATCGTGATCAGCAACCAGTCAGGTGTGGCGCGCGGATTTTTCCCAGAGGTGGGGCTGGTGGCAATCGAGCAAACGCTGCGGCAGCTCTTGGCGGCGGTCGACGTGCCGCTGACGGGCTTTTATTACTGCCCTCATCATCCTGATGGGTTGATTGCGGCGTATGCGATCGACTGCACCTGCCGCAAACCGCAGCCAGGGCTGCTGCTGCAAGCGGCGGCAGAACATGCCATTGACCTGGAGCGATCGTGGTTTATCGGCGACATTCTGCACGATGTTGAAGCCGGACGGCGGGCGGGATGTCGCACGGTGCTGATTGATAACGGCAACGAAACGGAATGGCTGCTGTCTCCCCAGCGCCTGCCGCATCACGTCGTTTCTGACTTGAGTGCGGCGGCGCGGGTGATTGGGGCAGTCGATGCTGTCCTGCCTTTACCCATACCCTCACGATGAATACCAATTCTCAACTGATTGATGCCTGGACTGGGCAAACCGTTCTGGTGATTGGGGACGTGATGCTGGACTGCTATCTGCGCGGCAGCGCCGATCGCCTCTGCCAGGAAGCACCAGTGCCGGTGGTGACGATTACCAGCCGCCAGGATGCGCCCGGTGGTGCCGCCAACACGGCGGTCAATGTCCACAGTCTCGGCGGCAGGGTGATGCTGCTTTCGGCGATCGGGCAAGACCGCGAGGGCGATCGACTGCAACAGGTGCTGCATGAACGAGGATTGGCGACAGGCGCGCTGCTGGTTGATCCCAGTCGATCGACGCTGGCAAAACAGCGGGTGGCAGCAGACTCCCAACTGCTGGTGCGATTTGATCAGGGCAGTACTACTGCCGTTGCCGCCGAGCTGGAACAGCAATTGATCGATCGCCTCCGCGCTCAGTTTTTTAGCTGCGACGCAGTGATTGTGTCGGACTACAGCTACGGTGTGGTTACGCCGCGCTTGATTGCCGCGCTTGCCGAACTTCAGGCGCAGGCTCCCCGAACGATCGTGGTGGATGCCAAACGGCTGCAAGCCTATCGCTCAGTCGGCGTGACCGCCGTCAAGCCAAACTACAGCGAGGCGGTGCAGCTTTTGGGGTTGCCCAAACAGAGCTGGGGACGGGCTGAGCAAATGGCAGCACAGGGCGATCGACTGCTGGAATTGACGGGTGCCTCAATCGCGGCAGTGACGCTAGACCAGGAAGGGGCGATTGTGTTTGAGCGAAATCAGCCGCCCTACCGCACCTATGCTCAGCCGGTCGCTAACACGCGAGCGACCGGAGCGGGCGATACATTTGTCGGCGCGTTAACGCTGGCGCTGGCGGTGGGGGCAACGGCGGCAGCAGCGACGGCGCTGGCGGCAGCAGCGACGGCAGTGGTGGTGACGCAGGAAGGCACAACGACCTGTGATGCCTGGGAGCTGCGGCAGTTTTTGCTAAGCGACAAAAAGCAAATTTCAACGCTGGCGGAGTTGGTCAGTCGGGTGAAGCGTCACCGGGCAGCAGCACGGCGAATTGTGCTGACCAACGGCTGCTTCGACATTCTGCATCAGGGGCATGTGATGCACCTGAATCAGGCAAAGGCGCTGGGCGATGTGCTGATCGTCGGGGTGAATACCGATGAAACCGTGCGGCGATTAAAAGGGGCAGAGCGTCCGGTGAACCCACTGTGCGATCGATTGACGGTGCTGGCTGCGTTGGGCTGTGTCGATTACGTAGTGCCGTTTGCCGAAGATACGCCGTGTCAGCTCATCCAGGCAGTGCAGCCGGATGTGTTTGTCAAAGGCGGAGACTATACGCACGATCGACTGCCCGAAGCCCCGGTGGTCGAAGCTCTGGGCGGAGCAGTGGTGATTCTGCCGTATCAAAGCGATCGATCCACGACATCCCTGATTCAACAAATTCGTCAGGCTTATGCCTAACCCCCATATCCCATAACCTTATGCTGGACTGGAACACCGCCAAAAATATTCTCTGCATCCGGCTCGATACGATCGGTGATGTGATCATGACAACCCCGGCAATGCGGGCGTTGAAGCAGGTTCACCCAAACCGCCGCATCACGTTAATGACTTCTTCGGCAGGGGCAGCCGTTGCGCCGCTGATCCCAGAACTCGACGGTCTCATCGTGTATGACTCTCCCTGGCTCAAGGCAACTGCGCCCCGAACCGACAGTCGCCCTGAATATGAAATGGCAGAGCGGCTGCGAAATTGCCAGTTCGATGCGGCAGTCATTTTTACGGTGTACAGCCAAAGCCCGCTGCCGTCAGCGTTTTTGTGCTATCTGGCAGGAATTCCGCTGCGGCTGGCGCACTGCCACGAGAATCCTTATCAGCTTTTGACCGATTGGATCAAAGACCCGGAGCCAGAGCAGTTCACCCGACATGAAGTGCAGCGACAGCTCGATCTGGTAGCGGCGATCGGCGCTCATGCCACCGATCCCCAGATGCGGCTGTATGTCCCGCCGCCAGCGCAGCAGCGGGTGTTGGGACTGCTGCATGAATTGGGCATCGATCGATCGCGCCCCTGGCTGGTGATTCACCCCGGCGCAACGGCGATCTCCCGCCGCTATCCGCCTGAGAGTTTTGCGATCGTCGCCCGCACGCTCATCAAAGACCTGGGAATGCAGGTGGTCTTCACCGGCACCGGAGCAGAACGTGAGCTGGTGGATTTGATTCAATCGCAGATCGAACAGCCGTCTCACTCACTGGTCGATCGCCTCGATTTAAGTGAGCTGACTGCGCTACTCAGCCTTGCGCCAATTCTCATTTCCAACAACACCGGACCCGTTCACATTGCGGCGGCGATCGGCACACCCGTGGTCGATCTCTATGCGCTCACCAACCCGCAGCACACGCCCTGGGGTGTCCCTAACCGCGTGCTGTTTCACGACGTTCCCTGCCGCAACTGCTACAAAAGCATTTGCCCAGAAGGACACTACCACTGTTTGCGTCTGGTGCCACCCGCTGCCGTCGTGCAAGCCACCTGTGAACTGCTGAGTGAAACCGCGCGACAGCCTGATTTGGCTGGTAGCTGTTAGCCACTAGCGATTAGCAGTTCTCTTTCATCCTTCATCCTTGCATTCCCTGCCTCATGCTTGTTGACATTCTGATTCCCACTTACCGTCGTCCTGCTGCCCTGGCGGTGACGTTGACCAGCCTGTGTGCCCAAACCTGTAGAGACTTTCGTGTGATCGTTTCTGATCAAACAGAAGACGCAAATCCGCTGATGAGTCGCGAGGTGCAGGCGGCAATTCGCGTGCTGCAAGCGCATGGTCATGCGGTGCAGTTACACAAGCATCTGCCGCGTCAGGGGTTGGCAGAGCAGCGTCAGTTTCTGCTTGACCAGGCAATCGCCCCCTATGTGCTGTTTCTCGATGACGATTTGATTCTGGAACCTGAGGTGGTGCAACAGCTTCTGACAGCGATTCAGCAGGAGAACTGCGGATTTGTGGGCTGCGCGGTGATTGGGCTAAGTTTCGTTGACGATGTGCGCCCGCAGCAGCAGGCGATCGAGTTTTGGCAAGACCGGGTGCAGCCAGAAGTCGTGCGATCGGGTACGCCCGCCTGGGAGCGGTATAAGCTGCACAACGCTGCCAATCTCTATCATGTGCAGCAGCAGTTGGGTTTAACGCCGCAAACGACTCGGAAATACAAAATCGCCTGGATTGGCGGCTGCGTGCTTTACGATGCGGCCAAGCTGCGCGACGTGGGCGGATTCACTTTTTGGAAAGACCTGCCGCCCAACCACTGCGGCGAAGATGTGCTGGCGCAACTGCGCGTCATGGCAAAATTTGGCGGCTGCGGAGTAATTCCTTCAGGTGTGTATCACCAGGAGCTGCCAACGACGATTCCCGATCGCCATCTGGATGCGCCGCAGTTGCTGCCGCTGTAAGCCAGATTTTTGTTGAAATGAAACTGCAATGCAACCTCTACAGAATCACAGGCACCCCGATCGCTTCGATCGCATTTTGTTTATCGAACTGCTGGGCGGCATCGGTGATGTGCTAATCGCGCTGCCCGCAATGCAGGCAATTGGTCGATCGCATCCCCAGGCACACCTGACCGTGCTGACCTTTGCCCCCGGAGCCGAGCTGCTTGAGCATGACTTGTGGATTGATGAAGTTGTGATTGCTGCGGCTGATGAAGCGCGTCAGACAGTCGAGGCACTTTTGGCGCAGCGATCGTTTGACCTGATGATTACAGACACCACCTATGACGGCATTGCCGAACTGCTGCAAACCCGCGATGCCACACGAGTTGTCACCAATCTGTGGCAGTCGCCGCCGGACGATCAGCGAGTCGGCGATCGGTTTTTGCAGATTCTGCAAGCTGAGAAGCTAATTACACCTGACTCGATCGCGCCCCCGCAGCTTTATTTGACAGCTCCGGAGCTGGCAGCGGCACAAACCGCGCTGGGAACGATCGCCCGTCCGCTGGTGTTGCTGTATCCCGATGCTGGAATGCCGATTAAACGCTGGCAGCCCGATCGCTTTATTCAGGTCGGTCGCGCCCTACAGCAGTCTGGTGCCACAATCAGAGTGCCGATCGGCTCTGATCTTGACAGCGCCAGCCAGATTGCTGCGGGCATCGGTGGCACTGCCCAACCCTGGCAGCGGGGCACAATTCGTGAGCTGGCAGCGACGATCGCCCACGCTGATCTGTTTATTGGCGCAGATACGGGAACTGCCCGGATTGCCGCAGCGCTCAACGTTCCCACCATCACACTGTTTGGTCCGTCGTGGCACGGTCGCTACGGACAGCCCGCGCCGCATGTGAATTTGCAGGGCTGCCCAAATTGTCCAGAGCGCCTTCCCAAAAACTTTACGCAACAATTTTGCTGGTACAGCGGCAACTGTCCGTTTGACGGCTGGCAGACTTGTCTGGAGGCGATCGATCCTCAAGCTGTTGTGGCAGCCGCACGGTCGTTGCTGCACCCGACAGCTCCGCCATCTCCGGTCACGGCGCTGCCCACATGGTCATCGGTTCGCAATCTGCTCGTGATGCGCCTGGACAACATCGGCGATGTGATCATGACTAGTCCGGCGCTACGTGCCCTCAAAGAAAATCTGCCAGAGGCGCGGCTGACGCTGATGGCAAGTCCGGGAGGGGCGCTGGTGGCTCCGTTGCTGCCGTGGGTAGACGAGGTGTTACCCTGGCGCGCGCTCTGGCAAGACCTGGGGCGATTGCCGTTTGATTCCGATCGCGAGTGGCAGCTCATCGACATCCTGAAATCGCACGGCTTCGATGCGGCAATTATTTTTACCAGCTTTAGCCAGAGTCCCCATCCGCCCGCGCTCATTTGCGCCCTGGCGGGCATTCCTTTGCGGCTGGGCGAATCCAAGGAAGACGGTGGCAGCAGTCTCACAACCGCAGTTCCACCCGCGCCCAACGAGATGCATCAGGTCGATCGCAACCTGCGCCTGCTGGAAGCGATTGGATTCCCGATTGCCGATCGCGCTCTTTCGCTGCAAATTCCTGATGTTCGATCGCCTGTTTCCAGTCCCTACCTGCTGCTTACCCCCTGGACAAGCTGCCAATCGCGCAACTACGACGACACCCGCTTTGCCACTGCTGCCCGTCAGCTTGCAGAAATCACTGGCTCCCCAGTTGTGGTCACAGGCGTTGCCAAAGACCGCGACCGCAGCGAGGCGCTGCTAAAGATTTTGGGCGATTGGGCGATCGATCGCATCGGGCAAACGACGCTGCCAGAATTGGCGGCTCTGATTGCTCGCGCCCAACTGGTGTTGACCAACAACACGTCTACGATGCACATTGCCGATGCCACTCGCACGCCGATGGTCGTGATGTTTGCGGGCACCGAGCTGGAGTGTCAGTGGCAGCCGCGATCGACTCAGTTCCAACTGCTGCGTCGTCCCACCGCTTGCAGCCCCTGCTATGCGTTTACCTGCCCGTACAGTCTGGAATGTCTGGACATTGCGCCTGAGCAAATCGTTGCGGCTGGGTTAGGGCTGCTCGATCGCCCGATCCCTCAAATTGATCAGATTTCAAACGGCTTGAGATAGTAATTGTTCCATTTGCCCTGAAAGCGCTCTGCCACACCGGGACGAATCACAAATTTAGGAGGCGTTCCGGCACGCACATCGATTCTGAGAAACGAGTAGGGTCGGCGCTTGAGTGCGCCCTGCCCATTGCGACCGACAAACAGATGCGATCGAGCCACCAGCCGCTGCTGTTCCTGATCCCGGACATCGATAAAGGCTTCGGTCAGGTCGGTGCCCTCTTGGCGCTGTCGCCTCAGGCTGTAGCCGCTGCCGCCGCAGACGATCCAGTGAATGCCTGAGTCGGCGTGTCCAGTTTCTTGCGTTTGCAGATACTCCAGACAGTGCGCGTGACCGTTGAGCACCAGATCGACCAGCGGACGATTCGCTGACAGTGAGCCGACTTCGATCGACACTGCGTTGAAAACGCGCCGCAGCCGTTTGCGGACGGCGATCGTTTGTGCCTGGTGCCATTTGGTGGCTTCAGTGACATACGGCGGATGGTGGAAAAAGACGACCCGTCCTCGCACATCAGGATTGCGCCAGGAAGCGATCAGGCGATCTTTGAGCCAATCCAGTTGTTCTATATCGACCACCACGTTGACATCAGCATTGAGCTGTTTCTCAATGTCAATTTTGATTTCGTCAAGCTGCTGAATTTTGGCGCTCAGGTCATCCAGTTCTTCAGGATGTTCCTGCTGGGCGGGAGGCGTGGCTGCCGATTTTGCCAGCAACTCTGCTCTCTCGCGCTCGATCCGGGCGAGCCGTTTTTCGAGCAGGCGGCGATCGTTTTCCCCTTCTCGCGTATCGGGAATCGGAATCGGCGCGTTAAAAGTGTTGGAGTCTAAAGCAAAAAAGTCAATGCCGCCGCTGCGAAACATGTAGTAGCGGTTGGGCAACCGGGTGAACTGTCCAGTTTCATAGCTCAAGCAGCGTCCGGTTTCGGTTTTGGCGGTGTAGTGGCGGTCGAGATGGCGTGCCAGTTCTCCAGGCATTCGGAAGCGATCGAGCGAATCCATAAACGCACGCGCATAAATCTTGCCCTGATCAGAGCCGCGCCAGCCCACGTCAAAGTCAAGGCGCGATTGCAGTAGGTAGCGGAGCGGTGCGGCAGTCTGCGCCAGCAAGCCGTAGAGCAGCGGCAGATCGTAGTAGTCGTGATTGCCCGGCACCGGGAAAAACGGCTGGTTAAAAGTCATTTGGTGGTAGGCGATACGCTTGTATTGCTCACCGCCGACCAGAAACTCGCGGTAGGGCTGAATAAAATTTCTGGGATAGAATTCACTCGACCCCACCAGATACATCACGTCTCCGGTGTGTAAGACAAAGCGGCAGCTATCGCGCTGCTCTAACATCATTTCGGCGATCTGCCGCTGCGGATTGTGCCCCCGATGCGGTCCAGACCCGCTGTCGCCAATCACCAGAAAGGAAAATTCTGAATCGTCTGATTCCTGGTTCATCACCAGCCGCGTTTGATCAACGCCTTGCTCCTGAATCAGCGGATCGCGCCACCGCACCCGCTGCTGCATCTTGCGAATCTTGAGAGCGATCGGCGGGTCTGAGACGAATTCCACCATAAGTTACAGCTGCTGTGTTGTCTGAAAAACCGATTTCTGCTGCAACGATCGGGCAACTCGGCTGAATCGGCGATTGCCGGATGAACTCCCTTCAAATCTGCGGCATCTGATAAACATGTGCTTCTCCCTCAAGGTGCAAAGTTCCGGGTTCAACTGTCATTTTCTTGACGCGCACTGCCATTCCTGCCAGCTCCAGATACGGGGATTGCACCAGCTCCTGCCCTTTTTTCAACAGCGCGATCGTAAACGGCAGCGATACGCCTTGCCCCGGTTCACACTGAAATGATTCCAGCAAAACCGGCTGCTCGTCGGTTCTGGGGCAAATCACCGCCTGAAAACGAATTGATCGATCGCCCGTGGATTCATGCACCCGCATTGTACCGCTGAATCCAAATTTGCTTGGGGTTTGCAGGTCAATTGTCATCGGAAGCTGCATTTCAACAGAAACACTGGCTCCCTCAACATTGAGCGACACGGGCGTGAGCTGGGCGCGCACCGCATCAGAGTTGAGGGCACGGTTGAGGTCTGCTTCGGTAAAGGTGAGGTGGGCGATCGTATCGATAGGCTGGTCGAGCCGAACCTGCCCGAACAGCAGACTCAGCGGATTGATCGAGATGCGATCGGTGTGCAGTTCCATCGCTTCCACCCGGACTCCTGGCTGCACGGTGACTCCCTGTCCGGCGACCGCGACCGAGTCGGCTTTGCCCTGCACGACTTTGAGCAGATCGGTGTGAACTTCAACGTCTAAGCGGTCGGCTCCCTCGATCTGGCTGTTGATGCCCAGCTCAACCGCCTGGGAAACTGCCTGTTCCTCTAACCGTGGCTCCTCTGGCATAACTTAACGCTCCGCGTACTGCTATTGGTCACTCTAAATACGACGGGCGTTAACCGTTATCTGTAGCGGGGTAGAACTCCGTCGGATTTGCTGAAGTTATTCTGCCTTGAGTTGTCGGTGAAGGCGCGGTGGAAAATTGTCGGTCAGTCTTCGGAGTCCAAATCCACTTGAAACACTGATAATTTCCTCATACCTTGGTGTAGATTATGGGTGTCTAAAAGTCAGTGGTGTGTTGGAGGAAGGCAGTATTTCCAGGTTATTGGCAGGAGAGGGAACAGTAGGGCGATATGGAGAGTTAGTGACATACTCCCGACGCTCATCCTACGGATAGAGCGCGGGCTTCTCCTCTCTTCGGCTCGATACTTCGGTCGCCTCCAGGAGCTTGGACGGGATGCCCCACCGCCCTTTGCTTGATGTTTCTTGCT
>Ga0224723_1002114_pt1 | contig 11261 bp, 9 predicted proteins | sample Balambano_FR2_Me_FD_161647 | JGI IMG/M metagenome (GOLD analysis project Ga0224723, IMG submission 161647) | Freshwater sediment microbial communities from Lake Towuti, South Sulawesi, Indonesia - Balambano_FR2_MetaG | ecosystem: Environmental > Aquatic > Freshwater > Lake > Sediment | place...
CTATCTGGCAGTGCTGTACTGCGTGCTGGGCGCGTGGGGGCTGGCGCTGTGGATACGTGGGCGGCGCTTCCCGCTGGCGTTGACGCTGCACGGTGGGCTGGCGGCGGCGCTGACACTGCCGTTGTTCATCTACTACGCGCTGGCGTTCAGCCGTAACCCGGTCTTCGCGGCGTGGTCGGCGCAGAACATCCTGACATCGCCGCATCCGCTGCATTACCTGTTTGCCTATGCGCTCTTTCTGGCGCTTGCCGCTTTCGCAGTGCGTTGGGCGTGGCGGCGTGGGTGGCGTTCGCCTGCCTACCTGCTGCTGCTCGCATGGGTGCTGATGATGCCGCTGCTGGTGTACCTGCCGATCAATGTGCAGCGGCGGATGGCGGAAGGTGTGATTGTGCCGCTGGCAATTCTGGCGGCGCACGGGCTGGCGCTGCTGATTCGGCGGCTGCCGAAATGTCGGCGGCGCAGTGTGCGCACGAGCGGCGTGATCGCGTTTGCCAGCCTGTCGAACCTGCTGCTGTTGACAGGCGCGCTCACCACGATTGCACTGCCGCGCCCGCCGCTCTACATTGAGACAGATGAGGTTGCCGCCTATGCCTGGCTGGACGCGAATGCGCCTGCCGACTCACTGGTGCTGAGCGCGTTCAGCACAGGCAATCGGCTGCCCGCGTACACGGCGCTGCGCCCGTATGTGGGGCATGGACCGGAGACGCTGGACGCTCCCAGCAAGATAACGGAGACGGAGCGCTTCTTCGCGAACGAGATGAGCGATGACGAACGCGCCGCGCTGCTCACGACGTACAACATTCGCTATGTGATTTACGGCGAACAAGAACGCGCGCTGGCGGCTGACAGCGCGGCTGCGCCCACCTGGACGGACGGCATGACACTGGTCTATGACGCAGGTGGCTATCAGGTGTGGACGGTAGATCGTTAGGGGCGACTCGGTGAGTCGCCCCTTCACACTCCATATGATCTGATTGCAAGTCTGGTATGGCGACAAGATGAGAGTGACGGGTCGAACAAGGGGCTTAAGCCCCTTGCTGGGTAATCGGGTTCACCTTGTCAATGGACTACAGGTCGTGCGTGTCTGTGCGGCGCTGCTTGCTGTTGTGCATCCCCATGATGCGCGCCATCTGCACCGAGCGCGAGGGCATCGTCGGTTCGTTCAGCCCCGCGTTGCGCTGGCGCTTCATCGGCGCGCTGTTGGCGCGGTAGGTTGCCTGCACCGTGCGCTGCGAAACCTGCTGGCGCGGGGCGGGCGCGGGGCGCTGCGGCTCGACATAGCGACCCGCATAGGCGCGCACGGGCATGATGCGCGGCTGGCGTGCCAGCGTCAGCGCGTCCATCATGCTGGAGATGGCGAACACGCCCAGCAACAGCGTCACCACCAGCAGCAGCCCAATCGCGACCGCGTTGATGAGCGTGTTGGTGCGGTTGGTGGCGGCAAGCACATCGTTCGACGTATTGATGCTGGCAATCGTTTCAATCGCAGGCGCGGCTTCGACCGGGGCAGGCGCAACTTCGACAATCGGCGCAAGCGGTGGTGTCTCTGGTTGTGTCAAGACTTCCGGTTCCACGGCGGTTGCCAACGCCGGATCAGCGCTCACGACCAGCACCGGTTCGGCAGTGATCGGCATATCCATCGCTGTGCCGTCCGTCAAGGCGATCAGGCGCGGGCTGATGAGTTCGAGCTGTGCAGGCGCGTCCTGCAAGACGGTGAACGAGATGCGCCCGATGAAGCCGGCACCGCTAACAGGTTCCGCAGGCGGGAGCAGCGTGTAAACGACATCAATCGTTGCCAGACCGTCAACGGTCTCATGCATGTTGCGGATGCGCTGCGCACCCGCGAACGCGCCGGTAATGCTCATCGGCACGAGCGTGCCATCGGCATCCGCCAGCAAGTCAAGCTGCATGACCGCCGGATCATACTTCACCTGTAGCCCAAAGCCGTAGGCAGGGGCGGCGACATTGGCGAAAACATCGACGATGTAAGGCTGCCCGACCTGCGCCACGCTGTCTGAGCGCAGTTCCAACACGCTGGTGGGAAAGTCCTCCGCCTGCGTTTCGCTGTAACGCCATGCTGCGCCGAACGCGCTGAACAAGCACAGGACGAGGAAGAAGCCAACACGGGCAATTTTTGCTTGAAGAGTCATTGCGCACCACCTATCTCTACGAACTTGCCTTGAGATAGGATTATCGTACCACAGAGACTTTACGTTCTTCACTGGTACTATTGGGCTAGTATTGATTAAAAATTGAGAACTTACGCTGTCTATATTTATTGATGTGGGTGAAAAGTGCAGGGTGCAAAGTGCATCAACATGTTGCACTCTGCACTTCCTTCTATCCCGTCATCGCATTGATTTCCTGGCGCACGGTTTCGAGCAGCGTCTCCGCCTTTAACTGCGACAGCGTGTAGCACGGACCACCGAGCCGGTCCGCCAGCTTCGTCGCCAAGCCCTGATCAAACGCCGCATGTTCCATATTGATGGTGACGGTCTTGATCTGCTCATGGCGAATTTGGTCGGCAATCAAGCCCGATTCTTCCGGCGGCGCTTTGCCGCTCACGGAGACATTCCCCGCGCCGTCGGTCAGCAAAATCAGCAGCGGCATCACATCGGGATGCAGAGATTTCTCACGGCGGATGGTGTCGTATGCCAGCAGCAGCCCGGCGGAGAGCGGCGTCTTGCCGCCGACGGGGATGTTCGCCAGCGCAGTCTTGGCGAGGACGACCGAGTTGGTAGGCGGCAAGATGACCTGGGCGCGGTCTTTCTGGAAGACGATCAGCCCCACGCGGTCGCGGCGCTGGTAGGCATCGGTCAGCAGCGACATGATCGCGCCTTTGGTCGCCTGCATTCGCTCGCTGACCGCCATGCTCCACGACGCATCGACCACGAACAGGATCAGGTTCGCCATGCGGCGCACGCGCACTTTCTCCTGCAAATCACGCTTTTGCAGCGCGTATGCCATGCCCGTCTGTGCCTTCTGGTCGGCACGCTCACGCTGGTAGGGTGCGGCTGCCCGTAGCGTGGCATCGAAGGCGATGTCGCTCGCCTTGCCACGCACGGGGCGCGCCTGAATATAGCGCCCGCGTTTGCGGTCGGTGCGCGTGCGCGAACGCCGCCCTGCCTGCCGCCGCGTCAGCTTGTCAAGATCGGTTTGCAATTTGCGCGCGGTAAATTCATTGCCGGATTGAACTTTCTTGCCGCCGTCCCACCAATAGGCATCGGTGTTCTGGAAGATACCCTGCGGCGCAGGCTCGGTCTGCCCCAGGTCCACCTGTTCTTCGCGCGTTGGGCTATCTACTGAAGGACTTTTTTTTTAACGGCGGATTCGTCCGCCTGTGGGTCCATCTCCGCCTCTTCGCCTTCGCCCCATTCGGACGACGCCTGCGCTATCTGGTTATCGAGCATCGCCATGTTGACCTGCGCGTCCGCCATCGGTCCGCGCTTGAGGCGGTGCGGGATCGCCAGTTCAAACGCAATCGAGATGTCCAGTCCGTTGATGGCGCGGCGTCCTTCAAAGGCGGCGTGGGCGCGGGCGGCTTTCAGGATCACCAGATCGGCGCGATGCCCGTCGATGCGGTACTGGCTGGTGAGCGAGGCAATCGTGTACAGGTCGCGCTTGCTGTAGGACACATCGTCAATGATTTCGCGCGCGGCGGCGATGGCGTCCGTCAACTGCTGTTCGTTGGGCGACCAGCGGCGGCGGAAGTCTTCGGCGTCGTCTTCATATTCGATGTGCCGGGCGACGATCTCCATGCGCTGGGCGGCGTCGCGGATACCTTCGACTTCGACGGAGAGCGCGAACCGGTCGAGCAGCTGCGGACGCAGATCGCCTTCTTCGGGGTTCATCGTGCCGATCAGGATGAAGCGCGCCGGGTGGCTGAAACTGATGCCTTCGCGCTCGACGACGTTCACGCCCATCGCCGCACTGTCGAGCAGTAGGTCCACAACATGATCATCAAGCAGGTTGACTTCATCGACATACAGAATGCCGCGATTCGCCGCCGCCAGCACGCCGGGGTCAAAGTGGCGCTCGCCCTTCTGGATCGCCTTCTCGATGTCGAGCGTGCCGACCACGCGGTCTTCCGTCGCGCTCACGGGCAGATCAACAAAGCGAATGCGCCGCCGTTCAGTATGGAGCGCGTCTCCCCGTCCCTGCCGTTCGCGCACCTCGTCCGACCAGGTATCCGGGCGGTTGGGGTCGTCGTTGTACGGCGACTCAGCGATGACGTCGATTTCCGGCAGCAGCGCCGCCAGCGCGCGGGCAGCCGTCGATTTGCCAGTGCCGCGTTCGCCGCGAATGAGGACGCCGCCGATGCGCATATCAATCGCATTGAGGATGAGGGCGCGCTTCATGCGCTCTTGACCGACGATGGCTGTGAAGGGGTAGACGGGGGGGCGTTTCGCCATGATGATCTGTTCCGTTTGTCACAATAACCTGTGCGATTATAACGGAGGGCAGAGACAGGTAACAGGGCGAGGACATATCCACTCGCGGTACGCCCGCCAAACTTACGGCGCGAAAGGCGCTTCCTTGAGCAGATGGCTGATCATCAGCTTGAGGTAGAACAGCGGCACAAACCATTCTAACCCCGGCGCTGGCGGGAACACATACACGCCCAGCAGCAGACCCCCGCAAAACAGCGTCATCGCCAGCGGGCGTTGCAGGTATAGCGGCGTGCGAATGATGATAACCGCCGCCAGCAGTAGATAACCGTACAGTACGGCGAAATACGCCCAGTCTGCCTGCCGGAAGAGCAGCGCGATCACGAGCAGATGGATACCATGCACGGCGATGAACGGCAGATGGGCGCGCACGCCCTCTTGCCCGGCGCGGTGATACCAGCGCTTGGCGGCAGTCGTGGCGTTGGTGATGACGCCGCCAAACAAATCGAACGCCAGCAGCACTACGACAATGATCTGCACAGTACTCCATTGCGCAAAGTGTCCTTGCAGATAGAGTAACAGCAGCAAAGCAATGGTTAATGCCACACCACCGAGCAGTTGCAGCCATTCTTCGCGGCTGGTCGCGCCCGGACCGACGAACTGATCCCAAGCCCCTGCCAGCCCTGCACGCGGCTTTGGGGGTATCCAGTCAATCTGACTCATTGTCTTGTTCCTTGTTGTCTCGAATTCAAAGTGGATGATGTTTGCGTGGGCGACCCGGTGGGTCGCCCCTACGAAAATTTATCCTCAAAGCGCCTTGACCATCGTCGTGATTGCTGTGAAGCCGATGAAGCGCAAAAATGGGTAAGTGGCGGTGTGCTGCGCAACGAAGCCCAGCCGTTCGTACAGGCGACGCGCGCGCGGGTTGGTATCCACGACATCCAGCCGCACACCCTGATAGCCATGTTGAACAGCGAACGCTTCCAGCGCTGTGATCAACTGAGTGCCAACCCCCATGCCGCGCGCATCGTTGTGTACCGCGATGCCATCCATCTGCAACTCATCCTTGTGCGGCTTGCGATCAAACAAGAGCGTCATGCCGTAACGCAGCGCACCACTCAACCAGCCAAACTCGCGCATCAATGCGCTTGCGCTGAAGTTAACAAAGCTTTGACCGCCATGTTGGAACCCCGCGACGCCCAACACCCGCCCCACCGCATCTGCCGCCGTGAAGCAGCAGGCGGGGTCGAGTTCAGCAGCAACCATGTGTACCGCGATGTCGGTCGTGTTGAAAAGCGGCGTAAGTTTGCGTTCAAACGCCGCAACGTAAATCGCCGCGACCTGTGCGCGCTGGGTTTCCTCAAAGCCTTGCTGAATCATGACCGTCATCTTTTTTTACCTTGTACACGAATTGGACTAGCGCGTGGCGATGCCGCCGAGCAGCGTCGTCACAAGCAGGTGGGCGGCGTCATTACGCGCGACCGACCCATCGTGAACAGCTTTCCATGCCGCGAACAGCGCGTAATCGAGATAACGGGCGATCCACATCGGATGCAGGTCGGCGCGCAGTTCGCCGCTTGCCTGCCCACGTTGAATCAGCCCAATGATGAGTTCGGCAAGCGTCGCTTCGATGTCCGCAAGCTCAGGATGATCCTGAAACGCATTGTCCGTAAGCAGCAGGAATACCTTATCGCCCAACGGCATCAGCATCTCGATCATGCGCGTGAACGCCTCAATCGCACTGCCGCGTTCCGGCTCGCTGCGCACGATGGCGGCGTGGATGACCGCCAGCGCCCGCTGTGCCAGCGCCAGCATCAGGTCTTCGCGGCTGGCGAAGTAGCGATGCAGCGTCGCTTTGCCAATGCCCGCGTAATCCGCAATATCGGCAAGCGAGGCGGTCGGCTTCTGCGCCAATAGTTCGCCCGCCGCGTTCAGCAGGTCGATCCTGCGGATATCCTTTAATGACTGCTCACGTATCGCCATGAATAACACTTATCTCATTTGAGATGATTATATCTCATTTGAGAGTTATGTCAATCATAATTTTATGGGAGCGAATTGCTGCAGATCGTGTTCCAGGCACGCGCGCCCTGCGCCAACCGCTGCTATAATCACCGTAAGAGGTTATGAGCATGACGGCACTCGGCGACACCATCGAACAAATCCAACAACTGCGTCAGGATGCACGGGAAGCGCTGGAAGCGCTTGAACGCCAGCAAAATCTGCTGCGGCTGCGCGGCGGCGACTTCCAGCCGGGCTTGCTCGAACTGGCGCACACACTGCCCGCCGAGTTCGAGGCGGCGGCGCTGCGCATTCGCGACAGCGAGCAGGAGATCACGCAGCTGCGCGCGCTGGCAGAGACCACCGCGCTCATCAACTCGTCCTTCGATCCTGACGAGGTGCTGGAAAGCGCGATGGACGCGGTCGTGCGTCTGACCGCTGCCGGGCGCGCCTACCTGCTGCTCCAGGACGCGCTCGGTCAACTCAACGTCCGGTTGGCGCGGCGGCGCGATGACGAGGCAGACGGCGATGAAGGTGTCAGCCGCACGGTGCTGCAACAGGTCATCGCCAGCGGCGAAGCGCTGCTGACCGACAACGCCACCGAAGACGCGCGCGTTTCTGGCAGCGATACCGTCGGGCGTTACGGGCTGCGCTCGATTCTGTGCGTGCCGCTGCGTATCAAAGGGCAGGTCGGCGGTGCGATTTATGTCGATAACCGTTTTCGTTCCGGCGTCTTCACCGAACGCGAACTCCACCTGCTCAACGCCTTCGCCAACCAGATCGCCATCGCGCTCGAAAACGCGCGTCTGTTTGAGACCGTGCAAACCTCGCTGCGCGAAATCGCCCAGGCGAGCGAACTCATGCGCAACGTCTTCTCGTCGATTGCCAGCGGCGTCATCACCACCGACTCGCGCGACATGATTACTGCCTACAACGCCGCCGCCGCCGCCATTCTGCAAGTGCCGCCGGAGCAGGCGTTCGAGCGACCCTTGCGCGCGGTGCTGCCGTTGATGGGCGCGAGCTTTGAGGACGCGCTGGTGGCAGCGCAGATCGATAACCAGAGCGTGGCGCTTGAGTCCGAACCGGACATTCCCAATCGCGGGCGCATCGCCCTGCAACTCAAGATCAGCCCGCTCAAGACTGCCGACGGCGCGACCGAAGGCGTGGCGATGGTGCTGGACGACCTGACGGCGCAGCGTGAACGCGCGCAAACGCTCGACCTGCTGCGGCGCTACCTGCCGCCGGGCATGGTCGAAAACATCGATCACATCGCGCAGTTGGGCTTGGGCGGCGAACGGCGCGAAGTCACCTGCCTGTTCATTGACGTGGGCGATCTGGAGACGATGGAAGACGTGCGTCCGGCGCAGAAGATGGACCTGCTGAATGTGCGGCTGGACGCCGTGACCACGCTCGTGCATCAGGCAGGCGGCGTCATCGACAAATACATCGGCAACGACGTGATGGCGCTCTTCAACACGCAGCTAAACCCGCAGCCTGCCCACGCGCGGCTGGCGGTCGAAACGGCGCTGCTGCTGCGCGATCAGTTCATCGCGGTGGATGGCGGGCGGGCGCATTACCGCATCGGTATTCATACGGGCATCGCCACGCTCGGTAATGTCGGTGGCATTCAGCGCCAGAGCTTCACCGCGCTTGGCGACAGCATCAACCTCGCCAAGCGGCTGCAAGAGAACGCCCACAGCGCGCAGATCATCGTCAGCGAGGCGACGCTCGATAGTATCGCCGCCGACGGTGGCATTGCCGATTTGCGCTTTCACGAGCTTGAGCCGATCATGGTCAAAGGACGGCATCAGGCAACCCAGGTATATGAGGTGTTCCGCGCGTGACCGACGAACTTCACTCCACATCCCACGTTCGCGTCGGCGAACAGCAGCGCTCGCTTCAGGAGCAGTTGCGCGAACTGACGACGACCGCGCAGCAAACACTCGCCATGCTGCGCAGCCAGCAGGATGAACTGCGTGGGCGCGGCATGAGCCTGCCCCCGCTCGTCTTCGAGCGCATGAACGGCATGGATGCCCGCGTGCAGGCGCTGGCGACGGAGTCGAGCAGCGCGCAGATGGAACTGCGACAGTTACGCGCGCTGGCAGAAACGACCGCGCTCATCAACTCGACGCTCGATGTGGACGATGTTCTCAATCAGGTGATGGACACCGCCATCGCACTGACAGGCGCTGAACGCGGCTTCATCATGCTCAGGAACAGCGCCGACGAACTCGAATTCCGTGTCGCCCGCGATATTGACCGCGAGACCGTCACCAGCGGACAGTTCTCGCTCAGCAGCACGATCATCAATCAAGTAGTGCAGACGGGCAACGCCGTGCTGACCGATAATGCCACCGCCGACCCGCGCTATGGCGAGATGAAGAGCGTCATGATCGGCAAGATGCGCAGCATTCTTGCTGTACCGCTGCGCGTGGGCGATGTCGTGACGGGCGTCGTCTACTGCGATAACCGCATTCTGGCGGGTGTGTTCGCGGAGTACGAACTCAACCTGCTGCGCGCATTTGCCGATCAAGCAGGGGTCGCGCTGGAAAACGCGCGCCTGTTCGAGGCGGCACGCGAACAGCTTGCCGAAATCGCCCGCATCCGCGACCTCATGACCAACGTCTTTACGTCGATTGCCAGCGCCGTCATCACGCTCGACAACGACACGATCATCACCAGCTTCAATGCCGCCGCTGAACGCATTACCGGGCGACCCGCTGGCGAGATGGTCGGCGCGTCGTTGTGGGATGCGCTGCCTAATCCGAGCGAGTCGTTTCAGGAACGGCTGCTTGCTGTCTACCGCGCGCAGACCAGTGAGCAGTGGGAGACGCAGATTGATGTGCCGGGCATCGGGCAGCGCGAATGGAAGATCACGCTGACGCCGCTGCGCGATGCCGACGCGCTCATGCAAGGTGTGGTGATCGTGCTGGACGACCTGACGGAGACACGCCAGCGCGAGGCGCAGATCAAGAGTGTGCGTCGTTACCTGCCGCTGGCACTGGCGGAGAACATCCACAGTGCCGACCTGACAGCGATTGGCGGGCAGGAACGCGAGATCAGCGTCGTTTTTGCCGATGTACGCGGCTTCACCAGTTTCAGCGAAGTGCTGGAGCCGGAAGACCTGATGCAGATCATCAATACCTATCTGGGCGCGGCAAGCGATGCGATTGACCTGTACGAAGGCGTGATCGACAAGTATCTGGGCGACGCGGCGACGGCGCTCTTCAACACGCCGCTGAACCCGCAGCCGGATCACGCGGCGCGGGCGGTGCGCGCGGCGATGCGTCTGGTACGCGAGGTACAAACGCTGCACGACCGGCTGCCGGAAGACCAGCGGTTGTACTTCGGTATCGGCATCCATACGGGGTTGGCGGTGCTGGGCAATGTGGGAGGCAGCGAACGGCGCGAATTTACGGCGATGGGTGATGCGGTCGAGGTCAGCAAGTGGTTACAGGAGAACGCGCTCAAAGGCGAAATATTGTGCAGCGCAGCGACAGCAGCGCTGGTGCAGGACGAGTTCGACTTTGAACCTGTCGCGCCGCGCAAATCCGCCGCCGCCGCCCGCCTTGACATGATGTACCGCCTGCTCGGTCGCACGCGCCGCACCAGCGATATGCCGGTGGTCCGCGCTGTGCCAGATGCAATACGGTAGGGGCAGAATGCATTCTGCCCCTACACATTTCTATCGTATTCGTGTCCACGTTCCGCTGTCGCCGCCACTGAAGCGGTAGACCGCCCCAAGTGGCGCATCAATATAGAAGCGCCCGTTGTTCTGCTCATACTGGATGGTGCGGTTGCCCGTGTCAATGGCGGCGACGGCCCAACCCAACTGTTGGCTCCAGCCGCCAATCGGCGCGTTGGTGTTGTAGTAGACCCAGTTGAACATTTGCTGTGGCGCAAAGAAGTTGGTTGGCGGCGGTGTCGGGTTGAGCGTCACGCCATCCCAGCCGTTGACATAGGCGATGTACCGCGCGCCGTCGTTTTGCAAGCCGAAGATGCGGTTCAGCCCGTTGGCGGTCACATAAATCATCAAGCCGCGCTCGAAGGGCTGGAATGCACCTGCCGCACTCGCGCCAACCGCCTGTGGGCAGGTTGCATCTTGCGGTGCATTGTTATCACCAAAGAACCACGAAATGGCACAGGTGATGCCCACGCTGATCTGCTGTGAAACTTCACGCCCGCCGCGTATCGCGATCAGCCGGAAGATGACGATGCGCCCCTGCGTCGCTTGCAGAACAATCGGCAGCTGTCCGTTGGTGGCGATGCTGTACGTCTGAATGAGTGTCCCCTGCGGCGTGAGCTGGTCAATACGCGCGCTGTCGGCGTTGGTCGTCGTCCAGTTCAGTACCAGTGTGTTACCCGCGACGATGTTGCCCTGACTGCTGTTAAACGAGGTAATCACCGCTACATCGGGCGTCGGCGTAATCGTCGGCGGAATGGGCGTGCTGCTTGGCAGCGGCGTCCGCGTCGGGCGCGGGGTGGGGGTGCGCGTCGCGGTTGGCGTGCGTGATGGCGTGAAGGTCGCAGACGGCGTCAGGGTAAAAGTGGGTGTAAAGGTCAGCGACGGCGTGAATGTTAAAGTGGCAGTCGCTGTTGGGGTGAATGACGGTGTGAACGTCAAGGTCGGTGTGAAGGTCAGCGTCGCGGTGGGGGTGAGCGTGGGCGATGGCGTCACAGTGAAGGTGCTGGTCGGCGTCAGGCTGGGAAGCTGCGCCAATGTCGGGATGACGATGGTGGCGGGAGGTGCGCTCTCCAGGGTGCAACCCGTCACAATCATCATGAACAATGCCAGAATTGCAGCGAGCCTTATAATCATCGCAAAACCCTCCAGGACGGAGAAGGACGATCTTGAGGATAAAGATTTGCTTG
>Ga0224723_1002115_pt1 | contig 11255 bp, 9 predicted proteins | sample Balambano_FR2_Me_FD_161647 | JGI IMG/M metagenome (GOLD analysis project Ga0224723, IMG submission 161647) | Freshwater sediment microbial communities from Lake Towuti, South Sulawesi, Indonesia - Balambano_FR2_MetaG | ecosystem: Environmental > Aquatic > Freshwater > Lake > Sediment | place...
CCTTCGGCGGGGGCTTGGGAGCGAAGGCCCCCAAAAGAAACCCGCTTCACCAGAAAACGCACCTTCGGCGGGGGTTTGGGGGCGAAGCCCCAAAAGAAACCCGCTTCACCAGAAAACGCACCTTCGGCGGGGGCTTGGGGGCGAAGCCCCCAAAAGAAACCCACTTCTCTATTCGCCCGTCCGGCAGGACTACTCTAGGAGCAGTACAATTACCCGGAAAGACCGATGTACAGCGCCTGGCGCAGCCCTATGATAACCGGCAGATGAGCGTTTCGGCACCAGAACCGGATACACGCACAGGGCGATGATCGGCTGGTTGCCGTGCAGCTGTTGCGAGGAGGAAAAATGCGGAACCATTGGCGTCTTTCTGGAATTCTTCTGGTATCGCTGATCGTCGTGTTCCTTACTGGGACGACGTTCCAGCCGGCGGCGGCGCAGCAGCAAGATCCCGAGTTGATGGGCGTGTTGACGGAATCGGTTCCATTGGCGGCTGTGAGCACCGGTGCGCCGATCGTGGCTCAGAGCGGCCCGCGCTGGGGCAGCTGGAACACGATCAATGGCGCGATCACATCGGCACCAAGTGTGGCATCGGCCGGCATCAACAATGTCTTTCTGTTCGCGCGCAGCGAGCGCGGCACGCTGGTGTGGAGCCGCTGGGATGGCCGTTCCTGGTCGGCGGTGAGCGACGTTTCGAGCGCGCGGCTGGTGTCGGCACCGGCCTGCACCTCGTGGGGCACTGCACGCAGCATTCAACTGAGCTGCTTCGCAGTGCTTGAGGGAAGCAACGCGCTGCGGCACATGTACTACAGCAACGGCGTGTGGAACGGCTGGGAAAACCTGGGTGGCGACGTCCGCAGCGCCCCGGCAGCGGTCTCATGGGCGCCCGGCGTCGTCTCGGCATTCGTGCGCGGCACCGATGCGCGGCTGTGGCAGCGCTTCTACAATGGTCGCACGTGGAGTGGCTGGATCCAGCATGACGGCGAGCTGACCTCGGCACCGGCCTGCGCTTCCTGGAGCGAGACGCGCGTAGACTGCGTGGTGCGCGGCAACGGCAGCAATCTGTTCGTCAAGACCTGGGAAGCAGGCCCGGGCAAGGGTTGGGGCCCGTGGACGAACCTTGGTGGTGACGTAACTTCGGCGCCAGGTATTGCCGCCTGGGGTGTGAATCGCCTGAGCGTCTTCTACCGTGGCGACAACGGCATGATGCTGCACCGCTTCTGGGACGGCACGCGCTGGCAAGGGCCGGAAGACCTTGGTGGCCCGATCTCGTCTTCGCCGGCATGTACCTCGCCGCAAGTCAATCGGATCGAGTGTTATGCACAGGGGATCGACCCGGTGTATAACGCCGGGCCGGCGGTCATCCAACGCGTGTGGGGCCAATAGCTCTTTCATCGTCCGAAGCACAAAGCGCGCGAGTAGCTGCTCGCGCGCTTTGTGTTGCACGCGCCGTGTAGGGCGCGGAGCGGCCATGGTATAATGTTTGGTTGTCAGCCTCGTTAACAACATTCGTCAACACGAGCAGGGGTCTGGGGACGCAGTCCCCGAGAAAACTCCCCCTTATTCATATCGTTCGTCAACACGAGCAGGGGTCTGGGGACGCAGTCCCCGAGAAAACTCTCTCTTCATAAATCCAATAGGATTGTATATAAAGAAAGGCCAGCATGTGCGTGTTCTTGTTGTTCTAGATTATTATTTTCCGCATTGGACTGGTCTTAGCGCATATGCCAAGCGAATCGCCGAGGGTCTGGTTAAAAACGGTCATGCTGTCAGTGTTCTTGCATCACGCCACGATCCAAGCCTTGCGGCTCAGGAAGACATCAATGGCGTGCGCGTCATCCGCCTTCCGGTTGCTGCGCGGTTCAGCCGTGGCGTCATTATGCCAACCCTGCCTGCGGTGTTATATCGGCTGATCCAGGATCATGACATCGTTCACATCCATACTCCGATGCCCGAAGTTGGTTTTGCCACCGGAATCGCACGGATACTTGGCAAGCCGTCGCTTGTGACGCATCAGGGCGATATTGTGATGCCGAAGGGCTTTGTCAATGGTATCATCCAGAAGGGTTCGGTCGTGATGTCGATCGGCCTGATGCTGGCTTCTTATGTTGTTGTGCATAGCGCGGATTACGGCAAGCATTCCAGTTTTCTGGCACCGTTCGCCCACAAGCTCGGCGCGATCTACCCGCCGATCGACCTCCCGGCACCGCAGTGGGACGAAGTGGCGCGCATGAAGCACGAATTGGGTTTGACGGGCAAAAAGCTGGTTGGTTTTGCTGGCCGCTTCGTCGAAGAAAAAGGTTTCGATATCTTGTTGCAGGCAATCCCGCTTGTGGTGCAACGCGATCCAACCATCCATTTTTTGTACGCCGGCGAGACGAATGTTGCCTATGAACGCTTTTACGAGCGGCTCGTGCCACTGATCGAGCAGAACCGTGCTGCAATCACGATGCTTGGCCTGCTGCGCGACCAGCAGTTGCTCGCGAATTTCTATTCGCTGTGTGATGCGTTTGTGATCCCGTCGCGCACCGATTGCTTTCCGAGTGTGCAGATCGAAGCCATGCTGGCCGGTACCCCGGTTGTCACCACTGATATTCCCGGCGCGCGCGAAGCGGTGCAAGTCACAGGCATGGGCCTGCTTGTACAGCCCGAGAATCCTGCAGCGCTTGCAGACGGTATTACTATGATGCTTGCGAACCGAGCGCAGTATGCCTTGCATCGGGACGAAGCAGCCGCTGTGTTTGACTACGACCGCTCGATCGCAGCCTATGAAGCGTTGCTCGAACGCATGGTTCGCGGCTAGAAAGGTTTCGCGTGCTTGCTCCGTCCGTCTCATCCATTACTCGCGGCAAGCCCTTGAGCGATCCAATCATCCTGGTGAGCGGCTGCGATGACCGCTTCGCATTGCCGCTCGGCGTGATGCTGCATTCGGTGGTGGCGCATCTCAGCGCGGGTGATGCCATCCAGATCTATGTGCTCGACGGCGGTATCTCTGCCGCGAACAAACAGCGCATCAGTGGCGTGCTTGCAACCCACCGGGTGGCGGTCACGCTCGAATGGCTTCGCCCGGATCTGGAACTGATCGAGAAGTTGCCGCAGCACGGCCAGCATAATGCCTTCGCCTATATGCGTCTGCTGATCGCTGAGCTGCTGCCGAATACCCTGGATCGCGCGATTTACCTCGACTGTGACCTGGTGGTGGAGCAGGATCTGCGGCTGCTGTGGGAATCCGAGCTAGACGGCGCTCTTGCGCTCGGCGTGGAAGATTTCTATGCGCCGTTCGCATGTTCGCCTGCCGCGCTAGGGGCAACCTACCAGGAGCTTGGCCTTGCACCGGACACGGTATGCTGTAACTCGGGCGTGATGGTGCTCAACCTGCCACGCTGGCGCCGCGAACAGGTGGGCCGGCGCGTTCTCGAATACACGCAGCGCTATGCGCGCCATCTCCAAGCCGCCGATCAAGACGGGATCAATGCCGTGGTGGCCGGGGATTGGGCCTTGCTCGATGCGCGCTGGAATGTGCAACTGCGAACAGTTGCCTGGTACGGGCGTGAACGTATCAAGGATGCTGCAGAACTGACTCGCCTGCAAGCGCCGCTGGTTCGAACCCCATTCGTCATCCACTACGCCGGACCGGTCAAGCCGTGGTCGTATACCTACCGCAAAACACACGGCGAACGCTTTCTGCACTATCTGCGAACCAGTGGCTGGTTCAACACGCCCACCGCGCTGGCCTGGAGCTATAGCCGCCAGCTCTCGCACGGGCTGCTCTGCACGCTCGCGCGGCTCAAGGCTGCGCTAGCCGAGCGTTCGGCGGCACGCCTCCATCGGGCGGCGCGCCTGCAATGAGGCCGGCTGCGCGAGCCCCACGCGCAAGAGTGGTATAATTCGCGCCGGAACACCCCGTCCGGAGGCGAACCAATGCCAAACCTGGCGATCGTGATCGTCAACTACAACACCCGTGACCTGCTTCGCAACTGCCTGCGCTCGCTCGAACAGGCTGCGTTGTGGTGCGATACGTCTGTGTGGGTGGTGGACAACGCCTCGCCGGATGGCAGCGCCGCCATGGTGCGCGCCGAATTCCCCGCCGTCCAGTTGATCGAGAGCAGCCACAACGGCGGCTTCGCGTATGCCAACAACCTCGCGCTACGCGCGCTACTGGCCGGGGGCTTGGGGTTCGCAGACCCCCGAAAGAGTGATTCGCTCGGAGAGGCTGCGCCCCGCCGAACCTCCCCGGAAGCGGAGTATATTCTGCTCCTCAACCCGGATACCATCGCGCCGCCCGGTTCGCTCGATGCACTTGTGGCATATCTGGAGCGCCACCCCGAGGTCGGGGCCTGCGGGCCGAAACTGCTGCTTGGCGACGGCACGCTCGATCTGGCATGCCGCCGCGCATTCCCGACGCCAGCCGTTTCGTTCTACCGCATGACCGGCCTGGCGAAGTTGTTCCCGCGCAGCCCGCGTTTCGCGCGCTACAACATGACCTATCTTGACGAGAACGTCGAAACCGAGGTCGATGCCGTGGTTGGCGCTTGCATGCTGCTGCGCGCTGGCGTGGTGCGCGAAGTCGGCTTGCTGGACGAGACATATTTCATGTATGGCGAAGACCTGGACTGGTGCTACCGCATCAAGCAGTACGGCTGGCGGATCATGTATGTGCCGCATGTGACCGTCCACCACTACAAGCGTGCTGCAAGCAGCCAGCGGCCGTTCCAGTCCATCCGTGCCTTTTATGATGCCATGCGCGTGTTTTACCGCAAACACTACGCCGCCACGACGCCGGCGCCGGTCAATGCGTTGATCGAAGCGGGAATCACGCTGAAGGAGTACCAGGGCCTTGGCAACAATCTCCTCCGCCCCCCGGCCGCGCGCCGGGTCGAGTGAGACGCGCGCCCGGCCATGGGTGGCGCGCACACTCCTGGCTGCAGCGCTGATCGCCTGCGACTCGCTGGCAGTGAATGCCGCGTTTCTGGCTGTGTATCGCTGGCACCTGCTCTCCGATGCGGATCTCGACGCAGCCTTCGCGGCGGTGACAGCCACTGCGCCGCTCACCGGCTCGATCATGCTGCTGTTGTTCAACCTGGTGATGGCGGTCTCGTTCGTCGCCAGCGGCCTCTACACACTGCCGCGCGGCGTCTCACGGATCGATGAAGCCTTCAAGGTGATTGTCGCCGTGACACTGGGTGCCTTTGCTTCGTTGATCGTGAATGCGCTCCAGCCCTCGTTCCAGCGTGACCCGTTGCCGATCAACCAGAGTGTGCTGCTGTTCGGCTGGGCCGCTACGGTTGCCGGCGTTGTGCTGCTGCGCGTGCTGCACCGCACAATCATCGCGGCCTTGCGCGCCCGTGGCGTGGACAACCGGCGCGTGCTGATCGTCGGTGCGCGTGAGCCAGGCCGTGTGGTGGCGGCTACCATCCGGCGCCTGCCGGAACTCGGTTACCGCGTGCAGGGTTTTCTTTCGGACAGCGAACCAGTCGGCGGAGTGGTCGATAATCTGCCGGTACTTGGGAGCACGAGGATGCTCGGGCGTGTGGTACGTACCACGCGCGCCGACGAAGTGATCATCGCGCTGTCCGGGCGCACCTCAGCGGAGATCTTCGACATCGTCGCACTCGCCGAAGACGAGTCGGTCGAAATCAAACTCTATCCCGACTCGTTCCAGCTGATCACCAACAACGGTGTCTCGATCGGCGACATCTCGGGTCTGCCGTTGTTACCGGTGAAGAACATTGCACTCGACAACCCGCTCAACCAGGCGCTCAAGCGTACCCTCGACGTGCTGGTGGCTGCCGTGGTGCTAACGTTCGCCTCGCCGGTTTTGCTGCTGATCGCCGCGCTGATCCGGCTCGAATCGCGTGGGCCGGTGTTCTTCGTCCAGGAGCGAGTGGGAATGGACCTCCGGCCGTTCCCGACGCTCAAGTTCCGCACCATGCGCGCCGATGCGCCCGATCTCGGCAACTGGACCACGGTTGATGACCCGCGCATCACGCATTTGGGGCGCTTTCTGCGGCGCTACAGCCTGGACGAGTTGCCACAGTTCATCAATGTGATCCGCGGTGAGATGAGCGTGGTGGGGCCGCGCCCCGAGCAGCCGGTGTGGGTCGAGCGCTTCAGCCAGAGCATCCCGCGCTACATGAGCCGCCACAAACAGAAGGCCGGCATCACCGGCTGGGCACAGGTCAATGGGCTGCGCGGCGATACCAGCATCGAGGAGCGTACCCGCTACGACCTGTACTACGTGGAGAACTGGTCGCTGCTGTTCGACATCAAAATCATCGTCAAAACGGTGGTGGACATCGTGACCGGGCGCAACCAGGGCACATAACCCCACGTGCGCGGCTCTCGCGCTAAGCGAAACAGGCGTGGTCTGCTCATCCGATGCCGTCACGGTGCCCTGCAATGCCTCGCCGTCCGAAACGCCAACCGCGCTGACGCGCCCGAACGGGCGATGTGGCGGGCCGGGCGACGAAACGCGATGGAACGGCATCGCATCATGGACGACGTTGCCGAACGCGGTGGGTCGGTCAACGAAACGCGATGGAACGGCAACGTGGTAGGGGCGAAGCATTCGCGCGCCACGATCCCGGTAATTACGGTACCTTCGTGCGCGAATGCTTCGCCCCTACGGCATTGCACCGTGGACAACGTTGCCGAACGTGCTCCGGCATTGCATCGTTGAACCCAACAGGATTATTGTATGACCGATCTCACTATCCTGACCATATCATCCGCCCGCGATGCGCTTGCGCGTGGCGAGGTTTCTTCGCTGGAATTGACGCGCACCGCGCTGGAGCGCATTGCTGCGGCGGACAAACACGTGCGCGCGTTTCTTGCGCTGGACGAACGAGGTGCGTTGGCACAGGCGCGCGCTGCCGATGCGGCGCGCAGCGCTGGCCCGGCTGGCTTGCGCGGCATCCCGCTGGCGCTCAAAGATGTGCTGGCAACCGAGGGCCTTCCTACCACGTGCGGTTCGCGCATGCTGGAGAACTTCGTGCCGCCGTATGATGCAACGGCTGTGAAGCGACTCAAGGACGCCGGCGCGGTGCTACTTGGCAAGCTCAACTGCGACGAGTTCGCTATGGGTTCGTCTACCGAAAACAGTGCTTTCGACCCGACCCGCAATCCGTGGGACTTGGAACGCGTGCCCGGTGGCTCGTCGGGCGGTTCGGCGGCGGCGGTGGCGGCCGGCGAGGCGCTTGGCACGCTTGGCACCGATACCGGCGGTTCGATCCGTCAGCCGGCGGCGTTCTGCGGTGTCACCGGTCTCAAGCCAACGTATGGCCGCGTTTCGCGCTATGGCCTGGTGGCATTCGCCTCGTCGCTCGATCAGATCGGCCCGCTGGCCTGGACCGCGCGCGATTGCGCGATCCTGCTGCAGGCTATCGCTGGTGCCGATGCGCTCGATGCCACCAGTGCGCCCGAGCCGGTGCCCGATTATGAGGCGGCGTTGTCGGGCGATATCCGCAGCATCAAGATCGGTGTGCCGCGCGAGTTCTTCGTGGACGGTATGCGCCCCGAGGTTGAGGCGGCTGTGCGCCGCGCGGTGGACGAGTTGCGCGCGGCCGGGGCCGAGATCCGCGAGGTGAGTCTACCGCACACCAAGTACGCACTGCCAGTGTATTACCTGCTGGCGCCCGCCGAGGCCAGTGCGAACCTGGCGCGCTTCGACGGAGTGCGCTATGGGTTGCGAGTGGAGGACGAGCGCTACTGGGACGAGCTCGAAAAAACGCGCGGTGCCGGCTTCGGCCCCGAGGTGCGGCGCAGAATCATGCTCGGCACCTATGCGCTATCGGCCGGCTATTACGATGCCTATTACAAAAAAGCCCAGCAGGTGCGAACGCTCATCCGGCGTGACTACCAGCAGGCCTTCGAGCAGGTCGACATCCTGGCCGCGCCAACCACACCTTCGGTGGCCTTCAAGATCGGTGAGCACCTCGATGACCCGCTTGCCATGTACCTCGAGGATGTGTGTACGCTGCCGATCAATCTGGCCGGGCTTCCGAGCCTGGCGCTACCATGCGGCGAGGCTAATGGCGGGCTACCGATCGGCTTTCAACTGATCGGGCGCCCATTCGACGAAGCGACGCTCCTGCGCGCGGGCGATGCCTACCAACGCGGAACCACATGGCATTTGCGGCGGCCCGTGTTGCGATGATCCGCCCGGTGTTTGCAATGTGGGTCGGCGTGGGTCGGCGTGGGTCGGCGTGGGTCGGCGTTGTAGGGCCGAAGCAGTCGCAACACAGATCCTGTGGTTATATCACACGATCCGTGTTGCGACTGCTTCGGCCCCACGGCAACGTGGCAACGCAACGCGGCAACGCCGTTATCGATGCGCGCATCGTGGATACCACGGCGGCAGAAACCGCTTAAACCAACCGCTTCCTCACCCACTCCGTCACATCCCTCAAGCACGCGGCGTTGATCTCGTGCGCCATGCCGGGATACTCACGATAGGTGAGTTTCACCGGCAGCGTTTGCAGCAGATCACGCGTGGCGCGCCCATGCTCGGGCAGTACCACCTGATCGTGCGTACCGTGGCCGACGAAGAAGGTCTTGTCGGTCAGTTGCTCTGCCGGCGGCGCACCTTCCATGATCTGCGATGGCACGATGCCACTCAGTATCACGGCACCGGCCACAAGCTCCGGGTGTAACAGGGCCGTCATGGCGGCCATCGATGCCCCCTGGCTGAACCCGCCAACGAACACCCGCGCCGGGTCGGCAGCGTAGGCGCGCACGGCTGCCGCCACGAACTCGGCCACAACGGCATGGCTCAGGCGCGCCTGACGCTCGTCCGAGGCGATCTGAGTGCGACCGCGTGCGTCCTGATAGAAGGAGATCTCGAACCAGGCATAGCTGCCGGGCATCAGCATCAGCGGCGCGCGTGGACACACCACCAGCAGGCGTTCGTCCAGGTATGGCGCAAGCGCTAATAGGTCGTCTTCATTCGAGCCATAGCCGTGCATCAATATCAGCAACGGCGGCTGGCTATCCCCGCGCTGTGGCCGGCGGGCCTGGTAGGTGAGTGGGAGGGTCGGGGCTGTCATTCGATCTCCTCTGGTGGGGTTTTGGTGGAGGGTCAGGGAGGGTTTTCTCTCTGAATAATCGAAAGACCCAATTATTTCGCCGTCAGCGCTTCGAGGCGCGAAATAAATCCTTCGAGCACCGCAAAGGCGCGATCGATCGGCGCAGGCGAGGTCATGTCGATCCCCGCTAGCTTCAGCGCATCGAGCGCATAGAGCGAATCGCCAGCACGGAGAAACTTCAGATAGCGCTCGGCTGCGCCGGCCTCGCCCGCCAGCAGCGCGTCGGCAAGCGCATTGGCCGCCGCGATCCCCGAAGCGTACTGATAGACATAAAAATTGCCATACAGGTGCGAAAATTGCGCCCACTGGATGCCTTCGCGCGCATCGTCCTGCGCCCCGGCCGCGCCATAGCCACGGCGGAACAACCCGGCCAGCAGCTCGGTCATGCCGTCGGCGGTGAGTGCCTGGCCGGCTTCGGCGCGCGCGTGGACTTCGCGTTCGAACTGGGCCAGGATTGGCATGATGAACAGGTAGCGGTGAAAGTTCTGCATCGCCTCTTCGATCACCGCGATCTGGAAGGCCGGGTCGTCGTTCTGCTTCAGCAGGTGAGCGCGCACGAGCGCCTGGTTGAAGTTCGAGGCGACTTCGGCCACGAACATTGTGTAGTGGCTGTAGATGTATGGCTGGCTGGTGCGTGCTAGATGCGAGTGCATCGAATGGCCGAGTTCATGCGCCAGGGTGCTAAGGCTTTCCAGCCCGCCGCTGTAGTTCATCAGGATGAACGGCCGCGTGCCATAGGCGCCTGCCGAGAATGCGCCGCCTTCTTTGCCAAGATTGACAGCTCGATCGACCCAGCGTTCTTCCAGTAGTCCGCGCCGCATCGTTTGGACGTACTCCTGGCCGAGCGGGGCCATGCCGGCGCAGACCCATTCGACGGCCTGCTCGTATGGAACAGCTGGTGCGCTTGGCGTCAGCGGTGCAAAAATGTCAAACGGCTCGTGCTGTTCCAGGCCAAGCGCGCGGCGGCGAATGTCCCAATAACGGTGCCAGATCGGCAGGTGGCGATGGCAGGCGTCGATCACATTTTCGAACACGCCGAGGGGTATATTGCCGGCGGCCAGGCTGGCTTCGAGTGCCGAGGGATAGCCACGCGCGCGGGCACGGAACACATTGCCCTTGATCTCGCCCGCCAGCAGCGCCGCCACTGTATTCTTGACGCCCAGAAACCCGTCGGCGTATGCTTCGTAGGCGCTGCGGCGCAGTGTGCGATCCGGGCTGTGGAGCAGTTGTTCCACCGTGCCGGGTGCCACCGCCGTCGCCGTGCCATCCGAGCCGCGCGCAGGGGCGAACGTGAGATCGCCGTTGGCGAGCGCCTGGTAGGCGTTGGCGGCTGTGCCGAGTGGCTCGCCGGCCAATGCAAGCAATTCCTCCACCTCGCCCGAGCGGATGTGCGCGCGCTGGCGGAACAGGTTGTCGAGGTAGTGGCGGTAGGTCTGAAGGTGTGGTTCGCCGGCCAGCAGCGCAGCAAGCTCTTTCTGGTCGGCGGCAAGCAACTCGGGCTCGGCGAATGCCACCGCCGCGCCAAGCCGCGCCGCGAGTCCCTGGGCGCGTCCGTACAGTCCGGCGGCTTCCTGGTCGTTCATATCGACACTGACGCCCATGCCGGCGTAGACGAAGATCGTTTCGATTAGCGTGCCAAGCCGATCCATGGTTTCGAACCACTCCAGCAGAACGGCAGCGTTGGCTGTGAGGCGGCCCCGGAAACGCGCCAGGCCGGGCAGTTCGGCCTCGCACGTTGTGTAGGCCGCCTCCCACTCGGCGGTAGTGGCATAGATGCTTTCGATATCCCATGTTTCTGCGATCGGTACCTCGGAGCGCGCGGGAAGCGAGGCGGTCATTGGTTGGTTCCTTCTCTGGTCTCCGGAAGAACAAGTCCTTCCATTCCTTCGCCCGGCGCGGTGATCGGCCTGGTGACGGCGCGGGTGGTGAGGCGTAGACGCAGCGCCAGGGCGGCGGCGATGTTCCACAACACGCCGATTCCAAGCTCGGGGTCTTCCTCACACAGCGCTACCAGCTTGTCGCGCCGGAGCGACAGCAGTGTGGCACCTTCAGGGCCGGCGCGCATGGAGGTACTGCGCTTGCCGCCATCCAGCAAGGCTAGCTCGCCCGCGATCTGCCCTGCCAGCAACGTGGTCACCGGCACAGCACGCGGGTCGCCGGCAGCCGGCCCTGAAG
>Ga0224723_1002116_pt1 | contig 11253 bp, 6 predicted proteins | sample Balambano_FR2_Me_FD_161647 | JGI IMG/M metagenome (GOLD analysis project Ga0224723, IMG submission 161647) | Freshwater sediment microbial communities from Lake Towuti, South Sulawesi, Indonesia - Balambano_FR2_MetaG | ecosystem: Environmental > Aquatic > Freshwater > Lake > Sediment | place...
CTTCTCTCTACCCCCCCAACTTTCCACCTCCCCACCTCCCCTCTCCCTCTCTTCCTCCAACTTAGCTTTAACTGAAGCAGAATCTCTAGTCCAACAAGGAATTGAGCAATATCAAACTGGCTCCATTTCAGCAGCAATTGCTCACTGGCGATCGGCTCTCACACTCTATCAGCAAGCAGGACAACTGACTCATCAGGCGATCGTTTTGGAGAACTTAGCGCGTGCTTATTCGCAAATTGGACAGATCAGCGAAGCAATTCAAACATGGGAGCAAACTGTCAACCTCTATCGCCAACTTAACGATGAGCAACAGATAGGAAGAACGTTAACAGAATTGGCGCAGGCTTATAATCGTTTAGGCAATTATCGAGCTGCGATCGCTCAACTTTGTGGAGAGATGGCAGGAAATTGTGAGACAGCGAGTGCGTTGGAAATCGCCCAGAAAAATGGCGATCGCGCTGGAGAAATTGCGGCACTGGGCAGTTTAGGAGAAGCGTATCGCCTGCAAGGGAATTACACAGCAGCGATAGAGGTGCTACAGTCGGCATTGGCGCTAGCAGAAACCACTGAACTACCGGTCTACTCAGCCGCCTTATTCAATAGTTTAGGACAGGTGTACTTCAATTTAGCTCAAGTCAGCGATCGGCGGGCTGAGGCCGCACAACAAGCAGGGGACTCGCTGGAGTCTGAGGAATTGAGGCAGCAAGGCTTAGCCCATGCGGCTGAGTCCCTCAAGTATTTTCGAGAGAGCCTCAAGCTTGCTCCAGCAGGCACAATTGCACAAATGCAAACTCTATTAAGTGCTATTCAAGCAGCCGATCGCACTGCCGCTACAGATGTCCTCTCTTTGCGTCAGCAAGCCCTGTCACTCCTCGCGAATTTGCCTGATTCCCAGGAGCAAGTTTATGCTGCGATCGATCTGGCTCAGTTGCTCACTGCAACCAATCCCCATCAGGTTCGGTCAAATCACACTTGCTTAAATCAAACGATATCTGCACAGACAATTGACTTGCTCCATACGGCAATTGCATCGGCTCAACGAATTGGCGATCGCCGCTCAGAATCGTTCGCCTTGGGCGCGTTAGGACATGTCTATGAATGCCAGCAGGATTATGACCGCGCTCTTTCCTTAACGCAACAAGCCCGTCTGGCCGCAGAACAGAACCGCCAACATCCAGACAGTCTCTATTTATGGGAATGGCAAATTGGTCGCATCTTGAAAACGCAAGGCAAACTAGAACAGTCCATACCTGCTTATGAGCAGGCGATCGCAACTCTGGAAACCATCCGTAGCAATTTGCTGATTGCTAATCGAGATTTACAATTTGATTTTCAAGATACTGTTGCTCCCATCTATCGTCAACTCATGGAATTGCGGTTAGCTGAGTCAGATGGTGTTGCGGCAGCAACAATAGAAACAACCCAATGGCAAAACAATTTGAAGGCGGTTTTGAAAACTCTGGATTCATTAAAACTAGCAGAATTACAAAATTATTTTGGCGATGATTGCGTCATCCTAACAGACAATCTAGATAACCAGATTGGCTGGGATGACGAGACAACGGCAGTGATTAACACAGTGATTTTAGCCGATCGCACTGCTGTCATTGCCAGTTTGCCTGATGGTCAACAACAGCTAGCCTGGATTGATATCGATAGTACGACGCTCAGTGAAACTGTCAATCGTTATCGGCAAAGTTTAGAGCGCTTTTTTACAGACTTTGATCCGCAAACTGCCCAGCAACTCTATGATTGGTTGATCCGTCCCTTCGCTGAACGCTTGGAACAGACCCAAGTGGATACCCTGATATTCATCCCAGATGGCATTTTTCGCACGGTGCCAATGGCTGCCCTCTGGGATGGCCAGCAATATTTAGTCCAACGCTATGCCATCACTATCACCCCTAGCTTGACGTTAACCAACGTTGAACCAGTAGAGCAGCGCAATTTAAGTGCTCTAGCTTTAGGTTTAACCCAACAAACTATGGTCGCTGGTCAGGCTTTTCCGCCCCTGACTTACGTTGCTCAAGAACTCACTGCGATTACCACCCTGTTTCCCCAAAGCGTATCGCTTCTGAATCAGGACTTTACTCGCGATCGCCTGCAACAAGAACTCAGCCAATCCAGTTATCCTATTCTACACATCGCCACTCATGGCGAATTTGGGCGTGAACCACAAGATACATTCCTGGTTACGGGTGACGGACAAAAGTTAACCCTGACCGATCTCGATGCCATTTTACGCTCGACTCCCAGCCGTTCTCTGGAATTGCTTTCTCTCACCGCCTGTCAAACTGCCACCGGAGACGATCGCTCTGCTTTGGGATTGGCGGGTGTTGCCATTCAAGCAGGAGCTAAAAGCGCGATCGCTTCCCTGTGGTTTATCGACGATGCCACTACTGCTCAACTCATGCAAACCTTCTATCTCAACCTCCGCACCCCCAATGTCAGCAAAGCCAAATCCTTACAGGCAGCTCAGGTTGCAGTTTTGACCACGGGCGGGACATCGGCTCATCCGGCTTACTGGGCCCCCTTTATTCTGGTCGGGAGTGGGTTGTGAGTTGCCGTAGGGCCTGTTTCACTTCTTCCAGTTGGATGCTGCGATCGCGCTGACCAGCAGCAGCCTCCAGGGTAGCTAAATCTGCAATCAATTCCAGGAATTCGGGTTGTACACTGGAGGGAGTCATGCTGTCCCTGATCTCTTTCTGGGGCAGCAACGTTTCAGCCACAGCATCGTACCATAAGCCTGATGCGGCGTAGAGTTCAGCGCGTTCTTGGCGATCGCTCACTCGTTGTAAATTCGTTTGTAGCTCTCCAGACATTTCAACCACATCTATCTGAGACTCAACCACCAACGCACTGGAAGGGCGATTCGGATTACACAGCAACACCACCTTCCACTGATAGGATTGTCCCACTTGTAACCCTGGTTCTGCCTCTGGCAACATTAATGACATGATGCCTGGAACACTAAACATTTCAGCCCGATATACAAGACGGTTGCTATCTTCAATCGTTTCGTACAGATAAAACTCCATCGGTAATGATGACGTGTCGGGAACGTACCAGGCAAAGGCTGGACGGGATGAAACCGTCTGCCCCACATGGCTTTGAGGAGCTAAAGCGGTCAAGGAGGTTGCCTGATCACCGACACAACCGCCCCGACGCCCAGTGGTGGTAGTGGGCGTGCGCGGGGCCGAAGGTTGCGTTGGCGGCACGTAACCAGCCCAGGTGGGATGGGCGATCGCTAACACTACAGCCAACGGAACAGAAAACATCCGAAGATTCAACTTTGCGATAACCGATTGGATCACTGTATTCATCATGACCTCGAATTAGGACTTCAGGGACTCAAACCGCTGACCATCCATGAAAGAACAACGGCTACACTCCCTACAATACCCAATCCTGTCCAAAATTCATGCCAGTTTCCCTCCAGCGTGGTTGCCTGACTCAGCCATCTAGCTTGCAGATTTCTTCAAGACTAACGCAGTTGGTTTTACGCTTAAACTGCAACAGAATTTAGGTTTCGCTCTTAGCATCGTTAAACAATTATGCTACATAGCAGGTACGTAGCAGATTTAAGCCGTGCTGTAAATCTCCCGCCACTTGTCATTCACTCCGTAATTTTACCCTCTGTTTCTAACCATGCTGCTAAATCTGCCACTGTGGAAAAATCCATGAATGCCTCTCCTAAATCCTGCAATTGGTCTAACGAGAGGGTATGAACACGAGATTGGATCTCCTGTGAAAGGATACCGAACCGTCGCTTGAGTTGGCGGAGGATCATTGAGTAGGTCTCCTGAAGCATCTCTTGTCGCACTTGCTGAAGCACCTCTTGTTGCACCTCTTGGCGCACTTGCTGAAGCACCTCTTGGCGCACTTCTTGGCGCACTTGCTGAAGCATCTCTTGGCGCACCTCTTGGCGCACTTGCCGAAGCATCTCTTGGCGCACCTCTTGTCGCACTTGCTGAAGCACCTCTTGGCGCACCTCTTGGCGCACTTGCTGAAGCACCTCTTGGCGCACCTCTGCCTTTGCCTCTTCGCAAAGTTCTTGATAGATAACGGATTCTTGCATAAGTTCCCTCCGCAATAGTCGTCGAATCACCTGCTTACTTAATACTAACCCAGCCAGAATTCCAGTGGCGGCAGCTACATTTGCTTGCTGATTGCGATCTGGTAACGAATTAATTGTCTGTGCCACTTGTTGTAGGACACTAAAGCAATCGCTCGTCTGACTCAACACAGCATAGGGAAGCAGACCGGGCCGTTGTAAAAAGATCTCTGTGGGTTCTTCCCATAGCCGAATAGCTTGAAATTCATGTCGTAGATGATTGGCAGTAAAAGAGGTCTGCTTGACCAATTCCGACTGGGTCGATCGCAAATAGATCACGACTTGCACCAGACGTTTGTGCGGGAAACGACGATAGACCCGCAGAGCATAATCTGCCATCCTGAAAGGCATGGTTGGATCAGGGTCAGTTTGAAATTCGCAATGAAGGATGACCTGACTGGATTGCAGCAGAATTAAAGCATCTGCTCTAATCGGTTCCAGAGACAATTCCGAGGGACTCAGTTCTGACAGCGCAATGGGTTCACCAATCAACCAATTGGCAAAATCTTCAGAGTGTTGCTCAATCAGAAACTTGGAAACATTGTCAAACATGGTGCATTTGTACCAGTTTTTTGAACAGTGCCTATTAAATCACAAAGTATCCAACTTGTCGATCGCTATCTTTCAATGTTAAGGTCTTGACAGCAGGAATCCGGGTACAGTTCTTTAAAGCACAAAGCAGATGGGTATTCAAACTGAATGGATAAGAACCGCATTGACTTTGGTAGGAACGATCGCCCTTCTCCCCTATGCCGCACTTGCTCAAATCGTCCCAGATCACACATTGGGGGCTGAAACCTCGATCGTTACTGAAGATGTGGTCATTCGCGGATTACTCAGCGATCGCGTTGATGGTGGTGCGCGACGGGGAGGCAACCTGTTTCACAGTTTTGCACAATTCAATATTCCTATAGAACGCGGAGCTTACTTTGCCAATCCTGACGGCATTACCACGATTCTCAGTCGGGTGACAGGCAGCGACCCCTCAAACTTGTCTGGTCTGTTAGGGGTGTTAGGCAACGCCGACTTGTTTTTTATAAATCCCAACGGCATTGTGTTTGGCCCAGAGTCCAGTTTGGATGTTTCAGGGTCGTTTGTGGCCACGACTGCCAATGGGATTCAATTAGGAGAACAGGGCAGTTTTAGTGCTACTAATCCCGCATCCTCAACCCTGTTAACGGTTAACCCATCGGCTTTTTTGTTCAATTCAGCCAACTTATCCAGACCCGCAGCGATCGCTGTTAACACGACCACAGGACTGCTTGTGCCCACCAATCAATCCTTATTACTAGTGGGTGGAGATGTCAATTTAGACAGTGGCCGATTGTTTAGTCCGGGAGGAGCGATCGCCCTTACTGGAATAGCAGAACCGGGCACGATTGGATTAACGACTACAGGCAATGGATGGAACTTAGTGTTGCCCACAGATGTTCAACAGTCCAACTTGATGCTGGATAATGGAGCCGTTGTGTTTGTCACGAATGGCGGTTCAATTCACCTTAACGGCGATCGAGTGTCCCTGGACAATGGCTCATTCATATTCGGTCGTAATGTACAAGAGATTGATATCCAAGCTGCTCAAGTTGATGTAGCTGAAGACTCTTTTATCAGCAGTAGTACGCAAAATGACCAATCCGCAGGCGATGTTCACATTCGGGCCAGGGATTTAGTCCAACTGACAGATAATAGAAGTGTCATCAGCACAGCGAGTTCTGCGGCGGGGGAAACCGGACGTTTAACCATTGAGGCACGGCATCTTGTTTTAGAAAACGGTGCAGCCATCATTTCCACGACAACGAATCAGGGAGACGGCAGGGATATTAATCTGCAAATTTCAGACACGATTCAGATCACAGAAGGTTTACTAGGAAGCCTGACAACGGGCACAGGTGCAGGAAGCGATCTGTTAATTAGCACGGGCAGCTTAAGCATTCAGTCCAGCGAGGGAGCAGGTATCGGTGCCTTCACGGAAGGAGCAGGTTCTGGCGGCACAATCACCTTGCAAGCACGAGAACAGGTGGCAATGGTGGGTGGGCAAATTGTTTCCGAGTCTACTCTAGACAGCCTTGGATCATCAGGTGATATCATCATCGAGACTGGAGAATTGAACTTAACCGCAGGCGGTGTGATTAATGTACGGGGATTCACTGAAGGCAGTGCAGGAAACATTGTGATCCGAGCGACAGATGCCATTAATATCGTTGGAGTATCGCCAGCAAGAACGCTCTCCAGTACAATTTCTAGTGCAACTGGGCTGGGTGCGATCGCCGATGCGGGCAGTATTTCAATTACAACTAGACGATTAAGCCTGCGAGACGGTGGCAATATCAGTGCTTCATCAATTGCCAGTTTGGGAAATGCAGGCGACATTGAAATTCAAGCCGAAACAATCGAAGTCACTGGCTCAGAACAATTGCAAATCAACGGTAGGCTTCTACCCACGCTGAGCGAAATTACCAGCGAAGTCCTAGCTTCCGAGACTGCGGTGAGTGGCGGCACTATCACGATTGATGCAGCACGATTACGATTGAGTGATGGTGGCAATATCACCACTTCCACTCTGAGTGTTGGCGATGCTGGAGATATTGTTGTCCGCATTTCAGATACACTGACGATTCGCGGTCGCGGTCCAATCCGGGCGAATGGCTCATCTCTACCATCGGGTTTGTTTTCCCAAGTGCAAACTGGAGGTATTGGCAATGGTGGCACCATCACTGTTGAAGCAGCAAACGTGCAAGTCAGAGACGGAGGATCGATTGGCACAACCACATTTAATCAGGGGAATGCGGGCAATATCAGGATTCGCGCCGATCGCCTCTTAGTAGATGACAGCTTATTACTCACTTCAGTAGAAGATAATGGGAATGGCAACGGTGGTGATTTTGATCTGACCGCCGGACAGTTGATTGTGCGGAATTCTGGACAGATTGGCACGGGTACATCGGGTCGTGGTAACTCTGGGGATTTAACCGTTCGGGCCGATCGAATTCTTCTCACTGGCAGAGTTGAGAGTCCATCTGGATTACTGACCAGTGTCTCTCCGGGAGCAAATGGCAACGGTGGCAACCTGCGAGTTGTTACTAATCAACTGGTGCTTCGAGAGGGAGCAGCAATCAGTGCCAGCACTCGTGCTCAAGGGGATGCGGGTGATATTGAGATTAGAGCGGATGCAATTCTGCTAGAAGGGATTGCTGCTGATGGCATCCCCACAGGTATCTCTGCCCGGACTCGACCCAGAGCCACCGGAGAGGGAGGTGATATCACCCTCACGACTGATACCCTGCAACTGTCGCAAGGAGCCGTCATCAATGCTGGAACCGCCAATCGATTTGATGCTGGTGATATCACAATCAATGCTGGAGAAGTGCAAATCAGTGATGCTCAAATTGCCGCCAATAGTCAAGGACAGGGGAATGCCAGCAACATTAATTTCCAAGTCGATGACACGCTGCAACTCACCGATGGCAACATCACTACCGCTGCCGCACAAGCGACTGGCGGAGCCGTGACGATTACAGCGGGTGATATCCGGCTCAATGGCGACAGCGATATCACTACGAATGTCAACCAGGGGCGATCGCAAGGCGGCAATATTACCTTGACCGCAGACTCCATTCTGGCGTTTGCAGACAGCGATATTCTGGCTTTTGCCCGCGATGGCCGGGGCGGCAATGTCACCCTCAATACCCCTGCCTTTTTTGGTGAAAATTATCAATCTGTTTCATCTAACACCAATCCAGATTTGCTAGACGGGAACGATCGCGTCGATATCAATGCGACAGGCAGCGTCTCTTCTGGACAGATTGTTTTACCTGATGTCAGCTTCATTCAAAACAGTTTGACCAACCTGCCAGAAACCGCGATCGACCCTGATCAACTGTTAGCCAATAGTTGCATTGCCCGCACCGAACAAGGTGGCACTTTTCTCATAACGGGCAGCGGTGGATTGCCCACCCGACCGGGAGATGCTCCCCTCTCTGCTTACCCCACGGGCGCAATTCGAGCCATTCCTGCCATCCAATCAGAAGCCACACCATCCCAATGGCAGATGGGTGACCCCATCCAGGAACCCCAAAGCGTCTATCAATTGCCAGATGGTCGTTTGGTGCTCAGTCGGGAATGCCAGTAGATTAGCCTTATTACTTCCCTTTGTGCTCTTATGGTGGTCTGTGGTTCCCTAGCTGCCGTTGGGGAAACCGCTTGGGGAAGCTGGAGCTTCCTGGATAGCATTACCAAGCTGGAGCTTGGTAACGAGGAAGGCTGGAGCTTTGGGGGAAGCTGGAGCTTCCTGGATAGCATTACCAAGCTGGAGCTTGGTAACGAGGAAGGCTGGAGCTTTGGAGGAAGCTGGAGCTTCCTGGATAGCATTACCAAGCTGGAGCTTGGTAATGAGGAAGGCTGGAGCTTGGTAACGAGGAACCAACTCGCTGTTTTCACCCGTTTCTCTGTCTCCAAGATAGAGTCGGGTGTGCAGTACTGATCTTTGCACTTGCAGTTTTCAGCAATCCCCTTATCCCCTTGAGGCAACCACATTGGCAGGAAGGGTAAATGCTTTAAAGGAATTGCTTCCCTATGATGAAACCAACAGATAAAAAGCAGACCTGACGACAAAATCTGCAAATTTGTTAAGACTAAATTCCATAATTTTGAAATTCTCAACTGAGTATAAATATCGTTGGATTTTACACTCTGAAAACGGGTTTCAGAAATTTAGTACGAGTAGATGGCATCTGAGTCAACATAGATCAGCAATGGAGTAGGAACATGGCAATAATTTGGGGTTCTTCCTGGAGCGACGATGGTATAGTTCTACCTGCAATTACGGGTACAGTGTTAGACGATATTATCTTTGCCGATGCTGGAGACGATTTAGTTCTTGGACTAGACGGCAATGACATCATTGATGGTTTCACCGGAAATGATACCATCGGAGGTGGTTTAGGTAACGATTTTTTGTTGGGCGGCGCGGGAGATGATTTCTTGTTCGGTGATGAAGGCAATGATTATTTGGTCGGATATGGTTTCACGACCAATGAAGTTGACTTCTTGACCGGAGGAATGGGGGCAGATGTCTTTGTTTTAGGCGATCGCACCACCCCTTACTATCTAGGAGACGGATTTGCCATCATCACCGATTTCAACTGGATAGAGGGCGATCAAATTTTGGTAAATGGAGCGCTCAGCGCCTATACCCTCTGGGTCGGAGATCTGTCTATTGGCAGTGCGGCCTGGGATACCGCCATTTTCAGAGGTGATGATCTCGTTGCTGCGGTTGTTGATGTTTCTCACCTCATTCCCTCTATTGACTTAGTTACCGCAAGTTAGAGCATCGCTCCCAGCTTTGGAGCAAGCGAACTATCTGCGCTACAGAATTGACCGAGTTGTAAGGTGGGTTATTTTGCCCGCTAATTCAAACATGAATTTTGAGATTTTACACAATTCCAACTTAATCGTGCGTCAAGAGTAGTAAATAGACCTGGAAAAACGCATCATGACTGCATTAGAACAGTGCTATCAAGTTGACTTTTCAAAAAATCTTGCTTCATTAAGAAGAGCATCATGCTTCCCAGGGTCACCTCAATCTACATCACCGTTCACACAACTAACGAAACCCCAACATGCAAAATTAAGCAGTAGTAGTTCTAAATCTGGCAAACGACGACGTTATCAAGATTCAGATGGCACCCTGTCTCAAGCCAGAAGCATCGGTGCTCTGACGGGTAATATGAGGCTTGGTAGTACGATTGGCGGTGACGATCGCAATGATTACTACAATTTTTCGCTGAATCAAACTCAAGTTTTTAATCTCTCCCTATATGGTCTTCAGGCAAATGCAGACGTACAATTGCTGGACAGTGCTGGACAGATGGTCAACCAATCGTATCGCCAGGGCAGACTGACTGAAAGAATTAACCAAACGCTGGCAGCAGGAACATACTACATTCGGGTTTATGCTCAAGCTGATCGCACACGCTATATTTTGAGTCTGGCAACCAACCCTCCCCCTAGCGTCATCAATGCGGCGGCGGCGGTAGCAGCGGCGGCAAACTCAACTCCTTTACCTCCAGTCGCCAATATGGGTGGACTGAACTGGGGACTGGATATGATCAATGCACCAGAAGTTTGGCAGCACGGTATCACCGGACAAGATGTGGTGGTTGCTGTGATTGATAGCGGTGTAGATTATTTCCATAGTGACCTGGATAGTAATATTTGGAGTAATTCCCGTGAGATTCCTAATAATGGAATAGATGACGATAACAATGGCTATATAGATGATGTCCGAGGTTGGAATTTTGTTTCAAGAAACAACGCAATAATGGATGATAACGGTCATGGAACCCATGTCGCTGGCATCATTGCAGCAGAACAAAATGGTGCAGGGATTACTGGAGTTGCTTATAGTGCGAAAATCATGCCTGTCAAAGTTGTGAATAAGGGGGGGTATGCTTTTCAGTCCAATATTGCCGCAGGCATTCGCTATGCTGCCGATAACGGTGCAGACGTAATTAACCTGAGTTTAGGAAGCAATTATTACTCTAGTGAAATTGAGCAAGCTCTGCAATATGCGTCTCAGCGAGATGTAGTTATAGTTATGGCTGCCGGAAATGAGGCGGCTGGTATGCCCATCTATCCTGCTCGTTTAGCTGACCAAGCAGGCATCGCTGTTGGAGCGGTTAACTCCGGCCGACAAGTCGCTGATTTTTCCAATCGACCAGGTGCCGTGCTCAGTTATGTCAATGCTCCTGGTGTGGATATCTTCTCGACCTTACCATTCGGGCGGTACGGTTACAATACGGGCACCTCAATGGCGACTCCATTTGTGGCAGGGGTTGCTGCTCTCGTTCGTAGCGCCAATTCGACTTTGACAGCGGCTCAAATCGAGGATATCCTAGTGCAGACTGTAAGCTGATCTTCGGTTCTCAAGGGATTGCGATCGCTCGGAACTGCATCAAGGTTAATAAGCTGTAAACTAACTCATCGGGTAACAGTGTGTGAAATGGATTTGCCTATTTCAAACGGGCTGGGTCGCTTGGTTTAACATCATGTTTAACATCACAGCGATCGCCCCTGCTCAAGACATCCCTCCTCCTGGCATTACGCTTCCAGACGATACTCCCCGCATCCTTGAGCAGACC
>Ga0224723_1002117_pt1 | contig 11253 bp, 7 predicted proteins | sample Balambano_FR2_Me_FD_161647 | JGI IMG/M metagenome (GOLD analysis project Ga0224723, IMG submission 161647) | Freshwater sediment microbial communities from Lake Towuti, South Sulawesi, Indonesia - Balambano_FR2_MetaG | ecosystem: Environmental > Aquatic > Freshwater > Lake > Sediment | place...
ACAGTAGTAGGCCTGACCAGCCGATAAAGACAAAGCGATCACGCTTTAGCCAGTCGTCAAGGACGTCGAACCATCCTCGCTGGGCTTGTGCGCGTCCCATTGCTATGGTCATACGCGAATCTCCGTAACGATCATCAACAAGGTATATACACGGAAGATAATGGCGCTAACTCAAATTCGCAATCCATCGACTCACACAATGTCAAGCCAGAATATCGCGAATTATGAGTAGTGTTTACTATTCTTTACCGTAATGAACATTATAGAGGTTGTTTTTTGTGATCCCAAGCAATAGCTACTGATTTCCTTAAGGTTTGTTCTGTTTAATGAGTATGTTTACTTAATTCCAGCCAGTGATCAGATTCCCTCGGTGGTTTAGCGAGTCTGCATCTACACTTGAAGGAGATGGGATCAACTTGGTTTCTTTCTACAATTGCACGTTCACTACCTGTACGCTCACTTATGTTCACGATTGAATTGACTCTGAAGCACACGGCTATGCCTTTATCTGTACAAAAGAAAGAGAAAGAAGCCGCTGATGCGCTCTATAGCTCATTAGTTAACGAGCTCCGTAGCGGCGGCAGCCCATTAATTGAGCTGACCTGTGACCAGCAGCCCCACAAAAAAATTGCTGTCCTAGCCAGTGAACTAGCCGCTGTACAGATCTTCGAGAAAACCAGTACAGCTACGGCATCGGGGCGTCCGCCCGGCTTCTTTGCGCTGAGCGCTGAGCAGTAGCAGGTTGACCCAGTGGCCCAGGAAGATGCTATGGCGGCTGAAAAACAGGTCGCTATCTATGTCAACAACTTGCAGTTTCAGTGGCCGTTTGGTCAACCGGTATTACAGGGTTGCTCACTAACTATGGCCAAGGGAGAGTTTTGCATGCTGCTGGGCAATAATGGCAGCGGCAAGTCTACCTTATTAAGGATCCTAGGCGGCTTGCTGACTCCCCAAAGTGGCGACTGGTGGATAGACCCTCCCGTTGGATTTGTGTTTCAAAACCCTGATCACCAGTTGGTGATGCCCACGGTAGGGGCTGATGTAGCCTTTGGGCTGGTGGATGAGCATCTGCCCTTGGCGGACATTCGCGCTCGCGTTGATGATGCTCTGGCTGCCATCAACCTGCTGGAGCTCAAACGACGCCCCATCTATGCCCTTAGTGGCGGGCAGAAGCAGCGTGTGGCCATTGCCGGAGCCATTGCCCGTCATTGCCACGTGCTTTTACTGGACGAACCCACGGCTTTGCTCGATCCCGACAGTCAAATTGACCTGGTGATGCGGGTACGAGCGTTAGTTAAAGAACGCGGATTAACCGCACTTTGGGTAACTCATCGCCTGGTCGAGTTGGATTACTGCGATCGCGCCTTCTTACTTCAAGCTGGGCGCGTTACCGATGAAGGCGACCCAGCTCGGTTGAAAGCCATCCTGCAACGCTAAAATTAAGCGCTTGACCAATAGCACGAGAACCCTTGCCTTCCCTAGATACAGCACTGGTCTAACTCCCGAGAAGTTCTACCAACTCATTAGGGTGCGACCAGTAAGCAGTATCCAAAAATTCCTCGAGTTGACGGATATTATCTTCCGTCCAAACGTTGAGGGTATCGTCAAGATGAAAGGTCTGGAAATCGACTTGGCGAGGTCGGCCTGAACATCCAATAATTTTCTCATTTTGAGTGAATTTAATCTGCTGACCACTTAAAGAATCGGCAATGTCATCGGTAATAGAACCTGTGGAGTGAACTCGCGAGAGCAACCAAAGATCTGCTGTACTTAGAGTCGCTTGAGCGAGTCGGTTGATAGCCTTCGCCAAGGATTCTGAGACGAACAGAAGCCTCTTCCTTGTTACTGCTGAATTCTATGAAGCTTAATTTAAAGAAAATACTTGCTTTCTGCTGATAATTAATTCCTGAAAATGGGCTATGCAAAACTAAGTTCTCTAAACAGACTCTAAACCCTAAACCTTGAGTCCTAATTCTCAAACCTCTTCATCCATTTGGCAATTAGGATGTTAATCTTCGACTAAATAAATCCTTGAATTTAGTTAACCAATAACACCCTAAAGCTTAACTTGCTTCAGAGGTTTTTGTGGGATCATGCTCCGTGGCAATTAGGGTGAAAATTATCTGCTGAGCTGGAGCTTAGCGGGTTATTTTCATGGCTATTTGAGAGTGCAATAACGAATCATTAGGAGAGCTTTCGAGCCATGGCTTCTGACACAATTCAACCAACTCAAACCAGCAATGTAGAGAACTCCACGGTTGCCCCCCTCGCAACCCTAGTTGGCTTTGCCTCCCTGCCCGCCGATACCTTTGCTGAAGGCCCTCCTACGGGCGCAGACATTAGCGCCAATGGGCGCACTGGCCCCTTTGCTGGCCCACCGGTGCAGGGCTTTAGCGGTGTGCAGTTTGCCCCTGGTGGCGATGGCTCTAACTACTGGTTCCTCTCGGACAATGGCTTTGGGTCTAAGATTAACAGCCCCGACTACCTGCTGCGTGTGTATCAGGTGGCGCCCAACTGGGCTGGGTCGGAGGGTGGCGACGGCAGTGTGGAGATTCAGGGTTTTGTGCAGCTTAGCGATCCCAGCGACCTGATCCCCTTCGACATTCAAAATGAAGGCACCCCTGAACGCCTGCTGACTGGAGCCGATTTTGACCCAGAATCCATCGTATTGGATGCTAGTGGCAACCTCTGGATTGGGGAAGAATTTGGCCCCTACCTGCTGCAATTTGATGCTAGCGGCCAACTGCTACAAGCCCCCATTGCCACCCCCAACGTTAATACTCTCATCACTCTGAATGGTCAGGATCCCATTGTCATTGGTCACCGGGGCGCTAGTGGTGAGCGTCCAGAACATACGTTGGCAGCCTACGAACTCGCCATTGAGCAGGGAGCCGACTTCATCGAGCCTGACCTAGTGGTGACGAAAGATGGCGTTTTGATCGCTCGACATGAAAATGAAATCTCTGGCACTACGGATGTAGCTGATCGCCCCGAATTTGCCGACCGTCAAACTACTAAAATCATCGACGGCGCAGAATTTACGGGTTGGTTCGCTGAGGATTTTACTCTGGCTGAATTAAAGACCCTGCGGGCTAAAGAGCGAATTCCTGACGTGCGCCCCGGCAATACCGAGTTTGACGGCCAGTTTGAGGTGCCTACCCTGGCCGAAGTCATCAACCTGGTGAAGCAGGTAGAAGCCGAAACAGGCCGGATTATTGGCATTTACCCCGAAACCAAGCACCCCACCTTTTTAGCGAAGGAAGGCACTTTCGTCGATGGCACCCCCATCAATCTGGATACCAGCCAGATCTTGGTAGATACCCTGATTGCCGAAGGCTTTACTGATCCCAGCCGCATCTTCATTCAGTCCTTTGAGGTGCAAAACCTGATTGAAATCCAGGCGCGTCTGGATGCAGAAGGGTTGAGCGATATCCCCCTAGTGCAGCTCTATGGCGACACCACCGCCGGGGCTGACCCCAATGATTCCTTCTCCTTCCCCTACGACATCCGCTACAACATCGCCCAGGGCAACGACCTGGCGGCTATCTACGGTCAGGACTTTTTGGATACGGCGGAAAATCCCCTGTCTGCCAATACCCTCTACGCTGACCTGGATAGCCCAGAAATGTTACAACTGCTGCGCAACAAGTATGCAGAAGGCGTTGGCCCCTGGAAAAACAATATTCTGCTGCGGGAAGCCCTGGATACGCCCGTGGATGGCAACGGCGACGGCGTGGCGGAAATTTCGACCCAACTGACAGGCGAAATCACTTCCTTCATTGACGATGCCCACGCGGCTGGGTTACAGGTACATCCCTACACCCACCGCAACGAGGAGCGCTTCCTGACTCTGAACCCTGACGGTACTCCCCAAACTCCAGAGTCAGAACTGGCTCAGTTGATTTCCATCGGGGCGGATGGCTTCTTCACTGACTTCCCGGCAACCGGGGATCTGGTGCGCGACCAGGTAGTGGCCGATGAGGTGCGATCGCCCGACAATCCCGCCGTGCTAGCTGGGGAAGCCGTGGCCAACCTGCCTCGCTCTCGCGGCTTTGAGGGCATGGCCTTTAGCCCTGACCGCGCTACCCTCTACCCCATGTTAGAGGGTACGGTAGTGGGGGATCCGGCGGGCTCCCTGCGCATCTATGAGTTTGATGTGGCTAGCGCTACCTACACTGGCCTGGCAGGACTCTACCAAATGGAGTCAGCTAGCCATGCCATTGGTGACTTCACCCCCATCAACGTCAACGAGTTCGTGGTGATTGAGCGCGATGGCAACCAGGGCGAAGCGGCGGCCTTCAAGAAAATCTTCAAAATCGACCTAGCCGATATCGACAGTCGGGGCTTTGTGGCCAAAGAGGAAGTGGTGGATCTGCTGAACATTGCCGATCCCAACGACCTCAACGGCGATGGCAGCACCACCTTTGACTTCCCCTTTGTGACCATCGAAGACCTGCTGGTGTTGGACGAAGACACCCTGCTGGTGGCCAACGACAACAACTTCCCCTTCTCCATCGGGCGCGGCCCCGATATCGACAACAACGAGATTATTCAAATTGAGCTGGTTAAACCCCTCAATCTGGATTCTCTGCTGGGTGTGGCAGGAATTGAGCGCCTATCCGCCCTCTTCCCCAGCGCGGCAGATGCCCTGACATCCGTGGCCTCCGCTGGAGATGGCATCACCATACCCTCCACTGCCTTGATTTAATTAGTCGCGAACGCTAGGTTGAGTTGGCCTGGGGGCGTGCCTCGGGCCAACTCAAAAATGTTAGACGCTAGGGCTTTTCTGGAATTGCGTCTGAATTTGTATAGTAGACTACACTTTGCTGCTGCTGGAGGGGCTGAAACCCTTGCTATGTAAGCTACACTCCCTATCTCTGCAATTTCGGCAAATTCTCGATAGGATTTAATGAGAAGAATATTTAGTATTGTTAATTAGGTACCTGCGGAGGCTCTGGTCATGGGGAGCAGCGATTATATTGCCAAGCTGTTGGTTGACGGGTACAACATCATTGGTGCCTGGCCCGTGCTAGTGCGTACTAAGCAGCAAGCTGGTTATGAGGCCGCTCGCCGAGAGCTAATTGAGGTTTTGGCCAACTACAGCGCTCGGAAAGGATTGGACACTCACCTGGTATTTGATGCCTATGAGGTGCAATCGCCCAGTTCCCAGGATGTGATTACGGAGAATCTATCCGTTTGTTACACTGCCTTTGGCCAAACCGCTGACACCTACATTGAGCGGGTATGTTCAGAACTGATGCATCAGGCCAAAGCTCGGCATCGGGTCATTGTCGCTACCTCAGACCGTGCCCACCAACTAACGGTGATGGGTTATGGGGCCGAGTGGATGTCGGCCAAACAGCTAGAGCAAGATGTCAACCTGACCTATCATCAAGCGCGGCAGCGGATGGCCCGGACATCTAAAACGGTCAACCGTTCTCTGTTCAGCGGTCTGGATGAAGAAGCCAAGGCTAAACTCACAAAACTCAGGTTCGGTCTGCGCTAGCGCCCTAGTGGGTTAACCTTCTAGCTGACTGAACAGATCAGACTCCATAGGGAAAAATCTTTAGCAAAGGGTTGCCAAGCCTACATGATTATCGCTAGTATGAGATTTGACTGATCCTCAGTAGCTCAGTGGTAGAGCGGTCGGCTGTTAACCGATTGGTCGTAGGTTCGAATCCTACCTGGGGAGTTTTAGTTAATTTGATAGTTGCCCTGCCGATGGTTTTTGCTGTGTGGCGACTTTCTCTGTGGCTGGTCGAACCGCTTCAAGGTTGGATTCAAGCTGATGCGAAGTCCTTTTTGCTGGAAAAAGGCTCACAGCTGGATAGATGAGGAAATCTAACGCAATTCTTAAGCTCGATGGGTGGCCCTAATTCCCTCTGGAAAATTTAGAGGTATTGCTTATAATTTATCCAGGAATTGTATTATTGCGACATCGCTCTTTACATAGAGGTGCTAATCTTTAGGCTAGTTCTCTTAGTTAAAGCAAGAGCTGTGTTTGGAGTAGTGGCCATTCTTCATCATGTTGATGGATGAGTAGGTTGTTATATTTGATACATGATGCCTCGTATACTTGTCATCGATGATGATCCAGCAATTGCAGAACTGGTTTCTGTAAACCTAGAAATGGCTGGATATGACGTTAATCAGGCTGGTGACGGCGTGAAGGGGCAAGCTTTGGCTGTGCAGCTGATGCCAGACCTAATCATGCTTGACCTTATGCTGCCCAAGGTGGATGGTTTGACGGTGTGCCAGCGCCTCCGTCGAGATCGTCGCACGGCTGACATTCCTGTTTTGATGCTGACCGCATTGAGCCAGACCCAGGACAAGGTTGATGGGTTTAATGCCGGTGCGGATGACTATCTCACCAAACCCTTTGAGCTAGATGAAATGCTGGCCAGGGTTAGAGCGTTGCTTCGTCGGACTGACCGTATTCCTCAAGCCGCTAAGCATAGCGAAATTCTCAACTACGGCCCCCTGACGCTGATCCCAGAGCGCTATGAAGCCATCTGGTTTGACCACACAGTAAAGCTGACCCACCTGGAGTTTGAGCTATTGCACTGCCTGCTCCAGCGTCATGGTCAGACGGTGTCTCCTAGCCAAATTCTTCAAGAAGTCTGGGGCTATGAGCCTAACGATGATATCGAGACGATTCGAGTTCACGTTCGGCACTTGCGTACCAAGCTAGAGCCAGATCCCCGTCATCCTAGGTACATCAAAACCGTCTACGGCGCAGGCTATTGCCTGGAACTGCCAGCGACAGAGTCTTCAGTTAGCGAGGTGGCTTCCTGAACCTGGCTCGGCAAGCCTTACTGAGTTAGCGTCAAAGCTGCCGTGCCGTGATCCCGCAGCGCACGATGCTATGTACTCAAGCGCGGCAGGTGATGCAGTAAACTCGAGGTTAGACTTAGGAAAGTAACGTCGCTCTGCTATTGGGAGAGCGCATCTACAGTTTCCCTGAAATCTGCTTCCAGGTCTTGGTCACCTAGGGACTGAGCAATCTGAATAGCTTTTTGGAAAAATACTATAGCCTCGTCAGGAAAGTTCAGGTGGTGGCAGGAAATGCCTGTCAGAAAAGTCACTTCAGCCTCCCCTCGCTGATCTCCGAGTTGCAAAAATAGGTGAAGTGCGGAATGTAAAGCGCCTAGAGCCGTTTGAAAGTCTCTCTTTGAATAGTAGGCAAAGCCAAGATTCCTGAGTAGCTGGGCTGAAAAAGCTGGCGTTTTCCCTATCCTTTCCAGCAAAGGTAGGGCTCGCTCGTAACTCATGATGGCGTCATCAAACTCGCCAAGACAAAGGTAGGCTATGCCCAAGTTATGAAGTGACATCAGCATCCCTTCAGAATCAGCAATTTGCTCGTATTGCTCTAGCGCTTGGATGAAAGCCAGTTCTGCCGCCTGAAACCGAGAGCTTTCCATATGCTGAGCACCCAGCTTTAGAAAGTATTCAGCGTCAAGCCGTTGATTCTCATTCTGCATACGATGACCCAAGATGTACTTAAAGCTGGCTTTGACAAACTAGGGTCAAAACCAGCTTTGGTGGAATGTTCGGGTAGAGAACCAACCGAAGTTTGGCTACCAGCTCCGGGTGGGAGCTAAGGCGTGGCCGCGAATCAGGCTACCGACGGTTTTGGCCGTAATTTTCATCTGCACTAGGGGGTTAGCAGGCACTACCGTTTTGTACAGATAGCTGTCAAAGGTAAGCTTTTGCACGTCAATGTCAGAGCACATTTCGACAAAGGCTTCGCGAGTCGCGTCAGAACGGTAGAACACCGTTTGCAGCAGATCCAGCACCTTGTAGGTCATGCCGTACTGTTTGTCCCACCGCTTCAGGTAAACCTTGAGGTCATCTTCGGTGGGGATGCGCTGGCCGTTGTTGGAAAGCTCCACAATAGTTTCAGCACACATGCGGGCCGACTTAGCCGCAAAGTAAATGCCTTCCCCAGAGGACTTGGTGACGGTACCAGCGGCATCGCCCACCAGAGCCACGCGACCCACCACCCGGCGTGGTCTGGGATGTTCGGGGATGGGGTGGGCTTCTACCTTGATGATTTCGCCCCCTTCTAGCCGCTTAGCGGCCCGCTCTCGAATACCCGCCTGAAGCTGCTTGATTTTGGCCTGGTTCACCCGCATGGTGCCGGTGCCCACGGCCACGTGGTCGTACTTGGGAAAGACCCAGGCATAGAAGTCGGGGGAGACATCGTTACCTACGTACATTTCGGCCAGATCTTCGTAGTAGGCCATTTTGTCTTGGGGCAGACGAATACGCTCTTGAAAGGCGATCGCATAGTTGTAATCCCCCGCTTGAATAGCCTTAGCAATACGGGAGTTAGCGCCATCGGCCCCAATCACTACATCGACTTGCAGGGACTTATTTTCCCCCACCAACCCATCCTCGCTGTGGGCCGTATAGTGCAAGGTATAAGGGTCGCTACTAGATTTGGGGATGTCTAGGGTGTGGACAGTGCCGTTGATTAGTTTGGCCCCAAACTTGGCGGCACGGTCGCGCAGGTAGCCATCCAGCACCTCGCGGCGGCACATGCCGATGTATTCATCATCGTTGAGGGTGCTGCCAATGTTGACCTCAATATTGGAGGGAGAGATCATCTTCATCTTGCGCACGCGGCGGTCGATGATGTTCTGAGGCAAGTCAAACTCATCCACCATGCAAAGGGGAATAGCGCCGCCGCAGGGTTTGGCGTTGTCTAGCTTGCGCTCGAATAAGTACGTTTCAATACCGGCTTTTACCAGCGTCTCGGCAGCCGAGGAGCCTGCCGGACCCGATCCTACTACTGCTACCCGAAGTGACAAGGATATTTCTCCCGAATCGCAAAAAGCTACGAAAGGCATCCTATCACGCTAAATCAAGCATTTTGAGCCGTTCGACGGGATGTAACCGGATTGAAATACTCATTTACAATGAGACACCCGAATAGCTAGGGGATCTATTCCTTAACACACCTATGCTGTGGCGATCCGAGTGCATCAAACGGAAGTGAAACGCTGGGCGACCACCTGCTTTGCCCCGCTCGCGTTCTGCATCGACAACGTTAGGGTGTGGGTGGCGCAGCCCCGTCTGACCACGAAAAACGACATTTGCTCACAACCCATTACCAATCAAAATAAACGGAGCCCAGTAGTAGGGGTGGGCCAGAGCACCCTCTGCCCCCAGGGGTTGCCTAGTTTCGGAGCTGATGAGATTGATGGAAGCGCGATCGCCCCCCACCGCGGAGAAATCGCCAGTCATCAGCGACTGCTGGGCCGCTTGCAGGGCCTGGGTTTTAGTCATACCCTGGGCCAGGGCGTTGTAGAACGCGCTCATCAGCAGCTGAGTGCCGTAGTCATTCACCTGCCAGAGCGAGGCCAGCACTCCCTGGGCACCGGCTTCCTGAATCTGGTAGCCGAGGCCAAGAATTTCCACCCCACTGCCCAGTTGGGCACTGCCCACAGCGGTTTCGCAGGCGCTGAGCACCACCAGTTCGGCATGGCTGAGGCTCCAGCTCTGGCGGATGGTCTCCAGGGTGACGTGTTCGCCGCTGCCCAGCACCACAAAAGATTGGCTGGGCTGGTTTTCGACCACCGCGCCGTGGGTGGCCAGGTGAATGATGCTGTAGCTGCCTAGGCGATTTTCCAACTCGCGGCGGCTAAAGCCCTGGTTCAGCAGCACGCTGGTGTTGGGCACCTGCTCGGCCAGGGCTTTGACCTCGGTTTCGGTGTAGGGCAGGTCGCCAAAGGGAAAGGACGTGTCGCCTATGGTGATGGTAAAGTTGCACCGGGCACAGGCCGCTGCCAGTAAACGCCGCCGCTCGGCATCGGGCACCTGGTCAAAGTTGGTCAACGAGGCGGCGGTAATGTGGCTGAGGCTAAAGCGCTGGGCCAAATACTGCTCGCCATCGTGCAAGGCGGCCAGGGGCACATAGCGCAGGGCCCCATCGGGCGCGTACAGCAATGACTCAATGCCCAACTGGTCGAGTTGGCCTTCCATCGGAGCCACCAGCCAGGTGTAGAGCTGCTGGGCCAGGGGTTGAATGTCGCTGGTGGGGTCTTTGAGGGCCTGACCAAAGGCGACAATGGCGCGGTTCAACTCGTCGCCTTTAACGGCAATGGGGTAGCGCAGGGGTGGGCCATCGGCGGTGACCAAAACCAGTTCCAGCCGGTCGGGCAAAATTAGCGGGTAGAGCAGGGCGGTCTTTTGGGGCAGGGTGCGCAGGTTATTTTGCAGGGCGCGGTGCTGGGTCTCAATCGCCAGGTTTTGCCCCTCGGTTTCGGTGCGAATGCTGGCCAGCAGTTCCTTCACCTCTGGCCGGTCGAGAAAGGCGATGAAGCGGCTTTGCACGTCGGCGCTGCGCTGGCGCAGAGTGGCCAGGCGCTGCTGTTGCTCGGGGCTGAGGCTATCGTAGTTGGCGGCTTGCAGTTGGGCCAGTTCGGTGCTCTCAGCAATCACCTGCTCGTAGAGGGCCAGCAGGTCGGTTTCCACCCCCCACAGGGCCACGCCACTGGCCGTGCCGCTGGTGCTGCGTACCCCCCGCAGAGAATCATCCAGCTCCTGCACCTTGAGCAAATCCAGCACCCGCTGGGCTTCGAGGATGCGGTTTTGTTGCAACAACAGGTCCGCCAGGAAGCGATAGCTACCTGCAACGGTGTCGGTAAAGGATTGCTGCAACGCCGTATCCAGGCTGCGAATGTCGCCGCGAATGGATTCACGCACCTCCACCGAGGCTTTGAGGAAGATGATGGCCAGTTCGGGTTGCTCCATCTGGGCCAGGGTATCCCCCAAATTGCTGAGCACAATGCCTTCCCCTGAGCGATCCTCAATTTCGCGGAAAATGGCCAGGGCTTGCTCGTAGAAGGAAATCGCCTGCCGGTAGTCGCCCAGGCGGTTGTACGCATTGCCCAAGTTCGTCAGGGCAGTCCCTTCGCCACGGCGATCCTCAAGCTCGCGGGCAATGGCCAGGGCTTGCTCGTGGAAGGAAATCGCCTGCCGGTAGTCGTCCAGGCTGCGGTACGCATTGCCCAGGCCCGTCAGGGCAGTCCCTTCGCCACGGCGATCCTCAAGCTCGCGGGCAATGGCCAGGGCTTGCTCGTGGAAGGAAATCGCCTGCCGGTAGTCGCCCAGGCTGCGGTACGCATTGCCCAGGTTCCCCAGATCAGCCCCTTCGCCACGGCGATCCTCAAGCTCGCGGGCAATGGCCAGGGCTTGCTCGTGGAAGGAAATCGCCTGCCGGTAGTCGCCCAGGCTATGGTACGCATT
>Ga0224723_1002118_pt1 | contig 11247 bp, 9 predicted proteins | sample Balambano_FR2_Me_FD_161647 | JGI IMG/M metagenome (GOLD analysis project Ga0224723, IMG submission 161647) | Freshwater sediment microbial communities from Lake Towuti, South Sulawesi, Indonesia - Balambano_FR2_MetaG | ecosystem: Environmental > Aquatic > Freshwater > Lake > Sediment | place...
TTACTTATCGTTGCAAAGCCATGAGACTTAACGACGCACAACCTCAATCCGGCTCTAAGCGCCGCCGTCGCCGGGTAGGTCGGGGAATCTCGGCCGGCCAGGGGGCTAGTTGCGGCTTTGGTATGCGAGGCCAAAAATCTCGCTCTGGGCGGGGCACCCGGCCTGGTTTTGAGGGCGGGCAACTGCCGCTCTATCGCCGCATTCCTAAGCTGAAGCATTTTCCACTGGTTAATCCGAAGCAGTACACTGTTATCAACGTCAAGTCTCTGGCTGATTTACCGGCAGGCACTGAAGTATCCTTAGAATCCCTTTTAGAAGCTGGTGTCTTGACCGCTAACGATGGGCCTCTAAAGGTACTCGGCGATGGTGAGCTTTCTGTGGCCCTGAACGTCAAAGCGGCGGCTTTTACGCAATCTGCCAAGGCTAAGATTGAGGAAGCTGGCGGCACCTGGGAAGTAATTAGCTAGGCGGAGGGGGCAGCCATCACTTAGACTAGGGCTAGGGTGGCATGATCCAGTTATTAACATGGCATTGAGGTTCGAGGAGCTATTGCATGGTCGTTAGTCGGGGTAAAGCGCCAAGCGCACAGGAAACCTTCATGCAGATGGCTCAAGCCGCTGGCTTGCGGAGCCGTTTGCTGGTGACGTTGGGGCTGTTGTTGCTGGTTCGGCTCGGAATTTTCATTCCAGTTCCCGGCATTGATCGTCAGGCTTTTGGAGAGTCCATTCAATCGGGCAGTCTAAGCGGCTTTGTCGGGTTTCTCGATATCTTTGTGGGTGGCGGCCTGTCAGCCCTGGGTATTTTTGCCCTGGGCATTTTGCCGTTCATTAACGCCTCTATCATCATGCAGTTGTTAACGGCGGCTGTTCCTTCCTTAGAAGACCTGCAAAAGAACGAGGGAGAAGCAGGACGACGCAAAATTTCTCAGATTACTCGCTATGTTGCCTTGGGCTGGGCAATTTTACAAAGTGCCCTATTGTCCTACTTTTTGCTGTATCAGTTTGCGTTAGAACCTGGCCCGGCCTTTGTGGTTGAAACGGTGATAGCGCTTACGGCTGGTTCTATGTTTGTGATGTGGGTAGGCGAGCTCATCACCGAGCGCGGTATTGGCAATGGGGCTTCGCTGTTGATTTTCCTCAATATTGTTTCTACCCTGCCTCGCTCCCTGGGGCAAACGGTTGATCTGGCTCAAAGCGGCGATCGCGGCATCGTTGGGGGCATCATCATTCTGATGATTACCTTCCTGGCCATGATTGTGGGGATTGTTTTTGTTCAGGAAGGCACTCGCCGCATTCCTATTATTTCGGCTAAGCGCCAAGTGGGTCGGAAGCTTTATTTGGAGCAGAGCAATTATCTCCCCCTCCGCCTTAACCAGGGGGGCGTAATGCCAATCATTTTTGCTTCGGCTGTGTTGGTTCTGCCTATTTCCTTAACTCAGTACGTTACGAATCCGGCCTTCAATCAGTTTGTAGCGAATTACTTCAACCCAACCTCATTTCTCTACGTGGCGGTCTATCTGTTGCTGATTTTGTTTTTCAGCTACTTCTATTCCTCACTGGTTATTAACCCAGAAGATTTGTCTCGCAACTTGAAAAAGATGGGGGCCAGCATTCCGGGTATTCGTCCGGGTAAGGCCACGACAGAATATATTAGCCGTATCTTAAATCGGCTGACGTTTTTAGGGGCCATCTTCCTGGGTTTGGTGGCCGTTGTTCCAAGTGCAGTTGAGAGCTTGACACGGGTGCAGACCTTTCGCGGTTTTGGGGCTACTTCTCTGTTGATTCTGGTCGGTGTGGCGATTGAAACCGCCAAACAGATCCAGACCTACGTAATTTCTCAGCGCTACGAAGGGATGGTGAAGCAATAGTGACGCGACTAATTTTTTTAGGCCCACCGGGCGCTGGCAAGGGAACTCAGGCCAAGATGCTGTCTGAGGATTGTGGTGTACCTCACATATCGACTGGTGATATTTTGCGGGCCGCAGTGGCCGAGGGCAGTGAGCTAGGCAAAAAGGCCGACCACTACATGAGCTCTGGGGAGTTGGTTCCTGACGAGCTAATTCTGGATTTAATTCGGGAACGGTTGGGTCAGCCCGATGCTCAAGTCGGTTGGATTTTGGATGGGTTTCCCAGAAACGTTCCCCAGGCCGAATTTCTTAGCAAGCTTTTGGATCAAATTCATCAACCTGTAGATTTTGTTATCAACCTCGATGTTACGGACGAAGTAATTGTGGCTCGGCTGCTCAATCGTGGCCGCCAGGATGATGAAGAGTCAGTGATTCGTAATCGCCTAGAGGTGTATCGTGAGCAGACCGAACCTTTAATTGAATTCTATCGGGATCGGCAGCAGCTCGTTTCTGTAGACGGAAGCCAGACTATGGAAACCGTTCGAGCCTCCCTTCAGCAGGTTATTTCAGGATAGTCTGTAACCCATTGCTTCAAGTTCAAGCCAAGCCTAACCGCCTCTATAGCTCGGTCTAATTTTTTGACTGAGATTTGCTACCGTAGACAAGGGTTATGGATGCTTTACCAACATCTGGTAGATGCCATGCTCGTTTGGTAATTTTTACATCGTTACTTGGTTTACTGTTCACCATAAGGGGAGTTTAGTTTGTCTAAGCAGGATTTGATTGAAATGGAGGGCACAGTTACTGAGTCCTTGCCTAATGCCATGTTTCGGGTTGATTTAGACAATGGCTTTAACGTTTTGGCCCATATTTCTGGCAAAATTCGCCGCAACTATATCAAAATTTTGCCTGGCGACCGGGTCAAAGTAGAGCTAACGCCTTATGACTTAACTAAGGGCCGTATTACTTATCGTCTCCGCAAGAAGTAATTTCCCCAGGTCTCCGCAAAAGCGGCTAGCTTTCCCCTCCTCGGAGGGATAGGGATGGGTTAGTTGAGGCTGGCGAAAGATTTCCCTTGGTTAAGCGATTTATCTAACCTCAACCTGCGGCCACCCTTCCCGGAAGAGGATGGCGTTTTCCAGCATTGATATTAAGCAGAGAGGGTTGGCTTTGGGAGGATAGGGTTGAGCCATCAACGCACCCTTTCCGATGGGACGTTTGCCGCGTGAATTGAAGGCTGGGCTGTGCTATCACGTCACGATTCGCTGCAATAACCGGGAGTTTCGATTGTTGCGCGATGAATACCGGGAGATGTTGCTGTTTGCCATTGAGCGTTGCCAAGCCAAATTTGGCTTCAAGCTCTATGCCCTGTGCATTATGAGCAACCATGTGCATTACCTGCTAGAACCGCAGCAGCCGGAGGATTTGCCCAAGATTATGCACTGGCTGAATTGGTACACCGCCATGTGCTTCAATCGCATGCTGAGCCGCACCGGCCACTTTTGGGAAAAACGTTACCACAGCACCGGCTTTCCGATTAGCGATAAACGACGAGCCTTGAACACCCTGCGGTATATCCACGCCAACCCCAAAGCGGCCAATATGCAGCAGGGCTTTTTTTACGATTACAGCAACTACGGCAGCTACGACCGCCTGACGGATGACGGCTTGACCCAATGGCACCCGGCGTTTTTGGCGTTGGGGGCAACATTAGAACTTTGCGCAGCGGCTTATCGGAAGTTTTGTCAGCGCTACAAACCCAAGCCCAAACCAGAAAAAAGAAGCCATTGGGGAAACAAAAAGTTAGCTGCGCTGCGACAAAAAATGAAGGCTAAAAAGCCCAGCCCTGGGCAAAAAAGTTTGTGGGACAACTGGAATGCACCGATGGGTGAGGTGCTAGACGTGGCTAAGAAATTTGTACTGGCCAACTGCCTGAACCCAGATGTGGTGAGTGCCCGATTTGAGGACACCACCTGACCCCCGGTGCCAGGTAAGGGATCGCCGAACTACCTAGTTTTCCGTGGGGAGGGGGTCTGAAATAATTCTTTTGGATCGGGCTGAAGCGCTTATCTGCTACAGTTTACAAGTCTCAACCCCCAAAACACAACAACACCACCACACAACAACACACAACCACCAACACCAACACCCAATGGCTACCGGAAATTCTCCGCTGGGAGAAAAAGAAAGGTCTGCCGCCTGGAGGTCGGAGTAGTTCAGATACTTGTTGTCCTTGCGCCAGCCGACGCGATCGCAAAACTCATCCCAAATTTTATCACCTGGGTAGTTGCCATCGAGCTTGGCACCGCAATCGACGTAAATCTGTTTTTGCACGCTAAAGCCAAATTTGCCCTGGCTGTATTTCACCCAAAGCTGGTCGATAATTCGCAAGTCTTGGCAGGGGAAGTTTCGGATATCGTCAAGATCCAAATATCCCTTATGGTTAATGTCTCCGACTTTGCGCATCACATTGTAAGTCTCACGATCAGCTGTTCTCCATTCACCCTGTTGCAGGTGGTAGGCCAGCTTAAAGTAGCGGGGTTGCGCGTCAATGGCCCAGGTCAGGGTGGGCTCATCGAGCACGACCAGAGGTTCGCGAATTTTGGCCAGTAAGGCCTGCTTGCTGGTTGGCTGTACGGTGCGGCCTGTTTGCCAAAAGTCTATGGCTAGCAGCAGCGTATCCAGCGGCGGGGCAGCTTGTCGAAGTACGGCCTCAATGAGGTTGCTGGTATCGGTTTGGGCGGCGTAGAGGCGCATGGTAGTAGCCCACCATTCCAGGCTTTGGGGGGTTTGTAAGGCTTCAATTAGCAGGGCTTCCTGGTTGGTGTCTTTAATTTCTGTGGCGGTCAGATATTCCTGAAAGCTGCGGTGGGCGAATTGGTAGACCTCCTCTTGTTCTTTGGCAACCAGCGCATCCACCTCGCGCAGTTGTTTGAGAAATTGTTCTGGCGTCCAGTCAATGCCGGGCAGGGTAGCCAGTTTGTTTTGCAGCAGGGGGCGCACTTCGTCGAGGGTGAACTTGAGGGTATCGCGCTGGGTCAAATCGAGGGCCAGGGGCTGCAAGACCGATTGTTTTTGGTCGGCAGTGAGCACATCGGTGATGCCCTTGGCCCGCTGGCGCTTTTCTAGCAACACCTGGCAGATTTCGCGATAAAGTTCTACCCGGTTAAGCGGCAGGGTGGCGCGGCGACGGTGGACGGTGGCAATCATGGTGAGCAGCAGAGGGTTTTTGGCCATTTCGGCCAGGGCGGGTTGTTGCTCAATTTCGGCAATTAGGCGGCTGGCCTGCTGTTCGGCCTCTTCGCGAATGCCCAAGTCTACCTGGCCACCGTGGTTTTTGACTTCGGTGGCCAGGTACCAGTTGCGCACAAAGGTTTGCACTTGCTCGTCAGTCATATCTTCGACTTCGAGCACCATCACATCTTCTTTGAGCTGGGCTTTTTCGTAGCCCAGGGGCCGCGAGGTCAAAATAAAGGGGGTTTGCGGGTATTCATACATTTGCTGGTCTACCCAGTGGCTAATTTGCTGACGCTGGGTTTCGTCGGCTACTTCATCGAGCCCGTCGAGCATGACCAGGCAGCGATTTCCACGCAGTTGTTTGGCAAACCAGCCCGTGGGAGGCTTGAGGGGGTCAGTTTTTTGTAGATTTTGCGCCCAGTCAGTCACCAAATCTGCCAGGGGGATGGCAGGGTTTTGAATAATGGTGGGGTAAACATCCCGCAAATACAGCAGCACTGGGATGAACTGGGGCGCTTTGGGATGTAACTGGCGCGGGGTGCGGGCCGCATACATGAGAGTGATGTAGCGCATCATGGTGGTTTTGCCAGACCCCGGTGCGCCTAAAATAGCCAGACGGCGAAAGTCTGGCTGGTTGCCCATGAGGGCTAAAAAGTCGCCAATATCCTGGCTATAAAACTGATCTTCTCGCTCTTCCAGCCTACGCAGCAGATTAGGAGAAGTTCTCGCCAGACTACGCGGACAAATTTGCACGGGCACAAACATCTGTTGCAGGTTGAGGACGCGATCAGCATCTAGCCCCTGGGTTTGAAAGTAGCGGCAGACGTACTCCAGGCGTTTGTAGTATTTGCCCTCAAAGTCTGAGGTGAGTTCCCACCAAAACTGGACAACCCGCTTTTGCAGCGCGGCTCCTACCGTGCCCAGCAGGGCAAACATCCACTGGGCAAAGCTGCCGCCCGCTCGTTCGGCCTGCTGCTCAGCCTCGCGCATAAAGCCATCACTGAACCTGACCCAGAGGGTAGTGCAGCCAGTAAAAAAGGAAGCCACTACAGCTTGCGGCCACTGCTGACTCAACACCGCATGGAGGGTTAGGCCCACACCTAAACCCGAAGGCGTCCACTTGAACAGAGCTTGAACTGGCTGGGGTACGGCCATAGGATAGTGGTAGACTCACGCTTTCCCTATAGTATTCGCAACCCCGGTATTTACGTAGACCCTGCCGGGTAGCACCGTAGCACTGCCCACCTAAATCTCTATTTGTAAGCTAGGCAGTGGTGGGCGGTGCCCAGCCTACATTAGGTCTACAACCGCAAAAAATCTACATTCGTGCTGTTTTGACCCATCGAGACTACGACGAAAACAGGTGGAAGGAATAATGCAGACCTTAGACTTGAATCGCACCATTACCGCTTGGTCTTCCCTGGCGGGCACTATCTTTGTGCCGCACACGGAGCAGGACTATAACCACCTAGTTAACCTACTCGATCACCTCATCGACCAGGTGGGCGAAGACGAAACCCATCCTCTTGCTTCCATGATGGACGTCATTGGTGTCTTGATTGAAAGCTATGAAGATAAGTATGTGCCTGAGGTAAGTTAGCCCTAAATTCGCTACTGAACCGCCAGCTTTGCCTGCAGCCATTGGCACTGTGGCCGCACTACGCTGGAATTGAGTGAACTGTACATTTGCCCAAGGTGATTGGGCCGCGAATGCACCCTACGAGAATTGCTTTTTAAGCCAGGATGGGAGCCAATAATAGGTCGGCCCCGGTGCGGAAGATGTCTGCACAGGGGAGTTTGGTTTGGGCGTGGACGGCTTGAACTGCCGCTTCGGCGGCAGCGGCAGTGAGGTGGCCGGTGTTGAGGGCGATCGCCACTACCTTGGCCGGGTAGAACGCTCCGCCCGCCGTGGCCACCTGCTCATAGAGGTCGATGACCTGTGGCAAAGCTGGAATTTTAACCTGGGGGCAGTTCTGAATGTGAGTTTGCCCAGCCCGATGCACCAGAACTAGGTGCGTCGGCTGACTGCCTCGCAGCAGTGGCAGCGTAGCGGTAGAAGCCGGATTCAGCAGTGACCCTTGGCCCTCTACAAACAGAAAATCGTAGTCATAGCCGTAGCGCATCACCATAGACTCCACGGCTCCAGATGCATAGTCAACCCGTACTGCATCCAGAGGAATCCCATCATCTCCGAGCATAAGATTGGTCTGGCCTGTGGCAATGACCTTAGATCGCAACCCTTGGCTCAGACAAGCTCGATGGAGTTCCAAAATGGTAGACATCTTGCCGACCGACATATCAGTACCCACCGCTAAAATTCGCCTACAGGGAAGTTGACTGGCCTTGCCGGTGCCTACTGTTAAGCCTGCTGGCTCTTGCCGCACATCCCAAATCCACTGCTCTGGACGAATCCAGGGCGCTAGCGCCGGATGTTGAGCCATCGGTGTATGCAAGCCGTTCATGAGGTTCAACCCAGCCTTAATGGCTTGCTCAATTTCCTGAAACCAGGGTTCAGGAAACTTTCCGCCGGAGGGCGCAATGCCAATAGCGAGGACATTAGGTGCGTAGGCCAACGCCGCTGCGACCGAATTAACAATGGGAATGGGTTTATCAATGCCGGTAAGTTCTACCAGCGATCGCCCAGTTGCCTGATGATCAATCACCGCTACAATGGGCGACTGGCTGTAGCGCAGCATGGCTAGGCCGGTTTTTCCCATTGTGTTCTGGGTGCCTTCGTGCATCAACAAGGCAATACGGCTATTGGGCGTGAGGTACATAGTCGAGTCCAAGTCCGGGGTGATGAGAGGGGAGTAAACGACCTTTTTCGAACTTCAGTCCAGTAAAGGGGTCGTCACGCAGGTTGAGGTGACTATCCAGATCTAGATAGTCGGCCAACGGCGACAACTGAGCCATCGCTCCATTGGCCAAACTGCTATCGGAATAGCAGCCAAACATGACCTGAAGCCCACAGGCACGGGCCGTATGAATCATCCGCAGGGCTTCGGTTAGCCCACCGGCCTTCATCAGCTTAATATTAATCCCCTCCACTGAGGCGGCCAGACGAGGGATGTCTTGGCTATTGAAGCAGCTTTCATCGACAAAAATTGGTAGGGGAGATTGGGAGCGGAGGTGCGCCAGAGCGTCATCCTGAGTGACAGGAAGAGGTTGTTCGAGGTGGGTAACGCAGCGATCTCCCAGCCAATGAGCCATTTCGATAGCGTCCCCCAAACTCCAACCGCCATTGGCATCTACACTCAGGCTTACTTCTGCTGGGGTTCGGTCATAAACAGCCTGGAACATGGCTCGATCTGCCTCGATACCCAAAGGACTACCCAGTTTGACCTTAACGGCACGGGCAGCGGTTTGCTGTAGCCAATCCTGCAATCGCTGCTGGGCGGCGGCTGGAGAGGCAATGCCAATAGTCACCGAAGTCGGCTGAATTTGGGTCAGGTCTAACCCCAGCAGCCGCCAGATGGGTTGCTGGGTCTGCTGCCCACACCAATCCCACAGGGCTACATCCAGGGCCGCGCGTGTTGCAGACTGAAGCGATAGCGCTGCCACACAAGCTTCAATGGCCTGACGCTGGGAGGGATGGAAAGGCGCGAGACAGGTCTGCAACTGGGCGATATCCTCCATCAGAGTTTCTAGAGTTTGCTTTTGGCTGCCAATGGAAAATGGAGCCGCTTCTCCCCAACCCTCCAGCCCTTCGGCGCTGATTTTCAGCCATAGATTAGTAGACTCAGCCGTAGTGCCTCGACTAATGGTGAGCGGCACCCGCTTATGCACCGTGAAGGGTTGATAGGAAATTTTCATGATTGATTATTTGAAGTAATGATTCGAAGCAAATGATGAATCTTGACAACCCCTGTGTAGTTGCGATGCTTCAATGGTGAGCCATAGATCGCGAAGCTTGAACGTTCGGCGTTGACCGTTATCTACAGAACTGCTCCAGGTGCGGGCAATTTCAAAAGCGTCAGGATAATCAACAGATTCGCAGCTCGTTGGGTCAGCGTTCCATAGCTCATCCTAATCTTGACTAGAAAGCATTAGTGGCATTGCGATCGCAATTCAAGCATACTAAGCGTTTCATTGCCCATAATTGAAATTTACTCTCATCTAATCTGGCTTATCTGTCAATGCGGTTATCTTTGGCTGCAGAGAGTGCCAGGGTTAATCAAGTGGGAAGGCGTTGTAACCGTTGCTGCAGGTAAGGGGGGTATCTCTGTCAGTTCTCTACTACAGCCAATTGCCCTGACTTTCTGTAAACTGAAGAATGACCGTCACAACACCACAGACTTGAGGAAGCGCACATCATGGGGTTATTTGATCGCGTCAGCCGGGTGGTTCGCTCTAATCTGAATGCCGCCGTGAGTTCGGCGGAAGATCCGGAAAAAATTCTGGATCAAGCCATTATTGATATGCAGGAAGACTTGGTGCAGATGCGTCAGGCCGTGGCTAGCGCAATTGCCAGCCAAAAGCGCGTACAGCAACAGTACGACCGGGCTCAGAGCGAAGCCAACACCTGGCAACAGCGGGCTCAGTTAGCTTTGCAGAAGGGCGACGAAGAATTGGCTCGGGAAGCTCTGCTGCGCAAGAAGACTCAGGCTGAAACGGCTGTAGCCTTGAAGACTCAGCTAGACTCGCAGAGTGCCACAGTAGACCAGCTCAAGCGCAACTTGATTGGTCTGGAGAGCAAGCTTTCGGAAGCCAAAACTAAGAAAGATATGCTCAAAGCTCGTGCTAGTGCAGCCAAAGCCAACGAGCAGTTGCAAAACACTACTAGCAGCCTCAATACCAGTAGCGCGATGGCCGCTTTTGAGCGCATGGAAGAAAAGGTGCTGCAAATGGAGGCTAAGTCCCAAGCTGCCGCAGAGTTAGCTGGGGCCGACCTAGAAAGTCAGTTTGCCTCGTTGGAAGCTGGCGGCGATGTGGATTTTGAACTGGCCGCTATGAAGGCCCAGTTATCGGGCGGCAGTGTTAGCCAGGAGCAACTTCCAGCCGCCGCAGAAGCCCCAGCGGCAACCCAGAGTAGCGAAGTAGACGCAGAGTTAGAGGAACTGCGGGCGCAAATTGATCAACTGTAAAGGTCGGTGTTAAGGATTTGGGGTTGAAGGAAAAGCCTCGATCCCTAAACCTCAAACCTCAAACCTCAAGTCAGACCAGATTTGGTGAGGGTCGCTTTCATGCAGATTGCACAGCGTATGCAGCCGCTCCAGGCCAATGTCTTTGCCGATATGGATCGGGCTAAGGCGACGGCTAGGGTGGCTGGGCAGGAAATTATCGACCTGTCGCTAGGCTCTTCGGACTTGCCAGTAGCCCCCCATGTGCTGGAGGCGATTACAGCAGCCCTGAAGGACACCAGCACCCACGGCTACTGCCTGTTTTCGGGCACCCGTGCCTTTCGGGAAGCGGCAGCCCGCTGGTATACCCAAAAATTTGGCGTGGCCGTTGACCCCGAAACCGAAATGCTACTGCTGATTGGCTCCCAAGAGGGAACAGCCCATCTGCCACTGGCGATTCTCAACCCTGGCGACTTTGCCCTGCTGATGGATCCGGGCTATCCTTCCCATGCCGGTGGGGTGTACCTGGCCAGCGGGCAGATTTATCCTATGCCACTGCGGGCTGAGAACGGCTTTTTGCCCAACTTTGCCGAAATTCCCCCAGCCGTGCTAGAGCAGTCGCGGCTGATGGTATTGAGCTATCCTCACAATCCCACCACGGCCACGGCATCCCTGGAGTTCTGGCAAAACGCGGTAGCCTTCTGCCAGCAGCACAATCTGGTGCTGGCCCACGACTTTCCCTATGCTGACCTTACGTTTACTGGTCAGCCAGCCGTGTCAGTCCTCCAGGCTGATCGGGACAAAACCGTATCCATTGAGTTCTTCTCCATGTCCAAATCCTACGGCATGGGTGGCTTTCGGGTAGGCTACGCGATTGGCCATGCTGGGCTGATTCAGGCGCTGCGGCAGGTAAAAGCCAATGTGGACTTTAACCAGTATCCCGGCATTCAGCGCGGGGCCATCGCCGCGCTCACCGGCCCCCAGGACAGCGTGCAAGCGATGATCGACACCTTTCGCCAGCGCCGCGATACGGCCGTAAAAGCTCTTCAGGGCATTGGCTGGTCGGTGCCCACCCCTGAGGCCACCATGTACCTCTGGGTTAGG
>Ga0224723_1002119_pt1 | contig 11246 bp, 12 predicted proteins | sample Balambano_FR2_Me_FD_161647 | JGI IMG/M metagenome (GOLD analysis project Ga0224723, IMG submission 161647) | Freshwater sediment microbial communities from Lake Towuti, South Sulawesi, Indonesia - Balambano_FR2_MetaG | ecosystem: Environmental > Aquatic > Freshwater > Lake > Sediment | place...
ACCAACGAAACTTACATCAATGCCGAGAGTGTTTGTCAACTGTTACAGAAACTATCCGATTTAGCCTTGGGCATTCCGATTACCGTCGTTTGGGACAATGCCCGCTATCAAAAGTGTGCTGTGGTGTGAAGTGGAACCGAAAAACTGGACAGGTAGTTAAGCTCTGAACCTCCTACTCATGATAGAGGTAGTTCATGGCAAATAAACGCAAACAATACAGTGCTCAATTCAAAGCAAAAGTTGCCCTTGCTGCGATTCGGGGTGAGAAAACCGTAGCCGAATTAGCAAGCCAGTATGAGGTTCATCCCACGATGATCAACAACTGGAAACGGCAATTGATGGAAGGAGCCAGTGATGTCTTTGAGTCCGGCAATGCTGCTGCCCCTATTCACAATGACCAACAGGCGCAAATCGATGAACTCTATCGTCAGATCGGGCAACTGAAGGTAGAACGAGATTTTTTAGCCAACAGGTCAGCACAGTTGGGCTTGAAGCTCGAAAAGCCCTGGTGATGCCTGACCACCCCCACTTGAGTATTGTGCGACAGTGCCAATTGCTCCAGATCGCTCGTTCCAGTCTCTACTAGCAGGCGCAAGACCGATCGGACGAGGAGTTGACCTTACTGCGATTCATTGACCAGCAGGATTTGGAAACGCCATTTTACGGCAGTCGGAAGATGACGTTATTCCTCAGGGAGCAGGGCTATCGCATGAATCGCAAACGAACGCAGCGATTAATGCGACAGCTCGGGGTTGAAGCGATCTATCCCAAGCCCAAGTTAAGTCAACCCCACCCAGAACATCGAGTCTATCCCTATCTGTTACGAAACCTGACGGTGAGTGCGGCGAAGCAAGTCTGGTGTACCGATATCACATACTTACCTGTACTCAAAGGACACTTCTATTTGGTCGCAATTATGGATTGGTATAGCCGGAAAGTGTTGAGTTGGCTCATCTCCAACACATTGGAGGTTGACTTCTGCCTGGAGGCACTCCAAGCCGCACTCTCTGACTATGGCACTCCAGAAATCTTCAACAGTGATCAGGGTAGCCAATTCACTTCCAATGCTTTCACTGATTGTCTCAAAGCATCAGGAGTACAGATCAGTATGGATGGACGAGGACGGTGTCATGACAACATTTTCATCGAGCGGTTGTGGCGATCGATCAAGTACGAGTTGATCTATTTGAAGGCATTTGAGAATGGAAAGCACTTAAATCAGGAGGTCAAGGATTGGTTTAAATGGTATAACCAGAAGAGATATCATCAAGCATTGCAGTACAAAACGCCGAATCAGGTGTATTATCAAGATGACTGTATCGAGAATAGAATCTAGAACGATACAGTGAACATAAACAATTCAGAGTTTTTAGAGCTTAGCCCAGCTCCAAAGTTGTCTAGTCACTTGGGTCCACTTCAAACAACACAAATGCAGCGGACGGTTGAGAGACGCTGGTGGTGAGTTCAAGGTTGTTTGCCGCCGCTGACCCGAACCGTTATGCCGCTTAGGTCACGGCTTGTGACAGTGGCTTGAACTTGTTCATCAAGATTTGATACTTTAGAGGGTGTATCAATTTTCGGTAATTTTCTCTGTCAAGTTGTAGAACTATGGCGTTCATTTTTTTTAGTTACAAAGATAGAAAGTGATAGTATGCAAAACATATTATCAAGCTCGAATTTTCATATAGTTGGAGTCCCATTGATATTTGTATTGATTGGAGTCTTTGCAAATAGACTGGGTAGACGAGATGGTGATGATGCGCCACAACTTAATGATTGGTCAGTTGGAACAACAACTCTCCTAACGGCTTTAGGAGCAATAGCTGCTGATTTACCTACTGCCAAAACAGGAGGTGATTTTTCAAATTTTGCGGGCTGGTTTACAGGTGTTTTATTTGTGTTGTTTATCTCGCTCGACAACGATAGGTTTCGGTCTTGGCGACGAAACAACAAGGGAATTCCAAGCAATTGCAAGCATTTGTGGTGGGGAGTTATTTTTCCCAATTTATTTAGCTGCGTTATCTTTATTGCCTATCAATACAGTAAGTTGGTGAATCCATGAGTACAGAAACATTGGAGGATCTTGAGCGAGAAATTAGATTGCTTGAACTCATCAATGATGGTGTTCTCCCTTTTTCTGCGTTAAGCTCAATTGTGTCATTGCTTGTCGGTCCTATACTTTTGTTTGGCACGGCAGCGGCAGGAGTAGCAAGCATCACTCTTGCAAGACGCTATTTAAAAAGACGAAAAGCAAGATTGTTAGTAGAGTTAGAGCAATTTAGAGACAATGGTGAATTAAGTAATTCAAGATATTCAAGAATTGCTTGCCATTTTGAACAAGCTAATAGTTGAAGGCTCATCGAGCAGGTAAATATGATTGACGGTATAAATACCTCAGCCATAATAAAGGACTGGAAAGTGCAAATTATTCAGGCATTGGGTAAGATCAGGAGAGTATAGGAAATGGCGGTGCTTACTGCTACTGAAATATGACTGAACTTCTCCAACAGGCGATCGCCCAGATCCAAAAACTTCCGCCCGATCAGCAAGATGCGATCGCGGCTCGGTTTTTGGCAGAGTTGCAGGACGAGCAAAAATGGGAAACTCGCTTTGCTGTTACGACAGATGATCAATGGGATCAGATGGCGGCAATGGTGCGGCAGGAGATCGCGGCAGGAGAAACTGTTCCACTTGGTGAAGTTTTTCCAACACAAAAATGAAATCAAGTGTCATAAAGTCATTTCGTAAGCGGCTAGGTGATCTGCCTGCATCAGTTCAAGAGCAAGCTGATAAAGCCTACGCTCTTTGGCAGGAAGATCCTTATCATCCGAGTCTCCAATTCAAGCGAGTTAGTCAGAAGCAACCGATTTATTCTGCTCGTGTCAGTATCAATTATCGTGTTCTGGGTTTGCTCGAAGCTGACCACATTTACTGGTATTAGATTGGCGCACATGATGAGTACGATGAATTGCTGAAACGCATGTAGTTTGAGGCGATCGGTGAAGGCGCGGCATAACAACCCAATTGGAGCGGACTGAATAAAGTTGGTTGGTGGTGCAGCAAAAGTTACTAGCAGCCGCTCAATTGGAACGTTAGACCGCACTATCAAGCTTGCAATATCTGGAGAGTAATGATGACCGCATATGCTGTAGCCGTGATACGCGAAACCAGATTTGATCCAGAGATAAAAGAGTACTTGCAGCGCATTGATGAGACTCTAGCTCCCTTCTCTGGCAAATACCTTGTTCATGGCGGGCCATATACACTGCTGGAAGGGTCTTGGTCTGGAGATTTGGTTGTCATTGAGTTTCCATCCATGGAGCAAGCCAAAGGCTGGTACGAATCAGATGACTATGGGGCGATTCGCTCATTGCGTACCAGTCACACTGAAGGTGATGTGCTTCTAGTTCAGGGTGTGCCAGAGGGTCATAAGGGTGTTGACATTCTCGGCTAACAGCTTGGTGGTGCACCAGTCACCAACCATTTCTACACAATAGATGATTCAGAACGTTTTGATGCTGAAGATGCTCGTTACAGCTATGAGGGTAATGAAGGATACTTACCCTACGACGGAGAGTATTGCCAGGGAGATGGAGGTGCAAGAACCATGCCTTAGCAGTCAGTGAAGCCAGTAGGGCTACGCAGCTTGTACCATATAGATGCATATGAACCTCAATAATGATGTATGAACCGTTTTCTGTTTCCTGTAGTTATCGAAAAGGACGAGGATGGCTATTTTGCGTCATGTCCAACGCTCCAAGGCTGCTACACTCAAGGGGATTCCTATGAGGAAGCTCTGCAAAATATTCAGGACGCGATCCTTCTACACATCGAAGACAAAATAGCAAATGGTGAGGAAGTTCCCAAACTTTCCCACATGAGTCTGACAACTGTGGAGGTGCAGGTTTGAGTTCTCGCCTTCCCAGAGTTTCAGCTATAGAAGTTATTAAAGTTTTAGAAAAAATAGAGTTTACTCTATCCCGGCAAAGCGGAAGTCACAAAATTTATAAGAATGCTGAAGGCAGAAGAGTAACTGTGCCCTACCACGGCAGTACAATCCTTAAGTTGAAGACCTTTAAGAGTATTCTCAGTGATGCGGGTTTGACAGTTGAAGAATTTATTGAGTTGCTGAAAAGCTTTTAGAAAAGCGGTCTAACAATTCAAATGCAGCGGACGGACGAAAGCTGCTGGTGTTGAGTTCAAGGTTTCTTGCCGCCGCTGATTTGAGCCGTTAGCTGCCTTGAGTTCGAGGTGTGGGTAGCGAAAAGTTTTCTGTTTGTGTCAGAGGTTGAGGAGTTGGATGTTGGTGAGTGGGTGCGATCGCTCCAACACCTTGTTTTCTCAGTTTGAGGTTGAGGAAGTGGAGGGCGATCGGGTTTGAGTTTGGGGTTAGGTTGGTGAAGGTTACACGCTAACAACCCCGGTGCAGCAGATTAAGGGGCGATCGTTCCAACGTTCAGAGTTAACTGTAACTGTTGACTGCGATCGTTAGCTGCCTTGAGTTCAGGGTTGTGGCAGTTGAAGGTTTTCAGTTTGTGGCAGAGGTTGAGGGGTTGGATGTGGGTGAATGAGGGCGATCGCTGGTGTAAATTGATATCCTACGCCTATGATAATGTAGTTAGATATTGATTTATAAAGCTTTGCATCATGCCGTCTCCGATTAATTCCATTCAGTCTTCATCTTCAGATGTTTCACCGATGCGGCTTCTCATTGTAGAAGATGATCCAGTGATGCGATTGGGGCTAAACGATTTGTTTGAAGACAATTCTCAGTTTGAGATTGTGGATCAGGTGACGGATGGCTATGCTGCCATAGACGCGGCTTCTCGACTTAAGCCCAACCTGATCATTATGGATATTGGCTTACCCAAGTTAGATGGCATTGCTGCCACTCAACAAATCAAGGCAACTCTACCTGACATTCGAGTGGTGATGTTGACCTCCCATCGGGCTGAGCATGAGATGATTGCAGCATTTGCGAGTGGTGCAGATGCCTACTGTGTCAAAGGAACGAGTCTGGAGCAGTTGTTGCTGGCGATCGCCTGTGCTCAAGAAGGCGCAACCTATCTCGACCCGCAGATTGCGCGGCAAATTGTTGAAACGCTCAAACCCTCTTCACCGAAGCAGAATATAGCTCAGCTTTCTAATCGAGAACTGGAGGTGTTGCAGTTGCTAGTGGATGGCAACAGCAATCCTGAAATTGCCGAGGCACTGTATATTAGTCTCAGTACAGCCAAGGCCCATGTTCGCAGCATTATGAATAAATTAGCAGCAGACGATCGGGTGCAGGTCGCTGTGATTGCTTTAAGGTCGGGGTTAGTGTAAAGCGACAGGCAACGTGAACCAAAAGGTCGATCCCATTCCTGGTTGGCTAATCACGCCAATTTTTCCTCCGTGCGCCAGGATAATTTGTTGACATACATAGAGTCCCAGTCCTAAACCAGGAGTATAGCGAGAATGAGTGCCTCGATAATACAGTTCAAACAGTCGTTTCTGTTGGGGGAGTGAAATACCTACACCATTGTCATGAACTGTACAGTAGATCTGGTAAGGTGTTTGCAGCGTTGCATTTAAGGTTAATTGAATTCCACTGGGGTTGTGTTTTAATGCATTTGTGATGAGATTACTATACACTCGACTGAGTTTAGCCGAGTCAGCTTGAATGAGTGGTAGATTAGCATCGATTTGGTTGATTAAAACAATCTGATTTTGAGTTAGGAGAGCTTCCAAATCAGTGATAACCGACTCAACCAGGGTTCTTAACTGAAGTGGTTCACAATTCAGTGGAATGGTTTTAACTTCGCTGTTGTGTGCTTCTAGAATTGAGTTGATCAGGTTGAGTTGGCGATCGCTTCCTGCCAACATTTGTTCCAGCTTGATTGCAGTTATAGTTGCTTTACCCTCTGAGGCGATCGCTTTTCTGAGCAGGTTTTGTAGCACAATTGATGTCCCCACAACGGGGGTTCGTAGATCGTGGGTGACTGCATGGAGAAACAATTTTAATTCTCGGCGCGACTCAAACTCTCGGCGCTGAAGCCGATCATATAAATACACAGCCACATTACAAATTAAGCAAATCCACAGAGCTGAAACAATTACCTCCGGGTCAAATAGTCCAGGCATTCCAGGAAATTGAGTGATCCCAAGCGCGCCATTGACCCCAAAGTAATATCCCATACTGCCTATCTGGGAAAGCAAGTGGAGTTGCCAATTGACGGGCATTAAAATGACCTGCGCCATAAATATAAAATCCCAGGACGCAGGAAATGGCACCCCACTTAACGTTCCTAAAATTTCGGGTGCCAATGTCATAGACCACGATATTCCCAAAAATAGAATGGCAGGATGGCGGTTTCCCAGAGAGGTTCGCTGTAGGAAAAACCAAAGCAAAAGCAGCAGGATTGTGACCCAATCGCTGACCAAAATCAATGTCTTAAGCTGCTCATACAGCAGTGGATCACCTAAGAGTTCAATTGCCTGTTGGATATGCTTTGTTTGGGGTTGGAGGACAAGGTTGTAGAGGTTAATGACCGCAAACGTGACGTTGCAAAGTAACGCGAGCCACACCAATAGACGCAACCGCTGTTCTAAAAATTGGCGTTGCCATCTCCTGTATTCAGCAGAGGTAGAACCAGTAATCCACTCTAGCCGCAATGCTTTTGCCTTGAACCATTCCAACCATCGTCGCCTTGATAAATATCCGTTTGCAATTTGCTTTAAGACTGTCATACTGCCCGTTCTAATGACTTGAGGTGAATCCTAACATCCGCCTTCATGCAGTGGCTATTGATCTGTCGGTCAAGACCAGTCGATCGATGTGGCAACGAGCAGGAAGTTCCTATAGTCGAGCAAGTTACAAGCCATCGGGCGATCAGTCAGCCTTCAATTTTTAGGACACGTTCATGGACTCAACTTCTTTGACCAACTTCACCAATGGGCTGGAACAAGTTTCGGCAGGTTTATCGACGGGCAATGCTTCAATGCTTCATCCTGCGTTGAATACATCGGGTTACGGTCTGCCTTCGCCATCCTCTTCTGCCCGTCGTCTCGCACTTGCGTCTAATGGCACGGATGGCAATGATGTTCTCAGGGGCGATTCTGCTTCGCAGACGTTACACGAACGCTCCAACCCATCTCTCTATGGGTTGAAAGGCAACGATTTTATCGTGGGAGGCAGGCATCAAGATAACGTGCTGTTTGGCAATGATGGCAACGATCGCCTTGTAGGTGGACAGAAGCGAGACGTGCTAAACGGTGGCGCAGGACGGGATGATTTAACTGGAAATCAGGGTGATGATTTGCTAGTGGGTGGTGCAGGGCGCGATCGCCTCTGGGGAGGCAAGGGAAACGACACCCTTAAGGGTCAATCGGGTGCCGATCATCTCATGGGAGGTGCAGGAAACGATGTTCTGGATGGTGGGTCTGGTTTTGATTGGTTGAATGGTGGCGATGGCAACGATGGGCTGATGGACTACGAGGGGGGCGATCGCCTCACCGGAGGGCGGGGCGCTGACCAGTTTGGGGTCGGCAGTCCCTGGGCAAAAAAAGCCAGCATCATTACGGACTTCAACGCCGGGACGGATCAAATCAAAATCCTGCGATTGGGAGCACGCTTTGCCGATCTGGCGTTTCAACGATCCAAGGGCGGCACAGTTGTGTTAGATCAAGGTCGGGAAATTGCGGTTCTGTTGGGCGTAAAGTCTAAGACGCTATCAGCCAACGATTTTGTATTTGGAGACGCTCAACTCGCAAGTACTCTTCAGACCAACTTAGACCAATTCCTGACTCAAAACCCGGATACAACAGGCTTAGGTTCCACCGTCTTTGCTGCGGATGGCACCGTCTGGTCAGGCTTTGCAGGAAATACCAATCGAGAAACCCAAACTCCAGTGGATGCCGATTCTCTTTTTAGTGTGGGTAGCCTTACGAAACCCATGACAGCTACCGTCATTTTGCAGTTGCGTGATGAAGGAAAGCTAAGTTTGGACGATACCTTAAGCCAGTGGTTGCCAGAACTATCACGCCAGATTCCCAATAGCGATCGCATCACGATTCAACAGTTGCTCAACCACACCAGCGGCATTCGAGATTACTTATCGGAACCCAATCTGATTAACTTGTTTATCAGCGATCCAGACCGGGTAAATCAATCCTTTACGACTGAAGAGTTGCTGTCTTACATTGCCAACAAACCTGCTCTGTTTGAACCCGGACAGAGCTATTCTTATTGCAACACGGAGTACATCTTGTTGGGGGAGATTATTGAAACAGCGACTGGATCAACCGTCGCCAAACAACTCCACCAGCGCATCTTTACTCCGTTAGGTATGAACGATACCTTTTATGCACCACAGGAAGCTGTAAAAGGCAATTGGGTTCAGGGGTATATAGACCTTGATGGAGACGGTCAACTCATCCCACTCACTGAGAGCTTATCCTGGGCAGGTGCCGCAGGGGGTGTTGTTTCAACATCAGCAGATATTGCCAGGTTTTCTCAAGCCTTGTTCAGTGGTGAACTGTTAGCGCCAGCAACTCTCAACGCCATGATTAACGACAACGTGGCGACCGAAACAGCAGGGCTAAGCTATGGTTTAGGAATGGCTGTTGATGCAAGTAATTCGGAATTGGGAGAAGCATGGGGACACACCGGAGCCACGTTTGTCTCTCAGGGACAAATGTTTTACCTGCCGGAGCAGGATGTTACGGTCACGGTGGTCGGCACTAGCCCATCTGAAAATATTACCGCTAGCCTCGCCCTTGAAAATCTCCAAGACACCGTAAGGCAATATCAGGGTGGTGCCAGTCCGACTCCAGAGTTATCCTTGAATTTGCCGAAATTGACGGGTCAGTTTGCCGCTGGCACGCTGACCTACAGCCTGATTGATTCCTCACGAGATGAAACCCTCACCCCAAACCCCACCGATCGGCGACAAGTGGACATGCAAATCTGGTATCCCAGTCAGCCAAGAACTGACTCCTCCACACCGTCTTACCTCAACACTGTAACCCAAGCCCTTATCACAAATTTCGGAGTTCCCAGTAGTGTCCTCCAAACCGTGCAGGGGATTGACACCCGTTCCACTCCTGATGCACCAATCGCAACTAACGTTGGTGAGTATCCCGTTATCGTCTTCTCGCCAGGATTAGGAACCCCGTCCCAAGTCTATCTCACCCTGGTAGAAGAACTCGCTAGCCAGGGCTACATTGTGGTCGGGTTGAACCATACCGACCCGCCAGAAGAATCTTTTGACCCTGAAAACCCTGAAGACCCTCAACGGCTCGTCGCACTCCAGCAGCGAGTCGCTGATGCAGAGTTTGCTTTAGATCAGCTTGAAATCCTGAATCAGAATGATCCCAATGGCATCTTAACGGGACGTTTAGATCTGGATCGGGTGGGGATTCTGGGGCACTCCTTTGGGGGTGCAACAGCGGCAACCGCCATGCGGGAAGATGCTCGCTTTGACGTTGGGATTAATATGGACGGCACATTTTCTGGCGAGGTCGTCACCCAAGGATTGGATCGCCCCTTTATGCTGGTGCATTCTGAGAGTACGGCAGTCTTTGACCCAACGCAGCAGCAGTTTTTTGACAATTTACGCAGTGCAGCCTACGAAGTCACTCTGAAAAACGTAGGTCATCATTACTTTAGCGATCTCGCATTCCTAACATCCCTGTTTCCGAATACAGAACTGAGTGAGCTATTCAATTCGGTGACACCAACGCCCTCTAACCCGAACCCCGTGCCCATCGATCCCACCGTGGCTCTCAATATTACCAACGATTATTTACTAGCGTTCTTTGACACATATCTAAAGGCTCAACCTGACTCATTACTCAACAGTTCACCTGTTAATTCGACTGTTCTGTATCAAGCTCGTCCTGGCAGGGATGATCACAATTAGAAGTATCAGCCTATTTCTAAGCCGCGCGTTGAGTGCGATCGCTTTCCTAACTCAGATGAGTGGATAGGGCGATCGCTCCTGACACTCAATTCCATCCGTTTAAGGTTGAGGAAGTTGAGGGCGATCGGGTTTGAGTTTGAGGTTGGATCATTGTTGGTTCACCAGCTAATACCATTTTGGATTATAGATTTCCGATTTTGGATTGCAGAATGCTTGACCAGCTAACCGTTCTGGCAATTGAAATCATGCACATATCACCCAAAATGGTATAACAACCCCGGTGCAGCGGATTAAAGGGCGATCGTTCCTGTCGTTGAGGGGTAACTGTCACCGCTGACCGCGATCGTTAGTCTGCTAGTCTCTCTGTTGAGGCGTAGTTGAGAAGCTACCTGTAGGTTGCGACGCTTAAACAGCCACAAGTTCCTGATTGAGGCGTAGTTGACAGATAGGTAGGGCAACTTTGAAACAAGATGAGATTGTCTTATGGCTACATAGACGGGTTAAAATGGGGCTAATTGCTAACCAAGGAAGTAATGGCTGATGAGTAAAGCAGCACTCTATGATCAGGACTTTCTAGAATGGACGCAACAACAGGCTGAGTATTTACGAAAAGGATACTGGGCGAGGTTAGACGTTGAGAATTTGGTAGAGGAATTGGAAGCCTTGGGTCGCAGTGAACAAAGAGAACTTGGCAGCTACTTGCAGGTTCTTCTGATGCATATGTTGAAGTGCCAGTATCAGCCTGAACGAAGAACTAAAAGTTGGGATAATACCCTTTCCAACTGCCGAGACAAGATCCAAGATTGCTTGGAAGACACTCCAAGTCTGCAACGGTTTCTCAAAGACCCAGAGTGGGTGGAAAAACATTATCGACGTGCTTGTCGAGATGCAGCTAAGGAGATGAACAAGTCAGTAGAGATATTTCCAACCGAGTGCCCTTACACTCTTGAACAGATTCTCAATTCAGATTTTTCAGTCTGATTTCTTGGAGTTTGAATCTGTGGTGGCGGCAGGCTAACAATTCAAATGCAGCGGACGGGCAAAAGCCTTTGATTGAGTTGCCGAGGTTGTCTGCCGCCGCTGATTTGAGGCGTTAGCTGGCTCAAGCTATCTCTAGGAGCGTAGTCAGAAGTTTATCTGTGGGATGCGTTATTCAACAATCTAGAAACACTCGTAATTTTGCCCGGTTTTCAGGAAACAACGTTTTTCTTTTGTAATTTCCTTTAAGGTATACTCTAATCGGCTAAGAGATGGACTTTTGTAAATGACTGAAACTTCCAACTCATTAGGCTTTTCAGTTTGTCATACTTGTCGGTATGGGCAGTTTCAATACAGGTCGAGATG
>Ga0224723_1002120_pt1 | contig 11244 bp, 8 predicted proteins | sample Balambano_FR2_Me_FD_161647 | JGI IMG/M metagenome (GOLD analysis project Ga0224723, IMG submission 161647) | Freshwater sediment microbial communities from Lake Towuti, South Sulawesi, Indonesia - Balambano_FR2_MetaG | ecosystem: Environmental > Aquatic > Freshwater > Lake > Sediment | place...
GTGGGGTTGGGTGGGTGGATTTTATGGGGAGAGGGGTCTCTTCTCTCGCACAGAGACTTGTGAACTGTAGCACAAGCCAGTCCTGAGCAATTTTTAAGTTTTGTTTTCGTCGTTCTTTTCTACATAAAATCCCCCTTTCAGCGATCCGTTACCTGGCACCAGGAAGGGCTACTCTGTGTTTTTCTCCTGTGGATCGCTAAACTGTAGGCTGGCAAATTGGGGATCAAAGCAGTTTGCCAGGACAAATTTTTCAGCGACCTGGCGAATTTCTTCTGCCGGAGCATCCCATTCTTCCCACAGGCTTTTCTGCCCAGGGCTGATTTTGGTCGGCTTTCCCCTTGCCCGCAGTTTTGCCAGCAGCTTGCTGCCCCAGTGATTTTTCTTTTCCGGTTTCGGCTTTGGCTTGTATTTCTTGCAAAATTTCCGATAGGCGGCGGCACAAATTTCTAGCGTCGTTCCCAGTGACAGAAACGCCGGATGCCATTGCGTGATGCCGTCATTGGTCAAGCGATCATAAGTTCCGTAGTTGCTGAAGTCATAAAACCAGCCCTGCTGCACATGGGCAGCTTTGGGATTCCCATGAATGTAGCGCAATGTGTTTAACGCCCTGCGTTTGTCGCTCGGCGAAAACCCGGTACTGTGATATCGCTTTTCCCAGAAGTGCCCGGTGCGGTTCAACATCCGGTTAAAACACATGGCAGTATACCAGTTGAGCCAGTGCATAATTTTGGGCAAATCATCCCACTGAGCAGGCTCCAGCAAATAATGGACATGGTTGCTCATGACGCAGAGCGCATAAAGCTTAAAGCCATGCTTTTCCTGACACCGTTTGATGGCAAACAGCAAAACTTCTCGACATTCCAGCCGAGTCAGCCGAAATTCTCGGTTATTGCAGCGAACTGTGACGTGATAGCAATACCCAGCCTGAAACTCCCGACGGTTGCGCGACATACAGGAATACGGCAAATGTTTCTAGAACTCGTCAGATTCTCACCGCACTCTCTTCATTTCTCAACACCAGATTTGAACGATTCAAAGTCCCCCACTCGTGGGGGATTTAGGGGGCTGCAAGCGTTGCAAAGTCTCTGCCAAAACTTGTGTGTACAGAGTCGCCATCAATGGGGGACTTTGAGGATGGGAAGTTTTTGGGAGTACAGGACGATCGCTATTGTTTGACTTTGTGAGGATGAGGTTCGCTGTCGATCGCCTCAACAATCTGCAAGAGAACAAGCGGCAAATGGGACAGCACTTCCTGGTTACGAAATCGGATAACTCGGTAGCCAAGCTGATTCAATTTCTCAGTGCGGGCAGTATCATATTCCACCTGTTGATTATGAATACCCCCATCGAGTTCAATAATGAAGCGATGCTGAGGACAGTAAAAATCAACAATAAAAGACGCGATCGGATGCTGACTGCGAAACCTCAAGCCCTGCAACTGGCGATTTTTGAGAGCTTGCCACAAAGTCTTTTCGGCAGGCGTGAGATGCTGTCGAAGCTGGCGGGCAGCAGAAATAATCTCAGGCGTTGTTCCCCGAATGCGTCGAGAACTCATCAAGCTTAAGCAGGACAACTCCTAATAAGTTTGCCCACCTTTCCAACTTTGCAATCTTTGCTCAAAGTCCCCCACTGGTGGGGGATTTAGGGGGCGAGAACGTCTCAAGCTCACACGGTTCTTACTTCGACGATCGCCCCAACCACCCACTCAAATCATCTAACGTCGTAAAATCCAGCAAAGCTTCTCTCAGATCTTCTAATAATTGAGCGATCGAGAAGGTTTCGACTGGAAAATTGGCATCACCCCGCTGACTCAGCTCCAGGCTAGAATTGAGCATTCCATCTTTCAGTCACCAATTCTCCCATCACCCCCAATGGCAAACCCCCTCGATCGCCTCAAACGCTTACCCTGGATGGAGCTGTTGTTCAACGCGCTGCTGACGGCACTTTGCGTTACCGTTGCCGAGTTTATTCTGGTGATTTTGATGCGAGCATTAACGATCGTGGCTCAGATTGCGATCGTGCTGTTCAACCCGCCGCTGGGGATTCTCACCGAATTTGCGATCGGCGTTGGCATTGGCGCACTTTCCGTTGTCCTGCTGGAACGGTTCTTTCCCCAGGTGCGGATCGACACGGGAACCCTGTGGGCGTTGATTCCCTGTCTGATTCTGGCGATGATTGCCCGAACGCTGCTGCCTTCTCCAGTCAATTTGATTGACATCGGTCAGATCACGGCAGTCGCAATCCTGCTCGGCGTGTTTTGGCGCGGCAGACGCTACTGGCGGTATTGGCGGTAAATGTGACGGATCTATTAAGAAGCCCATGAGGAAGCGATCGAATTGGCGATCGTCCTGATGTCTTTGTCTCTTCAGGCAATGCGTGACGCTCTCGCTAACCTCTCTGACGCGGTCGTTTCTACATCGCGCTTCAAAGTTCCTCTCCCATTTTGGGAGAGGGATTTAGGGTGAGGGCATTCCGGCGATGCCGCCCATCACGCAATCTATGCCGGAACCACAATTCGTTCCGTCCCCGACAGCTCAAACGCTTTGTGAACCGCCTGAAGTGCCCGCACCCCGTCTTCCTCAGACACCACGCAGCTAATCTTGATTTCCGAAGTCGCGATCATTTGAATATTGATCTTCTCCTTCGCCAGCGCATCAAACATTTTGGCAGCAATCCCCGGTTTGCCCACCATACCCGTGCCCACCACGCTAACTTTGGCGATCGATCGATCCACAACCACTTCTCCGCATCCCAGATCCACAGCGGCGGCATCGAAAATGGCTTTTGCCTCGTCTGCGTCTGCCTGCGCCACCGTAAAGGCAATATCGCGGGTGGCAGTGCCGTCGATCAAGCGACATCGCTGCGACTGGATAATCATGTCCACGCTGATATTGCGGTCTGCCAGCAGGGTAAACACCTTGGCTGCCATGCCGGGGCGATCGGGCACATGACGAATCGCGAGACGGGCTTGCTTCAGATCCAGCGCCGCACCGCGCACCGGAGGAATCTCGCTGTCGTAAGCTCCACCCAGCGCCTTCAGCGGGGAAGAGTGAACCTCAAACGCACGGCAGAGGGCTGCAATTGCCCGATCGCAGTCTGCCGCATCGATTGCACAGCTCACCTTCACTTCTGAAGTGGAAATCATCTGGATATTTACGCCTGCCGCTGCTAGCGTGCGGAACATTTGCGCCGCCACCCCTGGACGACCAATCATTCCCGCTCCGGCAATGCTCACCTTTGCCATCTGGCGTTCCACCAGGACTTCCGCTTCTCCGGTCGTGGGGGCGCTGTAGTTGCGGAGGACAGGCGCGATCGCTGCCGCCACTGCCTCTGCCCGGTTGAGGGAATTCTTGACGACCGTAAAGGCGATGTCGTTGCTGTTGCCCTCGTGAATCGATTGAATAATCAAATCGACATCTAAATCTTGCTGGGCAATTTCGCCAAACAGTTTTGCCGCCACACCGGGGCGATCGGGCACGCGCAGCATCGCGATTTTTGCCTGATCCGTGTCAAATTCCACCGCATCCACCGCATTGGCAATTTCCAGCCCTTCCAGCGGACGGGGTTGGCGGATTGGCGAAATCACCCTGGTTCCCGGATCGTCCGACCAGCTCGATCGCACCACCAGCATCACGCCATAGTTGCGGGCAATTTCAACCGATCGCGGATGCAGCACTTTTGCGCCCAGGCTAGCCAGCTCCAGCATTTCATCTGAAGTAATTTCGCGCATGAGCTGAGCATCGGGAACCAGTCGCGGGTCGGTGGTGAGAATGCCGGGAACATCTGTGTAGATTTCGCAGCAGTCTGCCCGTAGAGCCGCCGCCAGCGCCACCGCCGAGGTATCCGAACCGCCCCGCCCCAGCGTGGTAATTTCCAGATCCTCCAGGCTCGTGATCCCCTGAAACCCTGCCACAACAACAACCTTGCCATCCTGCAAATGCCGCTCCAGGCGATCGGTTTCAACGCTGAGAATTCGGGCGCGGGTGTGCTCTGCTTCGGTCACAATCCCGACCTGGGCCCCGGTCATGGAAATCGCAGGCTGTCCTGTTTCCTGAAGCGCCATGCTCAAAAGGGCGATCGTCACCTGCTCCCCGGTCGAAAGCAGCATATCCATCTCGCGTCGATTGGGATTGGCAGAAATTTCGTGCGCCAGCTTCACTAAGCCATCGGTCGTTTTGCCCATTGCTGACACCACAACCACCACTCGATGACCTTCCTTGACGGTTTGCATGACTCGCTGAGCCACTGCCTGAATCCGCTCCACCGTTCCAACTGACGTGCCGCCGTACTTCTGAACAATCAGTGCCATAGCTGTGTGAACTGCCCAATCCTTTGCTGGGGATACGCAAAAGTAAAGATAATTTGAAAGACCGACCCGATCTAATAAAGGTAGCAGAGTCCTGACCCGATCGAACCAATCCTTTGAATTTCCTGACAATTTCTCTCGCCGCCCTTAACTATATTTAATTTCCTCTGGCTTGTCCGTTTTCCCCGATCGCCGCATAATGGGGCTGGAGACTTCGCCTTTCCCCTGGGAGCGTCGGGCAGGGTGGAGTCTCTCACCCAATTCGCCTCCCGGAACGCCTCAATCCGGATATCCCCCAGAATTCTCGTTTCCGAAATATTTCGCCGTAAACGCCGATCGCAATCATGCTTAGGGCGCAAGTGACATAAATTAGCGCAAATCCAGCTCCAGGTTCAGAGCCAAAAATGCCGCCCAACCATTGAGACAAGGGCGTTTCTGAGGTCATGGCGGGTTCAATCAAGCGATCGCCCAACGGCCCTGCAATGATGGAGGCTAAAGACGACAGGCATTGGGCTAACAGTGAGTTTGCAGCAAACACCCGTCCCTGAAGTTCAGGCGCAACGTTTGCCATCCAGATCGCCGTTTCGGAACTATCCATCAGGGGAAAATTGCAGGAGGAGCAGAACTGAGCCGGAAGCCAGACACGAGGACTGCGCCCCAGTCCCACCGTCATCTTACTGAAGCCAGCTCCAATCATGCTGCTGAATACGCCTCGCGCTGGCTGTTTAAAACCGCCCCAAACGCTAACGACGATCGCCCCGGTAACCCCTCCAATTCCGGCTGCCGTACCGATCTGCCCCAGGATGACTGCATTCCCGTTTGTTCTTGCCAGAATCATGGGCGCATAAAGACTGTCACCCAAATCATGCACAAAGCAAAAAGCCAGGATGAGCAACAGCAAATTGCGAAGGGGAGCCTGGGCAAACAGGAAACGGAAGCCAGAGCTGAGATCCTGCCAGAAGGGTTTTTGTGGAGCGGCATCGAGCGCAGTTGGTTGAGGAACTTGGCGGTTTAAGAGCGTGACGATCGCCACGACAAACGTAATGCTATCAATTCCCAAAATACCGCTTACGCCAATTTGGGTATAAAGGCTGGCTGCCAGGGCTGGCGCGAGAATCAGCGAACCGTAGTGAAGGGCTGAACCCATGCTGCTGGCGCGAGTATAGTGCTGTTGAGGCACAAGCAAACTGATCGAGGCAGAGTAGGCAAGTTCCTGAAGCTGGCTGAAAACACTGGTAATAGCCGTGATCAGATACAGATGCCAGAGCTGGAGATGCTGGGTCAGGTAGAGCAATAGCAGCAGAAAACTGGAAAGGGCTGCAACACTATCTCCCAGCAGCATCAAAAATTTGCGGCTAAAGCGATCGACAATTACACCAGAAGCGAGATTAATAATAATTCGAGGAACCTGAAAAAAGAAGCCAATTAGCGCTAAGGAAGTCGCTGAACCTGTCACCTCCCATGCCCACAGTTCGAGCGCAAAGCCGCTCATGTAAGTGCCGATCGTTGAAACCAGTTGACCTGACCAAAGAATTATAAAAGTACGCACAATTTTATTTTATTGATTATTTTCTTGTCTTATTTGCCTTATTTGTCTTATTGTCTTTATGTTCTATTTCGATGTCTTATTTCAATTTGCTGACGAATTCACCAAATACTTAAATAAATCATCAATCACGCCCTCTGCGGCGAATAGATTTGCACTGCGCCAGATGTGATAATCCACGAAATAGACTCTGTTTTGCTTCACTGCTTTCAACCGCTTCCACAAAGATTTCTGCATCAGTTGAGCCAATCTCTGGCTAGAGTCTCTATCTTTCGGATCGGTTGGAATAAAAATTACATCAGCGTCAATTTCAGGAATCATTTCCTCAGATATAAATTCTAATCCGCCTTCTACAATGACATCCTGAGACTGGGGACGCCGGAATCCGACATCTGCCAGAATGCTGCCGTTAAACGAATTTTTTGTATCAACATGCAAAGCACCGCAGCAGATATGAAACACGGAAATTTTTAATGGTTCAATCTTTAATGGCTCTCGCTTCTCAGAACCTATGCGATCGCCCGTTTTATCGATCCCCAGCGCGACCTGTAATTCTCGGATGCGCTGATCATAATGTGCCCATGCTGCCTGAGCTTCTGCTTTTTTGTCCAGCACTTCGGCAACAAAGTTGAAATAATCGCGCCAGCTTGAAGTTCCCTGCCACGAACCCGCAACCGTTGGAGCAATGCGAGAGAGCAAGGTAGAAATCGGCAATACAGTATGCTCGATTCCCAGCACCAGATCGGGTTTGATCTGAAGCATTCGTTCAATGCTGGGTTGAGCATTGGTTCCCAGAACCTGAACCTGATCTAACTTTCCCTGAAGATAGGAAGGGACATCACTGGGATTGGTGTAAAACACGGTTGCGATCGGTCGGATGCCCAGGAGCAGAACATTGACGAAATCCACATCCGTCAGGGTTGCAATCCGCTGTGGATGCAGGGGGACGCAGGTTTGACCCAGCGCGTGGGAAACAAGGCGGCATGGCGTTGTCGCCTGGTCTGTTGTTGCTCGGTCTAATGACTGCGATCGAATTTCTGAAGGGCTAACCTGCCCTATTTGCCCGTGGCTACAGGCAACCAGGAAACAGACCAACCCTGCGAGCAGCAATGATTTGAGGAACCGACACATGATCATATTGCTCCTGGATTAACGCCTGATGCGGTTAAAATTCGATCGCAAATGATCCCAAGAGGGTGAAAGGATCGCCACGACGCAGATTTCGCCCCTGGAAAGCGTCAAAATATTCGGTATCGAGCAGGTTTTTGAAATTAAGATTGACCTGCCAGTTGTCGCGCCTGTAGAACAACAGCGCATCTGCTCGAACGTAGGAAGGAATGACAAAATTATTCGGAATCGCTGTTTCTCGATCGCCCACATAAAACACCCCTGCACCAAAGCCCAACCCCTGTAACGTGCCGCTCTGAATTTCATAGGTTGTCCAAAGGCTGGCTCCTTGCCGTGGTGCATTCACCAGAGTATCTCCTTCTGGCAAGCTATTATCTTCACTCACAAAAGCATCGTTGAAATAAGCAGAGGCAATAATATTCCAACCGGGCAAAATTTCGCCTAGGACATCCAGTTCAATGCCGCGACTTCTGACTTCACCCACGCCAACCGAAAACCGTGAGTCATTGGGATCGGTGGTGAGAATATTGGTTTTCGTAATGTCATAGGCGGCGAGATTAGCCGTGAGACGATCGCTAATTTCTGCCCGAATCCCGACTTCGTACTGTGTACCGCGTGTGGGTTCAATAAACTCTCCATTTGCATCCGTCACCTGGTTGGGCACAAACGATTGGCTGTAGCTGGCATACAGCGAAATGGGTTCGATCGGCTGGTAAACAATGCCAATGCGCGGCGAAAAGGCATCGTCGTAATATTCTTCTTCAACGATCGGTGTACCGTTTCTGAAGCTATCAATGTATTCGTAATCTGCGTTAATGAAGTCATAGCGTCCGCCAATCAGCAGCTTTAGATTTGGCAGCAGGGTAATCTGATCCTGCAAGTAAACGCCAATTGTGTTCGTGACAAAGGTGTTGAACGGATCGGAATTGAATTCTCCCAAGGGTTGCCCATAGACGGGATCAAAAATATTCAGGGGTGCGGCATTGAAGTAAACTTGTTCATCAGAACGAAAGTCCCACTGCAAGTTAATGCCAAACAAAAGCTGATGGGCAATGGATCCAGTGTTAAAATTGGCAATCAGGTCGGTCTGCGTGGAATAGGTTTGCTGATAAATTGTATTGTCCTGAAACAGGCGCGGTACAGTTGAGGTGGCTAAGTCGAGGGGCGTATCCGCTCGCACGCCCTCAAAATCCTCTAGCGAATAAAAAGCGTTGAACGTATTGCGGAGCCTCAGGCTATCATTAAAGCGATGATCGAGGGTCAGTGTGATGTTATTAATATCTCGACGATAGTCATCATCCGGTTCACCCAAATTGCGATCGCGCGGTAAATCAAACGTTTCTGAAATGGGCAACAGTCCGTTGAAGAAAGTCTGTTCGCGTTCCAGGTACTCGTATTCCAGCGTGATATTGGTGTTATCCCCAATGCGATAACTCAGGGTTGGAGCAATCAGCAGCGATGTTCCGTTCACAAAATCAAGATAGCTTTCGGCATTTTCATAGGAGACATTCAGCCGATACAGCAGCCGTTCATCAGCGGTAAGGGGACCAGAGAGATCGATCGCCGGACGATACAGGCTGTAGCTGCCCCCTATGAACTCAAATGCATAATAGGGATCGCTCAAGGGCTGTTCGGTCACGTAGTTCACCACGCCGCCCGGCTCAAACTGCCCATACAAGACGGAAGCCGGGCCCTTCAAGACTTCAATTCGCTCAACATTGTCAGGGCTGAGAAAAGCAGATTCAAAGCGTGCCCCATTTCGCAAACTTTGGAAAGAAGAGAAGCCGCGAATTGTAAAAATGTCGATCGAATCGCCAAAATCGCGCTGCACCGACACCCCACTGACATTTCGCAGGGCGTCTGAAGTGCGCGTGATCGCCTGATCTTCAATCACCTGACTCGGCACAATTTGAATCGACTGCGGGATATCGCGCAGCGGCGTATCGGTTCGGGTTGCCGTTGTTGCCGCCGATGGATTGTAGCCTTCGTCCTGTCCGGTCACAACCACCTGAATGGCTTCGGTTTCACCCGCCGTTCCATCTGCCGCTGTAGTGCCAGCAGTGACGGCAAGGCTGATTCTCTGTGGCTGAAGCTGGACTGATGCGGTAGGAGCCGCTGTTGTCCCCGTAATCGCAATCCGAACGGTATCGCCCGGTAGATTGGTGATGCTAATCAGGGCAATGTCAGGCGTGGGGTTGGCTTGCTGAAACTCATTGCCCGCCAGAACTGCATTTGGAATATCAAGAATCAGCGCATTGCCGATCGCCCTTGAAGCAGGTAATGAGGCAATTTCCGAGTCTGCTTGCAGCGTAATGTCTAAGCCAGAGTCAGTGACGTTTACAGCGACACGGGTAAGCTGGGTCAAAGGAGTTTGTGCTTGCTGTTGTGCCGTCCATTCTGCGATCGTCGTGGCAACCGTTCCAGAGGGAACAGATCCAGAAGATACAGATCCAGAAGACACAGATCCAGAAGATACAGATCCAGAAGACGCAAATCGAGAGGCTACCGCTTCAAAAGAGGCAGGATTTTCAGAGCCAGGATTTTCTGTTTCAGCCAGGGCGATCGAACTCCAACCGCAGGAGCCGACGATCGCTGACCCCAGAATCAGCCAACCCAACCTGCCCCAAGTGATGAACTCTCGCATCCATCGTAAACCGCTCCCCATCATGTCAAGCAATCCCTATCTGTTCTAAGGAAAAATTCTTAATAAGAGCGTATGGGATTCCAGGATTCGGATCTAGGCGGCAGAGGACGAAAATGATCCCGGCAGGACAGGGAGCATAGGACAAGTCAGGAAAAGCACAGAGAAGGGCAAGCGGTTGAGATGAGGAGCCATTAAGAGCGGCAGCGTCCTGGAGTGATACCGAATTTGCGCTTGAAAGCGTTGCTGAAATGTCCCAGATGGCTATAGCCAACTCGATGTGCCGCCGTTTCGACGCTGAGATTTTCATCTTGAAGCAGCTCCCAGGCTTGTTCGAGGCGATGCTCGCGCAGATAGCCAAAAGGAGTCGTGCCAAACACCTGGCGAAATCCTTTTTTGAGCTTCATGTGATGCAGACCAACCTGTTGAGCCAGATCGAGAACGGTTGGAGGATGCAGCAGGTTACTCAACAAAATTTCTTTGGCATGATATACGCGCTCAATCTCCGTTGGCTTAATCGAAACTGATGACGAATAAAGCGTGTTTGCGGCTTGAATTTGAGTGAGTTGCAGTGCCAGCAGTTCTAGCACTTTGCTCTCTAGATAAAGCCGCTGCATCACACCCTGGTAAGGCGTTTGCACAAGCTGCTGAACTGCGGTGTTTATTTCAGCCGTAAAATTTCCAGCATGAATGTGAAACCGAGGAGCCAATCGATCGCCCTCAAGAATCGTTTTTAGCGGAAGCGGTATTGAATCGTGTCCCCGGCTAATGGTCTGTAGGAACTCCAATCCCCAATAAATTCGCACTAGATGAACGCGATCGCCTGCAAAATACTGTTCGGTTTCCTCAATGCTCGGCAAATAAAATAAGTAGCTCTGTTGAGCGGTTTCAACATACTCCCGATCGCAGCTTAAATTCTCGTCAGTGCAAACTCGGTGATACCCCGACAAATAGAACTTAGAAACAAGGTCTTGACTGTCATCATGACTGCCTTTAATTGCAACCGAATGATGATATGTATCGTCCACAATTTCTAACAGCAAATCCGATCGCAGTTCAACAATCCGAGTTGAATCGTCGCTAAAATAATGCCGCCCTTGCCAAACAGCGTCAAATCCATTGCAGGTGCAATTGCTCGCCTCTGACGATCGCCAGGTTTCCTGAATTCGCTGATCAAATTCTGCTGCTGTGACAAATTCCATATTGCTGGTTCAGGGTGGGTTTGGAGAATTTGCTTTTCAAGGTATCTGGTAAACCCGCTATTGATACTGATTGTCAACAATAGCATACTCTGGAACCCGCCTTTTAGAGGAATCCACCGATCGCCAGGTACAGGCTCGTCTGAACAATTCCGTCTGAGCGTCAAAAAACTCCCGCTAAGAGCCAAAATCGCCTTAAGCCGGAAGAAGCTTTACGGTAAGCTACTGAAGCAGTTTCTGCTAACAGCGATCGCCCTTTGTTAGCTTCGTTTCGGTTGGCTTCGTTTCTCGGTCTTGAGCCAGTGCCGCTCCTCCATGCAAATTCCCCTCAAGCAATATGCTGCTCTTCTGGCAGACTATCTCAAGCCGCAGCAGGGTCGGGTGATCTGGCTGGCGATCGTGCTTTTGGGCAGCATTGGTTTAC
>Ga0224723_1002121_pt1 | contig 11244 bp, 8 predicted proteins | sample Balambano_FR2_Me_FD_161647 | JGI IMG/M metagenome (GOLD analysis project Ga0224723, IMG submission 161647) | Freshwater sediment microbial communities from Lake Towuti, South Sulawesi, Indonesia - Balambano_FR2_MetaG | ecosystem: Environmental > Aquatic > Freshwater > Lake > Sediment | place...
AGCGTGGGCAGCGTGCCTGTCAGCACGAAGGTTTTGCCCGCCAGTTGGTCGCCCACGATTTCGCGCGCCTCGCTGTCCATGCGCACGCCCGCTGCTTTGAGCTTGTCCAGCACCGAACGATGATACGGGTCAGCGAACCATGCCTGGATATTCTGCGCCAGCACTTCGCCGATGCCCTCTACGGCGTCGATCTGTTCGACCGTCGCAGTTTCGATTGCCTCTATCGCATGAAACTGGTCGGCGAGTGCGGCTGCAATCGTGCTACCGACACCATCAATGCCCAGCGAGCCGAGCAATTGTGCCAGCGGGCGCTGCTTTGCCGTTTCCACACCTGCGAGCAGGTTATCCGCCTTTTTGTCGCCAAAGCCGTCCAATTCCAGCAATTGCTCGCGCGTCACGCCGAAAAGGTCTGCCTCGTCGTGAATCAACCCTTTTTCGATCAGCAGCCGGATCGTCTGGCTGCCCACGCCGTCAATATCCATCGCCCCGCGCGAGACAAAGAATTCCGCCTGGCGATACACGCGCTCCGGGCAGTAAACATTCGGGCAGTAGTAATCGACAGCGCCTTCTGGCTGGATAATGGGAGTATCGCAATACGGGCAACGTTCAGGCGGCGTAATCGGCTGTTCCGCGCCTGTTCGCAGTTCGACAATTGGCGACGAAACATAGGGGATGACATCACCGGAGCGTTGGACAACGACGGTATCGCCAACGTGAATGTCGTTATCGCGCACAAAGTCGAAGTTGTGCAGCGTGGCGTTGCTGAGGGTGACGCCACCGATGAAGACGGGTTCGAGCGCCGCATTCGGTGTGACGCGCCCGGTGCGCCCGACGGTGAAACTGACGCCGATAACTTTGGTCGTTGCTGCCTGCGCCGCAAATTTGTAAGCGGTTGCGCCGCGCGGGTCTTTGCCGACGATGCCGAGTTCTGCGGCAATGCGCAGGTCGTTGACCTTAATGACGACGCCATCGATTTCGTAGTCGAGTTGGTTTCTGCGGGATTCCCATGTGGGAATCTGCTGGATAATGTCGGATAATGTGGGATAAAGTGCGGCATCGGGCGCGACTCTAAAGCCCATATCCCGCAAGAAAGCCAACATTTCCCACTGTCTATCCAGCGATAATCCCACACTTTCGACAATTCCGTACACATAGGCTGTGAGTTGCCGCGCGCGGGTAATGCGCGAGTCTTTCTGCTTGAGCGCGCCAGACGCGGCATTGCGGGCGTTGATGAAGGCGGGCAGCCCCTGCTCTGTCTGGCGCTGATTGAGCGCCTCGAAGTCATGCTTAAGGTACAGCACTTCGCCACGCACGACCAGCTTTTGCGGCGCGCTGCCTTTGCTTTTGTCAGCGGGAATGCGCAGCGGGATGCTGCGGATGGTGCGGACATTGGGCGTCACATCATCGCCGATGATGCCATTGCCGCGCGTCGCCGCCTGCGTCAGCAAGCCGTTCTCGTAAGTCATGACGATGGTCAGCCCGTCCAGCTTTGGCTCCAGCGTATAGCTCAACTGTGTGTTGGCGGGCAGCAGCCGCAGGTTGCGCGCTTCCCACTCCGTCAGGTCATCGGCGTTGTAAGCGTTTGACAGGCTGAGGATGGGTGCAGGATGGCGGACCTTAGGGAAGTCTTCGGACAGGTCGCTGCCCGCGCGCTGAGTGGGAGAGTCGGGCGTGATCAGTTCTGGATATTCCGTCTCAAGCGCGACAAGTTCGCGGTAAAGCGAATCGTACTCGGCATCGCTGATAGTCGGTTGAGCCAGGACGTTGTAACGATAGATATGCTCATGTAGAAGATCACGCAGGAGTGCGGCGCGTTCGGCGGGCGTGGTTGTCATCATGAATGTCCTATCCGGGCGGGGCAACGGCGACCAGCAAATTGGCGGCGATCCAGCCGATGCGCGAGGAGTCGCGCAAATCCTGCACACGCCACCACGTCAACCCTTCGCTCTCTGTCGGTCCTTCAATCACCGTGAATTCGTCCTCAAACGTAACGATGGCGATTGCCGGCTGCTGTGTGCCAGGGATAGGGCGGAGGTTGACACCTTCACCGCCAGGGCGGACGCGGGCGCCAATGGCAATTGGGAGCGGCGTGGCGGTCAGCACAACAGGCGCAAGTGTCGGTCCTTCCAGCGGGAACTGCGGCACTGCGCCGCTGATGCCTGGCAGCGTGGCAAAGGGCAGCGTTGGCTCGAACTGTGGAATCGGCGGCGTAGACGAAGGCAGGGCGGTGATGATGACAACAACGGGTTCGCCGCTCGGTTCATACTGCCCGCCAAGCGCCAGCACCAGCAAGCTGACAGCGAACGCCGCGCCGACCACCAGCAGGATCATGACCGCCAGTGACCACGCCGGAAAGTACAGCGGGCTGTTGCGGCGGCGATCAGATGCAGACGGGCGCTCCTCATTCTTGCGCTTGGGCATCGCGACTGTACGGGGCGATGGGGCGGACGCGACGGGCGCAAGCGGCTCATAGGCGTTACGTTTGTTCTTGCCTTTGTCAGGACGGGCGGGCAGCGTCGGGCGTTCGCGCGGAATGGGCGCGGGAATGCCTATCGGTTTGCCTGGCTGCGTGTCGTCGTGCGCACGCGGATCGGGTTCGGGGATATTATGCGGCATAACTTACTTGCCTCGTGGCGTGATCCACGCCAGGAACTCATCGAGCGACCAGGTATTGACGACTGAGCGCGCCTCGACCCAGCCGCGCCGTGCGGTCAAGACGCCAAAGCGGAGCAAGTCCATCTCCTCTTCGCGGTGGGCGTCGGTATCGATGCAAAGCGTGACGCCGAGTTCGACCGCGCGTTTGGCAAACTGCGCTTCCAGATCAAGTCGTTCGGGGTTGCTGTTGATCTCCAATGCCGTGCCGTGCTGCGCAGCCGTCGTGAACAGCGCTTCCATGTCCAGGTCTGCGCCATCACGATCAGGGATGAGCTGCCCGCGCGGATGCCCCATCAGATCAACATGTGGATTGCTGATGGCATTGAGCGCGCGCTGTGTGACTTGCTCGCGCGGCTGGCGCAAACTGACGTGCAGCGAGGCGATGACGAAATCGAGCTGCGCCAGAATGTCGTCGGGATAATCGAGCGTGCCATCAGCCTTGATCTCGACTTCCGAGCCGTGAAAGACGCGGAAGCCGGATTGCGCGCGCATGTCCGCATCCACCCTGTGGACTTCTTCCTGCTGCGCCAGCAAGCGTTCAATCGACAGCCCGTTGGCGACGGTCGCGCTGCGCGAGTGATCGGTAATGACGATGAACTTGCGCCCGCGCCGCTGCGCCGCTTCCGCCATTTCGCGGATGCTGCGCGTGCCGTCGCTCCAGGTGGTGTGCATGTGCAGGTCGGCGTGTATGTCTTCGATGCTGATTAATGACGGGAGACTGCCGGTCTGCGCCGCTTCGATTTCGCCCCAGTCTTCGCGCAGTTCGGGCGGTATCCAGGGCAAGCCGATGGTTTCGTAGACCTGCTCTTCTGTAGCACAGAGGATTTCGCTGTTATCGGCAGTACGGGTGAGCGCGTGTTCGTTCAGGCTCATGCCTTTTGCCAGCGCCAGCGTGCGCAGCTTGATATTGTGTGCCTGGCTGCCGCTAAAGTATTGCAGCGCGGTCCCCCAGCGTTCTGGCGCGAGGACGCGGAGATCGACTTGAAGCCCGTTCGCCAGTTCGACCGAGCTTTTGCTTTCGCCATGTCCCAACACGCGCGACACTTCCGGCATGGTCACGAACACATCCATCAGTGGTTGCGCGTTTTCGCTGGCGACGAGCAGGTCAAGATCCCCAACCGTCGGGCGTCCGCGCCGGGCGCTGCCCGCGACCGTGCCGCGCAATGCGCCGGGCAAAGCGAGCAGCCGCGCCAGAATTGCCTCCGCCAGCGGCAGCGCAGTACCGAGCGGGGTGCGTGTGTCGGTGGCACGGCGGCGATACGAGTCGATGCCTTCGATGATCTTCGCCTCGCTCTTCGCGCCCATTCCGGGCAGGTCGCGCAGCTTGCCGGACTTCGCCGCTTCGTCAAGCGCATCGAGCGATGTGATGCCTGCGCTTTCCCAGAACATCTTCGCCTTCTTGGGACCCACGCCATTGACGCGCAGCATTTGCACGACGCCTTCGGGAATTTCCGCCTTCAGGCGTTCATGAAATTCGAGCTTGCCCGTGTCGAGCATCTCCTGGATTTTTTCCGCCAGTACCTTGCCAACGCCGGGTATATCTTCCAGTTTGCCTTCCGCCGCCACCGTTTTCATCTCGCGCGGGTACTCAGCGACGGTTTCCGCTGTGCGGCGGTACGACAGGACGCGATGAATGATTTCGCCTTTGATTTCGAGCATATCGGCAACCGTATCGAAAATGTTGGCGATTTCGCGATTGGTCATTGTCACACTCAATAGCCTTATTTGAGTAGTTTTAGCACACTGAAAATTTCGTCAACAGGAAGCTTCAAACCCGGCAGTACATCATAGCCATCCAGAATATCGCCATTGCGCAGTACGAGCGTAGGCTGACCGGGGCGATGCACTTCTACAAGCCGATCCTCTGAATAGACGTTCCACAGTAACCGCGCACCGTTGCGCATATAGCTTTCGGTCTTGCGCCGTACATCTATCGCTTTGTCGTGTGGTGAGATGACTTCCACAGCAAAATCCGGTACGAACGCGATCACGCCCGTGATTTCGTCCAGCGACTTGACGCGCTCTTTGGCGACAAATGCGATGTCTGCTGCGCGTTTTTCCTGGTTCTCACGGTTCATCCAGAAGAACGTTTCAGCACCAAAAACGTAACCCAATTCGTTCTTCTCAACATGATTGGTTACGCGGTTATCTGCGCGATTAACAACCAATCCATGTTCGCCCAGCGTAGGTGCCACAATCCAGTCTCCGTTGTTATCACGAACAAGTTCGCTCATAGGGATTGCTTCGCCATCAACCAGTTCATAACGCTGTCCAGCGTAAAGACGATCAAACGCTTCGGGTGTAAGCCGCTGTTTGAGTTGTAGTTCGGCAATCATACAACCTCGCAGACAGAACAAATGGTCATAAAGGTGATTATACCCGAAATGGGATAATCGGGAAGACATGTATCCGGGATAGAACGCCCGCCTTAACGTGTAGTTGGTCAAAGCTTTACATGCCCGCAATACAGTCTGCATCGTGCAGTTCACATTCAAGCGGGGAGGCGACGATGCGAAGAATGATGTGGGCAATAATACTTGTTTTAGTGGCTGCAACGTTGATGACCAGTTCTGTCTTTACATCGACACAGGCGCAAGACGACATGACTGCGGTTGAAGTTCGAGTGATGACATTTAACATCTGGGTCGGTGGCGAACTTGTCGATTTTGGTAAGGCGATCGAAGCAATTCAACTTGCGAATGCCGACATTGTGGGACTGCAAGAACCGGGCGGCAACACACGCCGTATTGCCGAAGCGCTGGGCTGGCATGTCAGCGAGCGGATGCACATCGTTTCGCGCTTCCCGCTGATCGATCCGCCTGACGGCAACGGCATCTATATTTACGCCCAGCTTCGCCCCGGACAGGTGATTGCCGTGTCGAACACTCATCTGCCATCCGACCCCTATGGTCCCTATCTGGTACGCGACGGCGAGCCGCTGGAGGCAGTGCTGGCAAACGAAGCAGAAACGCGGATGCCCGCCTTGCAGCCGTTCCTTGATGTGCTGCCGTCGGTAGTTGAAGCGGGCTACCCGGTGCTGTTCACCGGTGACTTCAACACGCCGTCACATCTCGATTGGACAGAGGCGATGGTTGGCGTGGTTGACCATATTCTGTATCCGGTAGCGTACCCGGTGACGGTGGCATTAGAAGAGGCTGGCTTCATCGACACGTATCGTGCTGCGCATCCCGACCCGACACAGCGCATAGGCATGACGTGGATGCCGGGCTACCCCGTGCCACGCCTGCGCGAAAACGAAGTGGTTGACCGCATCGACTACGTGTTTGCGGCGGGACACGTCGAAGTGCTGGACAGCCAGATCGTTGGTGAAGCGGGCGGGCAGGATGTGGATATTGCGGTCGATCCATACCCGTCAGATCATCGCGGCGTGGTTTCGACCGTGCGCGTGACGCCCGCAGAGCCGCCTCTGTTCGCCGCTGTCAAAGAACGCGTGATCGAAGTTGGAGACGAAATTGTCGTGCGCTATCATGCGCCAAATGGTGAAGCGACGGATCGCATCGTTATCGTTCCGGCAGGCGGCAGTGTGGCTGAAGACGCGCTGATGTCGCTGCCGCCGATGGAGGTGGACTTGTTCGGCGCTGTGACGTTTGGTTCGGCAACGTTAATGCCAGGCGAATACGCGGCTGTGTTGATAAATGGCGAAGGCGACGAACTCTCACGCAGTCAGTTCTGGGTGCTTGTGCCGGATGCTGTGGCGACGATCCGCACGACGCAGCCGTCATTGGCGGCAGATGCCCCTATCGTAGTGGCGTGGGAAAACGCGCCTGATAATCGCTACGACTGGGTGGGTATTTACCCGGCTGGCGAAAGCGACCTGTATAACTATCTGGCGTTCCTGTACACCGACCAACGTTCTTCTGGCAGCGTGACGTTTGAAGATCACGGGCTGCCAGCGGGTGAGTATGAGGTGCGCTTGATGCGCGATGACTGGTATGTGGTGCTCGCGAGCGCGGCATTTACGATTGCTGAATGAAGTGCTTGACATGTGCGATGATCGTCGCTATTCTGAAACCCAAGTGAATAGCGTAAAGACGTTGAACTGAACGAGTACGCACCAGAGCGGGGTTCCAGAGAGTCGCCAGGGCTGAGAAGGCGATACCAGCGCAGATGCTGAATGGCTCAGGGAGTTGCGTGGGCAAACGAGAGCGCTCACCACGAGCGCAGAATCCTAGTAGTCCACGACGGAGATGCCACCGTGATCATGGCAAAGGGTATAGGCACAAGCTGCCCGTACCCGCAAGAGTGCCTGTGCGGACTGCGTGCAGGTAACAAGGTGGCACCACGGGAACCCCTCTCGTCCTTGACTGGCGAGGGGGGTTTTTATTTCTACCTGTCAGAACCTCACCCCCCAACCCCCTCTCCGCGTGCGGAGAGGGGAAGCGAGCGCAGCGAGCAGGGGTGAGGTAAGTGGGCGGGTGTTAGGCAGTGGAGCCACATTATGGTGTTTGCAGCGACCGCGCCGAGCGAGGCGCTTCGAGCGAAACCGTCACGGGCCGAGGTGCGCCGCCTGTTTGAGCAGGGCGATCTTGTGCCTGTCTATCGAACACTGCTGGCGGACCTGGAAACGCCGATGAGCGTGTATCTCAAGCTGGCGCAAACTGGCAATTACTCATTCCTGCTGGAGAGCGTCGAAGGCGGCGAACAGGTCGGGCGCTACTCGTTCCTCGGCGTCAATCCGAAAGGTGTGATCAGTGTCAAGGATGGCATTGTCACACGCCGCTACAAGAATAACGTCGAGACGCGCCCTCTGGCGCACGGCGAAGACGCGCTGGCGGCAGTGCGACAGGAATTCGGACGTGTGCAACCGGTGCCTCTGGAAGGGTTGCCGCGCTTCATCGGCGGTGTGGTTGGCTGCCTGGCATATGACGCGGTGCGCCAGTTTGAGCGCCTGCCCGCAACGGCGGAGCGTGAGCTGGATGTGCCGGATGCGGCATTCATGCTGGTGGATACGCTGGTCATCTTTGACCGCGCCAAACATCAACTGACCGTGCTTGCCAACGCACATAACACGGGTGATGCTGACGCTGCTTACGACGACGCGCTCGACCGCATCAGCGAAATCCTGGATGCGCTGCGCCAGCCGCTGCCGCTGCTGTCTCGTGCGGGTGCTGCGACGGGCGAGGAAATGCTATCGACCCATACGCGCGAAGAATACGAAGAAAATGTACTGAAGGCGAAAGAATACATCGCGGCGGGTGACGCCTTCCAGGTCGTCATTTCGCAGCGCTTCAGCCGTCGCACGAGTGCATCACCCCTCACCATTTACCGCGCGCTGCGGGCGATCAATCCATCGCCATTTATGTTCATGCTGCGTTTTGGCGATGACTTCACACTCGTCGGCGCATCGCCAGAGATGATGGTGCGGCTGGAAGACGGCATCGCCACCAATCGCCCGATTGCCGGGTCGCGCCCGCGCGGGGCGAACGTGGCGGAGGATGATGCGCTAGAAGCCGAACTCCTGGCTGACCCCAAAGAGCGTGCCGAACACGTCATGCTCGTTGATCTGGGGCGCAACGATCTCGGTCGTGTGTGCGATTATGGGACGGTCAAAGTGACACGCATGATGTATGTGGAACGCTATTCGGCTGTGATGCATATTGTCAGCCAGGTGGAAGGCAGGCTGCGCGCGAGCATGGATGCGTTCGATCTGCTGCGGGCGACATTCCCTGCTGGCACGTTGAGTGGCGCGCCAAAAGTGCGGGCGATGGAGATCATCGAGGAACTGGAAGGCACGCGGCGCGGTATGTACGGCGGGGCGGTTGGTTACATCAGCTTCGATGGCTCAATGGACACCTGCATCACGATACGGTCGGCGCTGGTGCAGGGCGATAAAGTGTCGATCCAGACGGGGGCAGGCATCGTAGCGGACAGTGTGCCTGCGACGGAATATCAGGAAACGATCAACAAAGCGCGCGCGGTAGCGCTGGCAATTCAACGGGCAGAAGAAGGGTTGGGTTAAAAACAATGACGGTGAAGCGTATTCTCTTCATTCGACCAGGCGAAACGGACTGGAATCGTGCAGGAAAGCAGCAGGGCGTGGTTGCTGCGCCGCTGAACGCGCTCGGCAAGAAGCAGGCGGACAAGCTGGCGACATTCATTCGTGTGCTGGGCGATGTGACAATGTATGCCAGCACGACGCGGCGCGCGGCGGAAACCGCGCAGATTATCGCCGAGCGCCTCGGCAGCCAGCCGATCATGGACGACCGCCTGCGTGAACGGTCGGTCGGTCACTGGCAGGGGTTGACGGTCGCGGAAATCAAGGAATGGTATACGGATGAGTATGCCGCGTTACAGTCTGTTGGCGATACCTACCGCATTCCTGACGGCGAATCGCGCGCTGATGTGCGGGCGCGCATGTCGGCAGCCATTGATGATATTCTCAAGAGCGGCACGTCTGAGACCGTGATCGTGATTTCGCATACGACGGCAATCAAGATGGTGCTGAGGGCGCTGATCCCGACTATTGAAGCACAGATGGATGACCTGACGAATACCTCCGTGACAACTGTTGCTCGCGACGGGGAAGACAGCGCGTGGCGGCTGATCGCACTCGATGATGTATCGCATCTGGAGGGCATGGAAACGCAGTCTGTCGTGGAACTGGAGGACAGACGATGATTCTGGTCATCGATAACTACGACAGTTTCACCTACAACCTTGTCCAGTACTTCGGCGAACTCGGCTGCGAATTGTGCGTGGTGCGTAACGATCAGATCACTTTGCCCGCCATTCGGGACATGCAGCCGTCACACATCGTCATCTCGCCGGGTCCCGGCGACCCGGATGACAGCGGCGTGTCGCTGGAGGTGCTGCGCGAACTGGGCGCAACGACGCCTGTGCTAGGTGTGTGCCTGGGGCATCAGTGCATCGGGCAGGTCTATGGTGGGGTGGTCAAGCGCGCCGCGCGGCAGATGCACGGAAAAGTCAGCCTGATTTACCATGACGGCGACCCGATGTTTGCCGGGCTGCCGACGCCATTTGAAGCGACGCGCTATCACAGCCTGATCGTTGAGCCGGAAACACTCCCCGACTGCCTGCGGGTGACGGCGCGGACGGAAGAGGGCGAAATCATGGGTCTGCGGCACAGAGAATATCCCGTCTACGGGGTGCAGTTTCATCCCGAAAGCATCCTGACGCCGAATGGCATTCAGATATTGCGCAACTTTATTTGTGTGAACGCGATGGAGACCGCTTAGATGACTGAGCAGCAGACGGCGCAGGCAGGCGCAGAAAAGCCTGCGCGCAGGAAAGTCGTGTTATCCGGTGTGCAGCCGACGGGCGTGCTGCACATCGGCAATTATGTCGGCGCGTTAAGCCTGTGGGCGCAGCAGCAGACGGAGTATCAGAATTACTTCATGATTGCGGACATGCACGCGCTGACCATCCCGGAAAACGTGAAGGCGAAGGCATTACGTGCCAATGCCCGGCAGGTGGCGGCTTTGTACATTGCATCGGGGATTGACCCTGAGACAAACGTGATCTTCCTGCAATCGGCGGTGTCGGCGCATCCCTATCTGGCGTGGATACTCGGCTGTTGTACACCGATGGGCTGGCTGGAACGGATGACGCAGTTCAAGGTTAAGGCGGAGCAGGCGGAAAGCGTCGGTACAGGCTTGTTCACGTACCCGGCGCTGCAAGCCGCTGACATCCTGCTCTATCAGGCAGATTACGTACCCGTGGGCGACGATCAGCGCCAGCATGTCGAACTGACGCGCGATATTGCCGCGCGCTTCAATCACCTGTTCGGCAACTGCTTCCGGCTGCCGGAGGGGTTGTACCGCACGACGGGCGCGCGCGTGATGGGCTTTGACGACCCGACGGCGAAGATGAGCAAAAGCCTCGCGGAGACGCGCCCCGGTCATGCAGTTAATCTACTCGACGCGCCTAACGTGATCAAAAAGACGATCATGTCGGCAGTGACGGACAGCGGCAACGAGGCGCGCTTCGAGACGGCATCGCCAGGCGTGCGCAATCTGCTGGAACTGTATGAAGTGCTGACGAAGAAACCGCGCCGGGAAATCGAGGACGAGTTTCACGGCAAAGGCTACGGCACGCTGAAGAAGGGCGTTTTGGAAGCTGTCGTTGAAACGCTGCGTCCGATTCAGCAGAAGTACAACCAAATCACCAGCGAGCCGGGCTATCTGGATAGCTTGCTGGCGCGCGGCGCAGAACGGGCGGCAGCGGTTGCGGATAAGACACTGGCGAAAGCGCGCCAGCTTTCGGGCTTGTAAAGGGGGCGGCGATGGATATTCAACGGGCGATTGATGTATTGAGCCGCTTTGGGCATTTGCAGGTTGAGGATGCGGAAGCGGTTATGAATCAGATTATGAGCGGCGGGGCGACGGACGCGCAGATTGCGGCGTACCTGATGGCGCTGCGCATGAAGGGCGAAACACGCGACGAGATCACGGGCAGCGCGAAAGCGATGCGCGCCAACGCTCACCGCGTGCCGACGAGCGGCGACAGCGCTGACCTGCTCGATACGTGCGGGACAGGCGGTGACAAAAGCGGCACGTTCAACATCAGCACGACGGTGGCGTTTGTGGCGGCGGGGGCAGGGCTTCGCGT
>Ga0224723_1002122_pt1 | contig 11235 bp, 9 predicted proteins | sample Balambano_FR2_Me_FD_161647 | JGI IMG/M metagenome (GOLD analysis project Ga0224723, IMG submission 161647) | Freshwater sediment microbial communities from Lake Towuti, South Sulawesi, Indonesia - Balambano_FR2_MetaG | ecosystem: Environmental > Aquatic > Freshwater > Lake > Sediment | place...
CCCACCCCCCGACCCCTCGTCGGCGCAGGCCGTCAGCAGCAGCAGACTGAGGCCGAAAGGGATCGACTGTCTCAGAAGTTTTAGCAGCATACCCACTCTCTTTACGACATGACGGATCTGGCGTTGATCAACAGGCCAGTTTTCTGAAATGGTACTGCTGATCACGCCAATTGTGCTACTCTTTAGCAGAGCAATTTTTTGATCAGCGAAGGATTAGCGCGCATGGCGAGATCACGGTTCGTAATCCATCTGGGCATCACGCTCCTTGCGCTTGGCCTGGCGCTCAACAGCCTGACCCTGGCGCAGGCCCCGACCCCGGCCCCGTCATCGCTGACCGGGCGGATCGAGACGGCAGGCAGTTCCACGGTTGCGCCGGTCACACAACGGCTGCTGGAGCGCTTTGAGCTGGCCGGCTTCAGCGGGGGTTATAACAACGAGGTGCTGGGAACCGGCGGCGGGTTCGACCGCTTCTGTCGTGACCTGACGGCGGACATCGCCAATGCCAGCCGTCCGATCAGTGCTGAAGAACGCGCCGACTGCGAGGCCAACGGGCGCGAGGTGGTGGAGTTCCAGATTGCCATCGACGCGCTGGCCGTCGTCGTCAGCAACAGCAACAGTGATGTCAATGATCTCACGCTCGATCAACTGGCGCAGATCTTCTCCGGGCGCGCCACGGCCTGGAATCAGGTTGAGCCAGGCTGGTCAGAAGACCTGATTTACCTGTACAGCCCCGGCACAGACAGCGGCACATTCGATTATTTCGTTGAGGAAGTCTTCGACGGCGATCCGGTCGACATTCTGACCGTGCCTGGCATTCAGTTCTCGGAAGATGACAACATCCTCGTGCAGCGCATCGAGACCAACGGCGGCGCAATCGGCTATTTTGGATACGCCTACTATCTGCCCGAACGCGCCCGCCTGCGCGCGGTCTCCATTGAGGGCGTGGCCCCAAGTGAGCGCACTGTGAATGTAGATGCCTCGCCCGATCCTCGTGGGGCCGCGGAGGAACAGTATCCACTGGCGCGCCCGCTGTTCATCTACACCTCGCCCGACGTGATGATCGAGAATCCCCAGGTCGCAGAATTTGTGCGTTTTTATCTGGAAACTGTGCAGGATGAACTGGGAACCTCGTCAGGCGCAATTGGTTATTTTCCGGTCAGCGAGGAGACCCGCGCCGCCAATCTCGACCTGTGGGCCGAGGTCATGGGACAGTGAAGTCATGAAGTTCACATCAATGGGGCGCGCTGGCTCAATCATCCCCGCGCAGCCGGGGATCGAGCGCGTCCCGCAGACCATCGCCCAGCAGATTGAAGCCCAGCACCATCAGAATGATGGCGATGCCGGGAAACACCATCACCCACCACTTGCCGGAAGCCAGTGATTCCTGGCTGTCCGCCAGCATTTTGCCGAGTTCCGGGTATGGCGCGCGCTGACCCAGCCCCAGGAAGCCGAGTGCGGCGGTTTCCACGACCGCAGTGCCTAAGCCCAGTGTGCCCTGGACAATAAGGGGAGACAGGCTGTTGGGCAGCACATGGCGCAGCATGATCGCGCCGTCGCTGGCGCCAACGCTGCGGGCTGCCGTCACGTATTCCATCTGCCGCACCGAGATCGCCATCGCCCGCGCCAGCCGCGCATAGATCGGAATCTGCGTGATGGCGACCGCGATCATGCCGTTGACGAGGCTGGCCCCGGCCACCGCCACCAGCGCGATCGCCAGCAGCAGCGACGGAAACGCCAGCACCACATCCATCACGCGCATGAACACGCTGTCCACCCAGCCGGAGAGATAACCGGCGGTCAGGCCGATGACGCTGCCCACGCTCAGCGCAAGCCCTACCGAGAAAACGCCCGCCGCCAGCGATACCGCCATGCCATGCCCCACCCGCCGCAGGATACTGCGCCCGCTTTTATCCGCGCCGAAGGGATAATCGCACGTCATGTCACCCAGGGCGGGTGTATTGGCCGGGTCGTTCAACTGCCCGCTGATCCAGCCGATCACACAGTCTGGGGGGTCATACCGCGCGGAGAGTGTGCTGTCACGGTTTGGGTTGTAATTATCCACGATGGGCACGATCAGCGAGGTCAGGATGATCATCAGTGAAATAAATCCGCCTATGCGCGCGCTGGGGCTGCGGCGCAGGCGCTTGAGCGTGTCCTGCCAGAAGGAATACTGCCGCTGCTGGCTGGCGGGATCGTCTTGAGCGAGGGAAATCGGTTTCGCGCTGGTAGACATCAGGCCGTCCTGATTCTTGGGTCAATAACGGAATAAAGGATGTCTACCGCCAGATTGACGAAGACATAGATCAGCGCGATCAGCAGCGTGACCGCCTGCACGATCGGATAATCGCGCGCCTGGATCGAGTCAAACAGCCATTTCCCGATCCCCGGCCATGAATAGATCGTTTCGGTCAGCACCGCACCGGAGAGCAGTCCGCCAAGCTGAAGGCCGATGATGGTCACGACCGGCAGCAGCGCGTTCCGCAGCGCATGGAAGCGGATGACCGTCGCCTCTCTCAGGCCCTTCGCCCGCGCCGTGCGGATATAATCCTGGTTTAGCACTTCCAGCATCGCAGAACGGGTGATGCGGGCGATGATCGCCAGCGGGATCGTCATCAGGGTGATCCCAGGCAGGATCAGATGAGAGATCGCGTTGCCGAATGCTTCCCAGTTGCCCGTGATCAGGGCATCGACCGTGTGCAGCCCGGTGATCGTTTGGAGGTTGCGCTTGATGTCGTTGTCCAACCGGTCGATAAAGGGCAGCAGATCGAGTTCCACACCCACGAAAAAAATCAGCAGCAGGCCGAGGACGAAGATCGGGATCGACACACCGAACAGCGCCCCGAACATGCTGAACGTATCAAACAGTGAATTGCGCCGCACAGCGGAAAAGATGCCCACCGGCACGCCGATCACCGTCGCCATAAAGATCGCCATCAGCGACAGTTCGATCGTGGCGGGAAACTTCGTGCGCAGTTCATCCGCGATCGGCACGTTGCCGCGCACCGCCCGGCCCAGATCGCCGCGCAGCAGATCGCTTACCCAACTCAGATACTGCTCTGGCAGCGGACGATCGAAACCGTATTGTTCACGGATCGCGGCCAGCGTCTCCGGCGACGGCGCGCGATCGCCCAGCAGCGCGATGATGGGATCGCCGGGGATCAGATGGAGCAGGGCAAAAACCAGGATAGAAACGCCGATGATGACCGGGATCGTCTCCAGCGTGCGGCGGAGCAGGTAGCGGGACATAGATTTTCCATCTGCAAAAAAGCAGAGGCAAGGCGGACCCTGCCTCTACCCGAATTCGGAGTCAGACTACTCGCCGATGGTGACGTACTTGAACAGTTCGTTGCCCAGCGGATTGGTGATGTAGCCGGAAACCCGGCTGCGGAACGCCAGCGGGACCGGCCCGTGCGCCACAAAGATGCGCTCCGCGCCTTCAGCCACCAGAGCTTCAGCCTGATCATACAGCGGTTCGCGCTCGGCGGCATCGGTCAGCGTGCGCGCCTGCTGGAGCAGACTGGCGACTTCCACGTTCTGATAGAAGCCTTCACGCGCCAGCGGGGTGTCCGCCGCCGCAAAGAAGTAGCCCATGAAGTTGTCGGGATCGCCGTTATCACCGGTCCAGCCCAGCTGATACAGGCCGACCAGCTCGCCGTTGGCGCGGGCTGCCAGATAGGCTGACCAGTCACCGGCAGAGGCCAGTTCCGCCTGAATGCCGATGTCGGCCAGCATCGCCACCGTCGCCTCACCGATCGCTTCGCCATCGGGGTTATACGGGCGCACGACTGGCATGAAGTATACGCGCACCGGGATGGTTTCGACCACTTCTTCCGTGATGTTGCCCGCGTCATCGACACCCAGCACGTTCACTTCGCTGAAGCCATCCGGGAAACCCGCTTCGGCCAGCAGCGCGCGGGCCTGATCCGGGTCGTAGGGGGTGGTGATTTCGTCGTTGAACCCGACGGTGATGGTCGGCGGATGGAAGGTGTTGGCTGGGATGGCGTCCGGGTTGTAGAATGCCTCCACGATCGAAGCCCGGTCGATCGCCAGCGACATGGCCCGGCGTACCAGCGGGTTGCGGAATTCGGCAATGCGATAGTTGAACGCCAGGTAGAAAGTGTTGAAGGACGGACGATACTGGATATAGGTGTCTTCCCCGTCTGCAATGGTCTGAAGATCTTCCACAGCAGGCTGTTCAAAGGCATCAATCGCGCCATCCAGGAGCGCGGCCAGACGAGCCGCAGTGTCCGGGATAATGTCGATGATCACGCGCTCGACGTTGCCGGGAAATTCACCCCAGTAATCGGCGTAACGTTCCAGCACCACTTCGTCGTCGCTGGTCCAGCTGACGAAGCGGAACGGGCCGGTGCAGGTATAGCCGACGCCGGGCGTGCCGTAGTCCAGGCCGGCCGCCTCAATGGCCGCCGGGCTGTGGAGCGCGAACATCGGCATGGCGAGATTGTTCAGGAACGCGCCGATGGGTGACGCCAGCGTAAAGACGACGGTCGATTCGCCGGTCGCTTCAACGTTGGTGATCAGCGACTCGTCATCGAAGCCGTTGAACTGCGCGCCGTAATATTCAAAGGTCTGTTCCGGGTAGTGCTGCGGATGATCGGTCAGACGCCAGCGGTCGAAGTTCCAGACCACCGCTTCGGCGTTAAACGGCGTGCCGTCCTGGAAGGTCGCGCCTTCGACCAGTTGCAGCGTCCACATCAGGCCGTCTTCACTGACTTCCCAGCTGGTCGCCAGGCTGGAGGTCACGGAAGTCGTATCCGCGCTGAATTCCAGCAGTGACTCGCAGCCCTGGCGCGTCACACGGAACGAAATGCCGTCTGTCACAATGGCCGAGTCGAGATTGACGGGGTTGCCAAACTCGCCGAAGGTAAATGTAACCGGGTCCTGGGCGGAGACCGTCCCGGCCACCAGCAGCAGCGCGGCCAGCAGCAGCAGGGCCACCTTTGTGCGAGAAAACATACGTGTCCTCCTGACAATGAAAATAGTGTTAGGATTACGCTTCGGCTAAGTTAAATATTTACGTTTTTATCCCAGCCTAACGTGGCGGATAATGTAGCAAATGTCGTGGGACATAGCAACATATTGTCCTGCAAGGCGGATCGGAGACGGGAACAAGCCGGTTGCAGGTTCGTGACTCTGACTTGCGCTTGCGCCTCGACAAGCCCGGCGCGGCTGAGTAGACTGAACCTGCGTCTTCCCCTTGCTGATGGATTAAGCGCTGTGACCTCTACTCTGCCTCGCGTGCTGATGATCTCCAAAGCGATCATTGTCGGCATTTATCAACGCAAGCTGGAGCTGATGGCCGCGCAGGGGATCGATCTGCTGGCACTGGCCCCGGCAAGCTGGCGCGACGAACGCGGTGAAGTAACCCTCGAACACGCCTTTACATCCGGCTACCGGCTGGAGACACTGCCGCTGCGGTTCAACGGCAGCTACCATCTGCACCTTTACGCCGGTTTGAACCGGGCGATCCGATCGTTTCAGCCGCATATCGTCCATATTGACGAGGAACCCTATAACGCCGCAGCCTGGCAGATGCTTTATCTGGCGCGGCGCGCGGGCGCCAAAACCCTCTTTTTTACGTGGCAGAACATCGCCCGGCGTTATCCCCCGCCGTTCAGTTGGGGAGAACGGTGGATCATGCGGCAGGTGGATTATGCGATTGCCGGAACGCAAAGCGCGGGTGACGTACTGCGCGTCAAAGGCTATCGCAAGCCATTGGCGGTAATCCCGCAGTTCGGCGTTGATCCCGATTTGTTCGTGCCCGCTGAAATGCGGCCGGATGGCCCGTACCGGATCGGGTTTATCGGGCGGCTGGTGGAAGAGAAAGGTGTCCGCGTGCTGCTGGAAGCGTGCGCAGCGCTCACCGGCGACTGGCAGCTAACCCTGATCGGCGGCGGGCCGCTGGCCGATGATCTGCGGGCACAGGCGGCACGTTTGCGACTCCTGGATCGGGTAACGTTCGCCGGGCAAATCCCTTCCGCGCAGATGCCGGCCCACATCCGGCGGTTTGATGTGGTGGCACTGCCGTCGCTGACCCGCCCTAACTGGAAAGAACAGTTTGGCCGCGCGCTGATCGAAGCCATGTCCAGCGGCGTCCCGGTGATCGGCTCGGACAGCGGCGCGATCCCGGATGTGATTGGCGCTGTGGGATTGATCGTGCCGGAAGGCGATCCCCTCGCGCTGAAGGGGGCGCTGATCCAGATTAGGGACGACCGCACGCTGGCGGAATCACTGCGAAAAAAGGGGCGCGCACGAGTGCTGGCGCACTACACCCACGCGCAGATCGCGGCGCAGACGGTGGCGGTTTACCGCGCCATGCTTGAGTGATCGCGAGCGCGCTTCCCATCTTGACACATGACCGGGGCACGGCTAGAATGCCCTATACACCGATATCCTCCGCCGAGGTAGCTCAGTTGGTAGAGCATGCGACTGAAAATCGCAGGGTCACCAGTTCAAGTCTGGTCCTCGGCACAGATCACACCGGCCACAGCAGCCGGTTTTTTGTTCCCCCTCAATGGACTTATCCGCACCGCATGAGTTTTTTCCAGCAGCGCGCTAAAATTGCCGCTGATCCACATGGAGAAGAACACGATGGCTGGCGAAGGCTCTGGCAGCGAACGCTCTGGCAGCGAACGCTTTCTGGTAACTGGCGCGCTGGGCTGTATCGGCGCGTGGGTGGTGCGCAATCTGGTTCAGGAACACGTGCCGGTCACGGTGTTTGACGTCAGTGTCGATTCCCACCGCATGAAGCTGATCATGACGCCGGAACAGATGGAGGGCGTGCAGTTTATGCAGGGTGACATCACCGATCTGGCGGCGGTCGAAGCCGTGATCAGCGACAGCGGCGCGTCTCACATCGTCCATCTGGCGGCGCTGCAAGTGCCCTTCTGCCGCGCCGATCCGCCGTTGGGGGCGCGCGTCAATGTCGTAGGCACAGTCAATATGTTCGAAGCGGCGCGGAGAGCCGGCCTTCGGCGGTTGGTCTATGCCAGCAGCGTGGCGGTCTTTGGCCGGGATGAGGATGGCGGTTCAGAGCCGGAGTCGGTGCTGCCTTCGACCCTTTATGGCGTTTACAAACAGGCCAATGAGGGGACAGCACGCCTTTACTGGCAGGATCATGGCCTGAGCAGTATCGGGCTGAGGCCGCACACCGTCTATGGGCCGGGGCGTGATCAGGGCATGACCAGCAGCCCGACCAAAGCCATGCTCGCTGCCGCTGCGGGAGTATCGTTTCACATCCCTTTTGGCGGGCGTGGCGATTACCAGTACGCCGACGACACGGCGAAGCTGTTTTTGCGCGCCGCCCGTGCGCCATTGGATGGGGCCGAGGTGTTCAATCTGCGCGGCAGCCGGGTGGACGTGGCCGAGATCGTGGCCGCGATCCACGCTGTGGAACCGGGCGCGCCGATCACCCATGACGACCAGCCGCTGGCCGTCCCGGAGGCGCTGGATGATGCGCCGCTGCGGGCCGCGTTGGGCGCTCCGCCGGTTACGCCGCTGCTGGAAGGCGTTTCCCAGACGATCGCCATCTTCAGGCAGGCCCTGATCGACGGTCGTATTCGCGCCGCCTTTTGATCTGCCGACTTGGGTGTCACTTCACGTTGCAAAAGGGAAGTTCTCGATATGAAGAAAGCATTGTTCGTCGTCGGCGGGTGGGAAGGCCATCAGCCGCTGCAAAGCGCGGGCTTGTTTGCGGGTCTGCTGCGCGATGAGGGTTACGAGGTGGCGATCAGCGAGTCGCTTGATGTGTATCTGGACGCCGAAAAACTGCGCCAGATGAACGTCATTGTCCCGACGTGGACGATGGGCAGAATCAGCGAGGCGCAGGCCCGTGGTCTGCTCGACGCGGTGGCGGGCGGCGTCGGTGTAGCGGGCTGGCACGGCACAATGGGCGACAGCTTCCGCGAGAACACCGAATACCAGTTTATGGTCGGGGGGCAGTGGGTGGCGCATCCCGGCAACATCATCGATTATACGGTCAATATCACCGACCGCGATCACTTCATCACCCGTGGGCTGAACGACTTTCCGATGCACTCGGAGCAATACTATATGCACGTCGATCCGTCCAACCACGTGCTGGCGACCACTACCTTTACAGGGGAACATGCCCCCTGGATCGAAGGGGCGGTGATGCCGGTGGTCTGGATTCGACGCTGGGGTCAGGGGAAAGTCGCCTACTCATCACTCGGTCACGTCACGGCAGATTTTGATGTGCCCGAAGCGCGTGAGATCACCCGGCGCTGTCTGCTATGGGCCAGCCGCGACTGAGTATTGTGGCGCTAAAAGGTTGACGCGCTGAGAATTAGAATGACATAGTTCACCGTCATAGCGAACTGCGTTTTCAAGGACTAACCAACGACAGGAGTCGATCGATGGATAATATTCGTGTGACCGTCTGGGGAGAGTATCGCCACGAGAAGCATAATCAGAAAGTCGCGGAGGTGTATCCAACCGGGATGCACAACGCGATCGCCGATGGATTGCGCAAATATCCGGGGTTCACCGTGCGCACCGCGACGCTGGATGAACCCGAACACGGCCTGACCGAGGCGGCGCTGGCGGAAACCGATGTGCTGACGTGGTGGGGGCACATGGCGCACGACGATGTGGAGGATGCCATCGTGGATCGCGTCCATGAGCGCGTGCTGGACGGCATGGGGTTGATCGTGCTGCATTCCGGCCACTTTGCCAAAATTTTCAAGAAGCTGATGGGGACGACCTGCAACCTGAAATGGCGTGAGGCCAACGAGCGCGAACGGCTGTGGGTGGTCAAACCCGGTCATCCGATCGTGGAAGGGATCGGCGACAGCATCGTGATCGAACACGAAGAGATGTATGGGGAGTTCTTCGATATTCCCGAACCGGAGGAACTGATCTTTGTAAGCTGGTTCCAGGGTGGAGAAGTCTTTCGGAGCGGCTGCACCTATACGCGCGGCAAGGGGCGCATTTTTTACTTCCGCCCCGGCCACGAGACTTATCCCACGTATCACAACGAAGCGATTCAGCGTGTGATCGCCAACGGCGCACGCTGGGCGGCGCAGCCTCCATTCCCCCAAGTGGAATATGGCAACGCCAAACCGCTTGAGGCCCTGCCGCAGCACACTGATTAATCCCGTCAGCGCCGTGGAGGGAGTGCGATCAATGTGATCGCACTCTGCTGCATTGTGGAACTGTTTCCTTCTTCATCAACCGTTAAAGAATATCTGTTCGGTTCCCTTCATCATGATTGGCTGTCCCACTCCTTGAATTGCTTGACAAAGCCTTTCAAACTGGCATATGCTCTAAACAAATATGTCCTGAATTTCACATATCCCACCTGAGATATGTTTTGCATGAGGTTCCAACATGTCGGCCAAAACCCCGCTTAACCTGCAACTCCCCGTCCGCGTGTTGATCGAGATCCACGCTGGCGATAACGATGCGCGTGATGTCATTGTCGAAATGGAAGATGGCAATATCTACACGGCAGTCTTCGTCACGCTGCCCTATCTGCGCCGTCAGATGGAACTGACGTTTGAAGTCTCCAAACAACTTCCAGACACGGCCCCAGTGCGCTTTGCCGCGCTCGATACGCCGCATATTGTCCTGGAAGACCTCGAACGCGATACGATTGAAGACACCATCGACAATCTGCTGGCGATGGAAGTCTTTGAAGGCGTGTTTACCCGTGTGACGGAAGACCCCACGACCGAAACCACCGTGATCACCACGACTAACGGCCAGCGCGCTACTCAGGAAGTCGCCGCTGTGGTCTTGTCGGACGTGCTGGTGGTGGAGTCGTAACGCTGGCGAATTTCCTCGTCTGACGTAACCCAGACTCTCTAAAAACAAACCGGCGCGTCGATCCGGCGCAGGCTCTGCGGACGTTCCTGGCAGCGTGTTGAACCTCGCTTTGCTGGAATTGCCGTGCGGCCTGCGCTTTTTGTGTTTCGGGAACGGATCGAAGTTGGGTAGAATCACAACCGTGAAAGAGGTGCAGTGTGAACAAGCGAACTTGTTGATTCGCGCGAACGGAGAATCGGTATCGCATCGCCGCCCAGGGAAGCGCCGCCGCGACGCTGGCGCGCCCTGACGCTCAACCGTTGACTGATAACTGCATCGACCTGCCAACTTCCGAGGATATTATGGCTGAAGAACGCTACGAAGACAGCAGATTGTATCGCATCCGGCACTCGCTGGCGCATATCATGGCCGAAGCCGTGCTGGAACGCTTCCCGGATGCGAAAATCGCTATCGGCCCGCCGATCGAGGATGGCTTTTACTACGATTTTGATCTGCCACAGGCTCCAACCGACGAAGACCTGAAGGCGATCGAGACGCGCATGAAGAAGATCATCGGCGGCAACCACAAATTTACGACGCGCGAGGTCAGCGCGGAAGAAGCGCGTGACCTCTTCAGGGATCAGCCCTATAAGCTGGAACTGATCGACGATCTGGTCAACGGGCGCGAGGACGAAAACGGCAACCGGATCGCCGAACCGGCCCAGCGCCTGACGATCTACACGCAGGACACCTTCACAGACCTGTGCCGGGGGCCGCATGTCGAAAGCACGAAAGAGATCGACGCGAAGGCCTTCAGCATCACCTACAAGCCGGTAGCCGGGGCCTACTGGCGCGGCAATGAAGCCAACAAGCAGTTGACGCGCCTCTATGGCACAGGCTGGGAAACGGCGGAACAATTACAGGATTATCTGCACCGGCTGGAAGAAGCCAGAAAGCGCGATCACCGTGTGGTCGGCGAAAAACTCGGCCTGTTTACGATCGATCCTGTGGTCGGCAAAGGGCTGCCGCTGTGGAAGCCAAAGGGCGCGATCCTGCGCGACACGCTGGAACGCTGGCTGCGAGATACGCAGATTGATAACGGTTACTCGCCGGTGATCACACCGCACATTGGCCGGCTGGAACTCTATAAGATTTCCGGCCACTATCCGTACTACAAGGACAGCCAGTACACGCCGATCACGGTCGATGATGACGAGTTTCTGCTCAGGCCGATGAACTGCCCGCATCACTGCATGATCTACAAGAGCGAGATGCGCTCGTATCGCGATCTGCCGGTGCGGCTGGCGGAGTTCGGCACGGTCTATCGCTACGAGCAGTCCGGCGAACTGCACGGGCTGACGCGCGTGCGCGGCTTCACGGTCGATGACGCGCATCTGTATGTGACGCCCGAACAACTGCTGGAAGAATTTGTCAACGTCGTGCGGCTGATCC
>Ga0224723_1002123_pt1 | contig 11235 bp, 10 predicted proteins | sample Balambano_FR2_Me_FD_161647 | JGI IMG/M metagenome (GOLD analysis project Ga0224723, IMG submission 161647) | Freshwater sediment microbial communities from Lake Towuti, South Sulawesi, Indonesia - Balambano_FR2_MetaG | ecosystem: Environmental > Aquatic > Freshwater > Lake > Sediment | place...
GGAGGTGAACGCGTTCGTTGCGCGCGCGGTCGCCCAGTTCGGCCGCCTCGACGCGGCGGTGAACAACGCGCATGCGCCCTATGAGGGGCGGGCCTTCGAGGACGCAAGCTGGGACGAGTTTCAACGGGAAATTGATACGCTCGTAAAAGGCCCGTTCAACATCGTGCAAGCCGTTATTCCGCAAATGAAAAATCAAGGCGGCGGCGCGATCGTGAATGTTGGCTCGACCATGGCCCTGGCGCCGCGGCACAGGCACTCCTTTTACGTCACCGCGAAATGTGCCCTAATGGGGATGACGGAGGCGATGGCGCTGGAGCTCGGCCGTTACGGCATCCGTGTCAATGTCGTCACCCCCGGCCCGCTGGCGACGGATCATAACGCCAGCTATCCGGCGGATGTCATGAAGCGGCTGGGAGAAGAGACGCCGCTCCATGGGCGCATCGCCACTGTCGAAGAGGTTGCCGACGCCATCGCGCTGATGCTGATGGACGAGGCGAGGGCGATAACAGGAGCGAACGTCCTCGCATCTGCCGGCTTCGCCATAGCCTGAGCGCCCCCGCCAGGCAAGCGAGACCTGGGCCCGGCGGCCAGAGCAAGCCCGTTGACGGGCATTCGCAGACAGGGAAGCCGCGCAGGGCGGCCTGAGTTGGGATGGATGCTGCACGCCGCAGCGTGACCTTGACCGCGCTCCAGAGCATCCCGCTGATTTCCCCCGGCGACGATCTCGCCGCCATCATTGGCAGAGCGCTTGACGCCCTGGGCATCCTCCCCGTGTCCGGCGACATGATCGTTGTGGCGCAAAAAATCGTCTCCAAGGCGCAAAATCGCTATCGGGACCTCTCAACCGTCATTCCCTCCAAGCGCGCTATTAATTTTGCTAAAATCCTGAAGAAAGATGCGCGGCATATTGAGGCGATCCTTCAGGAGAGCACCGAAGTGCTGCGCCAGACCGGGCAGGGCCTGATCACCGTTCACAAGCTTGGCTTCGTCATGGCCAATGCCGGCATCGACCAGTCGAATATCGAGCATCCGGCCGGGACCGAGCGCATCCTGCTGCTTCCCGAAAACCCGGACGGCGCAGCGGCCGCGCTCAAGACCGCGCTCGACGCGCGCTATGGCGTCGATCTCGGCGTCATCATCAATGACAGCTTCGGCCGGCCCTGGCGCAAGGGGGTGGTCGGCGTCGCGCTCGGCGCGGCGGGCGTGCCTGCGCTGCGCGACCTCGTCGGCAAGCCGGACCTGTTCGGGCGTGCGCTGCGTCACACCGAGCCCGCGGCGGCCGACGAGGTCGCCTCCGCCGCCTCGCTCCTGATGGGGCAGGCCGCCGAGGGCCGCCCCGTGGTTCACATCCGCGGCTTCGCGTTCGAGCCCGATGCCCAGCCGGTCCCGGCGCAAGCCCTGGTCAGGCCCAAACATGAGGACGTGTTTCGATGACCGCCACCATCACGCGCTTCCCAGGGCCGTCCCGGCCTTGCGACAAGATCGTCGTGGCCCTGTGCGGCGGCGTCGGCGGGGCGAAGCTCGCTCACGGGCTCTATCAGATCCTGGACCCCGGCGCGCTCCACGTCGTGGTCAATACCGCCGACGATTTCCAGCATCTCAGCCTTCATATCTCGCCGGATCTGGACACGGTTCTCTACACGCTCGGCGGACGCGCCGACATGGATCGGGGCTGGGGCCGTTCGGAGGAGAGCTGGCGCTTCCTCGGCGCGCTCGAGGAGGTCGGCGGCGAGACCTGGTTCCAGCTCGGCGACCAGGACCTCGCGATGCATGTGCTGCGCACGCATTGGCTGGACTGGGGCAAGCCGCTCTCCGCCTTCGCGCAGCATGTCGCGCGCAAATTCGATATCGCGGCGCAGATCATACCCATGACCGACGACACGGTCGCGACCTGGGTGACGACCGATGACGGGCTGATGCCGTTCCAGCAATATTTCGTCCGCGAGAAATGCGAGCCGCGCATCAGGGCCATCCATTTCGAGGGCGCCGGCCAGGCCAAGCCGCCCGCCGCCGCCATCGCGGCGCTGAAAGACCCGCGCCTGAAGGCCATCATCATCTGCCCCTCCAACCCCTATTTGAGCATCGACCCGATCCTGTCGATTCCGGGGATAAAAGATGCCGTTCTGGAGGCGTCATGCCCGGTCGTGGCGGTTTCCCCCATCATCAAGGGCAGATCGGTGAAGGGGCCGACAGCGAAAATTATGACCGAATTGGGAATTCACCCCTCATGGGAATTCATCGCCCGGCATTATCGGGGCCTGATCGACGGCCTTCTGATCGAGGATGGCGACAGCTCGGAAGGAAATATGAATTTTCACCTATCTGTGCAAAGCGCTCCCATCTTGATGAAAACGCTTGAAGATCGCCGCCGCCTGGGTGAAACTGTAATCACTTTCGCAGAAAGCCTTCAGGGCCAACCGCGCAGGAAATCCAAACCACCCCCCGTCGTTCTATACAGGACCTGAGCATGTCCGACGGCACTTGCGCCGTGATCCCGGTTAAATCCTTTGTCAGCGCCAAGCGGCGTCTCACACCTATTCTGAACAGTTTCGAGCGCGCGCGTCTGGCCCGGCTTATGCTGGAGGATGTGCTGGATGCGGTCCGCGCCGCCAGCAGCATCTCCGGGTTCCTCATCGTCACCGCGGACCGCGACGCCGCGGCGCTCGCGCGATCGGCCGGCGGCCGGGTTCTCGCCGAGACCGGCGAATTCGGCGTCACCAGCGCCGTCGGCGCGGCGCTTGCGGCGCTCCGGGGCCGCGACTGCGGCGTGGCCGTCATCCCCGCCGATCTCCCGCATATTCCCAGCTCGACCATCGACACCGCCGCCCAGATGACGCCGGAACATGGCGTAACGCTGGTCCCGGCCATCTGCGACGGCGGCACCAATCTGCTGGTCATGCGCCCGGCCGGTATCGTGCCGCCGCTGTTCGGGCCGGACAGTTTTCGGAGCCATCGGATGGCTGCTTTGCAGGCCGGCATCATTCCCCAGCTTCAGGCCTGCCCGATGGCCGGCCACGATATCGACCGGCCGCGCGACCTCATCACTTGTTTGCGCATGGGCGCGCCGACACGCACCCGCGATTTCGTGGAAGGGCTCGACATCCCGGCGCGGATCGCTTTCCTGGACGGCATGGCCGCTCACGGCTACGCGAAGGCTTCGGCATGAGCGCGCTCGAGCAGGCTTTCGCCCGGGCGCCGCAGGCGCGACTCTCCCGGGAGGAGGCGCTTGCGCTGGCTGGGGAAGGCGGCTTGCTCCCGCTGATGGCCGCGGCGGCCGCGCGCCGGGACGAGGCGCATGGCGCGCTGGTCTCCTATTCGCCGAAGGTCTTCATCCCGCTGACCACATTGTGCCGGGATGTGTGTCATTACTGCACCTTCGCCAAGCCGCCGAGAAAGGGCGAGCGCGCCTTTCTCACCCTCGATGAGGTTCTCGCCATCGCCGAGGCCGGCAAGGCGGCCGGCTGCAGCGAGGCGCTGTTCACGCTGGGCGACAAGCCCGAGCTGCGCTATCGCGTGGCGCGGGCGGAGCTGGATGCGCTCGGCCATCCCACCACGCTCTCTTACCTGGCTGAGGCCGCGCGCGCCGTTGTCAACCGCACCGGGCTGATGCCGCATCTCAACCCAGGCGTAATGACCGCCGCCGAGATCGCGGCGCTGCGTGAGGTCTCCATCTCGCAGGGGATCATGCTGGAGGGCCTTTCCCCACGGCTCGGCGATAAGGGCGGCCCGCATTACGGCTCGCCGGATAAAGCCCCTGAATTGCGGCTCGCCACGATAACGGCGGCGGGCGTAAACGGCGTCCCGTTCACCACGGGCCTTCTGATCGGCATCGGCGAGACGCGGGCCGAGCGCATCGAGGCGCTGCTTGCCCTGCGCGACCTGCAGGACCGCTACGGCCATATTCAGGAAATCATCATCCAGAATTTCCGCCCTAAACCCGGCACCCGCATGGCGGCGCATCCTCCGGCCAGCCTCGACGAGCAGCTCTGGACGATCGCCGTGGCCCGGCTCATCTTCGCGCCGGAGATGAACATCCAGTCCCCGCCGAACCTGCAGCCGGGCGCGCTGCGCCAGCTGATCGCGGCGGGCGTGAATGATTGGGGCGGCGTCTCGGCGGTGACGCCGGACTACGTCAATCCGGAGGCGCCCTGGCCGCATCTGAAGGTTCTGGGCGAAGAGACGTTCCGCGCCGGAAAGCGGCTGATCGCGCGGCTGCCGCTCTACCCAGCCTATGTGCGTGCGCTGGACCGCTGGGTCGCCCCTAGCCTCAGGCCGAATATCCTCCAGGCCGTGGATGCCGAGGGCTGGCCGCGGCGCGAAGCCTGGTTCGCCGGGGCGCAGACCCCGCTGCCGCAGGCCGACCTCGCCCGCATCGGCGCGCCATTGCCAAGGCGTTCCACGCTGTCCCCCGTGCTCGACAGGGCGCAGGCCGGCAAAGAGCTGGACGAAGCTGAAATTGCGGGGCTGTTCGCCGCGCGCGATGAAGCGTTCACGGCGGCATGCGCCGCGGCCGACGAGCTGCGCGAGGCGGTGAACGGGGATGTTGCCACCTATGTCGTGACCCGCAACATCAATTACACCAATATCTGCGGCTATCGCTGTCAGTTCTGCGCTTTCTCCAAGGGCAAGACGGCGGAGCACCTTCGCGGCAAGCCTTACAACCTGCCGCTGGCCGAGATCGCCGGGCACGCCCGCGAGGCCTGGACGCGCGGCGCCAGCGAAGTCTGCATGCAGGGCGGCATTCACCCGGATTACACGGGCCAGACCTATCTCGACATCGTTCGCGCCGTGAAGACCGCCGCGCCGGGCCTCCATGTCCACGCCTTCTCCCCGCTGGAGGTGCATCACGGCGCGGAAACGCTCGCTCTGTCGCTCGCCGAGTTCCTCACCGGCTTGAAGGAGGCGGGGCTCGGCAGCCTTCCCGGCACCGCGGCGGAGATCCTGGACGATGAGGTCCGCGCCATCATCTGCCCAGACAAGATCCGCACCGAGCGCTGGCTGGAGGTGATGCGCGCCGCGCATGGCGTGGGCCTTAAAAGCACCGCGACCATCATGTTCGGCCATGTCGACGGCTACCGCCATTGGGCGCGCCATCTGCTGCGCCTTCGCCGCCTGCAGAGCGAGACCGGCGGCTTCACCGAGATGGTGCCGCTCCCCTTCGTGCATATGGAAGCGCCGATCTATCTCAAGGGCAAGGCTCGCCGCGGACCCGCCTTCCGCGAGGCGGTGCTGATGCATGCGATCTGCCGCCTGGCGCTGCATCCGCTCATCCCGAATATCCAGGCCTCCTGGGTGAAGATGGGGCCCGACGGTATCGGAGCATGCCTCAAAGCGGGCGCGAACGACCTGGGCGGCACGCTGATGTCGGAATCGATCACCCGCGCGGCCGGGGCCAGCCACGGCCAGGAGATGACTCCGCAGACGCTGGAAGCCATCGCCCGCGCTCATGGCCGAGCGCCCCGGCAGCGCACCACCCTTTACGGCGAGGTTGCTGCGGCACGCACAGTGCCTGCTTCGGTGACGGGCGCAATCACATAAGCCAGGAGATCGCATGCGGCTGATTCTGGGGAGAGCAGGCCGGGCCGCCAAAGCCGCCTAGGGGCTGCCTTGCGGAATATCGGCATCCAAGCGCTTTATCGCCGTGGGGAAACATGTTGCCGGGAGCAGTCCCTGTGTGTCCCGACGACGAACGGGCAGCCCGTCATCGCGGAGGACAGCGCTGCCCATCAGCCCCCGGTCACACTCATATGCCGCGACACTGCCGGCTTGTTGCGCTCGCGGTCGATGACGAAGTCGTGGCCCTTCGGCTTGCGCGAGATCGCCTCGTCAATCGCCGCGTCGAGCAGGCCGTTGCCTTCGCTGGCGCGGAGCGGAGCGCGCAGATCGGCCGCGTCCTCCTGGCCGAGGCACATATAGAGCGTGCCGGTGCAGGTGATGCGCACCCGGTTGCAGCTTTCGCAGAAATTATGGGTGAGCGGGGTAATGAAGCCGAGCCGCCCGCCGGTTTCCTTGACGCGCACATAACGCGCCGGACCGCCGGTCTTGTAGGGGATGTCCTCCAGGGTGAAGCGATCCATCAGACGGGCGCGCACCGCCGACAGCGGCAGATACTGGTCGGTGCGGTCGCCATCGATGTCGCCGAGCGGCATCGTCTCGATCAGGGTGAGGTCCATGCCGCGCCCATGCGCCCATTCGATCATGCCCTCGATCTCATGCTCGTTGAGCCCCTTCAGGGCAACGGCATTGATCTTGACCGCGAGCCCCGCCCGCTGGGCGGCTTCTATGCCGCCGATAACCTGGCTGAAATCCCCCCAGCGGGTAATCGCCTTGAAGCGGGCGGGATCGAGCGTGTCGAGCGAGATGTTCACCCGCCGCACGCCGCAATCGTAGAGCTCCTCGGCGAAGCGGTGCATCTGGCTGCCATTGGTGGTGAGCGTCAGCTCCTCCAGCGCGCCGGAGCGCAGATGCCGTGCGAGCGAGCGGATCAGCCACATGATGTTCTTGCGCACCAGCGGCTCGCCGCCGGTGAGGCGGAGCTTCTGCACGCCCTTGGCGATGAACGCGGAGCAGAGCCGGTCAAGCTCCTCCAGAGTCAACAGATCCTTCTTCGGCAAAAAGGTCATGTTCTCCGCCATGCAGTAGACACAGCGGAAATCGCAGCGGTCGGTCACTGAGACGCGCAGATAGCTGATGCGCCTGCCATAAGGATCGATCATCGGCGCCGGCCCAGGAAGCCGCGGCTCCGGCTGCAGGCGTAGGCCTTTCAGAAAATGCGCGGCGGTGTCCGACGTTGACATCTCGGCTCCACTCCTCACCCTTATCAACCGCGCTGTCGGGCGCGCTTTACGCAATAGGGCCTTGCCGCTAGATGTATCACTCCGTCGCGCGGATTGAAAGGCGGCGGGCGCTCGCTCGGGAGCCGGCTCGGCCTCCGCTTCAGCGCAAACATTCGATCCGGCGCGCGTCAGCCTCAACCGCCCGCCTGCGCCTTTGCCGGCGGCCATCTCGGGAGACCATCATGAGCGATGTCGAATTCAACGAAGAGTTCAACATGTCCTTGCGCAAGTTCCTCAAGGTCGTCGGCGTCACCTCGCAGCAGGCGATCGAGAAGGCGGTGCGCGACCATAGCCTCGCCGGAACCGGAACGCTGAAAGTCAAAATGGTGCTGACGGCCGAGGGCACCGACCTGCGCCATGTGATCGATGGCGAGATCAAGCTGGGCTGACGCCAGGTGGGCTGGGTCTTCCTCGCGATCGCCGGCCTGTTCGAGATCGCCTTCACCACGGCCATGCGCTATGTCGAGGGCTTCACCAAGCCATGGCCAACCGCCGTTTTTCTGATTTGCATGACGCTGAGCCTGATTTTCGTCGAGCGGGCCGCGCGCGAGATCCCGCTCGGCACGGCCTATGCGGTGTGGACCGGCATCGGCGCCGGCGGCACGGTGCTGATCGGCGCGCTGCTCTACGGCGAGCCGGTCACCTTCTGGCGCATTCTGTTCATCGTCATGCTGATCGGGTCGATCATCGGCCTGAAGCTGGTCTCGGACTGAGCCGGCTCCCGCCGCCAAGAGCCGCCCCTGTTCGATCGAACCGGGAACGGCTCCAAGTTTTGCTGGGTCGCGCGTTTTATCCGAAAGCAGCGTAAAAGCTCACGGGAAGCGCTCTAACGCGCGTCGAAATAGCGGCGCATGAAGCCGGCGTAAATCTCGGTAAGCTCGTGCAGATGCGCGACCGGCGCCTGCTCGTTCACCTGATGGATGGTCTTGTTAACGAGGCCGAACTCCACCACCGGGCAGATGTCCTTGATGAAGCGGGCGTCCGAGGTGCCGCCGGTGGTGGAGAGCTCGGGCGTGCGGCTCGTCACATCGCCCACTGCCTCGGCGAGCATGGCCACCCATTCGCCGGGTTCGGTGACGAAGGCGTCCGCAGTCTTCTCAAACTCCAGGGCGCAGGAAAGGCCGGTGGCTTCCAGCGCGGCCTCGGCGAGCTCCGTCAGACGCTGGCGCAGGCGCTGTTCCGTCTGGATGTCGTTGAAGCGGATGTTGAAGCGGGCCGCTGTCCGCGCCGGGATGATGTTCGGGGTCGGGTTGCCGGTGTCGATGCTGGTGACCTCCAGATGCGAGGGCGAAAAGCGCGCGTTCCCCTCGTCCCAGACCTCATCGAGGAAGCGCTTCAGCGTCTCCACCAAGCCGGTCATCGGATTGTTGGCGAGATAGGGATAGGCGACATGGCCCTGCTTGCCGGAGACGGTGAGTCGGCCGTTGAGGCTCCCCCGCCGGCCGATCTTGATGGCCTGGCCGATATCGCTGTCATTGGTCGGCTCGCCGAGCAGGCAATGGTCGGGAACCTCGCCGCGCTCGCGCATCCAGCGCACCACCTTGCCGGTGCCGTTGATGGCGCGCCCCTCCTCATCGGCGGTGATCAGGAAGCTGATGGAGCCCCCAGCCTGCCCGCCCCGCTCGCCGAGATGACGCAGCGCCGCCGCCATCATCGCGGCGATGCCGCCCTTCATGTCGGCCGAGCCGCGCCCATAGAGCACGCCGTCTTCGACATGGGCCGCGAACGGCGGATGGGTCCAGGCCGCCTCGTCGCCTGGCGGCACGACGTCGATATGGCCGGCAAGGCAAAGATGCGGCGACGCCGTCCCGATCCGGGCGTAGAGATTGTCCACCTCCGCCGCACCGTCCTCGGCGAAGGGCAGCCGGTGGCAGGCAAAGCCGGCTTGGCCGAGCACCGCCTGGATATAGTCGAGCGCGCCGGCCTGGTCGGGCGTGACGCTGGGGCAGCGCACGAGCGCTTGGGCGTGGGCGAGCGGGTCGAGCATGGCGGGAGCGGGAAGCGGCATCAGTCAGGCGATGGGTTCTGTTGCACGAGCACGATTTTCTGCCAGATCTTGCGGCTGAGATTGGTTGTCAACTGCTCCACGTCATTCACGGCGGCCACGACGGTGGCGTCGGGGAAGTACTGCGCATAGAGCGCGGCGAGCTTGCCGGTGAGCGACAGCATTTCCGTACAATAGTCAAGGTAGCGCAGTAATTCGTCGCTGGTAAGGTCGCGCTTCGGCGAGGAGCTGGTCGGCTTGGCCAGGACGATCGAGGCTGGGTCCTTGGTGAGCTGGTGCATGTCGATGACATGGCTGACGGCGCGTAGCCGGTAAAGTCCGTTGAGCGCCCGGGTGCGCTTGCGGCGGTTCTCGATCCGCAGCACGAAGCCGATGATGATGCCGGCGATGAGAATGATGTTCAGCGTCGCCTCCAGCCCCTGCGCGAATTCGGCGAGGCGGACCTGGCTCTCCAGGATCACGCTGAAGAAACCGTAAAGCAGCGCGAAGCCGGAAAGTCCCGCCAGGATTGCAAGAAACGATATGAACCTCAGACCCCAATAGGGCCGCCTCAGCTCCGCCGCTTCCGCGGCCGTGATGCGGGCGAGATCGAGAAGATGAATCGCGGTCTGCGTCAGGCCGCGCGTCGGAAAGCGCTCTGCGACGCGATTGCGGAGCACCTCCAGCGTCTTGATGATCGACCGCTCATCCAGCGTTTGCAGTTCCCTCACGCGTCTCTCCCTCAAAGCGCCGAATGTTTACAAGCCAAGCGCGGCCATCAGCTGCGCGTTGATCCGGCGGCTATCGAAGCGGCTCTCCGCCAGGGCCCGGCTGGCCCGCGCCATCGATACGATCAGGTCGGGGCGCAGCAGAAGCCGCGTCATCGCCCCGGCAAGCGCCGACGGATCGCCCGGCGGCACGAGGAGCCCGTTGCCATGCGCGCCGACCGCGACGCGGCAGCCGCGCGAGGTGGTGGTGATGACCGGCCGGCCCATGGCCATCGCCTCCACCAGAGCGTTCGGGACCGCATCGCTTGACGCCGGCATGACGAAGACATGGGTGCGTGCGATCAAGGAGCGCGGGTCGGGCTGCGGGCCGAGATATTGGACGCAGTCGCGATAGCGCTTCAGCCGTTCCAAGGGGAAGCCGTGCGCGCCGCGCATTTCCGGCCCGGCCAGGAGGCAGCGGTAATTGCCCGACTTGGCGCGCAAGAGACGGGCCGCCTCGCAATATTCCTGCACGCCCAGACGGCGGTCGAGCGGACCCGCGAACAGGAACATGACGCCGCGCTCCAGCGGCGGCAAAGCGGTGTCCGGGAACTGGCGCAGATCGACGCCGCTGCCGGGTAGCGGAAACTGGCGCAGCTTGCCGGGCACCAGCTTCTGGCGTTGAAGCAGCTTGTAGTTCTCCTCGTTGAAAAAAATGGCCGTGTCGCTCAGCCGGAAGGCGAGCCGCATCAGCATGCTCTGGAACCGCTTGGCGGTGGGCGCCGCTTTGCCGGGCGTTTCAGCGAAGCCGCGGCCCAGCTCCGACAGAACCGTAATGACCCTGTCCACTTTGGCAAGTCTGCCGGCCATGGCGGCCAACACCGCCGCCTTCGGAGAGAATCCGGCCACGATGTGGGGCTCGATGTCGCGGAAGCTGTGAGCAAGCCGGTAGACGCTGCGCGGATCGGCCACCGGGGAGAAGCCCTGGCTGAAGGCGGGAAGCGGCCGCGCTTCCGCACCCAACCGGGAGAAGTTGCGCTCCGCCTCCGGATTGAGCGAGGGGGCAAAGCAGATGACGTCATGGCGCCGGGAGGCTATTTCCTGGATGGCCGATCCCATCGTCACCGCCAGCGCGCCGGCGGAGGGACCCACAAACACGACGCAGCGCCGCTCCGGCGCACCATGAGCCCGCTCGGCCTGCCATGGCAAGACGGCCTGCCTCGGTCCGGGCGGATGCCCGGCGGCATAGGCTGATCGTCTCTCCTCCTGCATCCCCGTCCCCTCGATAGCCGGCCAGCCGAGCCCCCGCGGGAGCATCATGGCCGCCGCGCCTATCCCCCCGGCGCGCCGGCCTGCTGTGCCTTGCTGTCGGACCATAAGCAAAAACTTTAAGGCTGGGGAAGGGCTTCTGTGCGGATCGGCAGGACCGTCACGAGCGGCTTTCCGTAATGCCGGGACGGTTCGCCACAGTGTCGCAAACCCGTCAAATTACGCTTGATGCCGGATTTTTGATCGGCTATACAACCTAAAGTTGCGAATTTCGCAACGAGTTGCCTGCCTTTGCGGGCTAGCGGGGTAACTCGGGGGGAGGGCGCTTATAAGGCGTCTCTCCACCTCCCGTCCAAGAAAAATGCCCCGGCGCGGGGTTGCCGGGGCACTTCAAAGAGGGCGTCCCCGGATCATCTCCGAGAACGTAACAAGCCTCGAC
>Ga0224723_1002124_pt1 | contig 11224 bp, 16 predicted proteins | sample Balambano_FR2_Me_FD_161647 | JGI IMG/M metagenome (GOLD analysis project Ga0224723, IMG submission 161647) | Freshwater sediment microbial communities from Lake Towuti, South Sulawesi, Indonesia - Balambano_FR2_MetaG | ecosystem: Environmental > Aquatic > Freshwater > Lake > Sediment | place...
ATTCAATTACGTAAGAATTAACTGAGTTTGGTAAATAAAATACCTGTTGATGTTTATAATTATTCTGATTGCAAAGATGTTCAAATCTATCTTCATCTTGTATCAATAAGCATGAAGAATTTCTGAAAGCTATATGTTCAAGAAATTGTCTAATATCAAACTTACCAAATTGGTTTTTAAGAGTTAATTCTAGTGATAGATAAACTAGCTGACTTTTAAAAATACAAGATTCAATCCAGGCAATAATCGAACCATTTGTATCTACACCTATACTAATTTCGGGACTTAAATACTGTTTACCTTGCTTGAAATTCCAAAATAAAATTTGGATGCCAAATACGATTAAATTTATTACATGGGTTATTGACCCTAACTTGATTACGTGAAAAAGTATATGGTTGAGATTATTTATAAATTTTGGTTTTTCTATATCAACTATTTTAATTTGTTCATTTAAGTTATTAGGATGACTATAGTCTACTCGTTTTCCGTTGTAGATGATAATAGCGTATCCAAGATTAGCTAAAGTTGTTGCTAAGTTAATCACTGTAGGTGCAGCACCAAGCCAACCATCATAGAAAAAAATAGAGCAAGACTTATCCATAAAATAGTAACTCCAATATTTATTGAAATAAAATAATTTAGTAAAAGTCGAGATATTCAATTAGCATAATCAAAATATATTAAATTCTGAAGTCTAACAAACTACTACAAAAATAATATAAATTGTTTTAAATTTAGCTTCAATAGTAAATGTTTATATTTATAACACATATTTATATAAGTATATGCGATGTTCAATACATTGTATTAATTAATACGAAAAATCAGAATTTAAGGCTAAGAATAAGAAAGTTTAAGTTTATAATTTCCAATGAAATTTGATATTGATCCAAAACACACAGATTAAGTGAGTGCGATCGCACTTGCTAAAGACTCTTACCACAAAGACGCTACATATAGTCTATTTTTGCCCAGGAGTACGATCATCGCAGCTAAACTTAAGTAGCTGCGATCAAAGTTATTATCTGTATTAGCGTTGATTCAAAAGCTCTTCTAGTTCAGTAATTCTAGCTTGCAATGCAGCAACTTCCTGCTGAGAATAACGAATCGGAATATGTTGTGGACAATTCCAATTCCAAGCTTCTGCGTGAAATAGAATCACTCGCTCAATTTCTGAGTCATCCTCAGCAACTTTAAATCGATCAATTAAAGCTTCTCCCTCCACATACCTCGCTCGTCCCCAAATCTTCAGTCGTCTGCGATGACGATAATCCATCAGAAATAAAAAAGCTTTGTCATTTTCTTTAAGATTACCAACAGTAACATACTGAACATTACCTTTAAAGTCTGCAAATCCCAAGGTTTTCTCATCAATAACTTTCAGAAAACCTGGAAATCCCCCACGAAATTGGATATAAGGATAACCATTGGAACTAACTGTCCCCAAATAAAACCCATCCATCTGGGCAATAAATTCTGCAATTTCTGGAGTAATACTATCGTTATCAGGCCCACTTTGCTCAAATCGAGCATACATTTCCCGTGAACCACGCTCTGCTTGAGCTGCTTTCACAGCGGGAGTAAAGGCAATTTCTGTAAATTTACGAGGCATGGCACTTTCCTTTTGTAATAGTTTATTTGGATGTAAGAATGAATTAACTCAGTCTATCCATCTAAAGTATGATATTTAAGCAGCGGTACATCGCGTTAAGAATTGAATGATGTGGTTGGCGATCGCCTCTCCTTCTTCTTCAAGAGCAAAGTGTCCAGTATTGAGCAAATGAAACTCAATATTTTGCAAGTCACGTTTGTAAGGATGCGCTCCTTCTGCTGGAAAAATATAGTCATTTTTACCCCAAACAATTAGTGTGGGTGGTTGATACTGACGAAAGTACTCTTGCCATTGAGGATACAAAGGAGGATTTGAACCATAACTGTAGAACAACTTTAACTGAATGTCATTATTACCAGGACGATCAAGTAACGACTGATCAATATTCCAGTTATCAGGACTAATCACTTCGGGATTACGAACTCCGTGTGTATATTGCCATTTCGTTGCCTCCAACGTCAACAACTGCCGCAAATTATCAGTTTTTTCAGAGGTGCGATCGCGCCAGTAAGCTTTCAGAGGTTCCCAAAACTCTCGTAATCCTTCATCGTAGGCATTGCCATTTTGCACAATTAGTGTTTCTACACGTTCAGGATATTTAGTGGCGATCCGATAGCCAATCGGCGCACCGTAATCCATAACATAAAGACTGAAGCGGTCTAAATCCAGAGTTTCAATAAATTTTTCCATCACTTCAGCAAGATGATCAAAAGTGTAATCAAACTGATCAACTGTTGGCATAGAACTGTTTCCAAAGCCAGGATAATCTGGTGCTACAAGATGAAAATGTCCAGCTAAAGCCGGAATTAAGTTGCGGAACATATGCGATGAAGTCGGAAATCCATGCAGTAACAAAACAGTTGGTGCATCGGGAGAACCTGCTTCTCGGTAAAAAATGTCCAGACCATTAACAAGAACTGTGCGATAAGTTGTCATCATAAATTTCCTCTACATAAACTAAATCAACGTTGAATAATTTATCAAGACTGTGTTGTCGCAATTAAAGATTTAACTTGGTCAGCTTGTCCGGGTATCCAAGTTTCACCAAGCAATTTGTAATTCATCCGGGGGAAATAACCATATCGCAGTCCTAACTCACCACTAAAAAGTGTCATTCGCTCGATTGTCCGCGCATTATTTAACCGACCAGCATCTAGATATCGAAATGGAGTTCCATCAACCAGTTTGAAAAATTCTTCTTTTGCCACAGTATCATCACTAACAACAAATACATCACTCACAGTCTCACCAAACTTTGGAGCATCAAAACATTCCCACCAGACATTTTTAAATGCACCAACTACTCGTGTTTTGGGGAATCGATGCTGAATTTGCTCTGCTCCACTAGTATCCCACGGTAAGATGAAATCGGTGTAAGTATCATTAAAAGGATTCGAGATGTCAATGTATACTTTGTTGTCGAAATCATTCCGCAACGGTTCTAAAATATCGAGCAAATTATCTCTTAAAAACATTGCAGGTAAAATTACATCAGCCTTTGCCGCCACTTCATAATTGCCAAAATCAATTTTGGGTAGTCCTAATCCTTGTACAATTCCAGCAACACGCTTAGAATCCCGTGAACCCAAGATAACAGATTGTCCTACCTGGGCAAACATCCGTGCTAAACGCACACCCATTCTACCAGCTCCTAAAATGCCAATCGTAGTCATTGTTCACTTCCTTCCTACTAATAGGATGTTAATAATCAAAAAAAATTAACCTTCAACCAATCGCATTAATTGCTCAATCACTCTATTCAACTGCTCTGACCCACCAGAAGCACGAGCAATCAGAATTCCACCTTCAAGCAGAGAGAAGATAAGAGTAGCAGTTACCTCCACATCGCCTTTGAATTGAAACACGCCAGTATTACGTCCCTCAGTAAGGATTGTTGCTAAACGTGCCTCATTATTCTCATAGAACGTGCGAATCCGCCTTGCTAAAGGACTTTTCAGTGTAGCCAACTCTGCTCCCAACATCCCACACAGACAAGCTTTATCCTCTGCTCCACTTTGGAGTGTGGCTTCAAACAGTCCACAGTAACGCCGAAGTTTCATGTCCGGTGAGTCTGCTGACTCAATGATACTGTCTACGATTTGTAAAAAGTAGGCATTGTAGCGGTCAAGCAAAGTTGCCACCAAATCATCCTTCGTCGGAAAATGGGTGTGGATGCTTGCCTTACGGATACCTACAACTTGGCTGATGTCTTGATAGCTCATCCCATTCATGCCAAAGCGTTGAATAAGCTCTTGGGCTGTATCAAGTATTAATGTTTTGGTATCGGTTGGTTTCATGATTACATCCTACCTATTGGTAGGTAAGATGTCAAGGATAAATTTTTCTTTTTTAACTTACCATTAGCGAATCTGGTGCTTTGACCAATTTACCATCTTCCATATAAACAATAGAATCAGCAATATCAAGAATACGGTTGTCGTGAGTTACTAGTAAGATAGTACAACCTTGTTCTTTTGCTAACTGCTGCATTAAATCCACTACATCGCGTCCAGATTTTTTGTCTAGTGCAGCAGTTGGCTCATCAGCCAAAACTATCTTTGGTTGACTAACAAGTGCGCGGGCGATCGCCACCCGTTGTTTTTGACCTCCAGATAAGTCATCGGGGTAATAATTCACTCGATTCCCTAATCCTACCAATTCCAACATTTCTGCTGACCGTTTATTCATTTCTAGAGTGGAAATATCAGAATGTAGTTCTAACCCCATTTTGACGTTTTGCATAGCAGTTAAACTACCATGTAAATTATGTGCTTGGAAGATATAACCGTGATTACGTCGTGCTATAGTTAGTTCTTTTGCAGAGGCGCCACATAGTTCTTTCCCTAACACTTTTAAACTACCCTCCTGTGCGGAACGTAAACCCCCACATAGCGTCAGCAAGGTAGTTTTACCCGAACCAGAGGGACCAGTCATGATGATAATTTCACTTGCATTAATTTCCAAGTTAATATCAAATAATACTTGCTTACGAAGTTGACCTTTACCAAAGTAATGGTTGAGATGAGTGATAGAGATTACAGGTTCCATAGTATTTAAAACATATCAGCAGGATCAGCAGATTGAACTTTGCTTGTGGCAGTTGCACCCGAAAGGATACACATGATAAAAGTAATTATTAATACTCTACTAGCTGTTGATACAGTCATTGCAATCGGTAAATTAGTACCAAGATGAACGATTGCATACAGCCCTATTGATATTGTTAAACCTGGAATGAAACCTAGCACAGCGAGAATTAATGCTTCTTCAAAGACTACACCAAGTAAATAAGCATTCCGATAGCCCATTGCTTTAAAAGTAGCGTATTCTTTCAGATGTGAATTCACATCAGTAGATAGAACTTGATAAACAATAATTACACCGACAATAAACCCCATTGTAGCACCAATATTAAAAATCATACCAATAGGAGTAGCGCTTGCCCAATATTCTCTTTCAAAAGCGATAAACTCCTCTTTTGTCATTACTCTCACATCTTCTTTTGGTAAATATGATTTTAATGTTGTAGCTACTTGCTTGGGGTCATAACCTGGTTTTATTTGTAGTAAACCCAGATTTACATTGCTTTCCGATTGTCGTGGAAACAGCCTTAAATAGTTATCTTGACTAGTCATCAAGTGACCATCTGCTGAAAATGAAGAACCTAAAGGAAATAGTCCACCAATATTAATGGTGCGTTTTTCAATTTCTGTAGTTACGCTTTTCCCAGCTTCAACTTGAGTAATTACTTCGTCGTAAGTTCCTCTAGCTTTACTGTCGAATAGTAAAGTATCTGGTAGCTTAATTTTATTTACTTGACTGTTAATTTCCGGGAAATCAAATGCTGGATTATCAGGGTTAAATCCAATAATTAATAAACTTTTCTTTAAACGGGTTTGGGGATTTTTCCAAATTACATTGCTGACATACATTGCTTCTTGTGATTTTACCCCCGTTACATCCAATGATTGGTATAGTCTTCGTCGAGGAAATGTATACATTGCAGTTAAATTTTGTGCCTGGGGGCTAAAGATAACTATATCGGCGTTTAACCTTAAGTGTAATGGAATTGCACTATTGAATAAAGCATTCTGAAATCCTAATTGCAATAAAATCAATATGTCTGCAAATGCAACACCTGATATTGCAACTGCAAATCGGCTTTTATGACGGTTCAATTGTAACCATCCCAGGGGTGTTCTTCGTTTCAGTTGTTGTATGAATTTTAACATAAGATATCAAGGGCTGTTTACTAGGAATCTAGTTCAATTACTGCTTGAATTTGTAAGTTTGTAAATTTTGCTGCTTGCTGGCTGGATGCTTTGTCTAAACGTACATGAACTTCAACAACTCGGTCATCAATATTACTACTTGGGTCAGCATTTATAACGTTTTGTCGTTTTACTTGGATTCCTACTCGTTCTACTATTCCTTGCAATTGGGTAGATAAAGAACTACTTGTTATTTTGACTTTTTGTCCGAGACGTACTTTATTAATGTCGCTTTGGTAAACTTCTACTACTCCATACATTTCACTAGTTTTACCAATATCAGCAATTCCGTCTGTTCCCACTACTTCCCCAGGACGAGCATATATTTCAAATATTTGACCGTCTTGGGGTGATTTTATATAAGCTTGAGCTAAATTTTCCTCGGCTCGTTTTAAAGACGCGATCGCACTTTTGACTTCTGCTTCTGCTGTTGTCACATCCACTGGACGCACTTCCGCAATTTTACTTAAGGTAAACTGACTTTCTTTTATCTGTTGCTCTGTAGATGTTTCAATCTTTCTCAAGTTAGCACGGGCTTCGTTGACTTGTTGTTGTCCTGATGCTTGAATGCGTCGTAAATTAGCTTGCGCTTCGGCTATTTGCTGCTGTCCAGAAGTTTCAATGCGTTTTAAATTGGCTTTAGCTTGATTCACTTTCTGTTGCTGAGTCTGTAAAATTAATCGCTTACTTTCTTCGTTGGATGCAGAAATCGCTCCTTGCTGATATAAAGTTTTGTAACGTTTATACTCTGCTTCTGCGTTGGTAAGTTGTGCTTGTGATTCTGCGATCGCAGCTTTTTGTGCCTCTATTTGTGTATCTTTTTCAGCTATTAACCTTGCTATGGTCGCTTTCTGTGCTTCAATTTGTGTACTTTTTTCTACCTCTAACCTTGCAACTGTCGCTTTCTGCGCTTCTGTTTCTGTTCCTTTTTCAGCTTGCAGTCTAGCTATAGCAGCTTTCTGTGCCTCAATTTCTCCCTGTTTTGCTCCAGCTTTCACTTTTGCAAGATTGCTCGTGGCGACTCGTACTTTTTCTTTTGCCTCATTTACCGAGGCTTGCAACCGCCCCTGACTATCCAAAATCGCTATTAACTGTCCCTTTTTGACTGTTCCTCCTTCTTCTACCAACAATTTCTCGATTTTGACCCCCTCTGTTGATGTCGGTGCAGACAACTTGATAATTTCTCCCTTTGGTTCTAATCTTCCTAAGGCTGTGACGGTTTTTGGCTCGACTACTGCGATTAATTTTTCCTCCACTGCTTCTTTTGCTGCTTGCTGCTGCCTTACATAAATCCCTCCACCACCCACAACAAACAACGCAATTATTCCTAAAATTAAAGGCGATCGCGTAGCTCGCCAGCCGATACCCGACCTTGGCAACCTTTCTGATTTCTGTAACATACCACTCCTCTGTAATGGGATTTATTTTACTAAACGGTTTAGTAAAGCCATGCTTCGGTTATAACTTTACTAAACCGTTTAGTCAAGTATCTTAGATAGTAGGTCTTGTTTCGCGGCAATACCTCTAAGATAAAATATATTAAGAAGTTATTAGAAGTGTTGAATGTGGAAGCTAGTGGGGAAAAGTACGAGCAAATTCTGCAAGGAGCGATGCAGGAATTTTTGGCACGTGGGTACGCGGGGACAAGTATGGAAAAAGTCGCTATAGCCGCAGGAGTATCTAAGCCGACAGTTTACAGTTATTTTAAAGATAAAGAAGCATTATTTCAGGCTTTAATTGAAAACTTGGCAAAAAAAAAGTTTAAATCAACCTTTGGTAGCCAACCACTTGAGGGGGAACCCAAGATTGTTTTACGCTCTTTAGCGGAGACAACCCTGAAGCATTTGGATGAAGACGAAGAATTTGATTGCTTTATGCGGGTAATAGTTGGGGAATCTGGACGTTTTCCAGAATTAGCCAAGATATGTGTGAGAAATCTTTTTAAGCCGATACTTGAGGTAATTAGCCAATATCTAGTTTGTCATCCAGAGTTGAAAATATCCGACCCAGAAGCAGCTGCACGACTATTTTTGAGTACATTGGCACACTATCACATTTCCCAAGACCTTTTATACGGCAAAGAAGTTATACCAATCGAACGGGAGCGTATGGTTAACATATTAATGGATTTTATCTTGAAATCTCAGGATTTTTGACCTTCATTGATTGGGAAATTTTACGTGTCTAAGTAGGAATCATAAGCAGTTTTGATATCCTCTATGTGTTGATAAGCCCACTCACCGAGAACTGCTAATGGCTCAACTAAAGACTCTCCTAAAGAAGTCAACGAGTATTCAACTTGTGGAGGTACTACCGGATACACAGTGCGGTTTACAAGTCCGCACCGTTCCAAATTGCGAAGATTTTGAATTAACATCTTCGGAGAAATGCCTTTAATTTGTCGCTGTAATTCACTGTAACGCTTGGTACCTTGGGTCAAAGCGAAAATAATCAGTATAGTCCATTTATTAGCAATTTGCTCTAATGCCTGATGTGCTTCACAACCTTCGTCAAAAACTTCAATCTTAGCGATTCGTTCTAATGCGGGTTGAGCTTGATAACTTCCCATTTTACAAGCTTGGGAAGGATTAATTGATCGTGCCAAGATTCATCCTGGGCAAAATGTGCTTATTTACGGTGCAACTGGTGGTGTGGGACATATTGCTGTTCAACTTGCTAAGTCAGTAGGAGCAACTGTATTCGCAACAGCTTCTAGTCCCGAAAAGATGGCGATCGCTCGTCAACTAGGTGCTGATATTGTAATTAATCATCGAGAACAATCAGTTGAAGAATACGTACAAGAAAATACTGCTGGCAAAGGTTTTGATGTGGTGTTTGACACAGTTGGTAACGACCATATGCAAACTGCTTTTAAAGCTGCTGCACTTAACGGAACAGTTGTTTCTCTGGTGTCTTTATCAAGCCAAGATTTAACCCTACTCCACGCCAAAGGATTAACTTTACATCTGGTTTATATGTTGATTCCCATGTTATATGGTATAAACAGAGGCTATCATGGTCAAATACTCACTAAACTTAGTCAACTTATTGATGATGGGATACGTCCATTATTAGATGCAAAATTTTTCAACTTCAATAATGTTGCAGCAGCACATGAGTATGCTGAATCTGGTCAAGCAATTGGGAAGGTAACTTTGGAACGCTAAAATTTACATCAGTTATTCAAATGAAGCTAAGAGTTTATGAAGCAGTTGAACAAGTGTTTCACGCTCTGCTTGTTCTAAAACATTAAGAATACGATGTTCATTGGCAACATGAGCTCCTAATTGTATCAAGTCGTCCACGCAACTGCTCCTCTGCTGTCACAATTGTAACAGCAATTTGTTCACTATCAACAGCGCTAATACGTTTGATTAAAGTTCGATTTCCCCTTTGTAAAAGTGATAAACAGTCTGTATCTAGTATCCACAAACTCACGTTTATTTACCTTGATTATCCAATTGTTGGTAATACAATTCCATATCATCGTCAAGTTTGCGCCGATCAGCTTCTATGTATTCTAGCATTGCTTCAAATTGTGAGTCATCTTTATACTTACCTGCTAATTTCAACCAAGGATTATTTTCTTCTGAATATTCAATTTTCATTGAAACAATTTTGGCATTTGCTAAACGGGTTTTGAGACGAGAGCGTAAATTATTTAAAGCTTCCTCTTCTGTTACACCAGAAGCCTTACATTCCGGCATACTTAAGACTGTTGCAATAATTTTGTCATCAGAATCTTGCTCTATTAATACATCATATACTTTTGTTGGGAAGCTTTGGTGTGAAGTCGTCAGTAAAGATAAGTTCATAGACTAGTTTTAATAATTTCCTCATCTAATTATAACATCTTAATATATTAAGATTCATACAACATTTGCAAGCGATGAAAAAACTAATGACAAATCATGATTTCGGGAGACTTATCTGTTTTCTCACCCAAGCACGAAAAGCTTTCATTGTTGCATTTCTGCCAGAGATTTTACTCATAGACAAGTATTCAGGAATCACTTGAGCGATTGTAAAATTAGGGAAGATATAACTTTCTTCTGATTTCAGATATTTACCATTATCTAAGACATTTATTTCTAGCTTTTTGCCATTCCAACGCCATAGTTCCCTTACTCCCAATACTTCATAATTATTGAGACGGGTACGGGATGTAATATCAATTTCAATTGCTAATTCCGGTGGAGGGTCTAGAGTTAAATCTATTCTATCTTTACCTCGAATAGCCGCTTCGTTTTCAATATAAAAACAATCATCAGGTTCTACCCCTGCATCCATGATCTCTTTATCAAAGGTACTAGAACCCAAACTCAAAAATTCAATATCTAGTTCTTCTAGTAATGCTTTTACTAAATCGCCAATAATAACTTTGCTTACTTCATGCTCTGGCAATGGAGCTATTATTTCTAGCACACCTTGACTATAAGACACTCTCGAACTACGGTTTTCTCCCAACTCTGCCACAATGTTTTTATACATCTGCCAACTGATGTTTTTTAATAAAACTTGCTGTCCCGGAGATACAACTATTTGCTTAAGTTCTAATAGCACTTATTTGACTCCAAATTTTATTTATTAATAATAAATTGAGCAATAAGTAAGGACGTCTAAAATTTACTTATCTCATGAGATTGCTATCTTTAACTAGTATATTTTCTTGTTCTTGAATATCATCCCAATTAATTATACCAACCCAGAGATTTTCCTCATTAGAATATTGAACGACTCCTTCAACTTCTAAATCTTCACTATACAATATCAATTCTTGACCATCTTGCAACCATATTTTTTGGCGAGCTAAATCCTGGATAGTTCCAGTACAATTAAGACGTAAGCGACCTTGAGCGTCAGCGTTATGAAAGTCAGCAAAAACTCTTAGTTTATTCATACTATTAAAACTTATAATTTGACTTAGCTGGGTTACGAATAGTGGGAGTCAACAAATTGCTAACTTGTTCTGGGGTTAAACCAGTTAATGTAGCATGATATGAACTTCTACCTGAAGTACGAATTACATCACCACCCATAGACCGCACTTCTCCCACTGTTGTCACACCAATTTGTCCATGAGGGATTGGTACTGCCAATTCCTCTATAGATAATCCTACCGCACTTTCTAGCCCTCTGGACGATTACGTCCACCTCGAATAACTAATGCTTCGTCTGGAATTTTTTCTAGAGTCACAAGTAGTCTTTAATCTGAACTTCCCCCTTTGACAAAAGTCGTGTGCCATGCGTAGCAAGAGTCTGAGAGATTTTAGCTGACGTTTTACTGGGTACAAATCAAGGAAACACCGAGCAAATCTAAAGCCCTTTGTTGGACTTT
>Ga0224723_1002125_pt1 | contig 11223 bp, 11 predicted proteins | sample Balambano_FR2_Me_FD_161647 | JGI IMG/M metagenome (GOLD analysis project Ga0224723, IMG submission 161647) | Freshwater sediment microbial communities from Lake Towuti, South Sulawesi, Indonesia - Balambano_FR2_MetaG | ecosystem: Environmental > Aquatic > Freshwater > Lake > Sediment | place...
TAAATGCGCTGCCAGGTGGCTACAGGTGTAGTTCACTGGCGTGCTGACGAGATATTCGATGTATTGGCGTTTGGTTATCATCTCTCTACAATAGCACCAACTTTTCTATCAAGCGAAAGTCCTACAAGTGTCCAGGCTTCGGTACGTGTAGCGTTGATTTGCTTGGGCATCAGGCACTCTTACGTCGCCACACATAAATACACTTGCGCACTTCCTCGCGCCCATGCTCGCCCATTTGCTGGCTGCTGTTGCCTTTTCCAGTGGGCAGTACCCAGATCACTTCGACATCCAGCCCCGCTTGTTCAGCAAAGTCAGACAGAATGAGATCAACGGGTATCGTGGCACCACCATAACGGACGTTATCATTGACCATCACGAAGGGTGCGTTGGGCTTTAGCAAACGCGCGCATTCAAAGATCACCAGCGCCATCTCAAAGAAATAATTCCGCACCATGCGTGGAATGCCGGGATTATTGAGCGACTTGGTGCTTTTCTGCCATTCGAGGTAGGTCAGGATCGATTGCAATTCAACCTGTCCATCAAATGCACTGACAGCGCGGAGATAGAGATCCGGGTCAAAGTTGCGCTCAAGCCAATCCTTATCGCGATTTTCGACTGTACAAGACACCATCGCCTGACGCAATTCGCGCAATGCAGCTTCATCAACGCCCAGCAACGCCAGTTCCAACGCATAGGTACGAGTGTAATCATAGCGATTTGCATAAGGCGGTGACGTAATGATCGCATCAAACGATGCCATCTCAAACGTCGGTAACACATTTAGGCAGGAGCCGCGCACAATATCGATATACCCATCCGGCAATACCAGGTCGAAAAATCCGGGAAGAAAGCCTGTCGGCTGAAGATCAGCATAAATCTCATCAAGCTTGCGCGTTATCGCATCATCGAAATCCAGTATTCGCCCTTTATCAAAAGGCTTGCTTGCCTGCCGTCGCGAGGAGCGGTGGTCCCAACGCAGATATTGCCCATCTTTACGGGTGTAGCTGATTTCTTCAAGCACACATAATGCGGCAAAGCGCAGCAACCTGGCTACCGATTCGGACTCGGAAGTGAGAGCAGCAAGAAAACATTCCAGCGCTTTCTGAGTAGATTCGGGAAATGCTCCCTGTGTGATGCGTAAATGAGGAAAGGCAAGTGGGTTCTCTATCTGCTGCCAGGGTTTTTCACGCTGCCAGCGCGTAATCGCCGCCCGTAATGCTGTCGCATTCTCATATCGCATCTGCTTGCGCACGTCGATAATCTCACACCCTACCGGCAGCAGTTCGATCCCTGTAGCGTTAAGCCCGCGCTCGCTTGCGGCAAACAAACTGGTGCCTGTGCCAGCAAACGGGTCAAGAATGGTTCCTGTATCAATCCTGAGTTGATCCAGTAAGTACTTTACAAGGCTTTCCGAGAAACCTTCTTTGTATTTGAACCAGCGGTAGCCCGGCTTGTCTTTGTTCGCCTGAAAACTTACCAACTGGCGACTCAAACGCCTGTTGACCTGTAAACGTTCCGAGAAGCGTTCCTCAAGGACAGTGTTTTGTTGGGAGAGAGCGTCCAGCGTAGTGGCAAACATGCTTGTGCCTGCATACAATCGAACAGGCATTCATTGTACATCGTTCAGCCGTAAAGTGAAGCAAAGAAGACCAGACTGTTCGACGCATTCTCCTAGCACCGTCTTCGCTATCATCGCTATACTCATGCCTTCCTCAATGAGTACAAAGGATACGGCGATGAAACGACTACTGATGATCCTGATCGTATTGCTCAGTCTGGGACTGATCGCCCCCGTGAGCGCGCAGGACGCGACTGCAATGCCGGAACTGGAAGCCTGGGTTTGCCCGGAAGGTTACGAAGGGCAGACGCTCAACGTCTATAACTGGACGATCTACATTGCCGAAGACACCATTCCCAACTTTGAGGAAGCGTGCGGGGTGGATGTCGTCTACGACAATTACTTCACCAACGAAGAACTGCTGGCGAAGTTGCAACAGGGCAACCCTGGCTATGACGTGATCGTGCCGAGTGACTACATGATCGCCATCATGATCGAAGAAGAGCTGCTCGAACCGCTGAACAAGGACCTGATCCCGAATATCGCCAACGTCAGTGAAGATATGCTCTCACTCTGGTACGATGACGGCAACGTGTATACCGTGCCGTACCAGTGGGGAACGGTCGGGCTTGCCTATAACCGCACGGCGACCGGGCGCGACATCACCAGTTGGGAAGAGTTCTTTACCTATGAGGGCAACGTCGCCTGGTTGGAAGACCTGCGCGGGATGCTCGGTATCGGCTTGCTGATGAGCGGCTACGACGTAAACAGCGAGAACCCGGACGAAATCGACGCGGCGCGCCAGTATCTGCTGGAGCGTTCGGGCAATGTGGCGGCGATTGTGGCGGGCAACTCCAAGCAACTGCTGTCACAGGGCGAAGTCGATATTGCGGTCGATTACAACGGCAACGTCTTTGGCTTGATGGCGGAATGTGCCGCCGATCCGAACTGCACGACCGAATACGCCTATGCCATTCCGGTCGAAGGCACAAGCCGCTGGACAGACAACCTGGCGATCCCGGTCGGTGCGCAGAACCCGACGCTGGCGAACGTTTTCATCGACTACATCCTGCATCCGCAGGTCAGCGCCGACATCAGCAATTACGTCACCTATGGTACGCCGAACCAGGCAGCGCTCGATCTGGGGTTGATCAGTCCCGAAAGTCTGGCGAACCCCAACCTGTATCCCCCGCCGGAAGTCCGCGCGAACCTGTTCCAGATTCGCCCGGTCTCGCCGGAAGCCGAAGTGTTTTACAACGATGCCTGGGATGAGCTGAAGATCGCCATCAGCGCGAACTGACCATTCCGAACAAGGGGCTTCAGCCCCTTGTCATTACATAAGCAAGGGACTGAAGCGCCTGCTATAACGGGACATGGCAGAATGCCGAGCGGGGTTTCAACCGCTTGTCTCTATACAAGCAGGGGGCTGAAGCCCCTTGTTCGCTGAATTTACGGATGAGCGTAATGAGCGAAAGTCTGTGCTATAATGGGCATATCCACCACGATACAAAGCTGTGATTGATCATGCACGTTGAGCATCTTTCGCTCACCAATTTTCGCAACTATGCACGCCTCGAATTGTCGCTGCCGACCGCGCGCCCGATTGTGCTGCACGGGGCGAACGCGCAGGGCAAAACCAGCTTGCTGGAAGCGATCTACTATCTGGCGGCGGCGCGCTCGCCCTATACCACCAGCGATCGCCAGTTGATCCACTGGCGCACGGAAAGCGACGTGCTGCCGTTCGCGCGCATCAGTGCTGATGTCTGTTCGCGCAAAGTCTCCCTGGCGCGGCTGGACATCACGCTGATGCTGGAAAATATTGGCGAAACAGGGCGCACGCGCAAGGTCATCAAGCTCAACGGCGTCGAAAAGCGCGTGATGGATGTCGTCGGGCTGCTGAACGTGGTGCTGTTCCTGCCGCAAGACCTGACGCTGGTCGAAGGCGCGCCCGCTGACCGCCGCCGCTTCATGGACAACACACTTGGTCAGGTCGAAAGCAGCTACTTGCAAGCGCTCGACACCTACGAACGCATCCTGCCGCAGCGCAACGCCCTGCTGCGCCGCATCAGCGAACGACAGGCAGACCCGCGCGAACTAGCATACTGGGATGAGCAGTTGGTAGCAGCAGGCAGCATCATCGTGGCGGCGCGCCAGCGTTTGCTGCGCGATCTCGAAGACAGCGCCCAGCGCGCCCATCTCGATTTGACGGGCAGGCAGGAGCTGCTGACGCTGCGCTATTTGCCCAACTTCGTGCCGACGGCGAGCGGCAACGGACAATTGTCGTTCGATGCGCTCGGCTTTGACCTGCACCGCGAGATGACCGCCGAGCAGATCGCGCCGCAGTTCAGCGAGCGGCTAAAACAGGAGCAGCGCGAGTCGATTGAGCGCGGCGTAACGCTGAGCGGACCACACCGCGACGAACTGCGGCTGCTGATCAACGAACGGGACAGCGGCTTGTATGGCAGTCGGGGACAGGCGCGCACAGCGGTGCTGGCGATGAAGCTGGCGGAGATGGACTGGATGAAGACACAGATTGGCGAGCCGCCGATCCTGCTGCTGGACGAGGTGGCGGCGGAACTGGACAGCGGGCGGCGCGGCTACCTGCTGGAGCGCATTGACAGCCGCACGCAAACGCTGCTGACGACGACCGAACTGGACATCTTAACACCCGCCTTCCGCGAGCGCGCGGCGTTGTGGCGGGTGAGCGACGGGCAGATTGAGACGAGCCAACCCTCACCCTAAATCCCTCTCCCTCAGAGCGAGGGACTTTAACAGCCGCTTTGCTCCCCTTCGCCCTGAGGGAGAAGGGGTCGGGGGATGAGGGTGATTACACCTTCGGCTTCTCAGGTTCCTCTTCGGCGATCGCCGCGTCAATCTTGCGGCGCAGCGAAGGATCGACATCCGCCGGATTGGTGAACTTCGGCTTCTCATAGGTCGCGACGGCGCTGCGTTCACGGCGGAAGAAGAGCAGGTACGCGCCAACACCGATCAGCAGCACCGGGATAGCGATATTGCCGAGCGCACTGTTGCCGCCGAAGATGATCAGCTCGAAGAACGCGCCGAATGCCAGGAACATGATGATGCCGCTGGTCGCCACCTGTCGACCGTTGCGTTCATCGTTGCTGTTACCCAGCCGGCTGCCCTGATACATCAGCGCCAACCCGACCGCGACCGGATAGAGCGCCCAGGTATACGACCAGCTTTCCCAGTGACCGGTCCAGTTTTGCACTGCCAGGATCAAGCCCGTCATGGTGACGACCGCACCGGGGAAAACCAGCCCGACGGCGTTCTTGCCGCCCGTGACCGCGCCCGCCAGCAGCAGCAGCCCCGGCACAATCACGAACGCGGGCCAGAACGCGCCCCAGAAGTTGAAGCGAATGCCGAAAACGTTGGTGGCGAGGAAGAAGAGACCGATGGCGATCAGGACGATTGCTCCCAGGTTGCGGGAGATGCCACCAGATGGACGAGTATTAGAATTCATGGCTTGCCTCCATACTTGCGATTTGTGTTCTCACAGGTCTTTACGCAAGCGCAGGCATAGGGTTGCAGCTGGAAGGGCAGCCCGACGGGTCGCCCGTGCGCGACATAATGGGCAGGCTGGCAATCGCATAAGAAGTCTGCTAGAGATTTGTATCCTCGTCTTGACAAAATCCCCGATGATGCTATCTTATGGGCATGAATTAGCACTCTGCCCTCTTGAGTGCTAAACCGCGTTTGTGCGCGGTATAGATTTGTCACTCAATTCACACTCTAGCAGGAGGAACTACATGTCAGTTTCGATTCGTCCTCTGGGCGACCGCGTGCTGGTCGAGCCGTTGGAACAGGAAGAGACCATTGCGGGCGGGATGCTCGTGCTGCCGGAAACTGCCAAAGAAAAGCCCCAACAGGGCAAAGTGCTGGCAGTCGGTGCAGGTCGTCGCGATGATGATGGCAAGCGCATTGACATGGATGTGGCACAGGGCGATACGGTGCTGTTCGCCAAGTATGCAGGCACCGAAGTCAAGCTCGCTGGCAAGAAGCTGCTGATCATGAAGGAAGCCGATATTTTGGGCATCGTCGAGGGCTAACGGATTCCGTTATCCGGCGACGGACGTGCCGTTGCACATCCCTGCGTTGTTGCTTTGCACGCTGCACCATGCACTATGCACTGCAACACACTCATTACTCATCACTCATCACTTTTAACTATCTGGAGGATAATCCATGCCAGCCAAGCAACTCGTATTCCGTGAAGAAGCGCGCCGCGGTTTGCAGCGCGGTGTTGACAAGGTTGCCGAAGCCGTCGCAACGACGCTCGGTCCTAAGGGGCGCAATGTCGCGCTCGACAAGAAGTTCGGCGCGCCGACCGTCACGCATGATGGTGTGACCGTCGCCAAGGAAATCGAACTCGAAGACCCGTATGAAAACATGGGCGCGCAGCTTTTGAAGGAAGCCGCCACCAAGACCAACGACATCGCGGGCGATGGCACGACCACCGCGACCGTGCTGGCGCAGGCGATTGTCAACGAAGGGCTGCGCATTGTGGCAGCGGGCGCGAACCCGATGCTGGTCAAGCGCGGCATCATGGCAGCGACCGAAACCGTCGCTCGCAGCATCCGCAGCCAGGCAACCCCCATCAGCACCAAGGCGGAAATCGCCAGCGTCGCCAGCGTGAGCGCGCAGGATGACGAAATCGGCAACCTGATCGCCGACGTGATGGACAAAGTCGGCAAGGACGGCGTGGTCACGGTTGAAGAAAGCCGTGGTCTGGAATTCGAGACCGAATACGTCGAAGGGATGCAGTTTGATCGCGGCTACATCAGCCCGTACTTCATCACTGCGCCGGACTCGATGGAAGCGATCATCGACGAGCCGTACATTCTGATCTACGAAAAGAAGATCAGCGCCGCGCAGGACATCGTCCCGCTGCTGGAGAAGCTGGTCCAGATCGGCAAGCGCGATGTCGTCCTCGTCGCTGAAGACGTTGACGGCGAAGCGCTGGCGACGCTGGTGCTGAACAAGCTGCGCGGGATGCTCAACGTCCTCGCGGTCAAGGCACCCGGCTTCGGTGATCGTCGCAAGGCGATGCTGCGCGATATTGCCATCCTGACGGGCGGCACGGTCATCAGCGAAGAGACCGGGCGCAAGCTGGAAACGGTCACGCTGCAAGACCTGGGACGCGCCAAGAAGGTTGTGTCGAGCAAGGACAACACTACGGTTGTCGATGGCTACGGCGAAGAGGCGCAGATCAAGGGTCGCATTTCGGAAATTCGCGGCGAAATCGAAGCAAGCACCAGCGATTACGACCGTGAAAAGCTCCAGGAACGTCTGGCGAAGCTGAGCGGCGGCGTGGCGATCATCCGCGTCGGTGCGGCGACCGAGACCGAACTGAAGGAAAAGAAGCACCGTGTCGAAGACGCACTGAGCGCAACCCGCGCAGCCGTTGAAGAAGGCATCGTCCCCGGCGGCGGTGTCGCGCTGGTCAACGCAGTCGAGTCGCTGGCAGGGCTGAAGCTGAACGGCGATGACGAAAACACGGGCGTGCAGATTGTGCGCCGTGCGCTGGAAATGCCGATGCGCAAGATTGCCGCCAACGCGGGCGTCGATGGTGCGGTCGTCATCCAGGAAGTCAAGCGCCAGCAGAAGGCGAAGAAGAACCACCGCATCGGTTACAACGTCATCAGCGGCGATTATGTCGATATGATTGACGCGGGCATCCCCGATCCGGCGAAGGTCACGCGCGGCGCGGTCGAAAATGCGGCGAGCATCGCCAGCATGATCCTGACGACCGAAGTGCTGATCACCGACGCGCCTGAGAAGGACAAGGGTCCGGCTGCCCCGCCGATGCCTGAGTACTAAACCGGTTCGCACAAGATAGGGCAGAATGCATTCTGCCCCTACGGATTGACGGACATCCGCAAGGGTGTCCGTTTTTGATTCCAACGCGGTCATGAGCGCCACAGGCGTGTGTCAATTGGATGAATCTTTGTTAACATGTGGGGCATGAAGAAATGACATTCATTATAAAAAGGATGCATCATGAAAGCCGCCACGATTACACAGCCCAACCAGACAAGCGTTATCAGCGCGCCGGAGCCGACGGTCGGCACCGATGATGTGCTGATCAAAGTCCGTGCGGCGGGCATTTGCGGTACAGACATCCACATCCTCAAAGGCGAGTACGAAGCACGCTACCCGCTCATTCCCGGTCATGAGTTTAGCGGCGAAGTGGCGGCGGTCGGCGCGAACGTGACGCGCTTCACCGCCGGCGACCGCGTGACCGCCGACCCGAACGTGCCGTGCAACCGCTGCTACTTCTGCCAGCGCAACGAGCCGAACCAGTGCCGCAACCTGGGCGCGATCGGTGTGACGCGCGATGGGGCGTTCGCAGAATATGTCGTCGCGCCGGAGGGCAATGTCTTCCCGATTGGCGACATTCCCCACGACGCCGCCGCACTGATCGAACCGCTGGCGTGTGTAGTGTGGGGGCTGAAACAGGTCGAAATCCAGCCCGGCGACAGCGTGGTCATCATCGGCGCGGGTCCGATGGGCTGCCTGCTGCTGCAAGCGGTCAAACGCGCGGGCGCGGCACGCATCGTCGTTGTCGATCGGGGCGAGTGGCGGCTGCGGCTGGCGGGTGAACTCGGCGCGACCGAGACGATACTCGCGAACGGCGCTCATGACCGCAAGTTGATGGCGCTCGAACCGTTTGGCTATGATGTCGTCGTCGATGCGACGGGCGCGCCGTCGGTCATCCAGGGCATGTTCGCCTATGCCAAGCCGCGCGCCAAACTGTGGGTGTTCGGCGTCGCTCCGACGGGCGCGAAGATCGAAATTATCCCCTATGACGTGTTCCGCAAAGACCTGAAAATCATCGGCAGTTTCGCTGTCAACCGCACCTTCCCGCAGGCAATCGCGCTGATCGAGCAGGGCGCGGTGCAGGTGATGCCGCTGATTTCGCATCGGCTGCCGCTGGATGAGTTCGCGCGCGGGCTGGAGATGGCGCAACGCGACCCCGCCCGCATGAAGGTACAGTTTGTGCCGGGGTAGACAGATGAAGCAGTTGTGTGTTCGCGAAAACCCTCACCCCCAACCCCCTCTCCCACTCGTCGCTCGCTACGGCAGTGCGCAGACTCAGTTTTCAATGCGCGACGGGGGAGAGGGGGCTAACACCAGTACGATTCGTGTTAAAAGTCCCTCTCCCCCGTCGTGCAATAACGTTCCGGGTTGCATAGGGCTAAACAGCACGACGGGTGGGAGAGGGATTTAGGGTGAGGGGCTTTGCCTATCTGCGCATCCTCGCTGCCGTCCTCGCCGCCTGCCTGCTCGTCATCAGCGCGACGCTGTGGCTGGGCGGGCAGCGCGCCAACAGCGTGCTGGCGTATGTCGAGCAGTATGGCGAGACGGCGCAGGTGCGTATGGTGGATGTCGAGCGGCGGCTGGACAGACGGATTCATGAGTATGTCGATTGTCAGGTCGGCTGGCTGCCCGACCGCCAGCGCGTGGTGTTCACGTTCACACCGCCGGGTGGCGAACATCATGTGATGGCATATGATGCGTTCGCGCGCCGCCGCACGCCGCTGACGCAGGACGGCAGGTACAACGAAGCACCTGCTATCTCGCCCGACGGACAATGGATCGCGTATGCTGCCAACCGCGTGCAGCGCAACCCGATCTACCTGCTGAACACGCATACGGGCGAGCAGCAGCTGTTGGGCAATGTACCAATGTGGGTGACGCAGATGCGCTGGTCGCCGGATGGAACGCGCATCCTGGCGCGCGGCACGCAGAACAACCGCACGGCAGCCTATTACGTGCTGAACATGGCGGGCGGCATGTATCGGTTGCCAAACGCGCACTGGGCGAACTGGTCGGGCGACGGGCGCTACACGCTCTACAACGATGTGCGGGCGGGAGCGGAGCATATCTATGTGCGCGATATGACCACGGGCGCGGAGCAGCAGTTGACGGATACAGGCGCGCTGGTACGGCAGCCCGTCTGGTCGCCGGACGGGACGCGCTTCGTTTATGTGGGCGGCGATGCGTATGCGAAGATGCTGATGCTTTATGACTTTGGCAGCGGGGCGACGCGGGCGCTGACGCAGCCGGAGTATGCCGACATCGGGCTGGTCACCTGGTCGGCGGACGGGCGGCGCATCGCTTTCAGCGGTCGGCGGCTGGCGGTGGACGAGCAGTATGACCTGCTGACACCCTACGATGTGTACGTGGTGAGCAGCGCAGGTGGGGATGCGCAGTTGGCGCGGCGCGGCTTCGGCACGTACATCAACAACTTCAGCCGCTTTTGCGCGTTCGCGTGGCGACCGTAGCCTCCCACCCCCCATACAGCACCGTCGCGCCGAATGCCTCTGTCAGCAGGTTGGCGGGCTTGCGGTGCTGCCCCGTCCCCAGCAGCAAGTCTACTAACGCAGCGCTCTCACCTTCGTGATGCGTGAAGAAGCGCCAGCGCAAATCGCGGCAGTCGTGGAACCACAGCGCGAACGCCAGCGCCGTGCCGTCCGGCGGCGTCGCGCGACAGTCGAAGCGCAGCTCGCGCCCCCAGTCCTCCAGCGCAAAACGCAGCACGGCGATCTCGCTCTCAGGCGGGATATTCAGGTGTTGGCACAAAACAGCGATGTCCATGTGTGGCTCAAACTCCGCTTTCGTGGCATGATTTCAATGAGCATAGCGTCATACGCGATAGAAAGGCTATACACTGGACGTGGACGCGCTAATTTTGCTTGATCGAGGTGGGCGCGCAATTCGCCTTACGGATGAACGTCGTCTGCACATTCTCGAACATCCCGAAATGTACGCTCAACTGGATCGCATTCGCGAGACTGTCGCAGAACCGGATGTCATTATCGCAACTACTGTTGACCAAAGTGTGCATGTCTATCATCGGCTGTATGAGCAAACACCTATCACTAGAAAGTATTTGTTGGTCGCGGTTAAACAGCTGGAAGAAGATGCCTTCGTCCTGACAGCTTTTTACAGTAGTCGTTTGAAGAAGGGAACGATTATATGGCAGGCTTGAAAATCTGGTACGACCGCGAAGGTGACTATCTCGAAGTTGTCTTTGAGGATGCGCCAGCGTCTATGGAAGAAATCGAAGATGATCTGTTTGAGCGACGTACACGCGATGGACGGATTGTCGGATTTGCGGTGCTGAATTTCAGCAAGCATGATCGTGATAAGCTGACGATGCCGTTATCCGTGACCGCGGTCCAGGCAGCAAGTTAACGAATAGTCGAACGTACACCTATTACAATTACAAGGAAAAATTGCCATGCGACGGCTGTGGGTTATCTTCTCTGCGTTCCTTGTCCTTGCGGTCATCCTGCTGCTCGCCACGACGGGACTCCCTTCGCAGGCGCAAGATACGCCGTTTGCCACCAACACGCCGCGCGTCCTGCCCACCAACACGCCGCGCCCGCCTGTCCCCACACCCGTGCTGCCCGATGCCGCGCTCGATTTTTACGCGCTGCGGCTGTGGGACGAAGGCGCGTTCGTGCGCCTGCTGACGGAACAAATCCGCGCGCTCACACCCGGCGATGACGAGTCGGCGCTGGCGGTGCGCCTGACGCAGCACGAGTTGCAATGGCGCTTCCCCGGTGCGCCCAACGCTGCCAATCAGCGTGAGGCGCTGTTGGCGACCATGCTCGCCGCGCCGCCCGGCAGTGTCGATC
>Ga0224723_1002126_pt1 | contig 11223 bp, 17 predicted proteins | sample Balambano_FR2_Me_FD_161647 | JGI IMG/M metagenome (GOLD analysis project Ga0224723, IMG submission 161647) | Freshwater sediment microbial communities from Lake Towuti, South Sulawesi, Indonesia - Balambano_FR2_MetaG | ecosystem: Environmental > Aquatic > Freshwater > Lake > Sediment | place...
AACTATCTCCAACCCCTGTCTCAACCGACCATCTTCGCGCTGCTTTGCCACCCTGTGAATGACTTTGTGAACAAGTGGAATAACTTTGCGCGGAGCCAGCTAACGGTGAAGTTGTGCGGCGGCAGACAGCCTCGAATACCCACCAATAACCTCTGTTCCGTCCGCACCAACGCAGTGTTGGGCTGCTGGCTGATGTCGCTATTTTGCTCTTGGACGCAACTCGAAAGCAAGATCGGCACGATAGAAACACACATCAAACTCCGCAAAGAAATTCATGTGCCCCAGAATTAACGGAGCTTCTCTGGATTTTGTCCAAGCAAACGCAAGCAAAACAGGGGAAAACTCAGCAACTGTGGCTGATAGTACTAACCCTCGCGCCTCCATCTGAGCTAAATTACCGCTCAATTGGATGGAGACTGTCTGTTCTTCCCAAACTGCTCCCAGTTGCAAGCCCATCTCGTAGGGGAGAACATTAACGCTTGCGCCCGTGTCCAGCAAAGCCATAGCGTCAATAGACCGATCTCTGTAGGTCAGCTTGATTGGTAGATATGGCAAGGTGCTGGAGAGACCAAGGCTGTTGGTACGCTCAATGAGAGAAAATCTCTTGCCGTCAAGCATTGCCTTCCTGTTTTGCTACCACTAACAAGTCTGAGAGCGTTTGAGCCGCTTCATGTGCTTCGTAAGGTGACCATACAACCGCTTCAGTAGATGCCAACTGCTTGAGTAGCGTCCCTTCTTGAGTCTGAGAATCAGTTGCTTCTAACTCGCAACCTTCTTCCTTTGCTACCGCTAGCAAAAGGAAATGGATGAGGCGTAACTTGTCTCGATGGGACAATTGGCTAACAACAGGCAGTAACTCTTTGAGAGGCATATCGCTACTTGTGAAAGCTTGGGTACAACCTCAGCTTAACCTACGGAATTGTTTCTGATACTTATGCTTTCGTAAGTTCTAGGAACACGATATTGCCATTTTCCTCAAAAAAAGATCGCCTATTGGCGATCGCAGAAGCTGGAATCTCTTTAGTCACATCCTCTAATTGGCTTTCAGTACGATAAATCAAATGCCACTGCATAAATGTTTCCATATACCCAACTTATCGATGATCAGGAATAAAATTAGCGACCAGTAGTTTTCCTCCTGATCGCAGCATATCAAACATTATCTTGGTCAGTCGTGTGGCAAACGGTTGCGATAAATAGTCGTACAACCCTGCTGCATAAACTAAATCTAAATTCTCAAAGGACTGCTTTTGTCGAACTAATGTTGTTACTGAACCCTGAATCGTTTGAACAGAGCAATTGTCTAACTCACGCTCGATTACTTCAAGAGATAGGAGGTCTTGGTCAAAGGCGATCAATTTACCAATGCTCTTTTCCCGAATTGCCATAGGTTCCTGAGCTTCTCGCAGATGTCCACAAGCAATGGAAAGAATCTGAACTGGATGAGTTACTTCAGAGGCAACGTAATCAATCGTTTTAGCTAGCACATTCCGCCTTTCTCTAACACTACTAGATATGGGACTATAGCAATCCTAAATGATTTGTGAGATCGGTTGTGAGAGGTGGGGCGGGCGCAGCCCGCCCCACCTCTCACAACCCAATTGGGATTGCTATATTCACACGATGTTCAAGAATTTCCCTACCAAGCGGTTCTAAATTTTGGGCTGGCTGCTTGAAACCGTAAATAAAATCGAGTAATTCTGCATCTCCAGCATAGCCTCGCGGTTTGCTGAAAGAGTGGTAGGTAAAGGGACACTGATGAATCAGTTGGGTTACGGGATGATTGAGAAATGTGGTCCGGGCAAACTCTTTCCACTCGGTGGTATGATAACGATTCCTGATCTCTCTCATACCAAGAATAACGTGATCCATACCCGCTTTGGCATTGCCAGAAAGCAGCATGGCTTGTGCGTTATTCATCAAAGCGTATCCTGCGGCTTGGATTGAATTAGTCTCAAGTTGCATGAGTGATTGTGATGTGTGACTTATCTGGACAACAACATTCCGAAACCTTGAACGCCTACAGATAACTTAAGTGAACTGCCTCAACCAAGATTTGAAGCAGCCCAACGGTGAAGTTGTGCGGCGGCAGATAACCTTGAACTCAGCACCAAGATCTCTCACCCGTCCGCACCAACGCAGTGTTAGGGTGCTGGCGCTACAACCGCTTAAGCAACTCGTCGTACTCTGCATGTGCGCCAATCCAAAACCAGTAAATGTGATCATCTTCCAACAAACCAAGAACTCGGTAGTCTAAACTCACGCGGGCTGAATAGATCGGTTGGCGCTGGCTAACCCGTTTGAACTGAAGGCTATTGTGGTAAGGATCTGAACACCAGAGTTCATAGGCTTTAGCAGCTTGCTCTTGAACCGATGCAGGAAGATCATTAAGTTTCTTGCGAAACGCCTTTGTCACACTTGATTTCATAACTCAGGCTGAGTTGGAAAAACTTCAGCTAGAGGTGTAGTATGACCAACTGCAATGTCCTGTCGAACCATCTCAGCCATCCGATCCCACTGGTCATCCGTTGTAGATTCAAACTGGGCTTTCCATGCCTGCTCATCTTCCATCTCAGCAAGGAGACGGGCGGCAATCGCATCCTGTTCATCAGCAGGTAGAGTTTTCAGTTGGGCAATTACCCGTTCGAGTAACTCAGTCATGGCTACGTCTTAATAGAAGAGATCTTACTAATTATCGCTTACAGTTCTCCTAGTTACTGATTGCAATGCCCAGAGCCACCGTCGACAAGACAAGCATTGAGACAAAAGTAAACAAAAATTGTAAAGGAGGTTTTGTGGCTCGCCAAACACCGTAATCACATTCTTGTACTCTAAAACCCTCTGAGGCATCTAATCTATTCATCCTACAAAGCTCGATTTCCCTTTTCTGGGTAATCTGATTTGAATAGTCAATTGCAGGAAAAATTGTTCTGAGATATCGTTCGTAGAGCCAAATTGTCAAACTTCCAAACAAAAAAACTGCAACCGCTATAAGGCTGTGCTTACTCTTAATAACTGATGCTGCTTGCCAAGCCGCCAACAAAAAACCTGCAAATGCAGTCCATAACAAGGTTGAGACTTTCCACAACTCGGAACGATACCACGTAATTCTCTGGTAAGCATGCTCGTGTAAATAACGAACTGTTTCTATTGATGCTTCCGGCACTTCTTTTTCTGTCGGAACTATCTGATCTAATTTTTCTGAGTTCACTACACCTATTCCTAAACTTCAAAGCCTTATCAGCAGCCCAGTAATAACGGCAGCCAACAGATAGCATTAAACTACTGCCCTACAAATAACTTGAAGCCGCCTAACGGTGCGGTTGAGCGGCAGCAGATTGACCGCAACGGTGGACGAAAAGACTCTCAACTGTCCGCTCCAACCGGATTGTTCTGCCGCGAAATTTACCTTTTAGCAATTTCAATCATAGATGCTGCTGATGCATCATTTCCATAGTTCGATACCTTAAGCATCTTCTTTGGAAGAAGGTTGTAACTGAAAATTATGGGCATAGCATTTTGATATGGACTAGGTTGAAGCATACTTTCAATTTCCAGTTTTTGTTCGTATAGCTTAAAACTTCTCTTGCCGCCACTTAGATACGCATGTAGTGAAATCCTATAAACTCCAACGGTGTACATAAAGTTTAGAGAGTCAGGAAAAAAAGTGTAGTATTTAACAACGCTTTCTCCAGCTTTAAGAGAAACAGGAGTAGGCATCTCTATACCAAATCCTTTGAATTCTTGACCAATGAGTTTACCCTCTTGCCAAGCATAAAATCTTTCAACTTTACGAGTCGAAAGATTGGTCAAGTCAATATAGAAAGAATCAATTACTCCAGTGGAGCTACCAGTATTTGTAACAGCAACCGGGAAATTAATAACCAAAGTATTAGATCCTGGCAAAAGTCCAAAAACAACCCACCTTAATGGAGGACTGACGTACTTTGCGCCGCGCAGAATATTCCAATAAGCAGTCAGAAGCGAGATTGATAAAGAAGTGACAGAGATAAAATCTCGAATGTCGATGCCAGGTAAAGTTAAGCCAAACATAATTTTGGAGCCATAAACAATACCTAACTACAAACGGTTGCAAGTTGGTTCCCGAAGATACTGGTATAAATCTAACATCTCAATCAACTGCGTTTAGATCATCGCGTCGTTGATAAGCTTAGAAACGCTAAAATCTAAATTCCGACAAATCACTTCTAACTTACAACCTACCAGCCACCTTCAAACTATCGAATCCTGAACTCAGACAAATTGCCTTTCAACTACCGCCACCACCTGAAACGCAAGCGGCAGAACGACTAAGATAAGCGGTGGCAGATAACCTATGACTCACACAAATAGCCTCTCGGCGGTCGGCTCCAACGACTTGTTATACCGACGTGTTAATCTCCACTAATTTCCACTAGCTTTTCACCAGAACGTAGTAGCTCCAATGCCTCTGGTAAAACCGAACTCAAAATCTCACGCAATCGAACATTTGACGTATTTCCGCAAGTCAACCAAATAATTTGTGGAGGTGTTCCCAATCGATCAACCAAATCCACAAAATCACTGTCTTTAGTCATGAAAATAACTCCTTGAGCTTTTGCAGCCTCGAAGATTTCCGGATCTTCAGCATCTCGCAACCCAAGATCACGTAAAGCTAGTGCTGTTACCTCAAATGTATCTGTAATCCAAGTTGCAATCGCGGGTGACAAGTGTGCATCAATCCAAATCGTTGTCATGCAACTAAAACAGGATGATTGAGTTTACGTGACGCATAAGCAAATGCTGCTCTCAAATCATCCATTTCCAGATCGGGTAGTTCCTCCAAAATCTGTTCGGCACTAAGTCCTGCTGCGAACAAATCCAGAACATCCGACACTCGAATTCTCATACCACGAATACAGGGACGACCACCACACTGTCTAGGGTTTACTGTAATTCGTTCAAGTAGCTTTGACATTTAAAGAACCTCCATAAATCAGCGTCTATCGAAAAGTACGTTCGTTCATCTCCTCGAAAAATAACTCCTCGCTTTGAGTTGCCATGCGTAATGCTATGCGGTCTTGTAGAATTCTTGAATTAAAGTTTCTACGAACCTCCTCATCCACACGATTGAGCAAAAATGGTATTTCGTGTCCAGCATGATTCATCTGGCAGTCAGCAGTCATGATGCGAAGCATATTTTCTAGATGATCTTCATGTACTTCAAAACCAAACACTTTGTTTCTTGGCTTGAAAATACCCCTTAAAATACGAGGAGCATAGCCATTCAGAAAGGAGGATAATGTTCCTCTAGAACTCTCACCTTGATTTCTATTAGGAACATTACTATTCAACAAGTGATCCTGAAGCGTTTCTATGATAAAAAGCTCTCCTGTTCTTAAGGCACGGGCAAAAGTTGAAAATACCACATTTGCCTTAATATTTTTCATTACTCCAAGACATTGTTTATCACTTGAGAATAGCTCTGCATAAAGATCTACTCCTTCTTGAAGAGCAGCAAGCCATTCATAGACTAAAGTTCCATCAAAAAATATATAAGGTTCCTCAAGTTCTAAACCATGCCTGACCTCAAAGTACCTAAGATAAGCTGTTGAGGAAATACCAAAGAGAGCCTGCTCTTGTCTAGTGATAAAGTCATTGGTATCGTGAGAGTCTTCCAGATAAGCTTTGCTAGACCAATAGTGCAATGAATCTTGTAAAGGACGACGATGGGAGATGCTACCGATTCCTACACACAATGCTTGTCCTGCTGAGTACATTTGTAGCGGAAGGGCGGGAGTTCCGTCTACAGCGGCAACCTGACCTTGCTCCAACTCTGGTGCATCACTAAACAAGCCAAATTCAACCTGCCGTAGCCTTGGTCTACCTCCTGGAAGTGGACTTTTGGACTCCATTTCTTCTCTTGCTTCACGAGTGATTTGTCTAGCTTGCTCACTATCCAGCATTTCGACAACATCATCAGCAACGCCTCCAAAAGTTGTGGCAAATTCGTCACGGGTGATACGTCTTGAGCGTCTAACCAACTCACTAAACATAGTCTCTAGCTGTCCTGTTTTTCAAATACATTGAGAACGCAGGTATCTGCTCGCATTCTACGATCGCGCTTTGCCATATTATTTTTTGTCGCACTACCAGGCTCTTGCTGCCGACCGCGAGAGACATAAGCAGTATCTAGCCAACTTAAGCCACAAGCGATCGCCATCAAAGAAACATCTGACGGAACATCATGATTTGGGTCTTCGGGTCTAAGCCCACTCCATTTAGGTAAAAAGATGCATAGCCTCCCGCCAGGGTTCAAGGATTCAGCTAATGCGGCTATTATTTCCTTCATTATAGAAAGGTAGTTATCATAACTCTTAGCAGATGCTAACTGATCAGCAAATAAGTGGCTAGACTGTCCGTAGTATGAGGGATCGATGAAGATCCAATCAGCTTTAATTGGTAGAGGATTTCGCGCATCGTGCTTTTTAATGAAGCGACGACGAGGGTGTAAATCAAACAGCTTGATCTTTAATTTGAAGTTAGAGTCTTTCTGCCAGCGATCGCGATCATCATAAACACGTTTTAACATTCCACTGCCAGCCATCGGATCAATTGCAATACCTGATTGAGGAGCAAAATAATAGAGCGCATTTGCATAGACTTCGCCAGGAATTGAACCTGGAAAATCTTCTTCTTTTCTCCACTTTGGATGACTAAAAGCCCACCAATCTGAGGGTTTTATGATGTCAAGATTAGCTTTAATGCTCCCATTCTTTTGACACCAGTTTCGATGAATTTGGGTGTGTGTCGCTTCAGAATTAGTTTCAATAAATTCGATGGCTGCGATTAGATATTCCTTCGCTCTTTCTTTTTGACGTTGAGCATATTGAAAAATCAAAGGAGAAGCCTTACGCAAATTGGTTGTGTCTATGCCAATTTCTTCAACATTGATGATAGCTAAACCCTGGATGGCAAAATTTTTTGCTCTTGTTGGATTGACACCAACTTGAGTACATAATTGACCAAGCTTCAAACCGTTTGAGCCATTTTCTTCTTGAGCATCAATGACTTGAGAGGCTCTAGCCCACAACTTTGCACGATAGAATGCTCCTCCTGGTTCTCTTTGGCAAGCAAGTTCAGCACATTTTGCAAGTTCTTTAGGCTCTGAAATTTTAGCGAAAATGAGTTCAGCAGCTTTGTAGAAGGAATCGTTATCTACAGCATTTTGAAACTGACTTAAAATACCCTCTGTTTCATTTTTCTGACGTTGTAAAGCGCCATTACTTGAAATCTCAAGTTGTGAAGAAACATGACCATTAGTTACAAATTCCGCAGCTTTGCTCTGAGTTTTAGAAATCAATTTCATCTCCTACCGCTACTAAATCTGCTGGCTGATGGTTAATCCTAGCACCTGTGTTATCAGTTCTCATCAGTTCAAATGGTGATGGAGCCATCTGCGCTAAAACTGTAGCCTTTGACTCATATATTGAAACAAGAGCCTGTCCAGTACCTAACCTCATTGCCTGTGGAGAAAACTCCTTGCCCATCGTTTGAGTCGCGGCATCTGCCTCAGCCTTACTGTTCTGTCGCATGACAAATTTTGTATTCAAGTTGTTCATAACACGCTGAGGAATTTGTGAGGTATTTTGCAAACTCAAAATGATTGAGTGATCAACCGATCTTCCTTCTCTCATGACCCGCTCAAATGCGCGTTCTAATGCAGAACTGTGTCGAGAGTCGTTATCAAAAATCCGATGGGCTTCATCTACCATTTGAACAATTCCCACTGAGTTTTGTCCGGGACGTTTACGATATTGCTGACAGATCCGCAGAAAATAGGAAAGAATCAAAGCATAGGATTGTTCATCCATCTGTGAATAATCAATTACAATTAATCTTCCAGATTGAACAAATTCCTCAAGACTAAACGCCGTAACCGTCTGCCTACAATTGCCATCTAGACTGGAGCCTCTTAAACGGTTAGCTGGTTGCTGCCTAATATTTTGTCCTATTACATCCAGCCAGGGCATACCACGACGGCGCATACCAACTTTCCTGAGAATGGCACTTCCCACCATTTGATTTATCTGTTCAAGGGGTGGCAGGGTGTTGTCAATGCGTCTTTCAACCTCACGAGTAATATCATCTAATGAATAGGATTGGCGATTACCATTGGCAACTTGTTCGCGGAGGGCATGTGCAGCATTTGCAAATCCTTCAAACTGGTTCTGTTCATTGGAGTAGGGGAAAAATAGACCCGCAAGAATTTCTGGAGAAAAGTCTGAAGCACGAAATCCAATAACTGTTTGTACACTGTTGGGATCACATAAGCCATAAAATCCAACTCGTGTCACATTAGATACTTCACGAGGGCGTAATCCATATTGCTCAAATTGTCGCCAGATTTCAGTAGGTACACCCGGATCTGTATTTGCGCGGTCAACAAAGCCATAATCTGGTTTAGCATCGTGTAAAAGAACGCATTTTCCAAATCTGAGAGCTTGTTCTACAAGATTCGCTGAGACATTGGATTTGCCTGATCCTGTTCCCCCAGAAACCATGATGTGATAGTTGAATTTGAGAGCATCAATGCATAGAGGAACACCTGCTGCATTCAGAAGTTCACCCACAACATTAGAACTACCATCCTGGCGATCCAATCTTTGAGGGATACCAATAACTCTGCTGGTATCTTCGATATTTAGCCTGCTTACAACCGCTCCAGGCAAGGGACGTAGGCGAGAAGTCAGTAATTGGCGACCATTATATTGACCGAGAATACCGATTTCAAAAACCTGAACAGATTCCACAGATTAAACTTCCGGATGCTCCTGCATCAGCCGCAGACCATGTAGAATCGTTGGATCAAGCCTGTTGCTATTGACGATCGAAATATTGCGGTTTGGCTCAAGGATTTGACCAATCCATGCCATTTCACCCTGATCAATCCGGACATAATCAAACAGTGCAAACCCTTCCTCTATGCTTGCCATTGCTTGAACGTGGGACAAGTCTCCACCAGTTCCATCGTGTAGGATGATCATTTAGCATTCCTCTTGCACAATCAGCGTTCTCACATCCAGTTTGCCCATAACTCAGTGAGATTGTCAGCACTTTCCTGGCGATCGCCCATCAAGTACTGAATATTCTCTTACGAGGCTTAATCGCTGAGCTTTTGGGAACGCTGACTGATTCGTTTGTAGCGGCAGAGCAAATGAACCTTAACCACCAGCAGATAGGCTAGGAGCTACCGTCTCACCGATAACTGAAGGCGGTATAACGGCTCAAATCAGCGGCGGCAGATAATCTTGAACTCAGCACCAGCATCTCTCAACCGTCCGCTGCATTTGAATTGTTAGGCTGCGGCTGCGGAAGCTTCACTGCTGGTCATGCACGCAAGTATCCTACAACGGTTGGCAAAAACCTCTAACGCTATATGTTGAAATTCTGATTAGTAGATATACTACCTAGAGCGTTTATTAACGCTGTGAGAGGAGCTATGTGGAAAGCTTTCATCTCTAGCCTACAATAAATAGTACTCTTGACCTATTTCTACTCAGAAGCAAATCTTATGACAGCACAGGTACAACTTGAGCAGGTAAAACCAGATTTGGTATGGAAGTCTGATGATGGGTTGTCTTGTCTGTATCATGGCGACAGTTTAGAACTCATGGCTTCGCTGCCTGCTGAAAGCGTAGATTGCATCTGGACTGATCCGCCTTACAACCTTTCAAATGATGGAATTACTTGTGTGGCTGGTCGTATGGTCAAGGTGAATAAAGGAGAATGGGATCGCAGCCAGGGTGTTGAACTAGATCATGAGTTTAACAAAGCATGGCTGGCTGCTTGTTACCGTCTTCTCAAGCCGACTGGTACTATCTGGGTAACAGGCACTTTGCATGTGTATCCATCAGTTGGCTTTGCCATGCAGCAGCTTGGCTTTCGTATTCTGAATGACATCATTTGGGAAAAACCTGCTCCACCTCCCAATTTAGGATGTCGCTGCTTTACTCATTCAACAGAACTAATATTGTGGGCAACAAAAGCGCGTAAAGGAAAAGAACATTACACCTTCAATTACGAGGAAATGAAGGCGGAGAATGGGGACAAACAGATGAAAAATGTTTGGCGAATGTCCGCTCCTAGTAAAGATGAAAAGCTTTATGGAAAACACCCAACGCAGAAACCTATTGATCTAGTTGCACGTTGTCTCCGAGCAAGCACAAACCCGGGTGATTTGGTTTTTGATCCTTTCTCAGGTTCTTCTACGACTGGAGTTGCTGCTTTGTCATTAGGTCGGAGATTTATTGGTTGCGAAGCAGATGCAGGTCATGTTGAACTCTCAATCAAGCGGTTAGCTAATCCTGGTCAAGTAGAGTTACCGCCTGCACTTAAGCAAGGTCATCTATGGAAAGAGTAAAAGCGATTGAAAGGCTTACTACACTGGTAGGTCAAGACCTTCGGCAATTGGCAGAGCAGTTTAATGTGACGGTCTGGAGTCGGGAAGGCAAGAAAAACAAAGGTTGGGCTGGACATACAATTGAACGCTACTTGGGATTAGCCATCAACTCATCTCGATCGCCAAATTTTGGTAGTTGGGAACTAAAGCTGGTTCCACTGGTAGCCAAACGAACAGGAGAACTTAGGGTTAAAGAGACAATGGCAATCACGATGATAGATCCGATCGAGGTTGCAAACAAAGAATTTGAGGAAAGCCATCTCTTCAATAAACTACAGAAAATCGTTGTTGTTGCACGGGTGTTTGAGAGCCAAGCAGATAATAGATCTCTTGTTCACTCAGTTGCTTCTTTTGATCTCGATAATCCTGAAATTTATGAGCAAGTGAGAGCAGACTACAATCTTGTTCGAGAAACAATTAGAACTCAAGGATTCTCAAGTCTCACTGGTAAAATGGGCAAACTTGTTCAGCCAAGAACGAAGGGACAAGGGCATGGAAGTACTTCCCGCGCTTTTTATGCCCGAACAAGCTTTGTTGCTCATATTTTAGGAGAAGGTTATTCAGTTCCTTTGCCTGTCACACCAGAATAACAACCTCTTCAGACGGAGCTATAAATGCATAGCACTCAGTTCTGACAGGCAATCTTCCAGCTACGTCCCCACCCAAAACTCAAGCAGCCTAACGGTGAAGTTGTGCGGCTGTCAACCAACTTTGCCTCACCACGAGCCAGAACCAGCAGTCCGATGCAACAGCGTTGTTAGCTGTGCGACGCACTGATTGAC
>Ga0224723_1002127_pt1 | contig 11220 bp, 5 predicted proteins | sample Balambano_FR2_Me_FD_161647 | JGI IMG/M metagenome (GOLD analysis project Ga0224723, IMG submission 161647) | Freshwater sediment microbial communities from Lake Towuti, South Sulawesi, Indonesia - Balambano_FR2_MetaG | ecosystem: Environmental > Aquatic > Freshwater > Lake > Sediment | place...
GAATACCGAGGATGCGAGATCGCGGCAACAGACCCAGCCCGCGCCTCACCCAGCGGCGGTTTACCCCCGTCAGGGGAGCCAGGTCAGCAATGGTGCCCAGGGTAAATAGTTCCAGCAGCGGAGCGGTCAAATCTTGGGTCTGATCCAGCGCCTGCGCCAGACAAACTGCCAGGATGTAAGCCACCCCTACTCCAGCTACCCCTCGATAGGGCGAAAATTCTGGCAGTAGCTTGGGGTTGAGAATGGCGTTAGCCCTCGGTAGTTGAGGGGGAATATCGTGGTGGTCGGTGACAATCACCGCCAGCCCTAGCTCCCGTGCCCGCTCGATGGGGGCACAGGCGGCAATGCCGTTATCCACCGTAAGAATCAGGCTAACTCCATTGGCGTGGCAGTCTTCCACAATCCGCTGGTTAATGCCGTAGCCCTCGCTCATGCGGCTAGGGATGACATAGTTGACGTTAGCCCCCAAAATCCGCAAGGCTCGCAGCAACAGGGCTGTGCTGGTCATGCCATCGGCATCGTAGTCACCGCAGATGACGATAGGCTGTCCGGTTTCAATTGCCTCAATCAACAGATCCAGACTCACGGTCAGGTCAGGAAACTCCACCAGCGGCGAGGGCAACTGCTGCCGTTCGGGATTCAAAAAATCCACCGCTTGCTCAGGCGTTACAATGCCCCGCCGCACCAGCACCTGAGCCAGCAAAGGCGGTAGCCCCGTGGCCTGGGTTAATCCCTCAACCAGCACTGGGTTCTCCATTGGGATATGCCATCGCTGCCGGGGCAGACGCGGCGTTGTGCCAGCGGCTCGGCCTGGTGCCGTAACCGAATTCTCAGCGGCGGAAACATTGGGGGCAGAATCGGAGATTGAATCAGTCACCGGTTAAGCTATTAGATCGTGTGAACTAAATCATAATCTGGATGCCCGGCTAATAAACAGGGCTATACCCAGCTAGTTATACCGTGAGGTGTCGAAATTCGGCGCGAGATCGCCCCACCTCCCCGTACAATGAGGGATGGATTTTTTTACGTACAGGATTTTCATAGGAGAGCCGCCATGCCACAGGCCGTAGGATCCCTTGAGACTAGGGGGTTTCCCCCGGTACTTGCCGCCGCTGATGCAATGGTAAAAGCAGGACGGGTGACGCTGATTGGCTACATTCGGGCTGGAAGTGCTCGCTTTGTTGTCAACATTCGCGGCGATGTGTCTGAGGTAAAGGCGGCAATGGCCGCTGGGGTGGAAGCCGCAGAAAATACCCCTGGCGGCATTTTAGAAACCTGGGTGATTATTCCTCGACCCCATGAAAACGTGGTGGCCGTGCTGCCGATTGACTTTACTGAAGAGGTAGAGATCTTCCGCCAAGCGGTGGAAATGCCGATTCTCCCGGGCGCAACGGGTCGTTAGTTGGCCAAGCGTACCAAAGGTGGATGATCCTAACTCGCACCTAACGGTCGGGCTGGTCAGGAAACTTTGGAAGCATGCCTATAAACCTAGGTTGCAGCTTCTCAATACTAAGGAGCCCCAGTTTTTCCTAGAAAAACCGGGAAGCTTTGCCAACCGGGATCTAGCAGTTTTTCTACATCAATGTTTTAATTAACATTTTGATACAAATCTGAGAGAGGCTGTCGCGGCTTTCCGTAAATTTTGTTAACAAAATTGAGGCTGGTTTATTTCAAATTGTGTCACCTAATCGCCCTAAACCTTACCTAGCAAGGTTTTCTGATACAAACTTGAATAGGCTGTCGATTTTGCTTTTATTACAAAATATTTCCTATGGAAGTGGTTGGGTTTTGTCTATAGCAGGCTCCTGACTCGCCTTTCATCCCTGCCCGTAGCCTTAGTTGCGAAAGGAGTTTTACTACATGTTCACCCACGTTAAGCCCACTGTTCGCCACATTGCCCCCGATGAACTAAAGGGACGCTTGCTGGTCAAGGTGGTCTATGTGGTTCTAGAGCCTCAGTACCAGAGCGCTCTGTCGTCTGCTATCCGCTCAATCAACGCTAACAATCCTCAAGTGGCTATCGAAGTCAACGGCTACCTGATTGAGGAACTGCGCAATGCCGACAACTATGCCTCCTTTAAGCAAGATGTGGCCGAGGCCAACGTGTTTATTGCCTCGCTAATCTTTATTGAAGACCTGGCCGATAAAGTGGTGGAAGCCGTTCAGCCCGTGCGCGACAACCTGGATGTAGCCGTGTGCTTTCCCTCCATGCCCCAGGTTATGCGGCTGAACAAAATGGGCAGCTTTTCGATGGCGCAACTGGGCCAGTCGAAGAGCATGATTGCTTCCTTTATGAAAAAGCGGAAGGAAAAGTCTGGCGCAGGCTTTCAGGATGCCATGCTAAAACTGCTCCGCACCCTACCGACCGTGCTCAAGTACCTGCCGGTAGAAAAAGCCCAGGATGCCCGCAACTTTATGCTCAGCTTCCAGTACTGGCTGGGGGGTTCGCCAGAGAATCTAGAAAACTTCCTGCTGATGCTGGCTGATCGCTACGTGCTCAACGACAAGCCCATTGAGGGCGCTCCCCAAGTCGATAGCCTGGAGTACGAAGAACCCGTCACGTACCCAGACATGGGCATCTGGCACCCAATAGCCCCCACCATGTTTGAGGACATTAAGGAGTACCTCAACTGGTACCGCTCTCGCCGCGACATTTCCGACGACCTCAAGGATCCCCTGGCTCCTACGATTGGTCTGGTGCTGCAACGCACCCACCTGGTAACGGGCGACGAAGCTCATTACGTGGCGATGGTGCAGGAGTTTGAATACTTGGGCGCGAAGGTAATCCCAGTCTTTGCAGGCGGGCTGGATTTTTCCAAGCCCGTAGAGGCCTACTTCTTTGACCCGGTAGATAAGGACAGAGCCATTGTGGATGCGGTTGTCTCCCTCACTGGCTTTGCCCTAGTGGGTGGCCCAGCCCGGCAAGATCATCCCAAAGCTATTGAAACCCTGAAACGCCTCAATCGGCCCTATATGGTAGCTTTGCCTCTGGTGTTCCAAACTACCGAAGAGTGGGAGGGCAGCGATCTGGGCTTGCACCCCATTCAGGTGGCGCTTCAGATGGCGATTCCCGAATTGGATGGGGCCATTGAGCCCATCGTTCTCTCTGGGCGCGATGGATTAACGGGACGGGCCATCTCCCTGCAAGACCGGATCGAATCCATCACCCAGCGAGCCATGAAGTGGGCCAGTCTGCGTCGTAAGCCCAAGGTGGATAAAAAGCTGGCTATCACCATCTTCAGCTTTCCGCCAGATAAGGGCAACGTGGGCACCGCCGCCTACCTGGATGTATTCGGTTCAATCTACCGGGTGATGGAAGCCCTCAAGCAGAACGGCTATGACGTTCAGGATTTGCCAGAATCCCCTGAAGCCCTGCTCCAGGAGGTGATCCACGACGCCCAGGCCCAGTACCACAGTCCCGAACTCAACGTAGCCTACCGCATGCCAGTGCGTGAGTATCAAGCGCTCACCCCTTATGCCGAGCGGTTAGAAGAGAATTGGGGGCCGCCGCCGGGCCACCTCAACACCGATGGCGAAAATCTACTGGTTTATGGGAAAGCCTTTGGCAATGTGTTCATTGGGGTGCAGCCCACCTTTGGCTACGAGGGCGACCCCATGCGGCTGCTGTTTTCTCGCTCCGCCAGCCCCCACCACGGCTTTGCCGCCTACTACACCTTTTTGAACAAAATTTGGGGAGCCGATGCAGTTTTGCACTTTGGCACTCACGGGTCGCTGGAATTTATGCCCGGTAAGCAAATGGGCATGTCGGGTACCTGCTACCCCGATAATCTAATCGGCAGCATCCCCAACCTCTATTACTACGCGGCCAACAATCCCTCAGAAGCGACCATCGCTAAGCGCCGGGGCTATGCAGAAACTATCAGTTATCTGACGCCTCCAGCAGAAAATGCAGGGCTGTACAAAGGCTTGAAGGAACTGAGCGAGTTAATTGGCTCTTACCAGGGCAATAAGGAAAGCGGGCGGGCGGTGCAAATCGTCAACGCCATTGTGGAAACAGCGCGGGTCTGCAATTTGGATCAGGATGTTCCTCTGCCTGAAGGCGACGCAGGCGACCTCTCTGCCGAAGAGCGAGATGGATTGGTGGGCAAGATTTACATTAAGTTGATGGAAATCGAATCCCGCCTGTTGCCCTGCGGCCTGCATGTGGTAGGCAAGCCCCCCAGTGCCGAGGAGGCGATCGCCACTCTGGTCAACATTGCCGGCTTGGATCGTGAGGAAGACGGCATCAAGAGCCTGCAACGGATTATTGCAGAGAGCCTGGGGCGAGATATTGAAGAAATTTACCGGAACAGCGATCGCGGCCTTCTTACTGACGTGCAGCTTCTTTATGACATTAACCAGGGCGTTCGCACGGCTGTGTCAGCCCTGGTGCACGAGCAAATTGACGCCGAAGAGCGGGTCAGCATGGTGTCGCGGCTAAATTTCTTTAACATTGGCCGCAAAGAACCCTGGATCAAAGCTCTCCACGAAGCGGGCTACCCGAATGTGGATGCTGATGCCATTAAGCCCCTGATGGAGTACCTGGAATTCTGCCTGGAGCAGGTCTGTGCCGACAACGAACTGGGCGGCCTGCTGCAAGCCCTAGAAGGGGAATACATTCTCCCTGGCCCTGGCGGCGACCCGATTCGTAATCCGGAAGTGCTGCCTACCGGTAAGAATATCCACGCGCTTGATCCCCAGGCCATTCCGACTACCGCCGCCGTGCAGTCCGCCAAGATTGTGGTGGAGCGACTACTGGAGCGCCAGCGGCAGGAAAACAGCGGCACCTATCCCGAAACCATTGCCACCGTGCTCTGGGGCACCGATAACATTAAGACCTATGGGGAATCTCTGGCCCAGATGATGTGGTTTGTAGGTGTTAAGCCCCTGCCCGACTCCCTGGGCCGGGTCAACAAGCTAGAGCTGATTCCCCTAGAAGAATTGGGTCGGCCCCGGATTGATATTGTGGTCAACTGCTCTGGGGTGTTCCGCGACCTGTTCATCAACCAGATGGCGTTGCTGGATCGGGCGGTGAAAATGGCCGCCGAAGTCAATGAACCTTTGGAGATGAACTTTGTCCGCAAACACGCCCTTCAGCAGGCTGAAGAGATGGGCATTGACCTGCGCCAGGCTGCCACCCGCATCTTCTCTAACGCCTCTGGCTCCTACGCGGCCAACGTCAACCTGGCGATAGAAAACAGCACCTGGGAAAACGAAGCCGAACTCCAGGAAATGTACCTGAAGCGCAAGTCCTTTGCTTTCAATTCTGATAATCCTGGGGTGATGGACAACAACCGCACCCTGTTCGAGTCGGCCCTGAAGACGGCGGAGGCCACCTTCCAGAACCTGGATTCCTCCGAAATTTCCCTCACCGATGTGTCCCACTACTTCGACTCTGACCCCACCAAGGTGGTCGCGACCCTGCGCGATGATGGCAAAGCCCCGGCCTCTTACATTGCCGATACCACCACCGCCAACGCCCAGGTGCGCACTCTGTCGGAAACGGTGCGGCTGGATGCCCGCACCAAAATGCTCAACCCCAAGTGGTACGAGGGCATGCTCTCCCACGGCTACGAAGGCGTGCGGGAACTCTCCAAACGCCTGGTGAATACGATGGGCTGGTCGGCCACGGCAGGGGCAGTGGATAACTGGGTTTACGAGGACGTGAACACCACCTTCATCCAGGATGAGGAGATGTGCAAACGGCTGATGAACCTCAACCCCAACTCCTTCCGCCGCATGGTGTCTACCCTGTTGGAAGTAAACGGGCGCGGCTACTGGGAAACCAGCGACGAAAACCTGGAACGCCTGCAAGAGCTTTACCAGGAAGTGGAAGACCGGATTGAGGGTGTGGAGTAACCCTTACCTCAATTGGTGGAAAACGATAGTCCGCTGATCACTCCAACCCCAACTCCTTCCCTAAAGATTCAGGCAGTTAGCTCAGCCGGAGCCTTGGTGCGTCACCAGCCTGAGTGAAGCCACCAAAGCCCCATGCTAAATGGCCCGTTGCCGGGGCTAGCTAGGGATCACCCCCCGCCTGCGAGTCATGATACTGATGTAGCCGCCGCTGCGTCCGGTTTCTTCCACCGCCCGCAGAAACTCCTCAAAGCTGGGGGTGTTGGGCTGTACCGGAACCGGCGTTGACCACTCAATCCGCTGGCAATAGCGCAGCGAAGCCAGTTGATTAATCGCCGCTTCTACTGCCCGCTGGTCGCCCAACAGAATGTGACGGACGATTTCTTGGCCGTAGGACGGCAATGGAAACGTTGCAGAGGTCGCCACCTCCGCTCTGGGTTCTTGAAACATACGGGATAGTCTCCGTTTTCACGAAAGGAAAACGAGGAAATCCTCCAGGTCCCTTCAAATTAGGTAATACAAAGAGACCGGATAAAATGAACCCAGTCATCTCGACTTACCCTGGTTAAGTTGGGATGATCAGGGGGTTTGAGGAGCGGCAACTCTTCAAATCCCTGCCCGGAATCATTCCCCGCAAAATTGAAAATACAGGAACGGCGCGAAGAGTGCAAGTGTATGGCAAGATTTGTTACCCAGGATGGGGCTGGAGTCCTATGAAAGTCATACACGGACAAGAAAAATGTAGCGATTAACACGACCTTGCGAGATGTCAAAGCTGGCGTGCCCATCAAACGTTGCCCAAACCTCGAGTGATGGGCACAGGCAACACCTTTTGCTCATCTAACCTGAACTGTCTAACCTCCCCAAATGGCCAATTAGGGCAGATTCTAATCCGCCTAAGATCCCGATTTACCATTTAGGGCGGAATCTAGTCTGTCTAACCTCGCCAAATAGTTACTTAGGGTAGAAAAAAATCCACCTAAGTCTTGCCTGGGAGAGATAGACAGACTAAAATCGACCTAAATCCTAGATTCAAGGGGATTAGACAGCGACAAGTCAGCCTATGTGCCCCCAATAGGGGTGTTAGACGGCGTCGTTCCGTCTACAACCTAGTTAGGCATCACGAAATCAGGTTATGGCACGTCGAGTTTTCCTTGACACTGATTGGACAGCAGCACCGTGGTCGGGCGGCTCTGATCTCATGTGGGTCGGTCTGGCCGATGAGGAAGGGCGCAGTTGGTACGGCATCTCGTCGGAGGTCGAGATCGATCCGACTACCAACCCCTTCGTCTCGGGTGCGTTCCGACTGATCAACAGGGATGAGCCACGCATGTCCCGGCAGCATCTGGCGCAAGCCGTCCTCGACTTCTGCGGTGATGTAGACGAGTTCTGGGCATGGGTTCCAACGATTGAGAGCTTCGCGGAGTACTCCCGACTGGGAGACCAGGCTCTGGAGGTGTTCCAGAAATGCTGGGATGTCGATCTTCAGATGCTCAAAGACCTCATCTCTCCCTGGCCCGCCAGGTGGCCCAACGATCTGAACGATCTGAACAGAGCGGCGGCAGCAGCCGGAGTGCAGATTCCACCCAGGGCAGCGAACCATCTTCACCCGCGTGTTCACGCCGAGTGGAATCGGAAACTTTTCGGTCTCATCCAGGCGGTGCGGCGGAGTGATGCCTAACAATTGCGTTGCAGCGGCGAAATAAACAGAGTCGTTGGGAATTCAAGATTCTCATCGCCGCTGAACGCAGCCGTTAGCCTGCTAAGTAAACTATAAAAGCGTAATTGGAAACTCGAAGTAGCCAGTGTAGCGTGTCGTCATCGCCCAGCGTGGTGTAACCCAGGCTCCACGTTGCAGACGTTGTTCTCCGGTACGTTAGGCTAGCGGCAAAGCGCACCCTACTATTGCTGTGAGCATTCCACCCTAGCCGCCGTTTCTTGCCGTCACCCGCTATGCTGCTAATAGAGGCCGTAGGGGCATCGGTTGAGTTCAGGGTTCTGGGCCACCGTTCCCCCAGCGCCCACCTGATATACTGAACGTCCAACCGTTACAAAACACAAAACTGCCCACGCCCGCCCACGGAGATTATGCAGCCCACCGACCCAGATAAGTTTACAGACAAAGCTTGGGATGCCATTGTTGAAGCGCAGGATGTTGCGCGGCGCTTTAAACATCAGTACCTGGAAGTTGAGCATGTGGTTATCGCCATGCTTGACCAGGAGGAAGATGGGCTGGCTCACAAAGTTCTGGCCAAAGCAAAATTAGATACTGACCTGATTTTGGATGAACTGGAAACCTTCTCTCAGCGGCAGGCCAGGGTGCGCACGGCTACGGATGGCAACCTCTATCTGGGTCAGAGCTTAGACCGAATGCTCGACAAGGCTGAGGCGGCACGGCTGGCGCTTAAGGATCAGTTCATCTCTGTGGAGCACCTGCTGCTGGGCTTTCAGGAAGACGAGCGAATTGGGCGGCGGCTGCTGAACGGGTTTAATGTAGATGCGCCTACTCTGATGGCGGCGGTGCAGGCGGTGCGGGGCAGCCAGCGAGTTACTGATCCTAAACCCGAAGCTCAGTACGAAGCGTTAGAAAAGTATGGGCTGGATTTGACCCAGGCCGCCCGCGATGGCAAGCTTGACCCGGTGATTGGCCGGGATGAAGAAATTCGTCGGGTGATTCAAGTCCTCTCGCGCCGCACCAAAAATAACCCAGTACTAATCGGAGAGCCGGGGGTAGGCAAAACGGCGATCGCCGAAGCCCTGGCTCAACGCATCATCAATGGCGAGGTGCCAGAGTCTCTGAAGGGCCGCACGCTGATTTCTCTGGATATCGGCGGGCTAATCGCCGGAGCTAAATTTCGCGGTGAGTTTGAAGATCGGCTACGCTCGGTGCTGCGAGAGGTTACAGATTCTGAAGGGCAAATTGTTCTGTTTATTGATGAACTGCACACCGTCGTTGGGGCTGGAGCCACCCAGGGCACGATGGACGCGAGTAACCTGCTCAAGCCGATGCTGGCCCGGGGCGAACTGCGCTGCATTGGGGCCACCACGCTGGATGAGTACCGCAAACACATTGAAAAAGATGCTGCCCTGGAACGGCGCTTCCAGCAAGTTTATGTGGGTCAGCCCAGCGCTGAAGATACTATCTCCATACTACGAGGGCTGAAGGAGCGCTACGAGGTGCATCACGGCGTCAAAATTGCCGATAGTGCTCTGGTAGCGGCGGCGATTTTGTCCGATCGCTACATTGCCGACCGCTTTTTGCCCGACAAGGCCATTGACCTGGTAGACGAGGCCGCGGCCAAGCTCAAAATGGAAATCACCTCCAAACCGGAAGAGCTAGAGGCTATTGACCGCAAGCTGATGCAACTGGAGATGGAGAAGCTCTCCCTAGAAGCTGAAGAAGAGGCTGGGGCAACCTACCAGGCGGCGCGCGATCGCCTCAGTCGCATTGCCCAGGAAATGGCAGAACTTTCTGCCAAGCGGCAATCGCTAGGTGGCCAGTGGCAGAGCGAAAAGCAAACCTTAGAAGCAATCAACGCCCTCAAAGAAGAAGAAGACCACCTGCGGCTACAAATTGAGCAAGCCGAACGCGCCTACGACCTGAATACAGCCGCTCAGCTCAAGTACGGCAAATTAGAAGCGGTGCAGCAAGAGCGCGAAGCCAAAGAAGCCCACTTGCTAGAGATTCAAGAACAGGGCAGCACCATGTTGCGGGAGCAGGTGAGCGAGGCCGACATTGCTGAGATTGTTGCCAAGTGGACAGGTATTCCTGTCAACCGGCTGATGGAGTCAGAACGGCAAAAGCTCTTGCAGTTAGAAGGGCACCTGCACGGGCGGGTCATTGGTCAAGACGAAGCGGTGGAAGCAGTGGCCGCCTCCATTCGCCGTGCCAGGGCCGGGATGAACGATCCTGGCCGACCCCTCGGCTCGTTCCTATTTATGGGGCCAACTGGCGTGGGCAAAACTGAACTGGCCCGTGCCCTGGCGGAATTCCTCTTTGACACCGAAGATGCCCTAATCCGCATAGACATGTCAGAGTACATGGAGAAAAATGCGGTTTCGCGCCTGGTTGGGGCTCCCCCGGGTTATGTTGGCTATGAGGATGGCGGGCAACTTTCAGAGGCCGTGCGCCGCCACCCTTACTCGGTGGTGCTGCTGGATGAGGTGGAAAAGGCCCACCCCGATGTCTTCAACATCCTCCTTCAGGTGCTGGATGATGGCCGCATTACCGACTCCCAGGGTCATCGAGTCGATTTTCGCAACACTGTAGTGATCATGACCAGCAACATCGGTAGCGATCACATCCTGGAGCTAGCCGGAGATGATGCCCGCTACGATGAAATGCGAATTCTGGTACTAAAGGCCCTGCAAAAGCAGTTTCGCCCTGAATTTCTCAACCGCGTGGATGATTTGATCTTGTTCCACTCGTTGCAAAAGAGTGAGTTGCAGAAAATTGTAGCCCTACAAATTCAACGGGTACAGCGGCGGCTGGCCGACCAAAAGATTGGCCTGGCGATTTCTAATGACGCGATTAACTACATTGCTGAGAGCGGCTATGACCCGGTTTATGGAGCCCGTCCTCTTAAGCGAGCCATTCAGCGCCTGCTAGAAAACCCCATTGCCACCAAAATTTTGGAAACTACCTTTACTGAAGGCTCGATTATTCAAGCAGATTTACAGGACGGGGCACTTATATTTAGTCATCACGAGCCAAAATCTCCAAGATCATCTCCTTCAGCCATTGAGGATACACCAAAAATAGAGTCAGTGGTAAGCAGCTAAAATAGTCTATTCAACGCTCAGGTCGAAGTCCGATAAGCTTGAAGCAAAAATGCCAGCGCCTCCTCAAACGGTAGTGGCTGACTAAATAGATGACCTTGCCCAACATCGCAGCCCATCTCTTGGAGAATTATTTGTTGGCCTGGGGTTTCAATCCCTTCTGCTACAGTTGGCAGCCCCAACTTTTGAGCAATATCAATGATGGCACTTACTAATAGTCTGGCTCGTTCGCTACTGCAAATTTTTTGAATAAACAATTGGTCAATTTTCAAGCTATCAATTTCGCAGCGCTCTAGATAGTTGAGGCTAGAGTAGCCAGTACCAAAGTCATCCAGGGATACATCAAAGCCAGCTGCACGACACTGGCTAATGGTATTGATGGCCTCACTCTGTGCCAGAAAGATTCTCTCTGTTACCTCTAGCTTGATCTGACTGGGACGAATCCTATGGCGACGAGTTATTTCGATAAGCTGGTTGAAAAAATCTGGTTCCTGGAACTGCCGAACTGAGATGTTAACGCTAATAAAGAGTTCACTGGGGCAAGGGTGAAAATGCTCTAACTCTGCCTGAAAGATAAGTAAGTCT
>Ga0224723_1002128_pt1 | contig 11215 bp, 9 predicted proteins | sample Balambano_FR2_Me_FD_161647 | JGI IMG/M metagenome (GOLD analysis project Ga0224723, IMG submission 161647) | Freshwater sediment microbial communities from Lake Towuti, South Sulawesi, Indonesia - Balambano_FR2_MetaG | ecosystem: Environmental > Aquatic > Freshwater > Lake > Sediment | place...
CTCCTCCCAAGCTTTCAACAAATCCGGACGACGTAAACGGGTTCTTTGAATTTGTTGTTCAAAACGCCACTTAGCAATCTCAGCATGATTTCCACTAAGTAGTACATTTGGCACCTTCCACCCACGAAAATCAGCGGGACGAGTATATTGTGGATAATCCAGTAAATCCTCCTCAAAACTTTCCAATTTTAAAGATTCAACTTTCCCTACCGTTCCCGGAAGTAAGCGTACTACTCCATTAAGTAAAGCCATCGCAGGAATTTCTCCCCCCGTCAAAATAAAATCACCCAAAGAAACCTCACGAGTCACCAAATGTAACACTCGCTCATCCACTCCTTCGTAATGACCACAAATAATTACTAACTGGTCATAGTTCTGGGCCAATTCTCGCAAGAGAGGCTGATTCATAGTTTGTCCTTGAGGACTCATCAAAATTACCTCTCTTCGGGGTAGAATCGGCAGTGACTCTACAGCGACAAAAATCGGTTCTGGCTTCATTAACATCCCCACTCCGCCGCCGTAGGGTTCATCATCAACTTTCCGGTGCTTATCGTTGGTAAAATCTCTTGGATTAACCAGATGCACTTGGGCAATCTGTTTCGCCAAGGCTTTACCCAACAGCCCAGAGTTGAGAACAGAGTTAAAACAATCAGGAAATAGCGTAACTATATCAAAGCGCACAGTATTTCGTATTCAAGGACACTAATCTAAAGCATGAATGTTAAACCAACCAAGAGCATATGTTGTGTTTGGACACACAAAAACAGAGTCAATAGTATCTAAAAGTACCAGAAAACAAAGGTTTTCTGCTGAATCAAAAGTTTTTCTAATTACTTAATTTATGTTTAAATATTGTCACATCTAGATTTAAATGAATCATCTGACCGGGTTAACAACTTCCAGGATGCATCAAGCCAGCCTCAGAAAAAAGCGTGTTAAGACCTGCTACCCCCAAACTTTTAAAGGGACTTAGCCCCCAAGTTCTATTTTGCCAGTCTGGAAAAAATAGACAGGTGAAAAGCAAGGTGTTGGCTTTAAGGACTTACAACGGACAAGAAAATCTGTGGTTTCTTTTGCGTCAAGCAGTGTCCTGACTTAAGCAAAGCGTCAAAATAATTAGGCGTCTTTGCGGCAGTAAAGTGGCCTACCAATCCTTAACTACTTTTTGCCACCCTTGTTTACACCTGAAGTTGTTGACAGGAGAAACACAATGCCGCTTATTAAAGCTAAATCGCTGGAAATGAGGACACCCCAAGCAACTAAATCCGCTGTTCTAGTTATCGGAGGCGCAGAAGACAAAGTTCACGGACGTGAAATTCTGCGGACTTTTTTTGGTCGTGCTGGTGCTAGCAAAGCCCATATTACAATTATTCCGTCTGCTTCCCGCGAACCAGCCATCATTGGTGGGCGATATGTCAGGATCTTTGAAGAAATGGGCGCTGATAAAATTGAAATACTGGATATCCGCGAACGGGATCAATGTGAAGGACCCCAAGTGCAAGCGTCTCTAGAAGCGTGTAGTGGGGTTTTTTTAACAGGAGGCGACCAATTACGTCTATGTGGCGTTCTGTCGGAGACAAAGGTGATGGAAATTATCCGCCAACGAGTCAGATCAGGACAATTAACCCTTGCAGGTACTAGTGCGGGGGCTGCTGTTATGGGTCATCATATGATTGCTGGAGGCGGTAGTGGTGAGTCACCCAACCGTTCCCTCGTTGATATGGCAACTGGTTTAGGATTAATACCAGAAGTCATTGTTGACCAACACTTCCACAATCGTAATCGGATGGGACGTTTAATTAGCGCGATCGCCTCCAATCCAGATCGTTTAGGTATTGGTATAGACGAAGACACCTGCGCTATGTTTGAAAGAGATGGTTGGTTACAAGTTATGGGCAAAGGCAGTGTTACGATTGTCGATCCCACTGAAGTCACCCACACCAACGAACCCCACGTTAGTGCGAGTGAACCATTAACCATCCATAACTTACGCCTCCACATCCTCAGTCATGGAGACTGTTTTCACCTGTACCAGCGCACCGTTTTACCAGCTGTGTACCGCCTCTCCAGCTGACGGAGTAGAGTATGTGGGGTTACACTGTGTTGACCGCTAAATTCTACGTTGCGATGGAAAAAGTGAGAATAATACGATGTAAGAAGAAAAAACTGTTTATCACGAACAGTTAGCGGTCAATTCCAGTAAGAAACTAGAATTTTGGTTCCGAATCTCCATCTACCTATTCCCATGAGAATCCTCAAAATCCAGACTTTACGCGGCCCCAACTATTGGAGCATTCGACGCCACAAATTGATAGTCATGCGCCTTGACTTAGAAAACCTTGCCGAGACGCCCTCTAATGAAATCCCCGGCTTTTATGAAGGATTAGTTGAGGCGCTGCCAAGTCTGGAAGGTCACTATTGCTCACCTGGCTGTCGTGGTGGTTTTTTAATGCGTGTACGAGAAGGTACGATGATGGGTCACATCATAGAACACGTAGCCTTAGAACTTCAAGCATTAACAGGCATGAGTGTTGGTTTTGGTCGCACCCGCGAAACCACAACACCGGGAGTGTACCAAGTTGTCTTTGAGTACATTAATGAAGAAGCAGGGCGCTACGCTGGTAGGGCTGCTGTACGTTTATGCCAAAGTATTATAGACAGAGGCCGCTACCCTAAAGCAGAACTAGAACAAGACCTACAAGACCTCAAAGATTTTGGGCGTGATGCTTCCCTAGGGCCAAGTACCGAATCCATAGTCAAAGAGGCAGAAAAAAGAGGTATTCCTTGGATACCCTTAGGTGCCAGATTTTTAATTCAACTTGGCTATGGTGTTAACCAGAAGCGGATGCAAGCTACAATGACCGATAAAACTGGCATCCTCGGAGTAGAACTAGCTTGCGATAAGGAAGCAACTAAGCGTATCCTGGCTGCGGCAGGAGTACCAGTACCCAGAGGTACGGTAATTAACTTCTTAGATGACTTAGAAGAATCTATTGAATATGTGGGTGGTTATCCGATTGTAATTAAACCTTTGGATGGTAATCACGGACGAGGTATCACTATTGATATCAGAAGCTGGCCAGAAGCTGAAGTTGCTTACGACGCAGCAAGACAAGTTTCTCGTTCTGTGATTGTTGAAAGGTATTACACTGGACGTGACCATCGAGTACTCGTAGTAGATGGGAAAGTGGTCGCTGTAGCTGAACGTGTACCAGCCCATGTGGTCGGTGATGGTAGGTCTACAATTGCCGAATTGATTGAAGAAACCAACAAAGACCCAAATCGTGGTGAAGGTCATGATAATGTCCTGACCCGAATTGAATTAGACCGTAGTAGCTACCAACTCATGGAAAGACAAGGTTACACCCTCCACAGTGTGTTACCTAAAAATGAAATTTGTTACCTACGGGCAACTGCCAATTTAAGTACAGGTGGTATAGCTGTAGACCGTACCGATGAAATCCATCCAGAAAACGTTTGGTTAGCACAACGGGTAGTTAAGGCCATTGGTTTAGATATTGCTGGACTCGATATCGTCACATCAGATATTAGTCGTCCTTTGCGAGAAGTTGATGGCGTAATTGTAGAAGTCAATGCTGCTCCGGGATTCCGGATGCACGTTGCTCCCAGTCGGGGTATTCCCCGTAACGTCGCTGGCGCTGTGATGGATATGCTGTTCCCCTCTGAACAATCTAGCCGTATCCCTATCCTCAGTGTTACAGGTACTAACGGTAAAACTACTACCACCCGACTTCTAGCACATATCTTTAAACAAACGAATAAAGTAATAGGATATACGACTACAGATGGAACGTATATCGGTGATTACTTAGTAGAAGCCGGAGACAATACTGGCCCTCAAAGCGCCCAGTTAATCTTGCAAGATGCAACAGTAGAAGTAGCAGTATTGGAAACTGCACGTGGCGGCATTCTTCGTTCCGGACTTGCATTTGAATCAGCGAATGTGGGTGTAGTATTAAATGTTGCAGCTGACCATTTAGGGTTAGGTGATATAGATACTATTGACCAGTTGGCACATCTGAAGAGTGTAATAGTAGAAGCTGTTTATCCTGATGGCTACGCTGTACTTAACGCTGATGATAGCCGAGTCGCAGCTATGGCAGAAAAGACTAAGGCAAATGTCGCCTACTTTACCATGAATGCCAACTCGGAATTAGTCCGCCAGCATATTCAGAAAGGTGGTGTTGCAGCAGTATATGAAGGTGGTTATTTGTCCATCCTCAAAGGTGATTGGACACACCGCATTGAACGAGCGGAAAGTATTCCCTTAACAATGGGTGGACGGGCACCATTTATGATTGCTAACGCTCTAGCTGCTTCTTTGGCAGCCTTTGTGCAAAATGTTTCTATAGAACAAATTCGTGCTGGCTTGAATACCTTCCGTGCTTCAGTTAGTCAAACTCCAGGACGGATGAATTTATTTAATTTAGGCAACTACCATGCTTTGGTGGATTATGCTCATAATCCAGCTAGTTATCAAGCTTTAGGTTCTTTTGTCCGTAACTGGACTAGTGGAGAATGTATTGGGGTAGTTGGTGGACCAGGCGATCGCCGAGACGAAGACTTTGTAACTTTAGGTAAACTGGCAGCCGAAATATTTGACCACATCATCGTCAAAGAAGACGACGATACAAGAGGACGTACTAGAGGTTCTGGTGCTGATTTAATTGCTCAGGGTATCTCCCAAGTTGACAGCGATTGTACTTACGAAACTGTATTAGATGAAACAGAGGCAATCAATAAAGCTCTTGATGTTGCACCTGATAACAGTTTAGTAGTAGTTCTACCAGAAAGCGTTAGTCGTGCTATCCGGCTAATTCGCGCCCGTGGTGTAGTTAAAGAAGAAGTTCCCCAACAAAATACAACAATGACTCCTATAGAAAATCAAAACGGGGTTGCGTCTTCTGTTTTTAACATTTTGTAGAGGGAGTAGGGAGTAGGGAGTAGGGAGTAGAGGCAGCAGTAAAATTCCCATAATTAAAATTAGGGGATTGTAATAATAGGGTGCATTTTTTTCTTGTGCTGTGCGTCGCACTTTCTCTTCAAAGAACGTTCGCACGGTCGTAAAAATATTTTTATTTGCTTTGATAAATAAATAATCGTGCAAGCACCCTTAATCTTCTGTGGCTCAATTTCTTTCCTATTGCATACCCCCCTCTCCTATTCCCTATCCCCTGTTCCCTGTTCCCCGTCATTTTTTAACTCTTCCTTAAACCCTCGTAGAGTTTTACCTAGTGCGCTTCCTAACTCAGGGATTTTTTTTGGTCCAAAGATGACAAGCGCTGCTAAAGCTATTACACCTACTTCGGGCCATCCTAGTCCAAACATAGAAATTACCTCTTCCTCTTATTTTTAAGAAACTCGCGTAATTGGTATACTCAGCCACTCACTTAATTCTTGTGCTAACCACTCCAGTTCTGATTCAGACCTAATAATCCCTTTATCTCCACCTAATTCATATTTTTCTACTCCCGCCCAAACTACCAGTTGAGCCGGGATACTGAATTTACTACCATCTGACTCTTTTGTAAAGTGTCTGGGAATATAAACCAGCTTAGTGATACTTTCTCTAGGTGCTGAACGCCAACGCTTAAACTTCCACCAAAATAATTGATTAGTAAATTTTATCTGCTCTTTGTCAATCCCCAGAATAATCCTATTAAACGAAGTTACAACAATCCTATATACCATTGATGAACCAGCAATCCAAAAGGGAAGTGAAAATAAAACAAAAGGAATACTGGCTGGAAAACCGCCAGAGGTAACACCAATTGTCCAGGAAAAAATCATTGAATTCCAGGCGATCGCAAAGAAAACACTGAACAGCATTGGTGATTTGAAACCTTGGGGAGGAATGCGAATTTCTAAAAAATCCCAATTCTTAATCAGTTGAATTCTACTACCAACAGGTTTAGTAGGAGTTGTTGACAAAAGATTAGTTAATGGTTCTTGTAGTGCTTGTAGTGCTTGGGTTGCACTCTGGAAACGCTTATCTAAACTGGGTTGTGTCATGGATCTTAACCAGTTAGTAAAGCTAGGACTTAAATTAACTGAGTCCTCAAATTGTATTTGTAAATCCTTCTGTGGTAAGTCTGCTGGATGGATACCCGTAACTAGATAAATCAATGTTGCCCCTAAACTATAAAGGTCAGAAGCCGCAGTGGTACGTCCACCGAATTGTTCAGGCGGCATATAACCATAAGTTCCGACCACAGTTCGGGTTCCGCTTTCTGCTGTTACTGTTTGTACTGAGCCAAAATCTACCAAATAAACTTGACCTACACTATTACCAGTTCTATCTTTTAATAAAATATTGCTAGGCTTGATATCGCGGTGAATTACACTTGGATACAGTTGGTGGAGGTAAATCAGAATATCTAGTATAGAGGAAGCAATATCTTTTACTTCTAATTCAGTAAAGTTACGTCCACTTTTCAAACATTGCTCCAAGGTTTGTGCTTGTATATAAGTTTGTACAAGAGCAAATCCTTTTATAGTAGGTGTTGTCACCTCAAAATAATCTAAATAGCGAGGAATACAAGGATGTGACAAAGTTTTTAAAGTTTCAGCTTCCCGTTCAAACAGTTTTAAATCGTCCCATTCAAAATCATTGCCAAAAGAAAGTAACTTGACAACAACCAATTCCTGATTCAAAGTATCACGGGCAAGGAGCGTTTGTCTTCCAGCCTTTTTACCTAATTGCTGCTGAATTTCATAACGTTGTCCTAGCATTGGAGTATTCATTGCAAAAGAAGGGAGTAGGGAGTAGGCAGTAGGGAATAGGGAAAGGAAAGTGCGACGCACAATGTGAGAAAAAATGCGTCCTTTCATTACTATCCCATAATTTTAATTATGGGGATTTACCTATGCAATAGTGTCTGTTCCCTGCTGCCTACTCCCTACTCCCTACTCCCTCAACTATATGCCTTGCGAACTTTGGCCCTACATTACTCCTGGGATACCAGATGAATTATTCGAGCGCTTGCCAGGAATTCCCCTTTCTAAGCGAGAAACTCGGTTGATGTTACTAGCCCAACTACGCCTTATACCGAACACCGTGTTATGGGATATTGGAGCCGGAACGGGTACAATACCTGTTGAAGTCGGCTTACTGTGTCCTCAAGGGCAGATTTTTGCAATTGAAAGAGATGAAGAAGTAGCCAATCTCATCCGCAGAAATTGCGATCGCTTTAATGTTAAAAATGTAGAAGTTATTGAAGGTAGCGCTCCAGAGTGTCTTCACGAGTTAAAAGAACCACCATCTCGTGTATGTATAGAGGGAGGGCGTCCTATTCAAGAAATTTTACAAATAGTGTGGGAATATTTACCGCAAACTGGTCGAGTTGTAGCGACAGCTGCTAATCTAGAGAGTCTGTACGCTATTTCTCACAGCTTTTCTAATTTGCAAGCTCGCAACATAGAAGTTGTACAGTCTGCTGTTAACCGCTTAGAAACACGAGGCTTTTCTCAAATCCTAGCCGCTGTCAACCCCATATTTATCCTTAGTGGTGAAAAACTAGAATAATTGGGTATTGGATAGTGGGTAGGGGTGGGTTGTTTGAAGAAAGGGAACTCTTAACAGGGAACAGGGTTGAAGGAAAATGCGGCAATAGCTTACTGTTTTTCCACCACCCACTACCTACTAGCCATTACCCACTACCCACTATCCACTACCTACTACCTACTACTCACTACTCAGTTATGCCCTTCTCTCGGATTATCAGTGGAATTATAGCGATCGCCCTAGCGTTAAGTGCAACTCTCATTGGTGGATGGTACTTTACCATCGTATTTGGTATAGTTGTGTTTCTGGGTCAACAAGAATATTTTAATTTGGTGCGAGCCACAGGCATAGCCCCAACCGTAAAAACTACTATGGTTGTTAGCCAAATCCTATTAGTGATTTGTACCATAGACGGTAATTTAGCTGATGCTGTCATGCCAATTGCCGGCACATTCATCTGTTTTTATCTATTATTTCAACCTAAATTAGCATCAATTGCTGATATTTCTGCCTCTATTTTAGGTTTATTTTATACAGGATATTTACCTAGTTACTGGGTACGGATACGAGCTATTGACAGTATGGCTGTCAACAACATACCCTTCATAGATTTTTGGCAACAAGCTTGGATAAATATTTTAGATAGCAAAAATTTAGCTTCCTTACCACAAGGTTTGAAAGTAACACTATTGACATTTCTCTGTATCTGGGCTGCTGATATTGGTGCTTACATATTTGGTAAATTTTTTGGTAAAACTCCTTTGACTGACATCAGCCCGAAAAAAACTGTTGAAGGTGCAATTTTCGGTATTACAGCTTGTATTATGGTCGCTGTTACAGTTAGTTATTACCTTGGCTGGTCAAGATTTGCCATAACAGGTGTATTACTTGGCTTTTTAATTGGCATTTCTAGCCTTTTAGGCGACCTTACAGAATCTATGCTGAAACGAGATGCAGGTGTGAAAGATTCAGGTCAACTAATTCCTGGTCACGGAGGTATATTAGACCGTACAGATAGCTACATTTTTACTGCACCATTGGTTTACTATTTTGTTACACTGGTGTTACCTTTGCTGGGGCCATAAGTTACTATCAGAGGGAAATGGAAGTATAATTGAAAGTGAATAGTTTGGTAAATAAGTTTTTTATTTTTTATCATCAGGGATTAACGTTAATTCGTCCGCGACAGACTAGCTTACCTGGGATCAACGTCAGTTCCTTAATATCTACATCAGAACCTAAATCTAAATTTAATTGATTGCCTTGTATTGAGGTTCCATCTTCATTAACATTAATTTGTGTCAATAGTAGTTGGTGGGGGTTGATTAACTCTAAACCAACAGAAATGTGGAGGGGTGCAGGCTTCTCTATCAATGTGTGTTTGATAGATAATATAAGTTTATTATTGTCAAGTGTAATTTTTTGCCAAATAATTGACTTGGATTTTGCGCTGTATTCTGGTAAAAGTTTAAACAGTGCATCGTTGAGAGCAGTCAGTAATAGAGCGGAAGATAAAGAAGCGTTTAAATCCTTCTCTTCTAAAGTCAATTCGCCTACTACTGGTACTTGATGTTGCAGTCGTAATGGTTGACCTTTGAGGATAGAACCAATGTTGAGCTGAATACTTTCTGCTACTAGTTGAACTTGCGTAAGATGAAGACCTTGATACACCGCATTAAGAGCAACAATCGATACACCTGGTACATAGCCAGAGAGAATTTGGCGATCGCTGGCTTGGATATCTACTTCCAACGTAGATATTTGGCTAACTTGGGAACGTAGCCACAATTTGACCGCTTTGGATAGGACATTTGTTACAATTCGGGTTCGATTTGAACCTTTAGATACTGAATTATTCTCTGGCATTTTAGACAACGTTAATAGTAAGGTGTAAAGCCACTTAAACAAGATTTAACTGTAGCATTTGCCCCTATTAACTACAAAATGTAAATATTATTATTTATTTAACTAGTAAACAAAGAATAAGTAATTTCCACATGGAGGCACGGTTACAAAAAATTATCTCACAATGGGGTATTGCCTCACGACGCCAAGCCGAAGAAATGATTAGGCTAGAGCGAGTGAGGGTAAACGGTCAATTGGCGCATTTAGGTCAAATTGCAGATCCTCAAAAAGATACGATTACAGTCGATGGTAAGGTTGTGTCACCTCAGATGCGTCCGGAACATATATATTTACTATTAAATAAACCTGCTGGAGTAGTTTCCACTTGTGACGACCCGCAAGGAAGACCAACAGTGTTAGATTTATTACCAAAAGAACTACGTTTACATCAAGGTATCCACCCAGTCGGTCGTCTAGATGCAGACTCTACAGGAGCATTAATACTAACTAACGATGGTGAGTTAACATTTTGGCTCACTCATCCACGTCATAGTATCCCTAAGACTTATCATGTTGCAGTAGAAGGACATCCTCCTGAAACAGTGCTTTTGGCTTGGCGTGAAGGTGTGATCCTAGAAGGTAGAAAAACACGACCAGCCCAAGTTCGCGTCATTCAAAAGCTGGTTAACCAAACAAGCTTAGAAATAGTTTTAAAGGAGGGGAGAAATCGTCAGATTCGCCGGGTAGCCGAACAATTGGGATATCCGGTAGTCAAGCTGCATCGCACTGCTATTGGTTCAATTCAACTAAACACATCCAAGGAACCTATTTTAGTTGAAGGTTCCTATCGTTCCCTAAAAGATTCCGAGATCTTCTTTTTAAAAGAAGCAATAAAGCAGATTCCCATTAACGATTCAGCTAGATTGAAGGAGTGTAACTAACAATGAAGCGTTTCACAAAGCAAGACGGGCAAGAGTCAGCACCTTCATTAGACAAACAACGAGCAGAAAAGCTAGCAGAAATGGGCGCTCAACTTTGGACAAATCGTTTAGAAAAGGGTCTGTCCTTAGAAGAAATGGTTGTATCTACTAGAATTCCTCGACGATTATTACAAGCTATTGAAGAAGCTAATTTAGACGATTTGCCAGAGCCAATTTATATTCAAGGTTTAATCAGGCAATATGCTGATGCTTTGGGTTTTAATGGTGCTGAATTTTCTAGCAGCTTTCCCATTGGTACTAACCGTGTAAACCTTAGACCAATTTGGAAAACAAAGGCGTCTGGTCAATTACGCCCAGTACATCTTTATTTAGTTTACATTGGCATAATTGTCTGCTCTGTAAGTGGCTTATCTCAATTCTTGAATAGTGCTGCTTTGCAAGCAAATGGTGCTTCAAGCACTCAGAAGCAAAAATCACAACCTCTTGTACAACCAAATAAAATCAGCAATACAGTATCATCAGGGGTTCAATCAGTTAGCGATCGCGCTAATAAAAAAGACGAGCAGCAAGTGCAAATTGGCGTCACCTTAAAAGAGAAATCTTGGATCAAGGTAGTAGCAGATGGTAAAACCACCTTTGACGGTGAATTACCACAAGGAACCCAACGTACTTGGAAAGCAAAAGAAGAACTAACCGTCAAAGCTGGTAATGCTGGTGGTGTCTTAGTGAGTGTCAACCAAGAAAAAGCCAAGCAGATGGGAGAACCAGGGAAGGTTAAAGAAGTGACGATCGCATCTGAAGCGAGGTGATGGAGGTGATGGAGGTGATGGAGGTGATGGAGGTGATGGAGGTGATGGAGGTGATGGAGGTGATGGAGGTGATGGAGGTGATGGAGGTGATGGAG
>Ga0224723_1002130_pt1 | contig 11206 bp, 10 predicted proteins | sample Balambano_FR2_Me_FD_161647 | JGI IMG/M metagenome (GOLD analysis project Ga0224723, IMG submission 161647) | Freshwater sediment microbial communities from Lake Towuti, South Sulawesi, Indonesia - Balambano_FR2_MetaG | ecosystem: Environmental > Aquatic > Freshwater > Lake > Sediment | place...
GCACCCCGCACCCCTAAATAAACACTTCCGGTGTAAAATTACCGTGCAACCCGTAGGGAACATGATGCTTTAGATGTAACCGTGCAACAGGCCCTTGATTAAAATTACGAGCATCTAAAATCACCACATCTGAACGATGATAAGTAGCATCGTAAACAAAAGCTATCACCCAACCATCATCTTCACTTTCATAGGAAGTACGCGGAACAAAAATCGGCTCGCTGACAAATCCTCGTGGTGCTGCGCTCCAAAGTTGTCTTTCTCCTGTCTCTAAATCAAGCTTGAGAAATCCTTGTAGTGGAGCATTACCAGTTTCTGCATGAGCAACACCCATATATGAGTAACGATATGGGTATCCCTCTTTATCCGGATGAACACTAGGAAATTCACAACATCTAGCTTCTATTAATTCCCGTTTGACATCTGAATTGAGATTAAGATGAAAACGCCATAATTGTCCGGGTTTGAGCAACTCAAAAGTAACTTGACGAAAATCACTTTCTGGCTCAACTTCTGGTAAGGATTCATAGCAAATTGAATCTACAATAATTTCCTCACCTTGCTCAAAAGCATTCACATGGTGAAACACAAACCCAGAGTGTGTTTCGAGAATTTGTACCTTTTGAGACTCTTTATACCGGGGAATTATAATCACCCGAGTTGGTTGATTTCCTTGAAACTTAAGACACTCTCCCGCTCCACGCATTCCCAAAGCAAAAGGTAAAGGATTGTAGTTTATAGGATTTTGAAACAGGATGCAGTAATTGGGAGTAATGGCAAAGTCATGGATAAAGCAGAAACCTGGAACACTATGAGCGTGTTTCTTTATTACCTTACCTGTAACATCCAACTCAAAAATAGTTATGGTGGTTGATAATCCTGGCTTGATGGAGAAGTTTACCATGCAAGGAGCATCACCGGGATCAAAACGTGGATGAGCGCCAAAAGCTTCGTTTTCTGCTAAAACACCGTTAAAATACTCTCTACCCAAAGTTTCCAACGTCTTAGGGTCAAGAACATGAGGTTCGGCTGCTTCCCATAAAGCTAAAAGTTTACCACCCCAGTAAATAACGTTCGTGTTAGCGATATTTTTCAATTTAAAGTCGAAAATATTTGCTAACCAACCACCTGCTTTTTGTGTGCCAAAAACCCCACGATAAAGAATTTTCCCAGCTTTTTGTTCTGCAACATACCCTTCAGTGCGGACAAAACGATTACGAAAATGAGCGCGACCATTACTAAATGTTACTCGGCTAATCATGCCATCTCCATCAAAAGGGTGATGGATACGTTGTCCGTTTACATCTAGTAAACCCGGCCCATTTCTAAATAAAGTACCCTTTAACTCTGAGGGAATTTCCCCTTCAATATCATCAATCCAGTAATCATACTCTTGGCTTAAGGATGTATATCCACCTTGCCAATCCTCACGATTGTAAGATTTTTCAGAAAAATTAGATACGCGATCGCTTGTTGTCATATGTTTTACACTTATTTTCACGCAAAGGCCAAAAAGCGCAAAGATTAGTCTATCCTTCGCGTCTTTGCGCCTAATACGTGAGATTTACTAATTATTCAGCTGGTTTTGACTCTGTTTGCCGGAGCATAATTTCTGGCATTAAATCAGTTACAAAGTCTTCTTGAGTTTCTATCTCGCTTTGAGCATCAGCAGCAGGTAGCCAATTGAGGAATGGTAAAGGTAACAGTGTAGAGAGATTAGTTATCAATACAAGTAACCACATATACTCAAAATTATTCTCAGTAATTCCTAGCCAATGAGTCATAATTGCTCCTAACTCATAGGAAACTAATCCGGCTAAGTTGGTTACTGACATTAACAGAGCAAATAATGTAGCTTCTACTCCTGGTGGACAAAGTCTTGCTGCTAATACTAACACAGGCATATAAGCAATTTGCCCCATCACAGTCAAAATGAGGCTATCACCTAAACTAAACCAATGATCATCTATGCCTAGAGTTCGATTAGTATGTGTTACAAGTAACAGCATTGTCATCCCTAAGGCTGTTGAAAAGATTGTACTCCAGCCAAAAATTATGCGGAAGGGAACGCTTTTTAAGAAATGTTGAAAAATCCAAACTCCAGCTAAAGCTGCAATACTTGTTACTAGACGCACGCGCCCTAAAAATTCTGGATCGAAATGCAGCTCGTTTGTAGTGAAGAAGAAAAATGCTGAATCAGCAGTTGGTGTACACTGCCAAAGGAAAAGAAATGCTGTTGGTAGCCAAATTGCTTTTTGACTGATGGCTTGGCGTAGTTGTATTAGTTGCTGCTTAATGTCTGGCTTCGGATTTTCACCTTGATCGTCTTTATCTACAGGCGATTCCGCAATTAACCACGCTGCTGCTGAAACTATTAGAGGAAATGTGGCTGTAATCCAGAATACAGTCTTTGTTGTGAAGTGTTGTAGTAACTCTCCACTCAAGTAAGCTGTCACCAAACCCCCCAGTGCTGTAGTTCCCCACGTGAGAGATTGTAATGAACCTGCATCAATCTTGGATTCATTTCTTGCCCGTTCTACAACTATGGAATCAGCGATGACATCACTGACTGCAACGGAGAGTGAACCAAGAGCGATCGCGCTTGTGGCTGCCCAGCTTGTGTGAACAATTGTTGCTAAACTTACCCAAGAAATTGCTCCCAATATCCCAGATAAAATTAGATAAGGCCTTCGCCTATAACCAAGTATGGGCAAGCCATCAGAGATAAAACCAAATAAGGGTTTAATAATCCAAGGTAAAGAAACAACACCAAATAGTGCTGAAACCTGCGCTGGACTAAGCCCTAGTTCGTCTTTCAAAAAAAAGCTGACGGCTAGACGCGCCAACCCCAATATGCCTTGGACAAAGTAAACAGTTAAAATGGCGATTAATTCGGCGGTAGGTTCATTGCCGAAGAAAATTTTTTCCCTTACTGAGTCTTTGACCTTAGACAAGCCAGAGGAGGAAATCAGCATTTGATAAATAAATTTTAAGATTTATCGACTTTTATATCATATCTGTTTCTTAGACCTGGATGTGTAGTGACAAAGATAGGTTTTGTGGCTCAACACAGTTATAAGTTGGGAAATTCTTGCTTTATAAGGATTTTAATGGTCTTGTTTGTTGAAGAATCGATTGCCAATATCTGGCAAAACAATTAGTAAAAGATACACAATTATTACGGAAGATAAATTTTTACATCAGGCATTGACAAAAGACTAATAATTTGCATTGTTATTTAACGAGAAATTTCTTTACACTCTATGCTGTAACTATCACGTTCGTTTTTAGGAATTTTCCTTAAATTTACTTGTGATATTAATCGGAAATACTCATGACCACCCTCTCAAGAATTTGCTAACGTAGTCTTAACATATTGCAAAATATTGCCACAGATACCATAAATATAATATTTAGCACTATTAAATAGTGCCGCAGACGAATTATTTACGTTGATGTGATGTATTGAGTGATTATATTTTAGAAACGAGGGGGTTATGAGTGTAAATCTTGTTCAGGATTGCGCTTCAAAGGAACTTTTGAAGCAAGTATTCCAGAATATCGACGCGCAAAGTTGTCCGAAGTCTTTTAACTTTCATATGCATACCATCTACTCTGATGGGAAATTGCAGCCATATGCTTTGATGGAGCAAGCGATCGCTATCGGTTTAAAAGGGTTGGCGATAACTGATCATCATAGTATAGCTGGGTATCAAGCAGCTCAATCCTGGTTACAAGACTGGAAATGGAATAACCCTAGTGCAATCGCTCCTTGTTTGTGGAGTGGTGTAGAAATTAACGCTAATCTTTTGGGTGTGGAAGTTCACATTTTGGCTTATGCTTTTGAGCCAGAGCATTACAGTATCAGACCATACATTCAAAGAAAAATTGCTTGTGACCAAGAGTATGAAGCAAGTAACGTCATTTCTGCTATTCATCAAGCAGGGGGACTAGCGGTATTAGCTCATCCAGTTCGCTACAAGCGATCGCACTTTGATTTAATTCCTGCTGCTGCTGCAATGGGTATTGATGGTGTTGAAGCTTTCTATGCTTACAATAACCCTAATCCTTGGAGAGCCAGCGCTTTAGAATCACAACAGGTGGAACAACTAGCAAATGAGTATAATCTTTACAATACTTGCGGGACTGATACTCACGGTTTAAATTTATTAACACGCCTGTAAAAATGAAGTCGTCTACATATCCTCCTGGTTTGGCCGACCAGGAGTAAAAAATATCTTACATTTTATATTAATATCCGGGGGGGTTATTCACCCCTTAATAAGAACATACACTCAAGAAATTTTAAATATGGCTACACTAGCAAGGATAGGTTTTGCATAAGTATTACTCGTTGCAATTAAAGTTTGTCTGCTAAACCCATCCCTACGGTATACCCTTCCATCTACTATTTGTTACTATTATCAACAGGTACTAAAATGTAGGCTGTTCCACCATTAGGCACATCAACAGTTTGAGGTGAAGATGATGTAGCATCACCTGCTGCTTTTGCTGCGATATCTACTGTATCTTTGACAGTATTACTAACACCTTTGGCAGCACCGCCAACAACATCTGCTGTATTTTTGACAGTATCACCAACCTCTACTGCATTTCTCTTCATGGAGACAGCAGTATTTTTTACAGTGTCATTAACTTCTAATGCAGCACCTTTGAAAGAATTTGCTACATCATTGACAGTCTCATTAACACCAGAAGCTACACTGTCAATAGCATCCCCGATATCTTTTACAGTTCCATTAAAATTATTAGCTACATTACTTATTGAATTTCCTACCCGTTTAACAGCTTGGTTAATCTTGGAAGAATTACCTTTAATCGCTAACGCACTAGCGATCGCACCCAATGTTCCACCTATAAATGCTCCAATAATAATTTTTCCCAGCCAATTATCTTGATTAGGATCAATAATATTTTCCTTAGGTTCTAAAACCTGCTGGTTGTCAACTATCATAATTTTCTCCGTACTTTACTCTAATTTGTTGTAGAGGTGCGATTTTAGCACCTCTATAAGCTGAATGGATTACGTAGAATATGCTAGATAGTAAAATTCACAAATTGTAGTAGCAAAGCTATATTCCACTTATTAAAACCCTATGTTAGTTAAATTCGTAGCGGATTCTTAACTTCAAACAGGGAGTGAACACTACAAGTTTATTCTTACATTGGATTAATGATAGTTTTCTTTTGTATAAAGTACACTTTTTTACCACCGTCTACTGTATACAACTGAAAAGTAGTATTTATTGATCTAAAGGACTAGCAGATAGGATTACTCAAAATTGCTAATTCGAGAAATTTCTTCCTCAAAGCTATTTTCAGCAGTTATCGAAGGATTTGTATCTTGTACTGAATTCATTGTCAGTTGATTTGGTGCATCTGGAGGAGCAATGTAAATTGCTGTCATGCTAGACTCATCTTGCATATCGGATTGCCGTTGTTGATTTTGATAGCGCAAGTCAGCAGAACTAGCATCAACATTATTCTTTACTGTTTCAGTACTATCTTTCACAGCATCAGCTGCATTTTGAGCTGTATTTTGGACAACTTCTGCACCACTTCTAACAGCTTGGTTAACACCTTCAGTCGCACTACGAGTTGTACTTTGAAGAGTATCTGCACCAGTTTTAACAGCTTGACTAACACCTTGGGCTGTATTTTGGAGAGTATCTGCACCAGCTTTAACAACTTGGCTAACACCTTGGGCTGTGTTTTGGACAGCATCCATTGTACCTTCGGCAATACCTTTAGCTGTTTCCAGAGTACCACCAACAACAGCGTAACCTGTACCTTCAGCTACGCTTTTTACAGCATCACCAACACCTTTAGCTGTTTGACCTAAACCTTCACCAACAGTTTTGGTTGCTTCTCCAATACCTTGAAGAGCGTGGTTAAAACCTTGGGCAATTCTCTTACCAGCTAAAGCACCAGCCAAAGCACCTAAAGTACCACCAATCAAGCTTCCTAACAATGCTCTGCTCAATGCAGGATTCATAGCTCCATTGGTTGGCTGAGTTTGACGTTGCTGATTGATTTGCGGATTTGCGTTTACTCCTACGTTCCTACCGTAAGATTGACCTGTAGTAACTTGGTCATAGTTTTGAATATAATCACCTGTGGAAGTATTATAGGGTTGATCTACCGACATCCGAGCAGAATACTCACCTGTAGAAGTATTATAGGGTTGATCAGCTGACATCCGGTCAGAATATTCACCTTGTTGTTCAAAAGCCCGTCTACCCTGAACCATATTAATTATCTCCTTGATTAATTTCTAACACCAACTTGTGTGTCACAATGCAAATCTAACGATTACAAACAGTAACTTAACCGCCCAGAAGGAACAGATTCTTAAAAAGAATAATGTGTCTATAGTTGTAATTTTTTTAGGCAGAGGAAGTTACTAAATTTAACTGTAAATTTTATGACTTGTTTATACGTACTAAACTGTCTATCTATTACTACTCATACATTTGTTTATGTCTAGCTAAAAGCTGGAGATATTTAGGATTATTCTTAGCAATCATCCATTTTTCTTTAAAAATTGCCGCAGATTCAGCCTTTACAGGGTCTACTTCATTAGGTAAAATACCTTTCCTGGCTTCAAGCTCTGCTTCCTTTGTTGTTTCTTTTTGGGGATTAGTTTTATACTTTTTACCACTTTTGTGATTAGCGTAGCGACGCGATCGCGTGTAACCCATTTGTAAGAATTTCCGTGCCATATCAGCACCAATAAAATCATCTTCATCTAAATAAGCAAGAAAAAGTTCATATATCTTTTCGCTAGACTCTTTAGCAATTTCCGGAGTTTTAAAGCGCCAATAAGGAAGAATTTCTGATTTATAAGGTTCTACTAAAAGCACACCTTGCTCACCTTTACCAACCCGATAAAATTCAGGTGAGGAACGAAAATTAATATTTTTAAAATCTAAAGAATAATCAAAATTCATAGCTCTTAGGTGATGATATTGGAAAAATTAAAGACTCGTATCCAACAAAAATAAATAGCATTCATGCTAATTTATAAAAATAACAAGAATCTATGCTTCCATCTAAGTAAATAAATCTACGATTATGGTATCTACTCCACAGCCTATTAAGAATACCCTTGCTCCAGGCAATCTGCGTAAAATACATCACATTGCCTTAAATGTCCGTGATATGCAAGCTTCAAGATACTTCTATGGAACTATCCTGGGTTTACATGAACTAACAGGAGAAGAAATTCCAGCCACTCTGGTCAAAGAAGTAGCAGAAGGGAAAGTAAGCAACTTCATGACCCCAGACGGTGTAATATTAGATTTATTTTGGACACCAAATCTGACACCACCTGATCCAGACCCAGAGCGTAATTTTACCAGAGCATATCATTTAGCATTTGATATTGCCCCTGAAAAATTTGATGATGCAGTAGAAGTATTGCAGGAAAATAAAATAGCGATCGCTCACGGGCCTGTCAGTCGTCCCACTGGTAGAGGTGTCTATTTTTACGACCCAGATGGCTTTATGGTAGAAATTCGCTGCGATCCTAATTAGGGTAAATTTATGCAAATACATCAGGTTATAGAACAAGCAATTCTTAAACCGCTAATTCCTCACGACCCGAACAAACATTCATTAAAGCAATGGGCAATGTTCGTCCTACGAGATAAAGGCTTTAAAGTAGTTTATGCTCAAAACGCTGACTTTGCCGTAGAACCTAAAGGTGGAGAAAAACTATACTTTAAAGTGGGCAATTCAATTGATAACTTAGACAGAAAGTACGGGTGGATAATTTGGGATCCGACAACTAGAGTCACTAGCGTCATCCCACCTGAGTAATTATCTATTTAAGCACCTGACGTAATATAGAGAGTAAGTTAACTTTTCGCGAATACCATTAGTTTTGGGTAAAGGTGGTGACAGACGGTATCATGGGAAATTTATAGATGGTACTTTATATTTTTCCGGTTTAGCTACAGAACATTAAATAAAAAGCAGTCATGACTCAACTAGAATTAAAAAATCACCAAGTATGGCATGATTTAACAGATATATTAGAGAATATAGATAAGAATTTGCTAGTTAGAGAACACCTTGAATTATGCGATTATAAAATTTGTGGCTACTGGGACGAGAACGATACATATTATGAAGAAGTGATTTTACCTCGTACCTTAGAATCAGAATTAGCTAGTAGTTCTATTGGTATTACCCACAAAGAGCGCTTTTTGCAATTTAAGTTTGTTCTCAAAGCTTCTGCTGTTGATGCTTACGATCAGCTCAGTAATAACGTTCACAATATTGGTGAGTTGCTTCTTATTTATAATGAAAATATGGAATTTGTGGATGAAAATTGGCTTTTAGATATTGATTCTCCTTTGTTGTCAGTAAAACAGAATCACCAATAGTTCTAATATCTATAGGCTCACGCAAAGTCGCAAAGGCGCAAAGTTCTTCACGTCCATCCTCTATACTGCAAACGGCTAAAAATTGAACTTTGTCATGCTGAGGAACGAAGCATCTTAAAGATTTTCGTTCGCTTGAAAAGTATAGTTATAAGCCGTTTTTAGTATACAATTTGCGAATTTTGCCTCAGAATGTAAATTAGCTAAGGGAACTCCAAAAAATAAATTCTTCAATCTTGTGGGGTATCAATCGCATCCTCATATTTATCCAACTGAACCAATACTGCACACTGATAAGCAATCACAATAGAATTACGAGGTGAATTTGCGACTACACGCTCAAACGAAGGCAAAGATTCTGCATATCTTCCAGTATAAAGTAGAATTTACTGATACCATCTGGACTATGAATTATTTTTTGTTGGTAAGCAGTAGATGCTGTAGCTGCATTTGCTGTGGTGGAGTAAATTAGCAAGTAGCATATTAAGAAGATGAAAGTTAATAATTTTTTCACGACCCTGATATCTTAAATAACGAACGATTCCAATTGGCGATCGCTCCATTGTCCTTGGAAGCGCTCGGTAACAAAGGGTGTAATAATGAACTTTGCTCCTGTTTCGGCTTGTTTCACATCTACCCGAACAAATGAGTAGGGTAAGCGTTTTTCGGTATCATAACCGCTACGACCTACAAACAGAAAACAATCTGCTACTTTGCGATTTGGACTCTCAGCAATTTCTGGGAAAGTCTCCATCAATTCATTACCCTCTTCTCTTTGACGACGGGGACGACGACCGCTACCACCACTTATTATCCAATTAATATGAGAGTCTCCATACCCAGTATCAGTTGTACGCAAATACTCTAAGCAGTGAGCATGACCACTAAATACTAAATCCACAATGGGACGTCCTTGAGTTTTGTCACCAAGGCTTTTTGCTACATTATCTAAGGCTGCACGTATACGATGACGAACTGCAAGAGTTTGCGCTTGTTGCCACTTACTCGCCTCTGTAACATAAGGAGGATGGTGAAAATAAACTATACGCCCACGCACTCCTTCATGCCAAGATTGAATTAATCGAGTTTGCAACCAATCTAGTTGTTCAAAGTCAACTGTAGTTGTTTCATCAGATTTTAATTGTTTTTCAATATCAATTTTTACTTCATCAATTTGGTATAGCTGACCTTTAAGAGCGTCTAATTGCTCTGCTTCTTCTGGAACATTAGGATTTAGACGATTACAGGTATCCATAATACTAAATTCTTCTTCCTCTATTTGACGCTTACGTTCTTCTAACTCCCGACGGTAAGCTTGTCCTTGGGGAGTATCGGGTAGAGGTGAAGGTGCGTTGAAGGTATTAGAATCTAGAGCAAAAAAGTCAATACCACCGTAACGGAAGGTGTAGTAACGATTGGGTAAACGAGTAAAAACTCCTGGTTGGTAACGTAAACAGCGTCCTGTGTCAGTTTTAGCTGTGTAGTGTTCGTCTAGATGAAGTTTTAATTGCTCTGGGTTTAATGCTTGGAGGTAGTCCATGAATGCTCGTGCATAAGCATTACCTTGGTAAGAACCATGCCAACCTACTTCTATATCTTTATAGCGGAATAGCCGACGTAGAGGTAAAGTACTTCCAGCTAATAAACGGTACATCCACGGTACGTCATAGTAATCATGATTACCCAAAACTGGCAGGATCGGGGTTTTGAAAATCATGCGATCGTAGGGAAGACGCCTAGGATGTTCTGCACCCACTATAAACTCACGGTAAGGCTCGATAAAGTTTCGGGGATAATACTCATGAGAACCTACAGTATAAACCACATCTCCAGTGTGTAATACAAAACTACTCTGTTCACGATGAGGAAGCATTAATTCTGCTACTCGTCGTTGAGGGTTTTGTTTATATTCTGATCGCGTCCCGCTATCCCCGATGACCATGAAGGAAAATTCTGAACTATCTTGCTTACCGTCGTCCAGAACCATAGTTGTTTGATCAATACCTCGTTGTATAATGCTTTGATGACGCCAGCGCACTCGTTCCTTCATCTTTTTAATTTTTACAGAAATGGCTGGCTCGAATATAAATTGCATAAATTTAGTAACTCCGGGAAGCGGGAAAGGAGCTGAAGATACCTCTGGTTTTCCTGATTGTAACCGTATTTAGTGGCTGAGGGTGCATTTTCTAGTTGATGAGTTTTGAGAGTTGATACAGTTTTTATATCTAATAGAGTACCAGAGGTACTATAGACAAGTTTTGATTCAGGCTTAATTCTGCTTGTAATTCTGGTGATAAATTCTCTTTTTCTATCAATTTGAAGCCAAAGCGTTGGTAAAAAGTGATTAAATTATGATAGCAAGATAAGTAAACTGGTTTTCTCGCTTGTTGGGTAAGGTACTCTACCATAAAAGAGCCTAGTTTTTGATAACGATATTCTCGTTTAATGAATAAATTTAAAATTATTGAATACTTGCGGTAGTTACGTAATTCTGCACAACCTATGATTGAATTTTTCCTTTCTATTACCCAGAAGTTAGAATATTGTTTGACTGTAAATACGTATATTAATGAGATAAACCATATAGCTATAAAAATTAGGAGAATTTGCCACATGAATAGCATGGCAATGAAAAGTAGTATCAACCAAATGACTTTTGGATTAATATCTTTAATATCCCAAATTACAAATAATTTTTGAATTTTCCAATTATCTGTTTTTTCAGAAGGTCGAACCACAAAACCCGGAGGTAAAGAATATTTACTAGTCATTGGTTGTTGATTTGGTTTGGATATAGG
>Ga0224723_1002131_pt1 | contig 11206 bp, 8 predicted proteins | sample Balambano_FR2_Me_FD_161647 | JGI IMG/M metagenome (GOLD analysis project Ga0224723, IMG submission 161647) | Freshwater sediment microbial communities from Lake Towuti, South Sulawesi, Indonesia - Balambano_FR2_MetaG | ecosystem: Environmental > Aquatic > Freshwater > Lake > Sediment | place...
CTTAAATTAGGCCGCTTTTGTTTAACGATGGATTGACTAGCCGGGCTACTCAACCCGATTTTTCAGCTTAAACAGCAGCTAGTTCTGGAGTGGGGCGCTTGCTGTTGCGAATGCCTTCGATGGCAGCGGCATAGTCAGGAGCGTTGAATACAGCTGAACCAGCCACAATTGCGTTAGCGCCAGCTTCTAGCACCTGCCAGGTGTTGTTGACTTTGAGGCCACCGTCCACTTCAATCCAGGGGTCAAGGCCGCGCTCATCGCACATCTCTCGCAGAGCGCGGATTTTGGTCACCATTGAGGGAATGAAGCTCTGACCACCGAAGCCGGGGTTGACGCTCATGATCAGCACCAGGTCGCAGAGTTCGAGGACGTGTTCAATCAATGCCAGGGGAGAGGAAGGGTTAAGCACAACGCCAGCTTGCTTGCCCAGTTCTCTAATCTGGCCCAGGGTACGGTGCAGGTGTGGGGACGCATTGTGTTCAGCGTGGACGGAGATAATATCGGCCCCAGCCTTGGCAAAATCGGCCACATACTTTTCTGGCTCAACAATCATCAGGTGGACATCCAGAGGCTTCTGGGTGATAGGGCGAATGGCGCTGACTACCAGAGGGCCAATGGTGATGTTAGGCACAAAGCGGCCATCCATCACATCCACATGAATCCAATCGGCACCGGCTTCGTCAGCGGCTTTAATTTCCTCACCCAGACGGCTAAAGTCTGCCGATAGGATGGATGGAGAAATGACAACAGGCTTTCTAGCGTGGGTCTGAATCATGATGAATGGTTCTCCTGGGTGCGCGTTTGTGTATATCGTAACAAAGTCTTAAAATCTCTTCGCACAAAAGTTCTGGATTTGTAGCAGCGGACATCAACATTTGATGAAGCAACTAACGACAACCAACCACCTCTGGGTAGACACAGGAAAGGAGACCAAGGCCGCGTATTAGAATCATAGGTAATTGAGGCAAGTATGACAGCATCCACCCAACCCTTAGAAAGTTTTGAGCAGCAAGTACTTGCTCAACTCGAGCGCTTGCAGCAGAACGATGAGCACCTTAGCCAAGAGGTAGGGCAGCTCAGGCAGGAGTTTGGTCAGCTCGGCCAGGAGTTTGAGAAGCTTAGCCAGGATGTTGGACGCTTTAGTGAGCGCTTTGGCGACTACCAGAAAGTGACTCAGTGGGTGGTGCAGTTGGCGTTTACCCTCATTGCCTCTGCTACGCTAACGGTCATTATCACGACGGTGCTGCGATAGTGCTATGCAGGCGGTGGTGGGCAGGTTAGGCGGTGGTGATCTATCCCTTTGCTTGGGGCTGGCTTTGTTTCTAAATCCGTAACTCCAGTACTGTAGGGCCAGGATTCTCATAAAGTGAGAATCGATTACTGATGTGGATGTGAGGTTCATTCATGACACGACAACATTGGCCCCAGCGAGTAGGCTGGGGGTTAGTGCTAATTGGGTTTGGGCTAGTTGGTTTACCGGCAGCAGAGGCGATGACTGAAGCCAATTCCAACTGGTATAACTGCTTGACTGACGAGGTATTTACGCCAGAGAAACAAGCCTGGTGTAATCGCTGGCAAACCCTGCAGAACGGCACCTTCATTGTGCCAGTTGGGGCATCAGAAACGCCCGACTATGTTACTGTCACCCTGCAAAATGGCGAATACCAGGATCCTAATGGTCAATTTATAGTCTCCCTGGCCAATGAGCCTAACTGGTTGGCCTTTGGCGATATTGATGGGGATGGCCAAGATGATGCCGCTGTGATTTTTGGTGTGGTGCCGGGGGGTGGCACGGCGCTAGTAACTTATCTGGCTGCGGTGATGGATATTGACGGAACTGCCGAGGCGTTGGCCCCTGTTGGGTTAGGGGAGCGGATTATGCTCAATGGCCCAATGACCATTGAAAACCAGCGCATTAACGTGCCCCAGCTTACCCAAACCGAAGTAATCCACCGGGCCTTTGTTGCCGATGGCAGCACACTCAGCGAACTGGCCCAGTTGCCAACTCCCGAACGAGTTCCTGGCGGCGTGCCTGATGGCACTATTGTCTTCTCTAACACGGCCACCTACGGGGTGCGAGTGTTTACCCAGGATGCACAACCTCGCATTAATCTGTTCAATCGAGCTACGGGACGGCAAGAGCTGAATGGGGTGAGGGGGCTGGCCCTATCTTCGGTAGACGGGATTGCCTACACCTACTCTGGTTCCACCACTGAAGGTCGTCCTCCGGTGATAGTGGCTGTCGCTGCAGATAGCTCCCAAATCCTTGAAATCAATAACCAAGTGCAAACTGACGTGGGAACTGTCAGCGGTACTGTAACCTACCTGCCTCGCATCGCTTTGCCTGCTAACGCGGTGGTAGAAGTTAGCCTGGTCGATGTCAGCCGGGCCGATGCTCCAGCAATTACGTTAGCCAGCCAGAGCATCATCACTGGCGGACGGCAGGTGCCGATTCCCTTTGAACTGATTTATAACCCAGAGCAAATTGACCCCCGCTTTACCTATGCGGTGCAAGCTCGGATTCTGGTTGATGGACAACTCCGGTTCATCAATACAACTCGGTTCGCGGTGATTACCCAGGGCAATCCCATCCAGGTTGAGGTACGGGTTGAGCTGGTTAGTCGGTAGACTGTAAATCAGCCCAGGCCCGTAGGATCTCGGCCACAGACCAGGCCTGGGCGAAGCAGCCGCGTGGGGTAAAGGGTGAGTCGCCATCGAAGATTTCGCTGATGGTACCGAGTCCGTGGGCGCTGAGGTGGGGAGCCATTCCTTCTAAAAACGTAAGGGCTTGGGCAGGATTTTGATAGACCCGCCAGTGGGCCAGGGCAAAAGGCCCCAGCAACCACCCCCAAACGGTGCCCTGATGGTAAGCTCCGTCACGCTGACGTTGGTTGCCACCGTAGTGTCCCTGGTAGTCGGGATGGCTGGAAGCTAGCGATCGCAACCCTACCGGGGTTAGCAGGTAAGTCTGGCAAGCCTCTACAATCCGCTGCTGTTGCTCGCGGTTAAGCAGGCTATCTGGTAGCGACACCGCAAAGATTTGGTTAGGCCGTAGGGTTGGGTCATCTCCCTTAGGGCCGTCTATCACGTCGTAGCAGTAGCCAGTGGAAGGGTTCCAAAACCGGGAAAAGCGGGTAGCTACCCGCTCTGCCAGAGTGTTGTAGGGTTGGTTGAGGTAGCCCAGGCAGTGGGCGAAGTGGCCTTGCGATCGCAGGGCGCCATACCACAGGGCATTCACCTCTACTGGCTTGCCAATGCGAGGCGTTACGACCCAATCGCCCACTTTGGCATCCATCCAGGTCAGTTGTACGCCCGATTCCCCGGCAAACAGCAGGCCATCGTGGGCATCCATCTGGATGTGGTAGCGGGTGCCACGCTGGTGCCAGTTGAGGATGTCGGCCAGCACCGGATAAAGCTGGCGCAGCAACTCGTCGTCTCCAGTGGCGGCATGATAGGCTCGCACCGCCTGAAAGTACCACAGAGTGGCATCCACCGTATTGTACTCCGGCACCTCTCCTGCGTCGGGAAAGCGGTTAGGCAGCATCCCTCGATCCACATGCTGGGCAAAGGTGAGCAAGATGGAACGGGCGACATCCCAGCGGCCTGTCGTTAGGGTTAGCCCCGGTAGGGCAATCATAGTGTCGCGGCCCCAGTCACTAAACCAGGGATAGCCAGCAATGACAGTTTTGCCATTGGGATTGGCTGGGGTCGCCCGCTGGACAATAAATTGATCCGCCGCCAACATTAACGACTGTACCCAGTCGGGGGCATTTGGGTGTGCCTGGGTTGCCAGGGCCAGGATAGATTTTTCGTAAGTCTGTCGCCGCTGTAGAGCAGTGGCCTTATCCAGGTCAGGGGTAGGCTCTGTGCTGGCTACCACGGTGATGGATTCCCCCGGTCGCAGCATAGTAGTAATGGTGGCGGCATGGAGATGGTCTTCGCGATCAGTCAGCCCCCGATATCGTTCCACGGCCAGGTCAAACCCGTAGTACCAGGTGTAGGCTGGGCTAATCTCTCCTCGATTTGCCAATAAGTAGAACGGTGTCGCCGTTGGAAAAGCTATAACCTTAACACCATGAGCCACAGGTTCTAGACGGATGGGCCAATCCGTCGCCCTGGTATCCCCATGGTAGTTGCGGTAGTTAATTAGGGCTTTGAGGCTGAGTTGTAGCGGCTTAGTCCCGGAGAGAACGGTGTAGCTCAGATAGGTTGTGTTCGCGCCCGGTTCCATCCATAGGCGTTTTTCGAGTTGGCTCTCGGCCAGGGTGAACGTCCACACGGGTAGGGTGCCATCCAGCTCAAAGCAGTCGATTAAGCGATAGCCCGCGGGATTGATGGCACCATCGGCCCAGCGGTTGGTGGAGAGTGCGTAGGTCTGCCCATCGTAGCGAACTTCTTCTTCTAGCTTGGCTAGCAGCAGCGTGCGACCCAGGGGTGGGGTGAGGGCCGCTACCAACAGTCCGTGATAGCGGCGGGTGAGCAACCCTGCCACTGTGCCCGACGCATAGCCGCCAATGCTGTTGGTGACTAGCCATTCAGAGGTTTCGGCTGTGGCCAGGTGCTGGCTGCGATCGCGGTTAAAGCAAAGGTTCATCCAACATTCTGTCCAGCGTAGGGGAAATCTCCAGCCACCGAAACACTTTCCTGGTGTGGGATCCCTAACTCATAAAGCTCAGCAGCAAATCCCAAATGATGGCGTTTTTTTCGGCGGCGGCCAGAATATCATCCCAGAGCTTGGGGGGAGATTGAATGAGAGTATCCTGAGCAATCAGAGCGGGCCAGTCCACATTTAGCGGGTCAGCTCCGGCAATGCCTGCCGATTGCAGGGCAGCCAGGAATTCTTCCGCCACAATCCCATAGCCGATGGTGGTGGGATGAATGCAGTCTAAACTAAACAGTCCGCCCTGAAGCCGGGTGGCGTTTTGCGTGTCAAACCGCAAGACATTCGGTACGGGCTTCAGTTGCAGTAGAGGATGGTCGGGTCGGCCCTTGGCTGTGTAGTAATCCACCAGTGGCAGACCGGGTGCATCAGAGCGGTTGTTGCGCTTGACGGCCAGGGTATCTAGCACAGCCCCGATATCAACGACCTGCCACTGCCCGCCCAGATGACCCACCGCTTCACGAATCACCGCATTGAAGTCGTCGATGCGCTGGTCGATGGCCATCACCTCCGACTGGGTCAGGCACCGCTGCCGGGGCGGATCGCGATGGTCTTGGGTGTTGGTATAGAAGCTGCCATAGTACTTGAAATACTTGCCGTCAAAGGCGCCAATTCCCTGAGAAATGGGTGGAATGGTGACATGGGGAACAGTGCCCACAAAAACTTTGGTGCTGGCTGGCACCAGTTGAGCGACCGTATCCACCAGGCGGGTAAAGTCTTGCCGAAACAGTCCCAGGTTGGTCAGGTTCCACTGGCGTCGGGTAACGGGATCGTTCACTAATCCCTCTGCTTGAAGCTTCTGGACATCCGCATCGGACATATCTTTCAGCTTCAGGTCAACCACAGTGCCTAGGGCATCATTAGAGCCTAGCCAGAGAATCAGCGCCTCCAGTTCTCCATCCTTCTCGACAATTGCCTTCAGGTTGTCGAGCTGATTCCAACTAGCCTTATCGGGATTGTTGCTGGGGTTCAGCACCCGCTTGGCCGTCCGGTACATGGCGCCAGAGGGTAGTCCAATGAAGTCGTCCTCAACCCAACCCTCCTCACGCTTGATGGTCTGATCGCAGTACTGGGAATGGATGGCGAAGCTATCCATCACCTTAAAGCCCCATACCGCCAGGTTGTGGTAGCTACCTCCGTAGGAGAGTGGACGCGCCCCCGCGCCTCGTTCGTAGAGATCTTCTACACCATCAACATACTGGTGCAGCAGAGTAGGAAACCTCAGAACCCACTCCAGAGCATCAATCTCTGCGCCGAGGGACTTTTCCATCGTCCGCAGAGCATCTTCGATGTTGAACGGCAAGCCGCTACCGGGAAAGGAGGGAATGGGAAACTCGGAGGGAATCTTGAGGTCCATCGAGCGAGCCATGAGCGCTGGAAAAGACAGGTCTGTACGAAAAATTGCCCCACTTTGAAAGCCTTGAGTGAGGCTATCGCCAATTGCCACCAGTTTAGCCATCGGGTGAAGTCTCCTGGAATGCCCTATGTTTAGTGGAGCGCAGGACGGCCCTAGTGTCTGCGATTGCTAAATTGCCGTAGCAGACCGTAGCAAGGTGTTACATCGCCGGCAAGGAATTATTGAACAGAACGTAGCGACTGGCTGTGCTGGGTCTGGGCTCCTTGGCTATACTTGGCTCTAAAAATTGAGGTAGCACACGTTGAGATTTACATTGTTCGTCCCCTGGGTTGACCCAACCGTGGCTCAGTGGTCAGCCGAGGCGCGCTGGCTACGGTGGTTGACGTTTCTGTGGCTGGGGCTAGGGCTTTTGGTTCTCTTTTCGGCCTCTTACTCGGTATCCGTAGCCGAGCAGGGCCATGGGCTGCACTACGTCTTTGTGCAGATGATGTGGGTTGTGGCGGGATTGGTGGTGTTTAACCGCATTGTGCATACTTCCCTTGACCATTTGCTGAAGCTTTCAGGCGTGGTGTTGTTGATACTGCTGGGCCTAGTGCTGCTGACGCTGATTCCCTCGGTAGGGGTAACGGTCAACGGGGCAACTCGCTGGCTACCCCTGGGGCCATTTATGATTCAGCCCTCGGAGTTAATTAAACCTTGCCTGGTGCTGCAAGGTGCCCGGTTATTTGGTCGCTGGCACCAACTCACCTGGCAAACCCGCTTGACCTGGCTTGGTATTTTTGTAGCGATTTTAGCGGCCATCTTGCTGCAACCTAACCTCAGTACTGCCGCAGTTTGTGGGCTGACGCTATGGCTCATTGCGCTGGCCTCTGGCCTGCCCTACCGCTATATGACCATGACGGCGATTGGTGGCATTTTGACCGCTGCCCTTAGCATTAGCGTCAAAACCTATCAGCGCCAGCGCATTATTTCCTTTCTCAATCCCTGGGCTGATCCTGGGGATCAGGGCTATCAGCTAATTCAGAGCTTGCTGGCCATTGGGTCTGGGGGCTTTTGGGGGCAGGGGTTTGGCCTGTCTCAACAAAAGCTCTATGCGTTGCCCATTCAGTACACAGACTTTATCTTTGCGGTTTACGCAGAAGAGTTTGGCTTTATCGGCTGCTTGCTGTTGCTGTCGCTGCTGGCTATCTATGCCAGCATGGCTCTGGTAGTAGCCCTGCGAGTCTCCCAACCGCTGTATAAGCTAGTGGCTGTGGGGGCGATGGTGGTGCTGGTCGGCCAGTCTATCCTCAATATTGGGGTAGCCACAGGGCTGCTGCCCACCACAGGGCTGCCTTTTCCCCTCGTTAGCTATGGGGGCAGCTCAATGGTGGCCAGCTTAGCGACTGCTGGGCTGCTAGTGCGATCAGCGCGCGAAGTTAATCTAGAATCCCTGGTGTTGCTGGATCGCCGTCCGGTTTAGAAGATGGCAATGTCGTCGGCTGTGGGGAAATCCCCTGAGCTGACGAGTAATGCACAATGACCACCATCGGCAGAGTAAGCGTCAGCACTGCGATGAAAATACCAAGCAGATTGGAAAAAAGACCAGGGGGTTCAATAGGGGATGTGTCAGGTTGACTGGCAGAATCCATACAGTAATGTGTTTGAAATCAGCAAAGCGGGCCTTGTTATCAGAAACAACGAACGAACTCCAAATTTCGCTCTGTTTAGCCCATCCACTCAATCGCCATAGACTCTCAAGTCAGACAATCATAGGCAACTTACATCAATAAACCGTTCCTCAGAGCACATTGCGCTAGCCATTGCTACGACTTGATAACAACCCTCGGATCAGGAACGTATTTCAATAAGTGCTTTAACATAGCTTTCATTCTAGCATTCCCCTCTTGAGAGAGATAAATCCGACTAGTCTGGCTCACCGCTCCTCTGGTTGGCGGGTTTCAAGCAGGGCATGAATAGCTTTAAGCTCTTGCAAAATTTGTTTAAGCAGGCCAGTGGTCACGGTTTCGGTGGGTGGTTGGATTTTAATAGTTGGGTTTAGCCCCAATATCTCTTCCGCAAACCGACGCACTTCTTGGGGACGAAACTCCAGCGGTGCATCTTTGTCAGAGCGAATCTCAGGGTTGAGTTTCTTGGGATCGTAGGGAGGATTAAGCTGTTCGGGATCGGTATTGGCATAGCGATAGACCGATGCTCTCGAACGGTTAAGGTATCGCTGTACAGCCTCTATCGACAGCAGGGTCATCTTGTCGTCGGTTGAGGATACGGTGGCATCATCCCACTGGTTAGGACGCGGGGAAAGTCCCTCTGCATCAGAGGAGAGAAAATCGCTATTCATGCCGCCTGTGTAACCACAACCTGAATAAAACTAACCTCTGGTACTTTACCAGGTTGCGCCAGAGATGGCAGACCAACTTTTAAGCCGCCCTGAAGTTTGCCGAACCTGAAGACGAGGCTAAATTGTCGTTCCGCTTTGGATGGGGTGTGTTAGAACCTTGGCATTGTATCGGGAGCCAGCGACAGGTGAGCAGCAGACGGTGGCCATTACAGTGGCGGGCGATATCGGCGTTGGCGATCGCCACCTTTGGCGGCGGTGCCCTGGCTGGGTTAATGGCTTCTCGTCTCTCACCTGCCCCTTCTACCGAGGTCTATCAAAACATTTCACCGGCCCTGGGGGTGTCCAGGCTGCCTCAGCCGGTAGCTCTGAACGGTCGTCCGCAAATTCACCCCTTGCCGCCGGTTGAAGAAGTCTGGGAATGCCAAGTTGCTGTGGTTGGTGGATCCTTGGGTGGGGTGGCCGCCGCTGCTCACGCGATGGCCACTGGTGCCCAGACCTGTTTGATTGAGGTTAGCCCCTGGCTAGGCGGGCAGATTAGCTCTCAAGGGGTATCTGCCCTGGATGAATCCCTACGGATGCGCCAGGCCAACAACTTTGCCCCTAGCTGGATGCGCTTTCGCGATTTGATTAAGCGACAGGTGGTAAACCTACCCGACTGGAGCCCAACTGGAAATGCCCGACCCATCTCGGACATTAATAGCTGCTGGGTTGGCACACTATGCTTCCCTCCAGAGGCGGGAGCCTTGGCTGCTGGTCAGCTTTTGCAGGAAGCCAAATCAACGGCTGGCCAGAGCCGCTGGGCCACCATGACCGCTTTCAAAGGAGCCGAGTTCGATGGTTCCGGCCGCCGCATTACCGCCCTCTACGCCGTGCGTCGCCAGCCTAGGGATGGCAACTACGTGCCCAAGGGTCGCCTGTCAGAGGAACTGCACGACTGGTATAGCTGGTCGCCCGGTTCAGCCTTTGACCGAGTACCCATTAAGCTTCAGCCACCGGCTGGACAGTCGATGCTCGTAATTGACGCTACCGATACGGGCGAGCTGGTGGGTTGGGCCAAAATTCCCTATCGGTTGGGCTCAGAGGCTAAGGCCACGACGGGCGAACCGAATGCGGCGGAGTTTGACAACCCAGCCTGCACCCAGGCCTTTACCTATCCCTTTGGGCTGGCCATTTATAACGATAACGGCGACAGCCTGGCGGCTCTGGCACGCATGGAACCCACCTACAGCCTGCAAGAGCATGAGGCGGGCTACAGTTTGGAGGGTTTCCCATTCTTTGGGGGTCGTAGCGTGTTTCATTACCGCCGCATTGTTAGCCAAACTCGCAACAACTCCTACACGGGCTATCCGGCCTATGGTGATATTTCAATGATTAACTGGAACCAGGGTAACGACTGGAACTGGATGAACCCACCCCTAATTTTGTCAGCGTCGGAGCTAGAGGCTACAGGCCAATACCAAAACTGGATGGGTGGGCTATCCCAATCTGCGCTGCAATTTGCGGAAGAGAATGCCCTTATGTTTGCTCGCTGGCTGCTGGAAACCCAGGCCACCCCAGAGTATCCCCTGACCTACCTGTACGGCCCCGACAGCCCTATGGGTACCTACTCTGGCCTTAGCATGGTGCCCTATCTGCGAGAAGGACGGCGGATTATGGGCCGCCCCGCTTACGACCAGGAGGTATTTCTAATTCGAGAAAACGATTTGCGTTATTACTTTCCAAATCAACGAGAGTTTAGCCCCACAGCGGTAGGAGTAACCCACTACGCGATTGATATTCACGGCTGCCGCTACCGCAACTGGCAGCCCTCTGGCGAAGCAGCTACCGCACCTGCTGAAGAACCAGCCGTTAAACCCATCCAAATTCCTCTCGAAAGCCTCATTCCCCAAGGGGTAGACAATGTGTTGATTGGTGGCAAGGCCATTGCCGCTACCCACATTGCCAATGCCTCAACCCGCATCCACTATGGTGAGTGGCAAGTTGGAGCCGCTGCTGGAGTGACAGCAGGCTGGCTGATATCCGCCGATACTCCCATCAACGACCCACCAGAGGTCATTCCCCAGGGTTATATGCCATCCCTACAGGCGTTTATGGTGCAGCAAGGCTTAAAGCTGACCTGGTAGGGCCTAGCGATCGCCCTTCTCGTAGGCGATCCCCAAGGCGGCAGGGGTTTTATCTTGCAGGCGGCGGCTGGCCAGCACCAGCAGCGTCAACAGATAGGGCAGCATCAGCAAAAACTCGTAGGGAATCTCCTCAGAGCCCAACGCCTGAATCCGAAATTGCAGCGCATCCGCTACCCCAAACAGCAACGCCCCCAGCAGGGCCAAAGACGGATGCCAGCGAGAGAAATAAACCAGGGCAATGGCAATCCACCCCCGCCCAGCGGTAACGCCTTCAATAAATAAGTTGAGCTGCACCACCGTCAGCACGGCCCCACCCAGACCGGCTAAAGCCGCCCCAGCCAGAGTACAGAGATATCGAATGCGGATTACATCCAGGCCAGAGGTTTCTACTGCCGCCGGATGTTCCCCCGTTGCCCGAATGTGCAGTCCCCAGTTTGACTGATAGAGCAACCACCCGCAGGCCACCACTAGCAACCCGCTCAAATAAACCACCGGGCTGTGGTTAAACAGCACATCTCCCAAAACCGGCAGCTTTGCCAAACCCGGAATTGGCACTGCCGGAATGCCGCCCACTCGCGCCTTGCCCAGAGCAGGGTCAGCCCGATACAGATAAGTTGTCAGACTTTGACCCAACAGCACCAGAGTAATGCCCGCCACCACCTGATCGGTGCGACAGGTAATCGCCAACACCGCAAACAACAACCCCATCAACAGCCCCGCCCCTAACC
>Ga0224723_1002132_pt1 | contig 11204 bp, 9 predicted proteins | sample Balambano_FR2_Me_FD_161647 | JGI IMG/M metagenome (GOLD analysis project Ga0224723, IMG submission 161647) | Freshwater sediment microbial communities from Lake Towuti, South Sulawesi, Indonesia - Balambano_FR2_MetaG | ecosystem: Environmental > Aquatic > Freshwater > Lake > Sediment | place...
AACCACAGGCTCCGAAGCCGCCTTTCGAAGCGCCGCAACAGGCGCCCACCGATGCGCCTAAACCCGCGCCCGAGGCCGCTCCAGACACGCCCACGGAAGACGTCGTCGAAGCCATTGAGTTCCGCGGATCCCGCCGCGTCCCCCAAGATACTCTCAAGGCCCTCATTTTCACCAAAGCCGGCGACCGCTATAGCGAAGAAACCTTGAATCGCGACTTCATGTCCCTGTGGAACACGGGACGCTTCGATGATATCCGCTTGGAGCGTGAAGCCAGCCGCACCGGCTGGATCATCCGTTTCGTTGTCACCGAACGCCGCGTCGTGCGCTCTATCAAGTACGACGGTATGAAGTCGATCACGGTGTCGGAAATCCTGGATCGCTTCAAAGAGCGTAAAGTCGGCCTCCAGGTCGAACAACAATACGACCCCAACAAGGTTCAGCGGGCCGCGAATGTGCTTAAGGAATACCTTTCCGAGCGAGGCCGTCAGTTCGCCAATGTCACGCCTGAGATCCGTCAGATACCGCCCTCCTCTCTCGAAGTGAACCTCCGCGTCGTCGAAGGTCCGAAAGTGAAGGTCGGTAATATCGGTATTGAAGGAAATCAGGTCTTCAACGACCGCGTGGTCCGCCGCGCGATGCGCAACCTGCGACCGGTCGGCATTCCGCGCTCCATCCTTCTCGAGAACATGTTCGCCAAGACCTACGACGCGACCAAGCTCGAAGAGGATATGAGCCGCATCCAGAACTATTACCAGGAGCGCGGCTATTTCACCGCGCGCGCTAACTCCGAAGACCCCGTCATCCGTGACGTCGGCGGCAAGGGCTTTCGTATCCCGCTCTTTTACCCGAATAAACCCGGCAAACGGGCGGATTTCAAAGTGGTCGTGGATGAAGGCCCCAAATACAAGCTGGGGACGCTCAACCTTGTAGGCGTGAAGCTCTTCAAGGCCCCGGAAGAAATCTTCAGCGCTGTTCTCGGGATGCGCGAAGGTGACGTTTTCTCCACCGCTAAACTGCGCAAAGGCATGGAGGATGCCCGCAAACTATACGGACAGTATGGCTATCTCGACTTCGTCCCCGAGCCCTCCTTCGAACCGGATCCCAACACCGGCAAGGTGGATCTCACTCTCACCGTCGACGAAGGCAAACAGTTCTTCGTCCGCCGCATCGATTTCTCCGGAAACACGACGACGCGCGATAAAGTCATCCGCCGCGAAATCCTCTTGGACGAGGGCGACCTCTTCAATTCGCGTCTTTGGGAAGTCAGCCTCCTGCGCCTGAACCAGTTGGGCTACTTCGAAGTCCTCAAGGAAAACGAAGCCGCCAACATCACCCGGGACACCAAGAACAACACCGTCGACATTACGCTCAAGGTCAAAGAGCGGGGTCGCAACAGCGTTCAAATGTCGGGCGGGGTCTCCGGCATCGCTGGCTCCTTCATCAGCTTCGGGTACTCCACGAATAACTTTCTCGGCCTCGGCGAGACCCTTTCGCTCGATACCCAACTTGGTGACCGCATTCGCTCGGTCACGTTTGGCTTTACGGAGCCGTATTTCCTCGACAAGCCGATCCAGGTTGGCTTTACGGTCAATACGCAGCGCTTCAGCTACGACCAGGGTCGCGAAGTGTCACTCTTCTCCGGCCGCAACTTGATTCCCCTCTACGATCAAATCGGACGCGACAATTTGCTGAATTACGTTTCCAATGGCTATGGGTTCACTGCCTATGCCTCGACGCTCCTCCGCCGCAGCTTCGCCCGCGTTGGTGTCACCTACAGCTACAACAATTCGAAGTACGAGCCCCTCACCACCGCGGCCCGCACATACTTTGAGTTCGTCAACTTCCAAAACATCGACGGCCCCAACCAGTTGAGCGGCATTCGCCAGAGTTCTATTATTCCGAACTTCTCCTACAACACCATCGACCATCCGATCACGCCATCTCGGGGCAAATCGATCTATATGTCCACCACCTTCGCGGGTTCTTTCCTGGGCGGCAACACCAACTACGTCGAACCCACCGTCGACTTGAAGTATTTCCGCGCTGGCTTCAAGAAGGGCCACGTGATCGGCATGCACGGCCTGGGCCGCTTCATCACAGGCTACGGCGGCAAGACCGCGCCCCCATTCAATCGCTTCTATATGGGCGGGGAGAATGACATCCGCGGCTTTGATATTTGGAACATCAGCCCCCTGGCCTACGTTCCCAGCCAAGCCACCGTCAACGTTCTCAACGCAGATGGCAGCGCCCGCGTCCAGCGTGTCCTCGATTCTAATGGCAATATCGTTCTGGCCAACGTCACGCAGACCATTCCGGTCTACCAGTTGATCTTCCCTGGCGGCGATACCCAAGGCGTCGGTAACTTTGAATACCGCATTCCCATTTTTGGGCCCGTCGTGCTCGCCGCGTTTGCCGACATCGGCATCAATCGAATTTCGCGCGGCAACGGCCTTAATCTAAACCCCAGCCGCGTCAACGAGCTAAATGCTCAATTCCCGCAGGCCGGCTTCGACAATCGGGCTGTCTTGATTAAGTCCACGCAGAACGCCCGTATGTCAACCGGTTTGGAACTGCAAATCATGATGCCAGTCGTGAATGCACCCTTTCGTTTCTATTGGGCTTATAACCCTTTGCGCGTCGAAGAGTTCATTCAGCCCCCGATCGCTGCCGATCGGAGCTTCTTCCCGAACCAGGCAACCTTTATCAATTCGGTTGCTCAGTTCGGCCAGCCTAGCCCATTCTTTGAGCGGGCCCGCACCTTCCGCTTCACCATCAGCCGCACATTCTAGTGTTCTGGAATGATAGGATTTTGAAAGAGAACCCCCTTAAATGAGTATTTCCGTGAAGAATTTCCTGGCCAGCGCCGTTTTGTGCGCACTGGCCGTCGTCCCTGCCTTGGCGCAACAGAAAGTCGGCACCATCAATATCCAACAAGCCATCGTCTCGACGAAGGATGGGCAAAAGGCCGCTGCGGATCTCCAAGCCAAGATCGAGCCGAAGCGTAAAGAACTCGAAGGCAAGCGCGCACAGATTGAAGCTATGGGTCAACAGCTTCAGAAGATGGGCACGGTTGGCAGCGAAGATGCTAAGCGCAAACTTCAAGTTGAGATCGAATCCAAGCAGAAGTCACTCCAACGAGACAGCGAAGACGCCCAATCCGACTGGGACGCCGAGCAACAAAAGGTCCTAAACGAACTCGGCGGTCGCATTATGCAAGTCATCAACAAGTACGCGACCGACAATGGCTTCTCGATGATTGTTGATATCAGCTCGCCGCAGACCCCGGTGATCTGGGCGTCTACGACCATCGACATCACCAACGAGATTATCAAGCTATACGACGCCAACGCGCCTTCCAGCATGGCGCCTCCCGCGGCCAAGCCGCCCGCAAGCAGTGCCGCGCCTGCCGCGGCTAAGCCAACCCCAGCAGCGAAGAAGTAAGCATACCTAGGGGGCCTGATCCCCAATAATTCTTGCATTCCATGGGCCGGCGAGAGACTTAGTCTCTCGCCGGCCCATTCCCATTTAGGCGGGCCAGACCGGGAAAGCCAAGACCCAAGCGGCGGATCGGTGCCCGGTCCTAACTGCCGGTGCAGCGTAGATAGGCTAGTATGTAGCTCTTGCTAGGGAAGCCGTAGAAGATACTTCTACGAAGGAAGGTGGTTGCGGGGGAAAGATTTGAACTTTCGACCTTTGGGTTATGAGCCCAACGAGCTACCAGGCTGCTCCACCCCGCATCTAAATCGTAGCAATCTGGTTTCACGCCCGTCAACATCCGAGCTACCCTCGATCCGCTAGGCGAACCAAAAGCGAAAGATTCTATTGCAATTCGATCTTTATTCGCCTAGAATCAAATTATGGCATTGACGCGCCGCCAAAAGGATCTCCTGGATTTCCTTGCGACATTCATCGAGACCAAAGGCTACTCCCCCAGCTACGAAGAGATCGCCTCCGGCATGGATCTCACTTCCCTGGCAACGGTCCACAAACACATTCAGTCGCTTGAGAGCAAAGGCTATTTGAAACGGGGCTTTAATCAGTCGCGTAGCCTGGAGATTTCTTCCAAGTATCTGGACGAGCGGCGCAGCTATTCCAGCGCGGCGCCTTTGCGCCCTGTTGAAGTGCCCTTACTAGGCCGCATCGCCGCCGGCGTGCCGGTGGAAAGCGTAGCGGCGCCTGAGACTTTGGCCTTTCAAGACTTCGTAGGCGACGCCTCGACATTCGCGCTGCAAGTGCGCGGCGATTCGATGATCGAAGACCACATCTGCAGTGGCGACTTCGTGTTGGTTGAGAAGGTCAATCAGGTTCGGGACGGCGATATTGTAGTGGCTCTCGTCGACGGGAGCGAAACGACGTTGAAACGACTTTATCGGGAGCCGGGCGGCATGGTTCGCCTGCAACCCGCTAACGCTTCCATGGAGCCGATTCATGTGGCAGAGTCCAGCTTGAACGTACAAGGCCGGGTGTTAGCAGTGCTGCGGAAATACTAGGGCTACGCCCCTTGGTCGAGATTCGCCAGGCGACACGCTGAATCGGTGACTGCTCTAGCCAAGGTGCTTGTCGGATTCAAAATCTCGAAGCAAAGAAAAACGGGGCGGCCGGTAGGTAGGGGAAAGGCCGCCCCGTTCTTTTCGGATTCGACAATCGAAGCTCACAGTCCACCCAAGCGATTGGGGAATGGAGGAGAGTGAGTGGTCCGACTAGCTTCGATTGTCGAAGTCGAAAGCTACAATGACGTTGAATTTGCTCTTGACGCCACGGCCGTCGACCGTTGCCGGCGCAAAACGCCAGCCACGAACGGTTTGAACGGCGGCATTCACGAAATCCGGGCGGCCCTTCACAACGCGAGTAGCCTTGAGCGTTCCGTCGGCGTCAATATCGAGTTGGAGTTCTACTGTACCCGTTGTGCGGGAGGCATTGCCGAAAGCTCCAGCCGGGACATTGGAATACTTGGTGACTTTTGCGGGCTCAACGGCGGCGGCCCAGACAGAAGCAGAAGCGAGTACAGCGGCGAGGATCGTCTTTTTCATAGAGTTCATTTCGCGTCCTTTCAATCGAATACGCGAAGCCGCCAAATGGATCGGCTCAAGCGGAGCAACGAGACTGGGCTAGGAAGGCACAGTCAAGAAAGCTTGAAGCAAGTTTCAGGCGAGTCGCCCGGCGAGATTGGATTGGGCATCGTGTGCTGTCTCGGGAAGCGGATGGAGCTGCGACTTGAGCTGGCGCCAAGCCTCGTGGAGATTGCGAAGGAGTTGTTCCGCTTCTTCAAGGGGCGGGGCGGATTGATCTCGATGAGCCTCTTCGAGTTTCCGAAGGATGTAGTCATAGAGAAGGGTGAGGCGTCGCGCGAGGTCTGGATCGACCTGCGCGTTGAGGCTTGAAATCAGTTCTACGACAATTGCTTGGACCCGGCCGATGGACCGCCCGCGGGCCAGTACATCGCCTGTGGCAAGATGACGGCGCGCGTCTTGTAAGGATTCAATGCCGCCCTCGTAAAGCAAACAGACGAGTTCCAGCGGACTCGCGGAGAGCACCTTGTGCTCGAGGTAAGAATTCTCAGTCTGGAAGTAAGCTTGATGTGGGGTAGACAAGCCCGGTTCGCTCCTCAGCTCTTCTGATTCTGTAGCGCGGACTTCTGCGCTGTCTCAACGAAGTAGCGCGCGCGGCTCAGCACATCCTCGGCTGGGATCTGGCGTACAACTTCTTGGGTGGTTCGATCGAGAAGCCGAACCACGTACTTCTTGGAGTCCCGGTCAAATGCGATCTGCATCTCGTTGTTACTCGATTCCAGTTGGCGCGCCCATTCTGGCAACCCGCCTTCGCGCACCGCGGCCCGGATTAGGGACACTATTTCATTACGCTCGTTAGGCTCCTGACGATCCACCCGCTCGTAGCCTCGGCTGGACGCCTCCACTCTTGCGTCTAGTTGTGCGCCGACCGCCTCCACGCGGCCGATCTCGTAGCTCGCCATCGAACTGCCTCGATTCCGGGCAGCGGCGAGAAGCGTCGCCCTCTGCCTCTAAAGACCGTATCGGCGGCGCGGTCTTGTTTTTGAGGAAATCTTACTCGAGATTTAAGGTTTTCATCAATGTGCCCTGTTCCCGTTGGATCTTCTCTTGCAGAAGCATTAGGGCATAGATCAACTGCTCGGGTCGCGGCGGGCAACCCGGAACGTAAACATCCACGGGGATAATCTGATTCACCGGAACCAAGGCGTAGTTGCTGAACACCCCGGTCGAAGTTGCGCAAGCACCCATCGAGATCACCCACTTCGGCTCGGGCATCTGAAGGTAAAGCCGCCGGGCGACTGGCGCCATCTTGTTGGACAAGCGTCCGGCGATGATCATCAAGTCCGATTGCCGGGGCGATCCTCGAAAAACCTCGGCTCCAAAGCGCGAAACATCGTAACGCGATGCGCTCATCGCCATCATCTCAATGGCGCAACACGCCAGCCCGAACGTCATCGGCCACATCGAGTTCTTGCGGGCCCAGTTGATCGCATTATCGAGAGTCGTCGTGATAATGCCGTCGCCCGTCTCGCCGAAGCTTTCGTCGTCGATGCGGGCGAAAAGATCCGCGGGAGCAGGGCCGTAATCGAGGCGATTCTCCATACCCGAAGTATCTCACGCGCCCCATTCTCTACAATGGAGTTTTGCTTGTCGCGCGATAGTTTAGTTCTCCTCTGCCAACACTACGGTCTCGATACCGGCTATCTGGACATTTGGGGCAGGACCATTGAAGCTCTTCCCGCGGTCATGCGCGAAACCTTGCGATCCGTCTCCGGCGCGGCGATTCCGGAAGCGGCATACGACGACTTAACCGCGGCGCAAGAGTGGATTCGGGAACGAGAGGCGGCCCGCTGGCTGGCAACCACCATCTTGGCCGCGGGCGTGCAAGCTCCTTGGGCTGGGATGCGCTTGCCCGCGGGAACTTATGAGGCGCGAATTGCTTGGGAAGACGGCAGCCAGTCCCACCTCGTTCTGGAAGCTGCAAGCGACGGCGAGGTGGCCGCCTCTAATTGGCTAGCGCCCCGCCCAGGCTATCACCGCCTCCGGCTTATCCAGGGAGAGCGCAGTGAGGATTACATTTGGATCCTCAGCCCAGGCCAGACATGGAGCGACGAGACCCGCCAGCGCCATTGCGGCGTTACTTGCTTTCTCCCCTCGCTGCGCAGCGAAAGAAACTGGGGCTGCGGCGATTTCCGGGATCTCGTCGACTTTGCGCGGGCTTTCGCGGGACAACACTTCGATTACATCGCGCTGAATCCTCTCCACGCGCTGGCCAACCGCCTGCCTTACAACGCGAGCCCCTACTCGCCCCTTAGTCTTTTGCGTTTGAACTTCATCTATCTGGCGATTGAGGAAATACCGGATTACAAGGCAAGCGCCCTCGCCGGGACCATTGTCGGAGACGCAACGTTTCAGGCTAAGCTGGCCGCACTGCGCTCAGCCACGCACGTCGACTATGAAGGCGTCTCCAAAACCAAGCATTTCCTGCTCAAGATACTCTATCGCCAATACCTGCGAACGCCCGACCCAGCGTTCGAGCAATGGCGGCGCACTCGCGAACCCTGGGTGACCCAATTCGGACGATACCTCGTGATTTGGCGCTATCTACATCGACGTCACCCCGATACCTGGATCTGGCAGGAATGGCCATCCCCTTATAGGAATCCGCGGAGCGAGGCATGCGAAGCGCTCGCCGCCCGCCTTCAGAAGGAAGTGGATTTCTTTGCTTGGGTGCAGTGGCGCCTCGAGCAGCAACTCGAGGATGCGTCGCGCGAAGTTCGCGCCCTCGGTTACTCAGCCGGTCTCTACTGCGATCTTGCCGTCGCTTGCGATAAAGCGGGGCCGGATCGTTGGGCGAATCCGCATCTATTCGCACAAGGAATCCGGATTGGCTCACCGCCGGATGATTTCAATGTCAACGGCCAGGATTGGGGTTTCCCCGCCTTGCGGCCACTCACACATTGTCCGGAGACGCTTGCTTACTTTCGAGAGTCACTGCGGGCCTCCGCTCGCGCGGCGGGCATAATTCGGCTCGACCATGTGATGCGGCTGGCGCGCCTCTATTCGATACCCGACGGCCGGCCTGCCAAGGAAGGCATCTATGTCAGGGACCACTTCCGTGCTCTTCTGCATATCATCGCCATCGAAAGCCATCGTCATCGCACGATGGTCGTCGGCGAGGACCTGGGCACCATGCCCGAGTACTTCCGCGGCGCACTCGAAGAGTTCGGCATACTGAGTTATCGGCTCGTAATGTTCGAGTGGGATGGCTCGGATTTGCGCCGCGCCCAGGACTATCCTCAGAAGGCACTTTGTTCGTTTACCACCCATGACCTCGCCAGCTTCGATGGATTCTTGAGTGCGCAAGACTTAGCGGTGCGAAAGAAGGTTGGATTTCTTTCTAGCGCAGCGTTCGAGACCGCCCTCGAAGAACGCCGCAGACAGATTGCGGCGATCGCGCGCTGTTTCGGCGGCGGCGCTCCCGCCAGCGCAGACGAGTTCTTCGAGAAGCTCGCGCGCTTCCTGTTGCGTACGCCCTGCCGGTTGGTCTTAATCGGGCTCGATGAGTTACTGGCGGAAGCCGAGCAAATGAATCTGCCGGGCACCACTAGTGAACACCCGAATTGGCGATTGAAGGCCCGGCTGACGCTCGAAGCCATGCCGCGAGACGAAACGCTCCAGAAGCGCCTCAAGGCTTGGCGGCAGGCATTTCTTGCCGGCGGCGAAACAAATCTATGAGAGCCGTCATCCAGCGAGTAAGTTCCGCATCGGTTTCGGTAGACGGCGAGCTTAAAGGGAAAATCGGTCTGGGCTACCTGGTATATCTGGGCGTCGGACGTGGCGACGGCGAGACCGATGTCGATTACATCACGCGGAAGATCGCGGGCTTGCGTGTTTTTCCCGATGCCGACGGAAAGATGAATCTCTCGCTCCATCAAGCCGGAGGCGAGATTCTTCTGGTTAGCCAATTTACTTTGTACGGCGATGTCCGCCGGGGCAATCGCCCGGCATTCGACGCCGCGGAACTACCGCAAGCGGCGAGCATACTTTATGCGAGCGCCTCCTCTCGCCTGCGCCAGATGGGCTTCCGCGTCGCCGAGGGAGTTTTCCAGGCGGATATGCGCATTGAAAGTGTCAACCAAGGTCCAGTTACGATTTTGCTAGAGTCAGCGAGACTGTTTTGATATAGTGAGCCTAATACCTGACTGAGTCAGGTCAAGGAACATTACATGGCTCGTCCCCAAAAAATGAATATGGACCCCGCAATACTCGGGGCCGCTCTCGAAGGTCTCGAGATTCAGAAGAGAAAGATCGAGGAACAAATTGCCGCAGTCCGCTCCATGCTCGGTGGCCGCACTTACTCTGCCCCAGCCAGCAGCAGTAGCGCTAGCGACAATGGCCGGCGCACGCGTAATCTGAGCCCCGAAGCCCGTGAGCGCATTGCCGCGGCGCAAAAGAAGCGTTGGGCTGCCTACCGCAAAGCCAAAAGTTAAGCGCTAAATTACCCGAAAAAAGAAACACTTCAAATACTCGGTTTCAGGCGCATTCAGCAGGATCGGATGATCCACGCTTTGTCCGCGCTGTTCGAGGATTTGGAGTGTTTTCTCATTGCTAAGAGCCGCCTCCCGGATGGCTGCGAGCAAGTCCTCCGCCGAGATATGGTGCGAGCAAGAACATGAAACATAGAGTGATCCTCGCTTCGTCAAACGCAGGGCCCGCGCGTTGATATCGGCGTACTGGCTCATGGCGGGTTGCCGTTCCTTCCGGCTTTTCGCGAACGCCGGCGGGTCCACGACGATTGCATCGTAAGTCCGCCGCGCCTGCGCTTTTCCCTGTAGATACTCTCTAACATCGGCGCGAATGACCTTAATGTTCTTAACAGCCTCTTCTTCCAGCATTAATCCTAGGGATTCCAGTACCGTTTCCCCTCGATCAACCGCTTCCACGTGGGTTACCGACTCAGCCATGTGGCGCGCGAAGCCTCCATTCGCGCAGTACAAATCCAAGCCAAAATTTCGTTCGGACAGGCAGCCTAGCCAGCGTTGAAGGGCCAGATAGTTCTCTCGTTGGTCGAGGAATGCTCCCGTTTTCTGACCGTCGGCCGGATTCGCTTGGAATCGGTGTCCATTCAGCAGGTAAGGGACTCTACACGGCAACACACCCAGAATCGCCTCGGCTCGGCTCGGCGCCTGGAGCGATGCAGACTGAATGGACCAATACTGCTGGATCTCCTCTAATAACGCGGATAGGTGCCCGTGCCAGTTCGCCATTGAGGGCGCGAAACTGACGTGGGTGCCATATCGATCCGCGACTAAGCCCGGCATGCGGTCGCCTTCGGAGTGGGCCAGGCGGAAAGCATCACAGTTTGTAGGAATAGTCTTGCTCCGCCAGGCGAGAGCCTCCCGCCATCGAGTAAGAACGAAGGACTCGGAAAACTCTTGCTTCGTATGGCTGTAGACTCGGATCGGCGCGGCGGAGGCGGCGTCCCAGAGGGCCGAAGCCGCCACTTTGCCCCGGGGCTCAAGTAACAACAACGGGGAGGCGTGCCCAGGCAATGCGCTATTAGCGGCTAGGTCCGAGGGCCAGAACCAATGCGCTCCGTAATGAAGGCGGCGCAGCGCCTTCGGCGTCAGTCGAAATTCCAGCAAGTCCCTATTGTAGGCCCGCGTTGCCCAAGAGAGCCGCTATGCGTTTCTCGGTCGAAGGGTGAGTCGAGAACAGTTGAGCCAAACCGCCCAGCATCGGCGGGAAGATATACATGTGGCTCATGGCTGGCGAGGCGTCCATCGGGATGCGCTTTGAGTACGCGTCCAATTTCTGGAGTGCGTTCACGAGCCCCATCGGCGAACCGGTATATTTGGCGGCGGCGGCGTCCGCGGCGTACTCACGCGTGCGCGAAACAGCCATTTGGATGAGCAGAGCCGCGATCGGAGCCAGGAATACCATGAGGATGTTCAATGCGGGACTGCCGCCTTCTTCGTCATCACGATGGCCGCCCCCGAAGAAAAGCCCAAAGCGGGCGATCGATGTGATCGCGGCGCCGAGGGTGGCCGCGATACTGCTGATCAAAATGTCGCGGTGGAGGATGTGGCCGAGCTCGTGCGCGATGACGGCTTCGAGTTCGCGATCCGTCATCGTTTCCAGTAACCCCGCGCTCACCGCAACGGAGGAATTCGCGGGGTTCCGGCCCGTGGC
>Ga0224723_1002133_pt1 | contig 11197 bp, 10 predicted proteins | sample Balambano_FR2_Me_FD_161647 | JGI IMG/M metagenome (GOLD analysis project Ga0224723, IMG submission 161647) | Freshwater sediment microbial communities from Lake Towuti, South Sulawesi, Indonesia - Balambano_FR2_MetaG | ecosystem: Environmental > Aquatic > Freshwater > Lake > Sediment | place...
ACCCCCCACTCATCCTGCATGGTGAAGTGGTTCAGATGCGGGAACTCGATGCTGACGGCGGCAGCACCGCCCGCCTTCCAGCGCCGCGCAAAACCCTGGCTCTGGCGCAGGAATTCCGAACTCTCCGCGCCGCCCACGCAGGCCAGCACCGGCAGGTCCTTCGGCGCCGGCAGATACATGGCCGACAGCTGATCGGCGGTGGCGAGATCAAGCCGCAGGGCCTCGTTCAACGACGTCGCCATCAGCGGCGCCAGTTCGAATACGCCACTGGTGGCAATGCAGCCGCGGAACGTCATCGCGGGCATCCGCGCGGCCAGCGTCGCGCAGAGATGCCCGCCGGCCGAATGCCCGCCGACCAGCACGGGAACGCCGGGCACGGCATCCAGCGCCGCATGGCAGCCGGCCGAAACATCCGCGATCAGGGTGGCGAGATCCACCTCGGGGCACAGGCGATAGCCGGGCACCGCCACCGCGATGCCGTGCGCAAGCCAGGGCGGCGCGATCCAGGCGAAGTCGCGCCGATGGCGCCGCTGGAAATAGCCACCATGGACGAACACCAGCAGCCCGCGCGGCTCGCCCTGCGGACGGAACAGATCGACGGCCTGGCGCTCGTGGTCGCCATACGTCAACTGCTCGGGCGGCAGCGCCTCCAGCACGGCCTTGGCCGCTTCCGCCCAGCGCGCGTCGATCGTCGGAAAGTCCGGAACGCGGCTGATGGTGGCGTATTCAAGCTCCAGGTAACCGTCGTGCGCCATCGCGGTCAGGCTGCCTTGGGGTAGAGAACGGGGCGCAGCATCTCCAGGCTTTTCGCCTGAAGCGGCTCGCTTGCGGCGAGCTTGGCCAGGTCGGGCACAGGGCGGGCGGTGCGTGAGTCCCCGGCCATCCGCCGCTCCAGCGCGGCCGCGGCGCGCAACAGCCAGGCGTCCGACCCGCGCGGCCCCACCACCTGGATGCCGAACGGCAGGCCGTTCTCGTCCACGCCGCAGGGCAGCAGGATGGCGGGGTGGCCGGTCAGCGTCACGCCATAGGCCAGCGCCAGCCAATGGAAATAAGTGCGGGTCTTCCTGCCGTCGATCTCGGCGGGATAGAGCGTGGTCCAGGCAAACGGCGCGCGGGTGATGCCCGGGGTGATCAGCAGGTCATGGTCCCGGAAAAACGCCTGAATGCGCTGATAAATCTGGGTCTGCGCCGCATGCGCCTCGGCATAGTCCTGCAGGCTGTAGCGCAGTCCTTCTTCGACATTCGCGACCAGGTTGGGGCCCAACAGCTCGGGGCGGCTGCGATAGGTCTGCAAGTGCTTCACCAGATAGCCCGAGGCACGCAGAACCTCGAACGCGCGGTCGGCGCCGGTCATGTCGGGGTGGGCATCGACGCCCTTGGCGAACCACCCGCGCATCAGGTCGGCGCGGCCGGCGAACACGCGGCGGTAGTGTGCATCGGTCGGCGCGAAGCCCAGGTCGGGGCTGAAGGCGACGCGCAGGCCGGCAAGGTCGGCCTCAGGCAGGGGAAAGAATCTTTCAGGAGTCTGCACCGGCCAGCCATGCACGGTGGTGGCAAGTGGGTCGGCCGCATCATCGCCCACCATCGCCGACAGCATCAGCGCGGTATCGGCGACATTGCGCGCCATGGGCCCGAGCGTTGAAAGCACGCTCCAGCCGAACACGCGCTTGGGCGTGGGGATCAGGCCAACAGTCACGCGAAACCCGATCACGCCGCAGAATGCCGCCGGGTTGCGCAAACTGCCGCCTGTGTCGCTGCCGGTGGCGATCGGCACCAGGCCGCAGGCAAGGGCGGCGGCCGACCCGCCCGACGACCCCGCCGCGGTCAGCATCGGATCGAACGGGTTGCCGCAGGCGCCGTACACCTTGTTCACGCTGTTCGCGCCGGCGCCGAACTCGGGCACATTGGTCTTGCCCAGCACGATGGCGCCCGCGCGCTTCAGTGCCGCGATGTGCCATTCGTCAGCTTTGGGGATGTGGTGTTCGAACTGCGGGCTGCCCCAGGTGGTGCGCAGGCCCTCGGTCTCCTCCAGGTCCTTCACGCCGAACGGCAAACCGTGCAGGGGGCCCAGTTTTTCGCCCTTCATCACCGCGTCCTCGGCCCGCTTCGCGGTCGCCCGCGCGCGGTCGGTATCCATCGCCACCATGGCGTTGATCGCCGGGTTGATTCGATCGATGCGCGCGACATGCGCATCGAGCACCTCGACCGGCGAGACCTGCTTCGCGCCGATCATGCGGCGGAGGTCGAACGCGGTGCGATCGCAGAGCGAGTCGTCGGTCATTGCTGATACCCGTGCTGTGGAAACACCCCCACCCCGGCCCTCCCCCGCTTGCGCGGGAGAGGGGGCGTGGCGGCGATGCCAAGCTCCCTCGGCCACGCCGCGCGCCAGAGAGAACCGAAGCGCGGCCGCCACGCCCCCTCTCCCGCGCAAGCGGGGGAGGGCCGGGGTGGGGGTGGTGCCACGCGGCTCACATCACCACCCCAGCGCGATGCCGTCCTTGCGTGGGTCGGAGGCGCCGGTCAGCGTGCCGCGCTCGTGGTCGATGAAGATCGCCTGGCCGCCGCCATGCGGCTTGGCGGCGACGCAGGTGTGGCCCATCCGCTCCAGCCGATCGACCGTGGCCTGTGGGATGCCGGTTTCCACCTGCACCTCGCCATTTCTGGGGAACAGCCGTGGCGCATCCAGCGCCTGCTGCGGGTCCATGCCATGGACAAAGATGTTCTCCAGCAGGTTGGTCTGCCCGACCGGCTGGTAATGGCCCCCCATGACCCCGAACGGCGCGATGCACTTAGAATCCTTGAAGAGCATGCCGGGAATGATGGTGTGCAGCGGCCGCTTGTTGGGCGCGATGCAGTTCGGGTGCCCGCGCTGCACGCGGAAGCCGAAGCCGCGGTTCTGCAGCATCACGCCGCTCTCCTCGGCCAGGATGCCGGAGCCGAAGCCCTCGAACAGCGAGTTGATGAAGCTGCACGCGTTGCCATCGCGATCGACGACGCAAAGATAGACCGTGTCGGCGTGCACCGGCATCAGCGCCGCCATGCCCGCCGGCGGCAATTCGCGCATCGCGCGGTCGTCGCGGATGCTGGCGCGCAGGTCATCGAGATAAGCCTTCGAGATCAGGCGCGAAACCGGCACATCGGCCTGCGCGGGATCGGCAAGGAACGCATCGCGATCACGATACACCAGTCGCGCAGCCTCGATGTGGCGATGGAAGCGCAGGGCGGAAAGCGGCCCCTCCTCCACCCTGTCGAACCCTTGCAGGATGCCGGCCAGCATCAGCACCAGCAGACCGGAGCCATTCGGCGGGCACTGGAAGATTTCCATGCCGCGATAGGGGCCGGAAATCGGCTCGACCCACTCCGGCGCGTTGCTCGAGAAATCGGCTTCCGTGTGCAGGCCGCCGGCGTCGCGCAGGGTGCGTACCATGTCGGCGGCAATCGGGCCTTCGTAGAACGCCTTGGCGCCATTCTTCGCGATGGCACGCAGCGTCGCGGCCAAGGCGGGCTGGCGGAATTTCTCGCCTGCGCGCGGCGCGCGCCCGCCGAACAGGAATTTGCGCGCGCTGGCCGGATGCCTCTGCAGCTTGGCGACCGAGCCTTCCCAGTCATTCGCCGTTCGATCATGCACCACGAACCCGTCCTCGGCATAGGCGATGGCGAGACGCAGCAGCTCGTCCAATCCCTTGGTGCCGAATTTCTCGAGCAGCGCCTCCCACGCAGCGACCGCTCCGGGGACCGTGACGCTATGGGCCGAACTGTTCTCCAGCGCCTTGATCCCCTGCCCTTCAAACCAGTCGATCGCCGCCGCCGCGGGTGCCCGGCCGCTGCCGTTGATCGCGAAGGGCTTTGCCGCGCCCGCCGGCGCGTACAGGCAGAAGCAGTCACCGCCGATGCCGGTGGATTGCGGCTCGATCACACACTGAACGGCGACGGCGGCAATCGCCGCATCCAGTGCGTTGCCGCCGGCGCGGAGGACATCCAGCGCGGCCAGCGTCGATTGCGGCATGCTGGTGGCCGCCATGCCGTTCACGCCGCGCACGGGGCTGCGGCCGGGAAGCGCGAAATCGCGGGGCATTCGAAACTCCTTCAGTGCGTCAGCAGGCCGCCATCGACCAGCAGGCTGGCGCCGGTGATCATGGCGGCGGCGGGCGAAGCTAGGAAGACCACGGCGCCCATCAGGTCCTCGACCTGGCCGATGCGCCCGATCGGCAGCGCGCGCAAGGCCGCATCCATGACGCGCGGATCGGAAAGCAGGCCGGCGGTCAGCGGCGTTTCGAAGAAGCAAGGGCAGATATTGTTTACCCTGATGCCCTTCGGCCCCAGTTCGAAGGCCATCGCCTTGGTCATGCCCTCCACCGCGTGCTTGGTGGCGGTATAGACGGTGCGGTTCGCGCCGGCGACATGCCCGTTCACGGACGACATGTTGATGATGCTGCCGCCTATGCCAGCCTCGACCTGACCCCGCGCTACGGCCTGGGCGATCACGAACGCCGCGGTGATGTTGAGACTGACCAGTGCGTCCAACGCGTCGTCGGTCACGTCCAGGAAGGGCTGGCGGATGTTGGTGCCAGCGTTGTTCACCAGTATTTCGAACGGACCGGCTTCGGCAATCACGCGCCGGGCGGCCGCGCGGTCGGTGACATCCAGCGCTACGGCCTTGGCCTTCAGGCCGCGGCTGGCCAGCGCCACCACGGTCGCCTCCATCTCGGCAAGGCCCCGGGCAGCGAGCGTCACATGCGCGCCGGCCTCGGCCAGCGCGATGGCGCAGGCGCGGCCCAGGCCCTTGCTGGCGCCAGTGACCAGCGCGCGCATGCCATCGACGCGCATCGAAGGTGTCGCGGGAAGGCGGGTTTCGGACGACGAAATCACGTTCATGGAGGCGCCCCGGCGTTGATCGGGAAACGTCTCACCGCCTTACGGCGCGGTCCAGCCCCCATCGACCAGCAGATGGCTGCCGGTGACCATGCCCGCGGCCGGCGAGCACAGGTAAACGAGACTCGCCGCCACCTCCTCCAGCGTCGCCGGGCGGCCTATGGGGATGCGGGAGAGAATCCAGTCGCGTGTCGGCGGATCGTCGAAGAATTTTTCGGTCAGCGGCGTCAGCACGAAAGTGGGGTTCAGGCAGACCACGCGGATGCCGTGCTCGGCCAGTTCCAGCGCCATCGCCTTGGCGATGCCCTCGATCGCGTGCTTCGACCCGCAATAGGCCGCGCGCTTCGGCCCGCCCACCACGCCCATCTGGCTGCCGATGAAGGCGATCACGCCCGCCCGTTTCGCTTCGACCATCCTGCGCGCCGCCGCCTGGGCGGTGAAGAACGCGGCGCGCACGTTCAGAGCAAACACCGTGTCCCACGCTGCTTCGGTCACCTCCAGCGTCGGCTGGGGAATGTTCGTGCCGGCGTTGGCTACCAGGATGTCGAAGGGGGGCGCCGCCTCGATGCGGGCGCGCATCGCCGCGGTGTCGGTGGCATCGACTGCCCAGAATTCCTGGCCGCTTGCTTCGAGCTCAGCGAGGCTGCGGCCGGTGATGGTCACCGCCGCGCCCACCTGCGCCAGCGCGCGGGCACACGCAAGGCCGATGCCCTTGGACCCGCCGGTGACCAGCGCACGCTTTCCATCCAGCCGGAACATCGTCTCGATCACGCGACCGCCCTCTCGGCCCGCAGCGCCGCAATGCGCGCGCGGTCGTAGCCGATCTCGGCCAGGATGGCCTCGGTGTGTTCGCCGATCCGTGGCAGGTCGTGGCGTTTCGGCATCCGCGCGCCGTCGAAGGCGATCGGCAGCGCGGGGAGCTTCGTCGTCCGCCCATCGGGCAGGGTCACCGGCACCAGGCCCTCCGACGCATTGAGGTGCGGGTCGTCGAACAGGTCCTCAGGCTTGCGGATTTCGGCGAAGGGCACGGCGGCGCGCTCCAGGCGGGGGACAAGATCGGCGAGCCGGAAATCCTTCAGGAACGCCTGGAAGCGCGGCACCAGTGTTTCCCGCGCGGCCACCCGCAGCTCGTTGGTCGCCAGGCCCGGTTCGGCATGCCAGTCCAGCCCGAACTCGGCACAGAACCGCGTGAAATTGTTGTCGGTGACCAGGCCCAGGAACAGCTGGCCATCGGCCAGGTCGAACACGTCATAGATGCCCCAGGCTGAAAGGCGGATCGACATCGGCGGCATGCCCTGGCCGTTCACCGCGAAATAGGCCATGTGCTGGGCGACCAGGAACGCGGTGCTTTCGAACAGCGCACTTTCCACCTTGGCACCTCGCCCGGTGTTCGCGCGCTGGATGATCGCGGCCAGGATTGCGACCGCGGCATAGGTGCCGCCGGCGATGTCGATCACGCGCGATCCCGCCCGCATCGGCCGGCCGGGCAGCCCGGTCATGTAGGCAAGGCCGCCCATCATCTGTGTCACTTCATCAAGCGCGGTGCGGTGCTGGTAGGGGCCGGGCAGGAAACCCTTCAGGCTGGCGAACACGAGCCGAGGATTCCGCCCGCGCACATCGTCCCAGCCGAGCTTGAGGCGTTCGATGGTGCCGGGCGCGAAATTCTCAGTCATCACGTCCGCGCCCGCCACCAGATCAAGCGCCACCGCGTGGCCGGCGGGGGATTTCAGGTCAATCGCGATCGAGCGCTTGTTGCGGTTAAAGGTGGCGAAGAAGCCGGTGCCGGAGGCCGCGAGTTTGCGCGTGTGGTCGCCGCCCAGGGGTTCCACCTTGATGACGTCGGCGCCCAGGTCGGCCAGCACCAGGCCGCAACTGGGGCCCATCACGGTGTGCACGAACTCGACCACGCGGATGCCCGCGAGCGGCAGGCTCATGCCGGCACCTGGCGCGGCGCGGGGCCGGTGTAGGTCGGCAGGATCGACTTCGCCATCGGGCCTTTCAGCCTCGCGCCTCCCCTCATCTCCTCCCACGCATGCACCATGCAGCCGGCGGCGCGGGCCAGCACGAAGATGCCGCGCCCCAGTTCTGGATCAAGGCCGAGTTCGCACAGGATCACCGCCTCGGCGCCGTCCACGTTCATCGGAATGCGGCGCTTGCCGGCGGCGATTGCGGCTTCCAGCGCGCGTGCCGCGGCCAGATGTTTTCCGGCGATCACGCCATCGGCCACGGCGGCATCGATCAACTCGAACAGGCGCGGGATGCGGGGGTCAAGATCCTTGTGCCAGCGATGGCCGAAGCCGGGAACGAAGTCGCCTGCCGCCCGCTTCTCGGCGACCACGGCGGCGGCCTCGGCCGCGATGTCGGGCGCCTCGGCGATGCGGTACAGGATCGCCATCAGTTCCTGCCCCACGCCGCCATGGATGTCGCCGGCCAGGCCGATGGCGCTGGCCATGATGCCGTTCATCGGCACGCCGCAGGTCGCCGCCATGCGCGCGGTGGCGATGCTGGGGGCGTGCGGGCCATGGTCGATCATGCCCAGCATCACCGCTTCGACCAGCGCGGCGGCGCGCGGATCGGGCAGCTCCCCCTTGACCATCAGCAGGATCATGGCGGGAAACGACAGCCGGCCGATCAGCTGCTCGATCGGGTAGCCGCGGAAACGGATATAGTCGGGGGCGGTGTCGATCACCGATGTGGTCCACCAGCGCCGCGCCTCGTTCAGCGCCGCCTCGGCATCCGGTGGCATGGCGAAAGCCTCTAGTCGTGGAAGGTCGTGAAACCTGAAACCGGTTCGCGCTCCGTGACAAGCCCATTGAGCGGGGATTTGGGGTCGGCGTAGCCCAGGGCGATGCCGCAGACCACGAGCTCACCTTCCGGCAGGGGCAGGCTTTCGCGAATCGGCTGGCCGACCTCGGCGAAGAAGGCCTGCGGGCAGGTATCCAGGCCCAATCCACGCGCGGCCAGCATCAGCGTGCCGGCAAAGATGCCCAGATCAACCCACGCGCCCTCTCCCGCATCCCGGTCGATCGTCAGCAACAGGCCGACGGGGGCGCCGAAGAAATCGAAGTTGCGGGCATGGAAGGCCTCGCCCGCCGCCCGGTCGCCACGCGTGATCCCGGCCAGCCGATAAAGGTCCCAGCCGACCTTCCGCTTGCGGCTGACCCACGGTTCGCGCCAATCGGTCGGGTAATAGACATAATCGGGCTCCAGCGGGCCGCCGGCGCGGGCAGCGTGGATGGCATCGGACACCCGGCGCAACGCCGCCCCGGTCAGCGCATGCACTTTCCAGGGCTGGATATTGCCGCCCGACGGCGAGCGGGCTGCAATGGACAAAAGATCTTCTACCGTCTCGCGGGGTACATCCCGCTCCATGAAACCGCGAATGGAGCGGCGCGTGGCGATTGCTTCAAAAACGTGCATGGTCCCATCCCCATCTCCCGTGGCGCGAGTTTGATGGGCTTTCATTCGCCAATCAAGCGAAATACGTGTGTCATCGGTCGGGTCTGGCATGGTATCCGAATCGACGGCAGGGTTGGGCGGCAGCAGGGAGGGGCGCATGGCCGGCACAATTGCCTGGGAGGATTTCGAAAAGGTTGAGATTCGTGTCGGCACCGTTATCGATGCTCTGCCCTTCCCCGAGGCACGCAAGCCCGCCATCAAGCTCTGGGTCGATTTCGGGGCCGAGCATGGGGTGAAGAAGACCTCGGCCCAGCTCACCGTGCACTACCGGCCCGATACCCTGATCGGTCGGCAGGTGGCCGGCGTGGTGAATTTCCCGCCACGCCAGATTGGTCCCTTCACCAGCGAGTTCCTGGTGCTGGGCTTTCCCGACGCCGACGGCGCGGTGGTGCTGGTCCGGCCCGACCTTTCGGTGCCGAACGGCGGCAAACTGTTCTGACTATCCGGCGGCGCGCTCGGCCGCCGCGATCGCCGCCTGCGCCCTGCCCGCCTCCTCCCTGATCTGTGCCAGCAGGTCGTGCTTGTAGGCGGCGAAAGCCGGCTGGGTCAGCACGTCCAGGTCGCGCGGGCGCGGCAGATCGATTCGCGTGCGCGAGCGCAGGCGCCCCGGCCGCGCCGTCATCACATGCACCGTGTCGGCCAGGAAGATCGCCTCGTCGATATCGTGGGTGATGAACAGCACCGTGCCGCCCTCGGCCCCCCATACGCCCAGCAGCAGTTCCTGCATCTGCATCCGGGTCTGCGCGTCGAGCGCGCCGAAGGGCTCGTCCATCAGGAACAGTTTCGGCTTCAGGATCAGCGCCCGCGCGATGCCCACGCGCTGCTTCATCCCGCCCGAGAGCTGGTCGGGCAGGTGACCCTCGAACCCCGACAGCCCGACCAGCGCCAGCAGGTGTCGCGCGTGATCCTCCGCCTCGCGCCGCGGGCGGCCGGCCATGCGCGGGCCGAAGGTCACGTTGTCCAGCACGCTAGCCCAGGGAAACAGCGCGGCTTCCTGGAACACCACGGCGCGGTCGGGGCCGGGCTTGCGCACGGCCTCGCCGCGCACGCGCGCCTCGCCACCCGATGCCGCCTCGAACCCGGCCAGGATGTTCAGCAGCGTCGATTTGCCGCAGCCGGAGGGGCCGAGCAGGCAGGCGAACTCGCCCTCGGCGATCGACAGGTCGATGCCGTCGAGCGCGGTGACGGCGCCAAACCGCTTCGTCACACCGCGCAGCGCCACGCTCATGCGCGCGCGAACTTCCAGGCCAGCACGCGGTGGCCGACCGCAACCAGCACCTGATCCGACAGAAACCCGAAGATGCCGATTGAGATCATGTCGGCGATCACCACGTCCATCCGGCCCACGTAGTAGGCATCCCACAGCACATAGCCCAAGCCGGATTTGACAGCGACGATCTCGGCCACGATCACCGCCGTCCAGGCGATGCCCATGCCCAGCCGCATGCCGACGAAGATGTTGGGGGCAGCGTTCGGCACCACCACGCGCAGGAGCAATTGCCGCTGGGTCGCCCCCATCATCAGCGCCGCGCGCACCAGGTTCTTCGGGCAGTCGCGCGCGCCCGCCGCGCTGTTCACCACGATCGGAAAGAAGGCGCCGAGGCCGATGAGAAAAATCGCGCCGGCATCGCGAATGCCGAACACGGCGATGGCGAACGGCAGCCAGGCGGTGATCGGGATCGGCCGCAGGCCCTGGATCAGCGGATCAATGCTGCGCGCGATGAAGGCGCTCCAGCCGATCAGCACGCCCAGCGGAACGCCGATCACGACCGCCGCGGCGAAGCCGCGAAACACCCGGCCCATGCTGAACAGCACGGTTTCCACCCAGGTGCCGACATAGGGGTTGAGGCCGAAGCCCGGCGTGCCGAATGCCCACAGGCGCCACGCTGCGAACACCTGGCTGGGCGCCGGCAGGATGCCGGGCGGCACCAGCCCGGCGCGCCCGGCGGCTTCCCAGACAAGGACGATCAGCAGCGGCAGGGCGAGCGCGTGCGCGGCGCGGGTGAGTGCCCTGGTCATGCGCGATCAACCCTCTCCCGCCCTTGGGCGGGAGAGGGTGCGAGCGCAGCGAGCGGGTGAGGGAGGCGCCGCAAAGCGAGCGTGGTCGTCGCGGCACCACCCTCACCCTCCCATTGCTGCGCAATGGGCCCCTCCCTCTCCCGCCCAAACGCGGGAGAGGGACTCACGCGCGCACGCTTTGCACGATGCTCTGATCAAAGAAATCCCCCAGCTCGCCCGACACGTCGCGCTGGATCACGCCCAGCTGATGGAACGTGCGCGCCTGCGCCTGCATCTGGGCAAGCGTCAGGAACTGGCCCAGCGTCATGTCGCGCGCGACGCTGCCCGCCACATCCGCCGGCAGGCCGGTCCAGGCCGCGATCGCCTGGGCCAGCGCCTCCTTGCTGGACGAGATGTCGGCCTGCACCTTCAGATAGGCCCAGGTGAAGCGGCGCAGCGCCTCGCGCTTGGCATCCAGCGCCGCGCGGGTTGCCCCCACCAGCCCGAGCTCGGCGCCCACGGCGCGCGACTGCGAGTAGTCGAGCTTCGTCTGGCGGAACCCAAGGCCCTGGGTGATCGCCATGCTCTCGAACGGCTCCCAGCCGATGAACAGATCGATGTCGCCGCGCTGCAGCGCCTGCACGAAGGGCTGGCCGCCGCCCTGGATGTTCACGACGTTCAGGCGGTTGTACGGCACGTTGGCTTCGACCAGCGTGGCGGCGAACTGGAACCACACAGCGCTGCCGGGCGCGATGCCCACGCGCTTGCCGATCAGGTCCTCCCATTTTTCCACCGACACGCCATTGCGCACGATGGGGTGCTTGGCGCTTTGCCCCACGCCAAACAGGCCGACGATCGTGCGCAATGG
>Ga0224723_1002134_pt1 | contig 11190 bp, 10 predicted proteins | sample Balambano_FR2_Me_FD_161647 | JGI IMG/M metagenome (GOLD analysis project Ga0224723, IMG submission 161647) | Freshwater sediment microbial communities from Lake Towuti, South Sulawesi, Indonesia - Balambano_FR2_MetaG | ecosystem: Environmental > Aquatic > Freshwater > Lake > Sediment | place...
CACCAGCAGAATGTTGCGCGCCGCGTGCTCGTGCTCGAGGACGGCCGGCTCACCGGGCCGGCGTGAGTCCGGCGTCCCGAGGCCCGTGAACGTGGCGCGCAACATTCTGCTGGTGGCCGGCGAGCCGAGCGGCGACCTCCTCGCCGCGGAGCTGGCCCGCGCGCTGCGGGAGGAACTGCCCGCGCGCGAACCCGGCCGCCCCGCGCCGCGCTGCTGGGCCGCCGGCGGCCCCGCGCTTGCCGCGGCCGGCGCGGAGGTGGTGAGCGACCTGGCGCGCCACGCCGTCATCGGCCTCACGGATGTGATCCGCAAGTACCGCGCCTTCCGCCGCGAGTTCCACCGGCTGCTGCGCCTGGCGGAGGAGCGCCGGCCGGACGCGGTGGTCTGCGTGGATTTCGGCGGGTTCAACCGCCGCTTCGCCGCCGCGCTGAGGCGGCGGGGGCGGCCGGACTGGCGGCCGAAGATCATCCAGCTCGTCTCGCCGCAGGTCTGGGCCTCGCGGCCCGGACGCGCCCGCACGCTGGCGCGCGACCTGGACCTGCTGCTGACAATCCTGCCGTTCGAGCGGGCCTGGTACGCGGCACGGTTCCCGGCCCTGCGCGTCGAGTTCGTCGGGCACCCGGTTCTCGACCGGCATCCCGATGCCGCCGCGGTGCGGCGGCGGCCGGCGGCGCCGGCCGCCGCGCCCCGCGTGCTGCTGCTGCCGGGCAGCCGCCGCGGCGAAATCACGCGCCATTGGCCGGTGGTGGCCGGCGCGGTGGAACGGCTCGCCGCCGCGCATCCGCGGGCGACTTTCCGCGCCGTGCTGCCGGACGAGGAGCGCGTGGCGCAGGCGCGCGCGCTGGGCGCGCCGGCGGCGGTGACGTTCACGACCGGCGCGGCGGCCCTGCGCGAGGGGCTCGCCGTGGCCGCGGTGGCGCTGGCCTCGACCGGGACGGTGACGCTCGAGTGCGCGCTGTACGGCGTGCCGGCGGTCACCTTCTACAGGACCTCGGGGCTCACCTACGCCATCGGCCGGCGCCTCGTGACGGTGGCCTCGCTCACGATGCCGAACCTGCTCGCGGGCGAGGCGGTGTATCCCGAGTTCGTGCAGGGCGCGGCGACGCCGGAGGCCATCGCCGCCGCGGCCGGCGCGCTGCTGGCCGACCTGGCCCGCCGCGCCGCGGTGCGGGCGAAGCTCGAGGCCGTGGTCGCGCAGCTCGGCGGGCCGGGCGCGGCGGGGCGCGCGGCGGCGGCGGTGGCGGGGCTGCTCCCGTCGGCGGCGTAAGCGGCGTGAGGGCCAAGGCTTCAGGGTCTTGCCTGGTTCAGCGAGCAAGGACGTCGTCTCTGCTCACTGATTGCCGAATCAAAAAGCCTGTTGGCTTGCTGGGACCTGATTTTCCGCAAAACAGCCCTTGGAGGCGGCGCTTGCAGGGCTGTTTTGCGGGAAATCACAACGCTGCTTGACGATAAGCGGCAGACCATGCCGGCCCGGGGCCGGGAGGGGCGGGCAGGATGTGAATTGCCACCGGCACTTCACCAATCTGGACTGACTGGACGAAGCCTTGCCCGGGCGCTGCGTCCGGTTCTGGGAAACGCCGGCGCGGGTCTTGGCCCTGCTGCAGCACTGGCTGCACGACCGGGCAAACGCTGCCGCCCGACCCAGGCTGCCGAACATTGGCGGGAAATGGGCTCATGCCAAATACTCCCAGTCTCCGGCAGCACCGGGCGGCGCTGCCGCGCGTCTTGGGGCTTTACCGGCTTGCAGGCGGATTTGGTCTCAGGCGCCGCAAGGGCGGCGGGCGACAATCCAAAAGGGCGTCACCCAGTTGTTGAGGCGTGGGGAAAGGATGCGGATTTCCGCAAAACCCGCCGCCCGCAGTTCCCGCAGCAGCGCTGCTTTCCGGAAGCCCACCTCATGGGTTCCGGCAAGGTAGGCCACCCGGTAAGCGATGAAGGTGTGGAGGACGTTGGGCTCGCTGGCGATCACCAGCCAGCCGCCCGGACGGAGACAGCGGAACGCCGCCCGCAGCGCCTCCTGCCAGGAAAAGGCATGGTGCAGCGCCTCATACACGTACACGGCATCGAACGCCGCGACGCAGCCGTCCAACTGGTCCACCTGCTCCATCGTCGCCTCGGCGTAGCGCAGCGAATTGCCGAGGCCAAGGGCGGCGAAGGCGTTGGCCCGCCGGGCCGCAATCTGGACATCCGGTCCGCCGATGGTGGTCGCGAGCACGTCGTAGCCGGTCATGGCCAGAAAGCTGGCCATCCAGCCGCCTCCGCAGCCCAGTTCCAGCAGCCGACTGCCCGGCCTGAGGCGCAGTCCTTCGAACGCCGCCAGCAGCCGGCGGAAATCCTGGGAATACTTCGCGAACTTCCGCGCGTTCCAAAACGGCTTCCGGGTGTTGCCCTCCTCCGACGCCTTGGGATCCATCCCCGGCAGGTTGCACAGGTACTGGCGTTCTGCCTCATGCGCCGCCTCCCGGTCGCCAAACTGCGGTGGGAAGCGGCCGGTCGAGTAGTGAGCCGCGATGAGGTAGAGGCCGGCCGACAGCTTGTCGGTCTTGGACAGGGCGAGGGTCCAGTTGCGCTCGTTTTCCTCCATCAGTCGGCGACCGCGGCGCATGACAGGTGAATTCGCCAGCCAGCGTGCAAGCGACCGCATCGTGTTCGGCATCGGCGGGTAACGCTTCGGATACGGCCACCACGGTCAAGCCGGAACTCGCCGGGACAGGGTCCTGATTGGAATGAAGAAAGCAGGAAAGGAGGAACAAAAACAGGGTTTCCTGCCTTCCTGCTTTCCTGATTAGGACACGGCCCTCGCCGGCCTCGGCGTGCCGTACCAGGGCCTTTGCTGGTAGCCGGGCCGCGCCGCCCGGCCCATCCTCCGGGCATGTCCGCCGCTGCCGAAAATGCCCGCGTCGCCCTGTGGCGCGGCGCGGCGCGTTACGAACCGGCAGCCGTCGCCGTGCAGGTGGAATCCGCCCTCGCCGCGCTTGGCCTGCCCGATGATTTCGTCCGCCCCGGCGACCGCGTGGTGCTCAAGCCGAACTGGGTGAAGGAGCACGACGAGCGCCGCCCCGGCCCGGACGCCTGGGAGCACGTCGTCACGCACCCGGCCGTGATCGAGGCGGTGATCCGCTGGGTCGCGCCGCGGCTCGGCGGGCGCGGCAGCATCACGGCCTGCGACGCGCCGCAGACGGATTCTTCCTTCGCCCGCCTCCGCGAATACTGCCGGCTCGATGAACTGGTCGCGCGCTGCCGGGCGGATTTTCCCGGCCTCGCAATCAGCCTGCTAGACCTGCGGCCCGAGGAATGGCACGCGGTGGACGGCGTCACGGTTTCCCGGACCGCGCTGCCCGGCGACCCGCTCGCCAGCACGCACGTCCGGCTCAATGAGGGCAGCGAGTTCGTCGGCTTTGCGGGCCAGGGCCGGCTCTACGGCGCGAGCTACGACATGGCGGAGACGAACGCCCGCCACGCCGGCACCACGCACGAATACCTCCTCTGCCGCACGCCGATGGAGGCCGACGTCTTCATCAACCTCCCGAAGCTCAAGACCCACAAGAAGGTCGGCCTCACCTGCGCGCTCAAGAACCTTGTCGGCATCAACGCGAACAAGAACTGGCTGCCCCACCACACCGAGGGCACGCCCGCGCAGGGCGGCGACCAGTTCCCGGCGGACACGGCGAAGGCGCGGCTCGAGCATTCGTGGATGGGCGCGGCCAAGCGCCTGCTGAAGGACAGCCCCGCGCTCTCGCGCCTCTTCGTGCCGCTGAAGAAGGCCGGCCGCCTCGTCTTCGGTGACACGCAGCAGGTCGTCCGCTCCGGCAACTGGCACGGCAACGACACCTGCTGGCGCATGGTGCTGGACCTGAACAAGGGCCTCTTCTTCCACGACGGCGAGGGCCGTCCGCGCGCCGCGCCGCGCCGCTACCTCGCCGTGGTGGACGGCATCGTGGGCGGCGAGGGCAACGGCCCGATGGCGCCGGACCCGAAGCCCGCCGGCGTGATCCTCGCCGGCACGCATCCGCTGGCCGTGGACTGCGCGGCGGCGGCGCTGATTGGCTTCGACTGGCGGAAGCTGCGGATGCTGGCCGGCGCGTTCGCCCTGCGGCCGCCGAGCTTCGTGGACTTCCAGCCGGAGGACATCCGCCTCGTCTCGAACCACGCGCCGTGGCACGGGCCGCTGGCGACGCTCGCCGAACCGCTGGATTTCCGTCCGCACTTCGGCTGGGTGGGCGCGATCGAGCGGGAGGAGAGGGCGGTGGCGGCGTGAGGGCCTACGCCCAGGCCGCCGCCTCGCGGACGCGCGCGAGGATCACCTCGGCGAGGGCCGGCTCGCCGCCGATGCTGGGCGCGTACCAGAGCCGCTTGCCGCCGCGCTCGGTCGGGTTGCGCCAGGTGGGCTGCCCGGCGCGGTAGCGCTCCTGCACCACGCGCGCGGGCGCGCCGAGCATCACCGGGATGTCCTCGTGGCTGTGCAGGCCGTCGCTGATGAAGAACGGCACCATGACCAGGTTCTTCACCGGCGCGGCGTCCCACACCGTGCCGATGCGCGGCTCCTCCTCCATGAAGGCCGCGCCCACGGCCGCGTACTCGCCGCGGGCGCGGATGAGTTCCACCTGCCGCTCGATGGCGCGGCGGGAGTTCTCGTTGTTGCCCGTGCCGTGCCCGGCGATGAAGAGCGCCGTGTCCGCCGGCCGCGGCGCGTGCGGGAAGGGGTGCCGCGCCACCACGTCGCGCGCGCGGGCGAGCAGCACCTCCGTCATGGCGTCGTGCGTGCCCACCGGCCCGCAGTAGTGGAGCACCTGCCCGCCCCGCCGCTGCACGCGGGGGAAGTCCGCGGACGCGCCGTCCGACAGGCCCAGCTCGCGCGGCAGCACCTGCTCGGTGAAGTAGCCGTCGCTGATGAACAGCGGCACGAGGAATACGCGCGCCGCAAAGACGCCGCGCAGCACGCCGCCAATGCCCGGCTCGTTCTTCCAGAAGGCCTCCTGCACCTCCGCAAACAGCCCGCGCCGGCGGAATTCGTCCGCGTGCTGGTACGTGGGCAGCACGGACTCCGCGTTGAGCGTGGAGCCGTGGCCGAGCAGCACGAGCGCGGCATCCTGGAACTCTCCGTCCGGCATGGCCGCAGACTGGCCGCGAAACCCGCCGGTGCAAGGGGCGGCGCGGGCCGCCTGGCCGGAGCTTCAGGTGCAGGGGCGGGGCGGCGGGAACCCGGCAGGCGCCTGCTTCGGGCGACAACCCGGAAGCTTCATGGCCGCCAGCCTGCCGCAGCCCCTCGCATCCAGCCGGCCTGGGGACGTGGGGAGGAAGGCGTCGCGGCCCGGGACGCCAGCGCCGGTGTGGGGTTCGGATCTGGAGCCGGTGGTCGGGATCGGTCAAAAATGCGTCCTAACCAGGTAGAAAGTGCCTGATTTCATTGGGAAATCAAGTCTGCCATGATCTGCTCCGGTACTCCTTGGAACCCCCGTTTGGTGTCCGTTTTGATGTCCACCATGAGGCTTCGCCGGCCCCCTGGGATCCCGCCTGCCCGTCCGGCTCGGCATCCGCCATTGACGGCGGAATCTCGGGCTGGGCCGGATGAACCCGCATCCAAGTCACCGGCTCCATGGCGGACTTGGAGGCCGACAGGTTTCGCGGCACTTGGTGGAAGGCATCGTTCTCGCTCCTCCGGACCCGCCACGGGTGGGCGGCATATGGAGCCAATGAGTCCGTGCTCGGGCAACGGGCCGCTATGAATGGTTGCGCAGCGGTGGGGGGCGCGCACCAACTGCCTCTCAATTTGAAGGAAGTGGCTCTAAGAGCGTCAAGACGCCGAATGCCCCCAGACGGACAGCAGATTCACGGAAGAACACATCGCGCGTGCTGCCGTTAGAGATACCACCAAACCAAAAGCTCGCCAATGTGTTGGTGATATGCGGGTCTGAGGCTTGACTGGGCTGGTCTGCCAACGCCATCCCTGTGGCTGAATCTGAAGGGATGGTGTCTTTCTGCGCCTTGATACGATTTAGGCCGCTCCGTTCAAGCAAAGGTGAAATTTCCCACCAAGGTCGCGAACCGTTTCGAAACATGACGATGGCGCATTCACGCCCGCTGGCGTTGGCATAACGGAGGGCGGCGCTCTGTTTTGACACGCGAAACGTGCTACCCAGCTCCAGGATTCCTTTCAGGCCGCCGGGCACGGCCTGCAATGCATCCTGAAATTTTTGTCTGGGCATCAACAGGGAAGCTGCGAAGGCGTTGGCCTCATGCTCGATCGGATCGTCACCAGGCCGATCTGGAAAGGATGGCTTGGGAGGCTGGCCCGCACGAAGGTCGTTGCGATGCTCGTCAATGAAGTAGTGCCCCAGTTCGTGGGCCAGTGTGAAACGGACGCGCGGGTGCTCCGAGTATTTGCCATCGGCTATGTTGCAGTAGATGTGGAACCGGCCTGAACGGTGTTCAAGGATACCGTCAAAGTCCGTTCCGAAGTCGGCGTAGCTGGGGCCAAGCCTCAGCTTGCTGGCGATGGAGTCAACCGATGTCGGAGTCTCTACTGAGAACTCGTACCAAACGTCGCGGGCCAACTCATCCAGGAACTGCACCCGTTCAGCAGGTAAATCACTTCTGGCCATCCTCTAGCCTCCGGTTCTCCGCCTCGTATTCCAATCGAAGCTGGTCCATTTTGCGGCGACTCTCTTCGCTGAGCGTGCCTCCATTGCGCGCGGCCAAGGCGAGGTTTTCCTCCTTCGCCGGAGCCGTCTTGGGGCTTGGAAAGCCGACGACTTTGGTGTCGGCGATCGTCGCCCGGAGTTTGGCTGCGAAAGCTTGGGGATCGGGCGTCGGGACGCCGCTCAGATCCAGAGTGGCCTCCAGTTCGGCAACGTCATCGATGGTCTTGGGAAGCAGGATTCCCTCATCGCGAAGGGCGGCATGGAGCGCAGCTTCAACCTCCGCCGCAGTGAGGGCGCACGAGGCGTCACCGCTTTGGTCGGTGTTCATGATGTGGTGATGTTTTGGTTTCTTCTTGTGAGATGAAGATCCGGAGCTTTTCGATCAACCGCTTCCGCTGCACCCGGAGGCTGTTCTGGTTCATGCCAAACTCCTCGCAGAGTTTGTCGCGAACATCGGCGGACAAAACCGTCTCTCCTGCCGCCGCTGACCAGCATTCTCCAGTAGCCTTGAGAATGGCTCGGTCTCGGTCGTTCTGGGCTTCAAGGAACTGGTGAACCAGGTTTCGCCGTTGAGGGGAAATGCGACCGGCATCCTCCGGCCGGTCTGGCTCGGCGACGTTCTCCAGGAAGCAATCCGCATCCTCACTATCGTCCCGGACCAGCGGCTCGCGCTGTTCTGCCTTGCGACAAGCGAGATAGACGTTGCGCAGAATCCTGAAGAGCCAGGCGATGACATGCCGGCGCCTTCCGTCAGCATCAAGACCGGCGCTTGAGCGAAACGAATGGGCGGAGCGAAATGCATGAAGAAACGCCTCGTTCACGAGGTCCTCTGCATCGCGGCCATAGGTCTCCGCCCGATTCTTCAGACACCAGCCGGCCATCAGACGGGCGTGGCGACGATAGAGCTCCCCACACGCGCGCTGGGCTAGGTCAAAGTCCTCGTCCCGCAACGCCATGTAGGTCACAAGCCCGTCTTCGGGTTCAGCCTCCAGCTCTGGTTGCTGGTTGGACAGCAAACGAATCTCGCCCGAGTGCCCCGCCAGCTCGTCGGCGTCTGCGTCAGAGTCCATCAATAAGATAACGGTTGGCCATTACACGCCGCTTTGGCAAGCCGGATGTAATGCCCAATCGTTGGTAAGGCGTAGGGCGATGAAGCCCGAACAGCCGAAAAGACAGAACTATGGAAACTAAAAACGAACACACTCCCGACGTGGAGATCGAAGAAGCAGACCTCGAACAACTTGCGAAGGCCGGAAAGCCGGTTCCCAAGGCCCGACGTTATCGGATTCGCATTGATGACAGCCGCTACCTGACCGAAAAACCCAAGATGAACGGGCGAGAAATTCTGATCCTCGCAGGCAAAAGCCCGCCCGAAGCATTCATCCTCACCCAAAAGCTCCGCGGCGGCCGTCTGGTGACCATCGGTCTTGATGACGTTGTGGACTTCACTGCCCCCGGCATTGAGCGTTTCACCACGCTCCCCCGTGAAGTTCAGGAGGGATGACCATGCGAAGACTCTTCCATCTACCTGAGGACGATTTGGAAGGGCTGCTGGCCCTCGGCATGAACTGGGAAACGATTATCGAGCCAAGTGGCCGCTGGCTGCTCCTCCACGGATTCCAGTACCCCGAGGGCTACAATGTCCCCTCGGGCTCCGTCGCGGTGCAGATCCCGTCCGGGTACCCCACTGCGCCGCTCGACATGGCGTTCCTCCATCCCCACTTGGCACGAAGTGACGGGGGGGCGCTCCGGCAAACAGAGGTACGGCAGGCGCTCGACGGGAGGGAATGGCAGCGATGGTCGCGTCACTACCCGTGGCGGGCGGGCGTCGACAGCTTAATCACCCACATTCACCAGATCCGGCATTGGCTGAACCACGGCCTCGGGAGGGCGGGATGAGGCCCTCCATTGCCCTGCGACTTACGGCAGCCCAGGAAAGCCAAATTCGAGCGCATCTGTTTCAAGGCGACGGATTTGAGTCGGCGGCACTCGCCTTGTGCGGGCAATTCCCGATGGCAGGCGGAATTGGCTACAGCCTGCATGAAATTGTTCACATCCCGAATGACCAGTGCTCGGCCCAACAGCACAATACAGTTCGGTGGCCGGTGGAACTCGCGGTCCCGTTGCTCGAAAGGGCCGCCTCCCTCGGCCTCGTCCTCCTGAAGGTTCACGGCCATCCCCCCGGCTTCGCGGACTTTTCCTCGCAAGACGATGAAACCGACCGGGCGCTTGCAGAAGCGTTTTGCCACTTGGTCGACGGCGACGTGACACACCTGAGCGCGATCTCCCTTAGATCGGGGGATCTGCGCGTCCGCGCTGTGGGTAGAGATGGCGAGCTTCGTGAGGTCCGTCGAATCGTCCGTGTAGGTGATCGGATCGAGCCAAACACCTTTTCTGATTCCTCAGTTCCTGATGAAGCTCAAGCGAGCGCCCTCCAAGCATTCGGGGAAGGGACCTGCCAGGCGCTCCGCAACCTGCGAGTTGCGGTCGTTGGTTGCTCGGGGACCGGGAGCTGGGTGGTGGAGATGCTGGCGCGACTTGGCGTAGGCAGGCTGGTGTTGGTCGATCCCGACGTGATAGAGCGGCGCAACCTGAACCGGATTGTGAACTCGACCGCGCAGGATGCGGGCAGGCGGCGGCCGAAGGTTGAACTGCTCAGGGAGGCGGTGATGTCCATGGGCCAGGGAACCCGCGTTGAGACATTCCAGCAGGACTTGCTGAATGCCGGAGTGGTACATTCGCTGGCCAACTGCGACTTGCTCTTTGGATGCACGGATTCGGCGGATGGTCGGGACCTGCTGAACCGTATCTCCACGTTCTACCTTGTGCCTCTTATTGACGTTGGGGTCCGGATTGACGCTGGGAGCCGGGGGCGAGCCGAGCAAATCTGCGGAGCGGTCCATTTTCTGATCCCAGGAGGTTCTAGTCTTTTGAGCCGCGGCGTGATCACCGCCAAGCAAGTGGAGGCTGACGGGATGCGCCGTCACCAGCCGGACCAGTATGCCGAGCGCGTGCGTGAAAGCTACGTCAAGGGTGCCGAGGTCAACCGACCCGCTGTCGTCAGCCTTAACGGATTCATCGCCGCCCACGCCGTAAATGAATTGCTGGCCCGGATTCACGGGTTCCGACGGGACGACCTGGCCGAGTTTCGTTACCAGCTCTTCGACCTCCGCGAAGGGGCTTGGCACCGCATCCCAGAAGGCCCGCCGTGCCAGGTGCTTGGACGCTTCGTCGGCCGTGGCGATACGCGGCCATTGCTGCAGAATCCCTCCCTTTCATGACGTCCCAGTTTCGTCGCTGGCTGGCCCATTGTTTGCGCTCGAAGCGAAGGCTCCCCCCAGAGTTTTCTACCCGGTTGGTAACCGAGTGGCCGAGGGAACCGTTGCCCAATGTGCTCTACTGCCTGGGTGACACGGAGTGCGATTGGGCTGCCGGGCTGCGGTGTCCATGCGGCTGCCGCGCGTTCATCCAGCTGAGTCTTGCGGAAGACGCCTCGCCGTCATGGCGAATTGAGCGGAAAAGGTCCGGCGAATTCACGCTCATACCTTCAGTCTGGCGAACCGTCGGCTGCCGTAGCCATTTCATCATCTATCGCAGCCGACTTCTGTGGTGTAACTCTGAAGTTCCGTGGACTTTTGGAGGAGGTGGCGTGCATCAATGGCGGATTGGATCCGCCAGGCCCTTCCGCAACACATAAAGAACGCCGCTGCAGCTTGTGATCTACTGCCATTCGAGAAGGATCTACTGCGCCATGACCGGCACCCAGTCCGTTTGAATTGCGGAACGCCTGCTCGGCCTCGTCTTCCTCGACCTGCATGGCCCTTGGGGGAGACCACGAAGAGCATCCGGCCGTCGAAGCCCTTGGCGAAACCCGCGAGTTGCAGTATGAGCCGGGCAATGTGAAGCGCTGCTGCGTGGCGGGTAAATGGGCACGGCTCCGACCAGCTCTGACGGATGGAACGGAAATGTAGCCGCGGGTCGGGGGCGGCCGATGTCACGCCCATTCCATACCGAAAATGCCCGATTTCATCGGAAAATCAAACCTGTTAGAATCCGCTCCGGCACCTTTCAACCCAGCCGGTTGATGTCCGTTTTGGTGTCCGTGATCATGCCCGGTTGCCGTCACACGGTCTCCCCCTGAAAAGGCTGGCCGGCGGGGCCGTCCGTCGTCCCTCGGTCGTCCCCCCGTCCCTTCATCCACCCCGCGCGGGAAGGCGAACGGACAGGAGCCGCTCCAGGTTGCGGAGGCCCGGTGCAACGTCTGCCCCCAGCCCTCGCCGTCCTTGGAGAGCCTGCTGACGATCCCCGCGCAAGCCGGCCTCCGGTCCCTCCCGGTTCTTCCTGATGGCGGCGGCGTGCCTTGGGCGCAGTTCGTGTTCCGGTTTCTTGTCGTCCAATACCGGCCCCGGCCCCGGGCCCGCGGAGCGCCGCGAGCACGCCCTCCCGCCAGCGGGGAACGCTGTCCGTCGGCCTGCATTTCGCGGCGGCCCGCCGGCATCGGGGCCGTGGCCGGACGTTTCTCCTGGGGGAGGGCCAATCCCTCCCGGGA
>Ga0224723_1002135_pt1 | contig 11187 bp, 8 predicted proteins | sample Balambano_FR2_Me_FD_161647 | JGI IMG/M metagenome (GOLD analysis project Ga0224723, IMG submission 161647) | Freshwater sediment microbial communities from Lake Towuti, South Sulawesi, Indonesia - Balambano_FR2_MetaG | ecosystem: Environmental > Aquatic > Freshwater > Lake > Sediment | place...
CGCGATTACGTGCTGGGCCTCGAGGTCGTGCTGGCCGACGGCAACGTGACGCGGCTGGGCGGCCGCACGCACAAGAACAAGACGGGCTTCGACCTGCACCGGCTCTTCGTCGGCAGCGAGGGCCTGCTGGGCGTGGTGACGGAGGCGACGCTGAAGCTGCTGCCGCGCCCGCCGTGGCGTTCCGCGCTGGCCGTCGGGATGGCCGGCATGGCGGCGGCGGCGCGGGCGATCGAGGCGGTGTTCGCGGCGGGCTTTCTGCCGTGCGCGCTCGAGGTGGCGGACCGCTTCACGCTCGCCGCGGCGGCCAGCCGGACGAAGGACCGCCGGCTCGAAGGCTGCGACGCCGTGCTGATGCTCGAGCTGGACGGGCAGGAGAAGTCCGTGCGCGCCGAGCTGGCCGCGTTGGAACGGCTGCTGCGGCGGTTCCGGCCGCGCTTCGCGCAGCGGGCGCACGGCGACGCGGACTGCGAGCGGCTCTGGCAGTTGCGGCGGGAGTTTTCCTTCGCCTTGCGCGACACCGGGCTGACGAAGATGAACGAGGACGTGGTGGTGCCGCGCGGGCGGCTGCTGGAGCTGTTCGCGCTGGGCGAAGGTCTCCAGGCCCGGCACGGCCTGCCGGTGGCGTGCTTCGGCCACGCGGGCGACGGCAACATCCACGTCAACGTGATGGTGGACGAGTCGCAGCCGGGCCACGCGGCGCGGCGCGATGCGGCGCTGGACGAGCTCTTTGCGGGCATCCTCGCGCTGGGCGGCGCGATCACGGGCGAGCACGGCGTGGGGCTGGCGAAGAAGCCGTGGTGGCCGCAGGCGGTGTCCGCGGAGGCGCGGGCGCTGCACCGGCGGGTGAAGCGGGCGCTGGATCCGCGGGGCATTCTGAATCCGGGGAAGTTCGTGTGAGGCGGGGCAGGGGGCTGGGCGAGCCGCCGGATATCTTCGCTGACGGTTTGTCCCATGCGTCCTATCGGTCGTGAGACGAATAGGACGGAGGCGACGAAGAGGACGAGGACGTCTGCGGAAGGGCATTGCCGGTGACGGCGGGGATTTCCAAGTTGTCTGGCATGGACCTGACACGGACGGCGCTGGGCACCTGGAGCGGCGGGCGGTTCATGCATTTCGGCGAACCGTTGGATGAGGCGCGGCATCTCGCCCTGTTCCGCCGGGCGTGGGAGCGGGGCGTGCGGACCTTCGTCACGGCCGACGTGTACGGCGCGGGCGCGGCGGACGAGCTGCTGGGTCGCGCGCTGGCCGGCCTGCCGCGCGACAGCTACTGCCTCGTCGGCGCGATCGGGCATGACTTCTACCAGGGCAAACGCGAGGGCGCGAAGGGCTATCCGCGCTTCACCGACCCGGCGCTGCGTCCGCCGCGCGAGTACCGTGACTATGTGCGCCGCGCGACGGAGGAGTCCTTGAAGCGCTGCCGCTCCGACGCCTTCGACCTGCTGCTGCTGCACAATCCGGACCGCACGGGCTTCACCAGCGACGCGGTGTGGGAGGCGCTGCGAGCCGTGCGCGACGAAGGGTTGGCGGCGCGGCTGGGCGTGGCGCCGGGACCGGCCAACGGCTTCACGCTGGACCTGCTGCTGTGCATCGAGCGCTTCGCCGAGGTGCTGGATTGGGCAATGATCATCCTGAACCCGTTCGAGCCGTGGCCGGGGCAGCTGGTGCTGCCCGCGGCGGAGAAGCATGACGTGAAGGTGCTCACCCGTGTCGTGGACTATGGCGGCCTGTTCCACGACGACGTGAAGCCCGGGCATCGCTTCGCGGACTACGACCACCGGACTTTCCGGCCGGCGGGCTGGGTCGAGGCCGGCGTGGAGAAGCTGGAGAAAATCCGGCCTCACGCGGCCCGTCACGGCCTCACGCCCCTCCAGCTCGCCTGCGTTTGGAATCTGGCCCAGCCGGCGGTGGCGAGCGTCGTGCCCACGTTGATCCAGGAGTCCGGGGAGGGGTCCAAGCCCATCGAGGCCAAGCTGGACGAGCTGGCGGCGCTGCCCGAGACCGCGCTGGGCGCCGCCGAGGTGGCGGAAATTCTGGCGGTGGGCGACAACACGGGCTGCATGGAACTGAAGGGGGGCAATCCGCGCCACACCGGCGCGCCCCAGCCCGACCGCTGGGCGCTGGATGCCGACCTGCTGGACGTGGCCCGGCGGTGGGGGATGGACCCGGCGGACGGGCTGTCGAGCCGGCATCTGGCCGGCAGAACAAGTTTCGCGGACAAAGGAGTTGACACCCCTGTGACCGGGAATTAAAGACACCGCTCCATTTTGGACGGTCCAGATCACGACCAAGCAGCCGGGTGGGAAACCCAGGTTGCTTGTTTTTTGTCGTCGGATGGTGGCCCAAGAAGTGGAAACCGCAGGCGCCCATGTAGCTCAGTTGGCAGAGCACGTCCTTGGTAAGGACGAGGTCACCGGTTCAAACCCGGTCATGGGCTCCAGCACACGACAACGCAGCTCACTCAACCCACGAACAGCGCAGGAGAACGTCAATGGCTAAGGACAACTTTGTACGGACGAAGCCGCACCTGAACGTCGGCACCATCGGCCACGTTGACCACGGCAAGTCCACCCTGACCGCCGCGATCGTCGCGACCCAGGCGCGCAAAGGCCTGGCCAAGCCCATTTCATACGCGGACATCACGAAGGGCGGCACCGTGCGTGACGAAAGCAAGACGGTCACCATCGCCGTGTCGCACGTCGAATACGAGAGCCCCACGCGCCACTACGCGCATGTGGACTGCCCCGGCCACGCCGACTACGTGAAGAACATGATCACCGGCGCCGCCCAGATGGACGGCGCGGTGCTGGTGGTGAGCGCGGCCGACGGCCCCATGCCCCAGACCCGCGAGCACATCCTGCTCGCCCGCCAGGTCGGCGTGCCCGCCATCGTGGTCTTTTTGAACAAGGTGGACCTCGTGGACGACGCCGAGCTGCTCGACCTGGTGGAGATGGAGATCCGCGACCTGCTGAACAAGTACCAGTTTCCCGGCGACAAGACGCCCGTGATCCGCGGCAGCGCCACCGCCGCCTTGGCCGCCAAGCCCGAGGGCGAGAAGGCCATCGCCGACCTGCTGGACGCGCTGGACGCCTTCGTGGCCGAGCCGGTGCGCGAGACGGAGAAGCCCTTCCTGATGTGCATCGAGGACGTGTTCAACATCGAAGGCCGCGGCACCGTCGTGACCGGCCGCTGCGAGCGCGGCATTCTCAAGAAGAACGAGGAGGTCGAGATCGTCGGCATCAAGGACACGCGCAAGACCACCGCCACGGACATGGAGATGTTCCGCAAGCTGCTCGAAGAGGTGCGCCCCGGGGACAACGCCGGCGTGCTCCTGCGCGGCATCAAGAAGGAGGAGGTCGAGCGCGGCATGGTCCTGGCCAAGCCCGGCTCCATCAAGCCGCACGGCAAGTTCAAGGCCGAAGTGTACGTGCTGACCAAGGACGAAGGCGGCCGGCACACGCCGTTCTTCTCGAAGTACCGGCCCCAGTTCTATTTCCGCACCTCGGACGTGACCGGCACGGTCACCCTGCCGGCGGGCGTCGAGATGGTGATGCCCGGCGACAACATCGCGGTGGAGGTCGAGCTGATCTCGCCCGTGGCCATGGAAAAGGGCCTGCGGTTTGCGATCCGTGAGGGCGGCCGTACGGTCGGCGCGGGCCGTGTCAGCGAGGTGGTGACCTGATCCTGAAGTGATCGCCCCGACGACTGCGCAGCAGGCCAGCTTCAACGCCGGGCGGCGGACTTCCCCGCCCGGCAGACCGGTGGACGGCGGTAGCTCAATTGGTAGAGCAGCGGTCTCCAAAACCGCAGGTTGGGGGTTCGAGACCCTCCCGCCGTGCCAGTCCGGAATCCCCTGCGGAGGGGTGGCAGAGCGGTCTATCGCGGCGGTCTTGAAAACCGTTGTGCGTGATGAACGCACCGGGGGTTCGAATCCCTCCCCCTCCGCCAGTCGCGCAGCATGAAACAATACACCGGCCTCATCATCTGGTCCGTCGTCGTCCTGGCCGCCTTTGCCATCGCATGGCGCATGGGCTGGATCCGGCGCTTCTCCCGGTACGTCCAGGAGACGCGCGAGGAACTCCGCAAATGCACCTGGCCCACCCGGCAGGAGCTGTGGGGATCTACCGTACTCGTCATGGTGGCCACCGCAATCCTCGGCGTGTTCACCGTCATCGTGGACGCGGTGGTGGCGTACGCCATCACCTCGCTCTTCAGCGCCTAGGACGGCCCCCCTCGCCCACCCGCACCCCGCCATGAAAAGCCGCTGGTTCGTCCTCCACACCCTCTCCGGCCAGGAGCAGAAGGTGAAGGAAAGCATCGAAAAGCGTGCCAAGGCCGAGGAGATGTCCGAGTACATCAAGGAGGTCCTCGTGCCGATGGAGAAGGTCGCCGAGGTCCGCAACGGCAAGAAGACCATCACCTCGCGCAAGCTCCACCCCGGCTACGTGTACATTGACATCGCCTTGGTGGACGACGACTACCGGCTGCTGGACCGGCCGTGGTACTTCATCCGCGACACGCCGGGGCTGATCGGCTTCGTGGGCGGGGAGCGCCCCGTCGAGGTGCAGCCGGACGAGATCGCCGCCATCAAGACGCAGATCGCCGAGTCCGAGGATGTCGAGCGCCCGAAGGTCGCCTTCAACGTCGGCGAGACCGTGAAGATCAACGACGGCCCGTTCCTCAATTTCAACGGCGTGATCGAGGAAGTGGACGCCGACAAGGGCAAGCTCAAGATCACCGTCAACGTCTTCGGCCGGAACACCCCCGTCGAGCTCGAGTATTGGAAGGTGGAGAAGGCCTAGTCACCCCCGCGCACCCCCATCATGGCAAAAAAAGTCACCGGACAGATCAAGCTGCAGATTCCCGGCGGCCAGGCCAACCCGGCCCCGCCCGTCGGCCCCGCGCTCGGCCAGCACGGCGTGAACATCATGGCCTTCTGCAAGGAGTTCAACGCCCGCACCAAGGACGCCGCCGGCATGATCGTGCCCGTGGTCATCACCGTCTTTCAGGACAAGTCCTTCACCTTCATCACCAAGTCCCCGCCCGCCTCCGCCCTCCTCAAGAAGGCCGCCGGCATCGCCTCCGGTTCCAAGACCCCGAACAAGGACAAGGTGGGCAAGGTGACCCGGAAGCAGGTCATCGAGATCATCAAGCTTAAGAAGGACGACCTCAACGCCGCCAGCGATGACGCCGCCGTGCGCATGGTGGCCGGCACCGCCCGCAGCATGGGCATCGAGGTCGTCGGCTGAGAATTTCCCAGCGCGGGAGGGCTCCGGCCCGCTTGCACCGCACCCCCAACATGCCCAGCAAACGCTACAAGAAGGCCGACGAGCTCGTGAACGCGGGCAAGGCTTACAGCCTCAAGGAAGCCGTGGCCCTCCTCGGCCAGTTCCCCAAGGCCAAGTTCAACGAGACGGTGGACCTCTCCTTCCGCCTCGGCGTGGATCCCCGCCAGTCCGACCAGATGGTCCGCGGCACCGTCCCGCTCCCGCACGGCTCCGGCAAAACCGTCCGCGTGCTCGTCTTCGCCAAGCCCGGCACTGCCGCCGACGCCGCCCGCGCGGCCGGCGCGGAGCACGTCGGCTTTGACGAGATGATCAAGAAATGCAGCGAAGGCTGGGCCGACTTCGACATCGCCATCGCCACCCCCGAGGCGATGGTCGAGGTCCGCAAGCTCGGCAAGGTGCTCGGCCCCCGCGGCCTCATGCCGAACCCGAAGACCGGCACCGTCACCGAAGACACCGCCAAGGCCGTGAAGGAGTTCAAGGCCGGCCGCGTGGAGTTCAAGGTGGACAAGACCGGCAACATCCACGTCCCCGTGGGCAAGGCCGCCTTCACCGCGGAGCAGCTCGAGGAAAACGCCCGCAACGTCATCGAAGCCGTCATCAAGGCCCGCCCCGCCGCGGCCAAGGGCATCTTCGTCCGCACCTGCGCCCTCTCCCTCACCATGAGCCCGGCCGTGCGCGTGGACACGCGCGAGTTCGCCGCCTAAACCCCCGCGCCCCCCACCCCATGCGAGCCGAAAAGAAAGCCATCAGCGCGGAGTACGCCGCGCGCCTCAACAGCTCCCCGTTCTTCATCGTCACGGACTACACCGGCCTGAAAGTCGCCGTCTTCACCGAGCTGCGGAAGCGCCTGCGCGCCGCCGGCGCCGAGGTCCACGTCGTCAAGAACTCCATCTTCCGCGTCGCGGCCAAGGACGTCGGCGTAGCCGACCTCACCGGCAGCCTCACCGGGCAGGTGGCCGTGGTCACCGGGCAGAAGGACGTCTCCGCCGCCGCCAAGGTGCTGAAGAACTTCGTGGCCGAGTTCGACAAGCCGAAGATCAAGTTCGGGTTCCTCAACAGCCAGCGCCTCGACGAGGCCGCCCTCAAAGCCCTGGCCGACCTGCCCTCCCTCGAGGTCCTGCGCGGCAGGCTGCTTGGCGCCTTCAAGGCTCCGGCCCAACAGATCGCCGCCCTCATCAACACCCCCGCCGCGCAGCTCGTGCGCGTGCTGCAGGCCAAGGCCGAAAAGGCCGCCTGAAGAACCTTTCCGCCCGGCCCGACGGCCGGGCGGCCCACCACCGAAACCAACACCCACAAGAGTAAATCGTCGGCGCCCCGGCCGGGGCGCCCAAATCGGCGGGGGCTCCCGCCGGCGACGAGACTGGAAAGAAGACCCCCATGGCAGACCTGGACGCAATCGCGAAGCAGCTCGGCGGCCTCACCGTCATCGAGGTGGCCGAACTGGTGAAGAAACTGGAGGCGGAATGGGGCGTGACCGCCGCCGCCCCCGTGGCCGTGGCCGCCGTGGCCGGCGCCCCCGCCGCGGGCGGGGCCGCCGCCGCCCCCGCCGCCGAGGCCAAGACCGAGTTCGACGTCATCCTCGTCTCGGTGCCGGCCGACAAGAAGATCGCCGTCATCAAGGCCGTGCGCGAGATCAAGGCCGGGCTCGGTCTGGCCGAGGCCAAGGCCCTCGTCGAGGGCGCGCCCAAGCCGGTGATCGAGGCCGCGAACAAGGCCGACTCCGAAGCCGCCAAGAAGAAGCTGGAAGACGCTGGCGCGAAGGCGGAGATCAAGTAAAAATCACGGACTCGGGAGGTCACGGCCGCGTGGCGTCCCGGTTCCGCCCCCATGCTCCACGCCCGTTGCCGCCTGCACACGCCCCGCACCGGGGCCGCGGCCACGGGTTGCGAACGGAAGACGGCGGGTTGCCGGGACACGGCCCGGCAGCCCGCCCTTGTGCGTCCCTGAATCCGTGCGGCCGGCGCGAGCCGGCCATTCCTGAAGACCGACCATGGCCAACCGAGCGAGCGAGCGCATCAACTTCGGCAAGATCAGGGAAGTCATTGCCCCGCCGAACCTGATCGAACTCCAGAGCAACTCCTACGCGGAGTTCCTCCAACAGGCCGTCGCGCCCTCGAAGCGCAAGAACGTCGGCCTCCAGGCCGTGTTCACCGAGGTCTTCCCCATCGAGAGCTATGACGGCAAGGTCGTGCTCAAGTTCCACAGCTACGAGATCGGCCAGCCCAAGCTGGACTGGCTCGAGTGCCTGCGCGAGAGCCTGACCTACGGCGCGCCCCTCCACGTCACCTTCCACCTCGAGGAGGAGGGTACCATCAAGGAGGAGAAGGTCTTCATGGGCGAGCTGCCCCTGATGACCCCGCAGGGCACCTTCGTCATCAACGGCGCCGAGCGCGTCATCGTCAGCCAGCTCCACCGCTCCCCCGGCATCGCCTTCGAGGAGAACACCCACGCCAACGGCAAGAAGCTCCACGGCTTCCGCATCATCCCCGACCGCGGCTCCTGGTTCGAGGCCCAGTTCGACACCAGCGACCTCCTCTACGTCTATCTCGACCGCAAGAAGCGCCGCCGGAAATTCCTCGTCACCGGCTTCTTCCGCGCCCTCTACGCCCTGCCCGAGGCCAAGATCGGCCGCCCCGCCGACGCCAAGGAGCCCGCCGAGGCCGGCAAGGACCGCGACATCGTCGAGCTCTTCTACGACGTGCAGGACCTCAGCCTCAAGGAGGCCGAGAAGAAGGAGGACATCCACAACTTCGTCCTCATCGAGGACATCCTCGACCTCGACCGCGGCGTCGTCGTGGCCCGCGCCTTCGAGCCGCTCTCCAAGGCCGTGCTCCGCCAGATCGCCGACCTCGGCCAGGCCAAGATCAGCGTCGTGGACACCTCGGTGGACGACGGGATCGTCATCAAGTGCCTCAAGAAGGATCCGACCAAGAACGCGGACGAGGCGCTCAAGGACATCTACCGCCGCCTCCGCCCCGGCGACCCGCCCACCACGGCCAACGCCCGCGCCCTCATCAAGCGCCTCTTCTTCGACGCCAAGCGCTACGACCTCGGGCGCGTCGGCCGCTACAAGATCAACCAGAAGCTCGACCTCAAGGACGGCAACGACGACCGCATCCTCCGCGGACGCGACCTCCTGGCCGCCACCAAGTACCTGCTCAAGCTCAAGAAGGGCGAAGGCAGCCTGGATGACATTGACCACCTCGGCAGCCGCCGCGTCCGCACCGTGGGCGAACTCCTCGCCAACCAGTGCCGCGTCGGCCTCGCCCGCACCGAGCGCCTCGTGAAGGAGCGCATGACGCTCTTCGATCAGAACGCGGACACCATGACGCCGCAGAAGCTGATCAACCCCAAGGCCCTCAGCGCCGTCATCCGCGACTTCTTCGGCCGCAGCCAGCTCAGCCAGTTCATGGACCAGATCAACCCCCTGGCCGAACTGACGCACAAGCGCCGCCTCTCCGCCCTCGGGCCGGGCGGCCTCTCGCGTGACCGCGCCGGCTTTGAGGTCCGCGACGTCCATCCCTCCCACTACGGCCGCATCTGCCCCGTCGAGACCCCGGAAGGCCCGAACATCGGCCTCATCGCCTCGCTTGCGACCTTCGCGCGCATCAACGACTTTGGCTTCATCGAGACGCCCTACCGCAAGGTCGAGCATGGCCGCGTCACCGGGCACATTGACTACCTCACCGCCGACCGCGAGGAGCAGTTCATCATCGCCCAGGCCAACTCCGTGCTGGACGACAAGGGCCACTTCACCGGCTCCACCGTCACCTGCCGCCGCAAGGGCGACTTCATTGATGCCGAGGCCAAGGACGTCCACTACATGGACGTTTCGCCCAAGCAGCTCGTCTCCGTGGCCGCCGCGCTCATCCCCTTCCTCGAGCACGACGACGCCAACCGCGCGCTCATGGGCTCGAACATGCAGCGCCAGGCCGTGCCCCTGCTCATCAGCGAGGCGCCCTTCGTGGCCACCGGCCTCGAGGACCGCGTCGCCCGTGATTCCTGCGCCGTGCTCCTCGCCGAGGAGGCCGGCAAGGTCGCCTCCGTCTCCGGCCAGCAGCTCATCATCACCGCCGACGGCCGCCTCCCCGAAACCAAGAAGAAGATCAAGCACGACCCCGGCGCGGGCCTGCATGTGTACCCCATCCGCAAGTTCATGCGCTCCAACGCCGCCACCTGCATCAACCAGAAGGTGCTCGTGGAGAAGGGCGACGCCGTGAAGAAAGGCCAGGCCCTCGCCGACGGTCCCTGCACCGCCCACGGCGAACTCGCCCTCGGCCGCAACGCCCTCGTCGCCTTCATGCCGTGGAACGGCTACAACTTCGAGGACGCCATCCTCATCTCCGAAAAGGCCCTCAAGGAGGACACCTTCACCTCCATCCATATTGACGAGTTCGAGGTCGGCGCCCGCGACACCAAGCTCGGCCCCGAGGAGATCACCCGCGACATCCCCAACCTCGGCGAGGAGGCCCTCAAGAACCTTGGCCCCGACGGCGTCATCCGCGTCGGCGCCGAGGTCAAGCCCGGCGACATCCTCGTCGGCAAGATCACGCCCAAGTCCGAGACCGAGCTCGCCCCCGAGGAGCGCCTCCTGCGCGCCATCTTCGGCGAGAAGGCCGCCGACGTGAAGGACACCTCCCTCAAGGTCCCCTCCGGCACCTACGGCATCGTCATGGACGTGAAGGTCTCCTCCAAGAAGGAGTCCGACAAACCCGCCCCCAAGGCCGCCGCCGAAGGCGAGAAGAAGCAGGCCAAGCAGATCCAGGAGGAGCACAAGCAGAAGACTGACGAGCTCCGCGAACAGCTCACCGAGGCGCTCTCCAACATCCTCCTCGGCGAGAAGATCCCCCTCGACGTCACCAACGCCGAGACGGGCGAGATCATCATCCCCGCCAACCGGAAGATCACCAAGACCCTCCTCCGCAAGCTCGCCGGGGTGTACGACAAGATCGAAATCGATCCTTCCCCCATCCGCAACAAGATCAACGAGATCATCCTCGCCTTCAAAAAGAAGTTCGACGACCTGCAGATGCAGTATGACGAGGAGCTCGAGCGCGCCGAGTCCGGCGACGACGTGGACCCCGGCATCATCAAGCAGGTCAAGGTGTACATCGCCTCCAAGCGCAAGCTCTCCGTCGGCGACAAGATGGCCGGCCGCCACGGCAACAAGGGCGTCGTCGCCAAGATCGTCCCCGAGGAGGACATGCCCTACCTCGCCGACGGCACGCCCGTGGACATCGTGCTCAACCCCCTCGGCGTGCCCTCGCGCATGAACGTGGGCCAGCTCCTCGAGACCCACCTCGGCTACGCCGCCCGCCTCCTCGGCCTCAAGTTTGCCACCCCGGTCTTCGACGGCATCAACGAGAAGAAGATCCGCGAGTACCTCCACGAGGCCGGCCAGAAGCAGAAGCAGGAGGTCGGCCAAGTGCTCGTCGGCGAGCACGGCAAGGCCACCCTCTTCGACGGCCGCACCGGCGAGCCCTTCGATCAGGAGGTCGTCGTCGGCTACATCTACATGATGAAGCTCCACCACCTCGTGGCGGACAAGATCCACGCCCGCGCCGTCGGCCCCTACTCCCTCGTCACCCAGCAACCCCTCGGCGGCAAGGCCCAGTACGGCGGCCAGCGTTTCGGCGAGATGGAGGTCTGGGCCATGGAGGCCTACGGCGCCGCCTACATGCTCCAGGAACTCCTCACCGTGAAGTCCGACGACGTGCAGGGCCGCACCCGCATCTACGAGAGCATCGTCAAGGGCGACAACGCCCTCGAGGCCGGCGTGCCCGAGTCCTTCAACGTCCTCGTCAAGGAGATGCAGTCCCTCGGCCTCGACGTCCGCGTCGGCTACGCCAACCCCGCCGAGCAGCCCGCCGCCGCGGCCGTCAGCACCGCCCAGGCCCTGCTC
>Ga0224723_1002138_pt1 | contig 11171 bp, 6 predicted proteins | sample Balambano_FR2_Me_FD_161647 | JGI IMG/M metagenome (GOLD analysis project Ga0224723, IMG submission 161647) | Freshwater sediment microbial communities from Lake Towuti, South Sulawesi, Indonesia - Balambano_FR2_MetaG | ecosystem: Environmental > Aquatic > Freshwater > Lake > Sediment | place...
TACGAGGACCCGCCCCACTATCTCGCCTTCCTGAACGGACAGGAGACGGTGGGCGTCGGCGTGGCGATGGCGGCCGGCGCGAACGTGGTGCAGCTGGGCGACGTGCTGGCCGCCGAGATCGCGGCCTTCCGCGCCGATCTGCCGCTCGGGGTCGAGGTGACGCAGATCGCCGATCAGGCCGGCATCGTCGCCGATGCCTTCAACGAGTTCATCGTGACCTTCGTCGAGGCGCTGGTGATCGTGCTCGCGGTCTCGTTCGTCACCCTCGGCCTGCGCACCGGGATCGTGGTCGCGCTGTCGGTGCCGATCGTGCTGGCGGTGGTGTTCGTCGTAATGCAGGTGATGGGGCTGAACTTCGACCGCATCACCCTCGGCGCGCTGATCGTCGCGCTGGGGCTTCTGGTCGACGACGCGATCATCGCGGTCGAAATGATGGTGGTGAAGATCGCCGAAGGCTACGACCGGATCGCGGCCGCCTCGGCCGCCTGGTCGAGCACCGCGTTTCCGATGCTGACCGGCACGCTGGTGACCGCGGCGGGGTTCCTGCCGGTGGGCTTCGCCCGCTCCACCAGCGGCGAATATGCCGGCAACATCTTCTGGGTGGTGGCGGTCGCGCTGATCGCGTCCTGGGTCGTGGCGGTGGTCGTGACGCCCTATCTGGGGATGAAGCTGCTGCCCGCGCCAAGGCCGGGCGCCGATCATCGCGACGTCCATGACGGGCGGCTCTACCGGCTTTTGCGCCGCGGGGTGGAGGCGTCGCTTCGGGCGCGCTGGTGGGTGATCGGCGCGACGGTGGCAGCGCTCGGGCTGACCGTGGTCGGCATGGGGCAGGTACAGCAGCAGTTCTTCCCGACCTCGGCGCGGGCCGAGCTGTTCATCGAGACGCGGATGCCGGAAGGGTCGTCGATCGAGGCCACGACCGAGGCCGCGCTGGCGGCCGCGGCGCTGGTCGGCGAGGATCCCGATGCGCTTTACGCCTCAACCTATGTCGGCGCCGGCGCGCCGCGGTTCTTCTTCGCGCTGAACCCCGCACTGCCGAACCCGAGCTTCGCGATGACGGTCATCATGGCCCGCGACGCCGCCGCCCGCGACCGGCTCAGGGCCAAGATCGAGGCGGCGGTGGCGGCGGGCGCGGTGCCGCAGGCGCGCGTCCGGGTGGACCAGATCGTGTTCGGCCCGCCGGTCGGATTCCCCGTGCAATTCCGCGTGATCGGCCCCGACCCGGCCGAGGTGCGCCGGTTCGCGGCCGAGGTGCGCGAGGTGATGGTGGCGAACCCCGACACGGTGGAGCCGCAGTTCGACTGGAACGAGCAGGCCAAGACCGTCGGGGTGCGGCTGGACCAGCACCGCATCCGTGCGCTCGGGCTGAACAGCGCCGACGTGGCGAACACGCTGCAGACCCTGATCTCGGGCGTGAAGGTCAGCGAATACCGCGAGGGCACGGAACTGATCGACGTGGTGGTTCGCGCGCCTGCGGCCGAGCGTGCCGATCCGGCGGCGCTTGGCGACCTTTCGGTGCCGCTGCCCGGCGGCGGCGCGGTGCCGCTGTCGCACCTGGCTGTGGTGACCTACGGCTTTGAGGAGCCGATCCTGTGGCGGCGCAACCGCGAGATGGCCTTGACGGTGCGCGCCGATGTGGCGCCGGGGGTGCAGGCACCGACCGTGACGGCCGCGCTTCTGCCCGCGCTGCAGCCGGTCATCGATCGCCTGGCTGCGGGCTACCGGATCGAGACCGGCGGCGCGGTCGAGGAAAGCGCCAAGGCCAACGGCGCGCTGTTCAAGGTCTTTCCGCTGATGTTCCTCACCATGCTCACGCTCTTGATGCTGCAGCTGCGCAGCTTCGCGAAGCTGTTCCTGGTGTTCCTGACCGCGCCGCTCGGCGCGATCGGGGCGGTGGCGGCGCTGCTTCTGTTCAACGCGCCGTTCGGCTTCGTCGCGCTTCTGGGGGTGATCGCGCTCGCCGGCATGATCATGCGCAACACGGTGATCCTGGTCGACCAGATTGACCATGACCTTGCCGCCGGCAGCCCGACCTGGCAGGCGATCGTCGACAGCACGGTGCGCCGGGCGCGGCCGGTGGTGCTGACGGCGCTGGCGGCGATCCTCGCCATGATCCCGCTCGCGCGGTCGGTGTTCTGGGGGCCGATGGCGCTGTCGATCATGGGCGGGCTGATCGTGGCGACGGTGCTGACGCTGTTCTTCCTGCCGGCGCTCTACGCCGCCTGGTTCCGGGTGCGGCGCGAGACCGATGCGGCGGGAAGGGCGGTCCGATCCTCGGCGGACGTGCTGGTGCTGACGCCGGACGCCCTGCGCTACCGGCTCGCCGGGGAATGACCGCGCCCGCCGGTCGCGTCGCGGCCTGCGGGCGGCCCCGGCTGCGGGGCCGCCCGTGTCCCGATCAGGCGAGATCGAAGCGGTCGGCGTTCATCACCTTGGTCCAGGCGGCGACGAAGTCGCGCACCATCTTCTCGCGGTTGTCGTCCTGGGCATAGACCTCGGCATAGGCGCGCAGCACCGAATTCGAGCCGAACACCAGATCGACCCGGGTCGCCGTCCATTTCACCGCGCCGGTTCGGCGGTCCTGGATCTCGTAGAGATTGGTCCCCTTCGGCACCCATTTCAGCGCCATGTCGGTGAGATAGACGAAGAAGTCATTGGTCAGCGCGCCCACCCGGTCGGTGAACACCCCATGCGCCGTGCCGCCGTGGTTGGTGCCCATGACGCGCATGCCACCGACCAGCACGGTCATCTCCGGCGCCGTCAGGCCCATCAGCTGGCTGCGGTCGAGCAGCAGCTCCTCGGCGCTGACCACGTAGTCCTGCTTCATCCAGTTGCGGTAGCCGTCGGCCAGGGGCTCCAGCACCGCGAAGCTCTCGATGTCGGTCTGTTCGGCGGTGGCATCGCCGCGCCCGGGGGCAAAGGGCACGGCGACGTCGAAGCCCGCGGCCTTCGCCGCCGTCTCGACGCCCAGGCTCCCGGCCAGCACGATCGTGTCGGCAAGGCTCGCGCCATGCGCCGCCGCCAGCGGCCCGAGCACCGCCAGCACGCGGGCAAGACGGGCCGGCTCGTTGCCCTCCCAGTCCTTCTGCGGGGCAAGGCGGAGCCGTGCGCCGTTGGCGCCGCCGCGCAGGTCCGAGCCGCGGAAGGTACGCGCCGAATCCCAGGCGGTCGTCACCATGTCCGACAGCGACAGCCCGCTCGCCCCGATCGCCGCCTTCAACGTGGCAACGTCATAATCGTTGCGTCCGGCCGGCACCGGGTCCTGCCAGATCAGATCCTCGGCCGGCACCTCGGGACCGATGTAGCGCAGCTTCGGCCCCATGTCGCGGTGCGTGAGCTTGAACCAGGCGCGGGCGAAGGCGTCGGTGAAGGCGGCCGGGTCCTTGTGGAACCGCTCGGCGATGGCGCGGTAGGCCGGGTCCACCTTCAGCGCCATGTCGGCGTCGGTCATGATCGGCCTGCGGCGGATCTTCGGATCCTCCACATCCACCGGCATGTCCTCCTCGCGGATCGACACCGGCTCCCACTGGCTGGCCCCGGCCGGAGAGCGGCGGAGTTCCCAGTCGTGGTTCAGCAGCATGTCGAAATAGCCCATGTCCCAGCGGGTCGGGTGCGTCGTCCAGGCGCCCTCGATGCCGCTCGTCACGGTGTTGCGGCCGATGCCGCGGCTGATGTGGTTCATCCAGCCGAGGCCCTGTTCCTCGAGCCCCGCGGCCTCGGGCTCGGGGCCGAGGTTCGCCGCGCTGCCGTTGCCGTGGGTCTTGCCGACGGTGTGTCCGCCGGCGGTCAGCGCCACCGTCTCCTCGTCGTTCATCGCCATGCGCGAGAAGGTCACCCGCATGTCCTGCGCGGTGCGCAACGGGTCGGACTTGCCGTTCGGCCCCTCGGGGTTGACGTAGATCAGGCCCATCACCACCGCCGCCAGCGGGTTTTCCAGCGAGGTGCGGTCGTCGGTTTCGTAGCGGCTGCTGGTCAGCCATTCCTTTTCCGAACCCCAGTACACATCGGTCTGCGGCGCCCAGATGTCCTCGCGGCCGAAGCCGAAGCCGAAGGTCTTGAGCCCCATCGATTCATAGGCGACGTTGCCGGCCAGCAGCATCAGGTCGGCCCAGCTGATCTTGTTGCCGTACTTCTTCTTGATCGGCCACAAGAGCCGCCGCGCCTTGTCGAGGTTCACGTTGTCGGGCCAGGAGTTCAGGGGCGCGAAGCGCTGGTTGCCGTGGCCGCCTCCGCCGCGCCCGTCGGCCGTGCGGTAGCTGCCAGCCGAGTGCCAGGCCATGCGGATCATCAGCCCGCCGTAATGGCCCCAGTCGGCCGGCCACCAGTCCTGGCTGTCGGTCATCAGCGCGGTTAGATCGGCCTTCAGCGCCGGCACATCCAGGGTCTTGACCGCCTCGCGGTAGCTGAAACCCTTCAGCGGGTCGGTCTTGCTGTCATGCTGGTGCAGGATGTCGAGGTTCAGGGCCTTCGGCCACCAGTCCATCACCGTCAGGCTGGTCGAGGTCAGCGCGCCATGCGCCACCGGGCAGGTGCCGGCCGGCTTCGCATCGTTTCCGTCCATGTCTCACTCCATCTCTGGCAAGGGCTCAAGGGCATTGAGTGCCACGCCGTCTCGACGGGCCGGTGACGATCCCCGGGGGTGTGGCGATCTTTCTGCTACGATCGAGGTAGCACGGGCTCACGATAATGCGAATTTGCATTTTCTTATGGGAACGATATGCCAGCCTTATGAACAAGGTCTCGATGCGGCATCTGCGCTATTTCGAGGCGCTGGCCCAGCACGGCCATTTCGGCCGCGCTGCCGAGACCTGCGCGATCTCGCAGCCGGCGCTGTCGCTGCAGATGAAGGAACTGGAGGACCTGCTCGGCGCGCCGCTGATCGAGCGCGGCGGGCGGCGAGTCCGGCTCACGAGTCTCGGCGAGGCCTTTGCGGTCCGCGCCCGCGACATCCTGCGCGCGGTCGAGGAACTCGGGGATCTGGCGCGCGCCTCGTTCAGCCCGCTGACCGGGCGGCTCCGGATCGGGGTGATCCCCACCATCGCGCCCTACCTTCTGCCCGCGATCATCCAGGCGCTGACGGCGCGTTTTCCGGGGCTCGACCTGCGCCCGCGCGAGGCGGTGACGCAGAAGCTGGTCGCGGATCTGTTCGAGGGGCGGCTCGACACGGCGGTGGTGGCGCTGCCGGTGTCGGAGCCCGCGCTGCATGAGGAGCCACTGTTTCGCGAGGAATTCGTGCTGGTGCGGCCGGCAGCGGAGGCCGACCGGCCGGTGCCGAACGCCGAGGCGCTCTGCGAGATGCGCCTGCTGTTGCTGGAAGAGGGTCACTGTTTCCGCGATCAGGCGCTGTCTTACTGCCGGGTGACCCCGTCGGTGCCGCGCGACCTGATGGAGGGCAGCGCGCTCAGCACGCTGGTGCAGATGGTGGGAGCGGGCATCGGCGTCACCCTGATCCCCGAGATGGCGGTGGCGGTCGAGACCCGGTCGGCGCCGGTCGCGATCGCCCGGCTGGCCGAGCCGCGCCCGCTTCGGACCATCGGCATGGTCTGGCGGCGGACCAATCCGCTGTCGGACCAGCTGCAGCATGTGGCCGGTCTGGTGCGCGCGGCGGGCCTTTCGCTCCGGGCGCCGGACGCGGGCGACGCAGCCGGTCCGACGGCGCCCTGAACCGGGGCGCGCGGGGCGATGGGGCGCCGTGCCGCACGGCAGTCCCTGCGCGCCGCGCAGCGCCCCGGCCTGACCGGTCCAGCTGCGGTCATAAAGCACGACGTAGAAGATCGTGTATTTCCGTTGGAGAATCGCCGCGGCCAGTGTAGTCTCGGGGCTCGGCAGGAAGGGAGCTGCCGGTGCTGCAACCCCAAGCAACGAAGGGAGGTCTCCGATGTTCTGCTGCGTCTCTGACCCCGCGCTCGCCCGCGTCATGGCGGGCGATCCCGAGGACCGGACGGAAGCGCCGGTCACGGCGGGCCTGGTGGTCCTGCTGCTTGCGGGCTATGCCGCGGTGATCGCGAGTTTCTTCGCGCCGCTGATCCTGCGCTGACCGCGCCGCCGCGGCGGCCCGCGGGCGCGGCGGTTGACAGGCCGCGGCGCCGGCCGGCAAATGGCGCGGCGGCTGGCGGCTTGGCGGCGGATAGGGGCGGATCGATTGCAGTCGGGAAGCGATCCGGTGGCGCGGGCGGTCGCCGCCTCGGCCGCCGTGGCCGAAGTGCTTGTCGCGCGCGGGGCGCTGGCCGAGACCGGCGCGCTGTTCCGGCGGCAGCTTGCGGGCTCGGCCTGCCTGATGGCGGATGAGCGCGGCTGGGCCGCCGCCGGGCCCGAAGCCGAGGCCGTGCTGGCCGCTGCCGGGATCGCCACCCGGCGCCATGTCATCGCGGCCGATCCGCGGCCGAAACCCACGCTCGACCTTGCGAAGGCCCTGCACGCCGTCCTGCGGCCCGGCGAGACGCCGGTCGCGATCGGCTCGGGCGTCATCAACGACGTGGTGAAGCACGCGGCTTTCGCGGCCGGCATGCCCTATCTCTGCGTGGCGACGGCCGCCTCGATGGACGGCTACGCCTCGGCCGGGGCGCCGTTGTCGGACCAGGGGTTCAAGAAGACGATCGCCTGCCGCCCGGCCCGCGCGATCCTCGCCGATCTCGACGTGATCGCCGACGCCCCGCGCGAGATGAACGGCTGGGGGTATGGCGACCTCTGCGGCAAGCTGCCCGCGGGGGCCGACTGGATGATCGCCGATGCGCTCGGGATCGAGCCCATCGACCCGGGCGTCTGGGACGTGGTGCAGGGTGGACTTCCTGCCTGGCTCGACCGCCCGGAGCGCATCGCGGCGGCAGAGCCGGAGGCGATCGGCGGGCTGTTCCGCGGCCTGATCCTGGTCGGGCTGTCGATGGAGCGGCATGGCTCGTCCCGGCCTGCCTCGGGCGCCGATCACCAGATCGCGCATCTGTGGGAAATGGCGGATCTTCACCACAACGCTGTGCCCGTCAGCCATGGCGCCAGCGTGGCGGTGGGCTGCGTGACGACGCTGCGGCTTTATGACTGGCTGCTGGAGCGGGACCTGTCGCGGCTCGATCCCGTGGGTCAGGCCGGCCGTGCGCGGTCGCTCGACCGGAAGGCCGCCGACATCACTGCCGCCTTCGGTGCCGGCGAGGTGGCGGCGCGCGCGCTGGCGGAAACCCGCGCCAAGCATCTCGAGGGGCCGGCGCTGGCCGACCGGCTGCGCCGGCTGGCACTGGCCTGGCCCCGCCTGCGCCAGCGGCTCCGGTCGCACCTGCCGCGCGCCTCCGAGATGGCAGGGCGGCTTTCGGCCGCGGGCGCCCCGGCGGAGGCGGCCGCGATCGGCGTGTCACGCGACGGGCTGCGCGCGGCGATCCTGAAAGCGGGTTACCTGCGCAGGCGCTACACGGTGCTCGATCTTCTGGACGAGTGCGGGCTCTTGGCACAGGCGGCAGCGGCGGCGCTGCCGGCTCTGGCCGCAGGTCCGGCCGGGGAGTGAGCGCGGCGATGGATGCCGAGGCCGCCTTCCGCCGCTACGAGGCGATCCGCCCGCGGTTGCCCGCGGCGCGCTTTCCGGCCGCGGCGGTGATGGCGGCGACCCTCGACGATGTAGCCGACCGGTGGGACGGCTTCGTGCTCGACGCCTACGGGGTGCTGAACGTCGGCGCGACCGCCATCCCCGGCGCGGTGGCGCGGATGGCCGGCTTGCGGGCGCGCGGCAAGCGGCTGGTGGTCTTGACCAATGCCGCAAGTTATCCGCGGGTGCAGGCACTGGCCCGCTATCGGGCGATGGGCTTCGATTTCACCGCCGACGAGGTCGTGTCGTCGCGCGACGTGGCGGCGGCGCATCTCGACGCCTTGGCGCCGGGTGCGCTCTGGGGCGCGGTCGCCGCGCCGTCCGACGATTTCGCCGACATCCCCGCACGGGTGCGGCATCTGGCGGCGCCGGCGGACTGGGAGGCGGCCGAGGGCTTTTTGCTGCTGTCCTCGGACGGCTGGCGGGCCGGCACGGAGGCGCGGCTGGTGGCGGCGCTGCAGGTCCGCCCGCGGCCGGTGGTGGTCGCGAACCCCGATCTGGTCGCCCCGCGCGAGGGCGGGCTGACGGTGGAACCGGGCGCCTACGGCCATGACCTGATCGACCGGACGGGCTGCGCGGTGCGGTTCTTCGGCAAGCCGTTTGCCGAGGCCTTCGCCGCCGCCGCTGGCCGGGCGGGGCTGCCGCCCGGCCGGCTGGCGATGGTGGGCGACACGCTCCACACCGATGTGCTGGGCGGTTGCGCCGCGGGTCTGGGAACGGTGCTGGTGGCGAACCACGGGCTGTTCGCCGGACGGGACGTGATCGGCTACGTCCGCCGCGCCGGCATCGTGCCCGATGCGGTGGTGGCGACGACCTGAGCCGCAAGCGGACGGTTTGCAAGCCCGGCCGAAGTTGATAAGCCCGCCCGCGGGGCCGCGCGCCCCGCAAAGGACAGGCTGATGACCACGATCCGTCTTTACAACACCGCCACCCGGTCAAAGGAGGTGTTCGCGCCGCTCGATCCGTCGAACGTGCGGATGTATGTCTGCGGCCCGACCGTCTATGACCACGCGCATCTGGGCAATGCCCGCCCCGCGGTGGTGTTCGACGTGCTCTACCGGCTCTTGCGGCACGTCTATGGCGCCGATCACGTTACCTATGTGCGCAACATCACCGACGTGGATGACAAGATCAACGCCGAGGCGCTGCGCCGCCGGCAGGAGGGGGCGCCGGGCACGCTGGAGGACCTGATCCGGCAGCGGACGGAGGAGACGATCGGCTGGTATCGCGCCGACATGGACGCGCTCGGCGCGCTGCGCCCGGACCATGAGCCGCGCGCGACCGCCTTCGTCGGCCCGATGGTGGCGATGATCGGGGCGCTGATCGCCCGGGGCCATGCCTATGTCGCCGAGGGTCACGTGCTGTTCGACGTGCGGAGCTACCCCGATTACGGCCGCCTGTCGGGCCGCAGCCTCGACGACATGATCGCCGGCGCGCGGGTGGAGGTGGCGCCGTGGAAGCGCGACCCAATGGACTTCGTGCTGTGGAAACCCTCCGACGCCGAGACGCCGGGCTGGGACAGCCCCTGGGGCCGCGGCCGGCCGGGCTGGCACATCGAGTGCTCGGCGATGGCGCGGGACCTGCTGGGCGGGGCCTTTGACATCCACGGCGGCGGCATCGACCTGGTGTTTCCCCACCATGAGAACGAGATCGCGCAATCGCGCTGCGCGCACCCCGACGAGGGGTTTGCGAAAGTGTGGATGCACAACGAGATGCTGCTGGTCGAGGGGAAGAAGATGTCGAAGTCGCTCGGCAACTTCTTCACCGTGCGGGAGTTGCTGGATCGGGGCGTGCCGGGCGAGGTGATCCGGTTTGTCCTCCTGTCCACGCACTACGCGAAGCCGATGGACTGGACGGCGGAGAAGGCGGCGCAGGCCGAGGCGACACTGCGCAAGTGGCGTGGTCTCGGCGCGGGCATCGAACCCGCGCCGAGCCCGGCGCCCTCGGTCATCGCCGCGCTTGCAGACGATCTCAACGCGGCGGGCGCCATGGCCGCGTTGCATGCCTTGGCGGCGCAGGGCGACGCCGCGCAGCTCCAAGCCTCGGCGGCGCTGATCGGGCTGTTGGAAGACGGCCGAGATCCTTCGCTGGAAGAGAGCGATAGGCCAGAGACCGACGTCGGCGATCTGATCGCCGCGCTGCTGGCGGCGCGGACAGAGGCACGCCGAAGCCGTGATTTCGCCCGGGCCGATGCGCTGCGCGCGGGTCTGGCCGCGGCCGGCGTGACCGTCGAGGACGCTGCGGGGGGTTCAGAATGGCGGCTCCGGCCTGATTTCGACCGGACGAAGCTGGAGGCCCTGCTGTGATGCTTCCGACCGATGGCGTTGCACGGGCCGGCGCCCGGCCCGCGGGGTGGGCGCAGAAGCGCCCGCCGCGGGGGGGCGGGTCGGGCGCTGGCCGGGCCGAGGGTCCGGCCGGTCTCCGTGATGACGGGCGCGCAGCGATGCCGGGCTGCAGGGCCGTCCCGGAATGACCCGCGAGCGCCTCTTCCTCTTCGACACCACCCTCCGCGACGGGCAGCAGACGCAAGGGGTGCAGTTCTCGGCCCCCGAGAAGCTCGCCGTGGCGGCGGCGCTCGACGCGCTCGGGGTCGATTACATCGAGGGCGGCTGGCCGGGGGCGAACCCGACCGACAGCGAGTTCTTTGCGCAGGTGCCGCGGACACGGGCGACCATGACGGCCTTCGGCATGACGAAACGGGCCGGGCGTTCGGCGGCGAATGACGATGTGCTGGCCGCCGTGCTCGAGCCAGGCACGCCGGCGGTGTGCCTTGTCGGCAAGACGCATGAGTTTCATGTGACGACGGCGCTTGGCGTCACGCTGGAGGAAAACCTCGACGCGATCCGCGCCAGCGTCGCGCATCTGGTGGCGAAGGGGCGCGAGGCCCTGTTCGATGCCGAGCATTTCTTCGACGGCTACCGGGCGAACCCGGCCTATGCGCTCGACTGCCTGCGCGCGGCGCGCGCGGCGGGCGCGCGGTGGGTGGTCTTGTGCGACACCAACGGCGGCACGCTGCCGGCCGAGGTCGGCCGCGTCACGGCCGAGGTGATCGCCGCCGGCATCCCCGGCGCCCATCTCGGCATCCATTGCCACGACGACACCGGCCATGCGGTGGCCAATTCGCTCGCCGCCGTGGATGCGGGCGCGCGGCAGGTGCAGGGCACGCTGAACGGTCTCGGCGAGCGCTGCGGCAACGCGAACCTCACGACGCTGATCCCGACGCTGCTGCTCAAGGAACCCTACGCCGGCCGGTTCGAAACCGGCGTCACGGCCGAGGCGCTGGCCGGGCTGACCCGGACCAGCCGGATGCTGGACGACATCCTGAACCGGGTGCCGCTCAGGGCCGCGCCTTACGTCGGTGCCAGCGCCTTCGCCCACAAGGCGGGCCTGCATGCGAGCGCGATCCTGAAGCACCCGGCGACCTACGAGCATGTCCCGCCCGAGGTGGTGGGCAACGCCCGCATCATCCCGATGAGCAATCAGGCCGGGCAGTCGGCGCTGCGCGAGCGGCTGCGGCTCGCCGGGATCGAGGTCGCCGCCGGCGACCCGCGGCTCGGGCGCATCCTCGAGATCGTCAAGGAGCGCGAGGAGCAGGGCTATGCCT
>Ga0224723_1002139_pt1 | contig 11169 bp, 9 predicted proteins | sample Balambano_FR2_Me_FD_161647 | JGI IMG/M metagenome (GOLD analysis project Ga0224723, IMG submission 161647) | Freshwater sediment microbial communities from Lake Towuti, South Sulawesi, Indonesia - Balambano_FR2_MetaG | ecosystem: Environmental > Aquatic > Freshwater > Lake > Sediment | place...
CCACGATCTACGCCGAGCTCGCGGGTTTCGGTATGTCGGCGGACGCCCACCACATCACCCAGCCCCACCCCGAGGGCGCGGCCTCTGCAATGCGCATGGCCCTCCGCGATGCCAGACTTCCCGAGGCAAGCATCGGCTACATCAACGCCCACGGCACCGGAACGCTCGCCAACGACCCCAGCGAGACCCAAGCCATCCGCCTCGTCTTCGCATCGCACGCTGACAAGCTCGCCGTATCTTCAACGAAATCCATGCATGGCCACGCGCTCGGCGCTGCCGGAGCTCTCGAGGCCATTGCCAGCGTTCTCGCTCTCCACGAGAACATTTTGCCCCCCACGGCGAACTTTGTTGCCGCCGATCCAGACTGCGACTTGGACGTCATCCCCAACGTGCCGCGACCCGCCGCCGTCGAAGCCGCGCTCTCGAACTCCTTTGCGTTCGGCGGCCTAAACGCCGTCATCGCGCTCCGCCGCGTCTAGTTCGGGAAGCCCTTGCTGTCGAGGCCCGGCACCAACTTCAAAGCGTTCTTGTAGTACATCTTCTTCAGCACATCGTCCGGCAAGTCGAGGCCGTACATCTTCCAGAAAGCATGCCGCCTCCGGTAATACTCAAAGTACTCGTCCGGCGACTCAAGCACGCGGAAGTACGTGTGATACTCAACCGGCGCCCACACATCCTTGCCGAAGAGCACCCGGTCGGCGTACTTGATTAGGAACTGGCGCGCGAAACGCGGCTGCCGTCCGAGCTCCGCGATCACCGCCGCAATGTCCGTATAGAGGTTGGGCATCTCGTCGAACTGCTTACCCAGCGCAGCCAGATCATTGCCATACCAGCGCAAATGCGCCGCGATGAAATTCGTCTTCGGATGCGCCTTGAAGAGCCGCGCGGATTCGGCCATCAAGTCTTCCCACGCGCCATCCTTCTCCGTGGTCCGGCGTCGGCCCGGGAACTCTTTCATCTCAAGCCACCGCTCGTTATTCTTGTCCCACGGCTCCCAGAAAGGCTTGGGATCGGCCGTGTGGATCAGCACCGGCGCCTTGTACTTCGCGCAGACTTCGAAGACCTTGAAGAAGCGAGGATCATCCGCCGGGATGCGCTTGCCGTTCTTGTCCCGAATCGACATGCCGAAGCTCTTGAAGAACTTCAAGCCCTGCGCGCCCGCCTTGAAGTTCTCCTCAAGCACTCCGGCCACGCGGTCTCCATATCCCGGATCGTCGATGTTGTTGAAGTCCAGATTCGCGAAGACGATAAAGCGCTTCGGGTACTTTGACTTCATGTTCTTCACGACTTCGCTGCCGCGCGGTCCGTAGTTGCCATTGAGGTTCACCATCATCCTCATGTTCAACTTGTCCATCTCGGCCACCAGCTTGTCTTGCTCGGCTTCGCTCATCATGCCGTTCTGGTGATTGTGAATGTCTATATGAGGGAACTTGGAGCGGACAACCTGGGTCGCCGGCACCTTTAAGGTCGAAGGCGGGTTGTACTCCTCGAAGGTCAACTGCGCGAAGGCGCTGGCCGCGGCCAGCAGAAGGGCAAGTTTATGCATGAGCTTGAATGACGGCCTCAACCGTCGCTTTTGAAATATAGTACATGCTCGCGTCGTGCAGTACACCGTCGGGCGTCACGCCGTAATGCGGCATGACGCCATAACGAGTGAAGCGCAGCGCCGCCACCAGTTGTTCGGCCGCGCTATCGGTGCGCGTCGTAATCGTGAACATCAAGAGCCCCAGCGCCGGCATCCGATGCAGGGCCTCAATCAGTAGCGAGCGCGCAATGCCCCGCCGCCGCTGATCCTTAAGCACGAAGAGCTTCTGCAAATCCGCACGATGGCTCACGCTCTCGGCCTTCTCGTAAGCAAGCTGCAAGGACCCAATAACCTTGTTGTCTTCAAAGGCCGCGAAGAGTTCGCGCTCGCCCGCTTCCATCTCGCGCGCCACGCCCGTCCAGTAACGGTCCAGCTTGTCGTCCTCAGCCGGGAGCACGAAGCCGATCGTGCCCCCCGACTCAATGGCATCCCGCAGCAACGTGGCGAATTCAACTTTTCTATCGAGTACTTCGGCGGCGGCAAGGCGTCGGATCTCAACCACGGCTAACGGCGGGCTCCTTCGGGGCAAGTTTGGGGTCTACGAGGTTTGTATCGCGCAACAGGTCGTAGACGTTCGCGTAAAGTTGCTCGGTAAGCGCGTTGCGGTCCTTCGGACCAAGGCCCGCGGTCGGTACCGGATCGCCGATCCGCAATGTCACCCGCCCCGGGCTCACGGTCCCGGAACCGAAGGGCAGGATTTTCTCCGAGCCGATCAGCGCCACCGGCACTACCGGAACCTGAGCATTGATCGCAATGTAGAAAGCGCCCTCCTTGAAGGGTTGTAGCTTGGCCTGAGGGCTGCGTCCGCCCTCGGGAAAGATCAAAACGCTGATATGGTGCTCTCGGATGATCCGGCCAGCCTCCCCCATCGCCTTGATGGCCTCGCGCGGGTTGTCGCGCGGCACCGGGATGTGACCCGCCCGGCTCAAGTGGTACCCGAGAAAGGGAATCTTGAAGAGACCCTTCTTCGCCATGAAGCGAAACTGTACGGGGATCGAGGCCAGGATCACCGGCGTGTCCATGTAGCTCAAATGGTTCGCCACGAACACGTAGCTCCCGTTCGGGTCGATCTTCTCAAGGCCTTCAATTTTGAGGCGAATGAAAGAAACGCGCAGCAGCATGCGCGCCCAAGCACGCGCGATCGCCACCTGCATACGGCCTGTCGTTTCAAAAAGCGATACGAGCAGGTTCACCGACCCGTAGGCGATCGTACAGAGTACGATCAACGGGTCTATGAACAGCAGGGCTCGAATCTGGGCCAGCATCGCGGAGACTCTCCCTATTGTAGGTGGGGCCGCGCTTCGCCCACGACAAAGAGCGATCCCGTGATGAAAATCACCGCTTCGCGCGGCGCTTCCTGGAGCAAGGCCAAGGCCTCGGCGACCGAACGCGTCACGGTTCCCCGGGCGCTAATCGCCTCGGGCTCGAGCGAACGTTCCTGCGCCGCGCGCGTTAGGATGACGCGCTCCGCCAAGGGGAAGAGGCGCTCGGTCATCGGTTGCACATCCTTATCGCGCATCACGCCGAAGACCAGCCAAACCGGCCGATTGTTGAAGTGAAGCTCGATGAACTCCGCCAGACGCGCCGCGCCCGCCGGGTTATGTGCGCCGTCCAGATAGATCAACGGCTCACGGCGAATGATCTCCAGCCGTCCAGGCCACCGGGTCTTCGCGATGCCAGCCTCCGGCGCGACCCCTAGGCGCAGGAGCGCCACCGCCGCCGTCAGGCTGTTGGTCACTTGATGGCCGCCTGGCAAAGGACACTCAATCCGCAGCGTCTCCGCGCCGCGTGTCGCGGAGTAGCTACAGCCATCGGGCCGCAGATCCAAATCGCGTATCGCCCAATCCGAGACATGCTCAATATCGCCGTGAAACGCCGGCATCGCTTCCTCATGCTGCGGCGCCAGTACGACGGGCCTGCCAGGCTTGATGATGCCGGCCTTTTCCCGCGCGATCTCGATCAGCGTGTTGCCCAGATACTGCTGATGGTCGAAGTCGACGGGAGTGATGACGCTGAGCAGAGGATCGACCACGTTGGTCGCGTCCAGGCGGCCTCCCAGGCCGACTTCGAGCACCAGGCGCTCGACGCCCGCTCTCGCGAAGTGCCAGAAGCCCATCGCGGTGATGGTCTCGAAATAGGTTGGGTGATCTTCAGGGTTGCTCGCGTGGCGCACGGCTTCGAGTGCGGCCAAAAAGTCGCCTTCCCCGATCGGCTTGCCATTCACCTGTATGCGTTCGACCGGGCTAACTAAGTGCGGGCTCGTGAAGAGCCCCGTCCGGTATCCCGCCTCGCGCAGCCCGCTCTCGATCATGGCCGAAACGCTTCCCTTGCCATTGGTGCCTGCCACATGAACGCAGGGTATCTGGCGTTCCGGGTTACCTAAGGCATCGAGCAATCGGGAGATGCGCTCGAGGCCGAGCTTGATCGTCTTGACTTCGTTGCCGAGAGAGTAAAGAAACTGGGCGGCGTCTTCTAAGCTTTGCATCCGTAGGAGGCTGGAACGCGGCCGCCCTTGTTCAGCTCGTCGTAACCGATCTTCGTGTTGTAGTAGATGCGCGCCACCATCATTTTGGCCTGGCGGAAGAAGCGCGTGCCTTCGTCGATCTCGATCTCTTTCTGTTGGTCGAGCGTTTCGAGCACGCCTATCTGCTGGGCTTCGCTGAGCTTGACGAAGGGCTTCTCGTGCTTCTTCAGGCAGTAGCCATCGAGCCAGTTAAGGCCATCGAGAAAGCGCAGACGCTCGGCGTCGGAACCGGCATCGAGGAAGAGGTCCACGTAGCGGTGTACGAGCGCCGCCTTCGCGCCGGGAGTATCCGTGGCCGGAATGATGAGCTCCTCAAGCGCCTCGACGGTGGCCAGTTGATGCGCATCGAGCACGGCCGGCTTCCATTCGGCGGCCGTCTGGCCCAAGCCAGCGCCGCCGATTGTTACCAGGCCCGCACCCATCTTCAGGGCATCACGGCGGAGCAACTCGAGGTCAGTCATGCTCATACGTTATCTCACTTTCCAAGCCACTTGACGCTCTTCGGCGGCGTGTTGGTGCAGGCAATGGATTGGGTCATGCCGCTGGCGATCATGGCGCAGGCGTTGTCGATGGCGGTGCGCAGAGCGACTTCCTTCGTGTTGCCCAGGGCGGTTCGGCAATTGTTTCTGCCTTCAAACTCCATGCAGACCTCGACCCGGTGCTCGGAATACGACATGGTGTTGTAGATCAGCGCACCGATAAAGCCGACGGCGGCGAAGGCGATGATCAAGGCGAACTTCTTATTCATGAGCTACTCCAGCTACTCGGTGAAGAAGGGCGCGATGTGGCGGAACTTCAGGTAGCGCTGCTCGACGATCTCGGGCGGGCTCATCTTGGAGAGTTCGTCGAGGTGCTGTCGAATGGCATCCCCGAGTAGCTGGGCAGCGGCGTCCATGTCTTCTTGCGCCCCGCCCGGGGGTTCGGGCACGACGGCGTCGATGATGCCCCGGCTCAAGAGGTCGGGCGCGGTGAGCTTTAAAGCGGCGGCGGCGAGTTCTGCCTTGCCTGCGTCCCGCCAAATGATGGCGGCGCAGCTCTCAGGCGAGATGACGCTGTAGTAGGCGTTCTCCATCATGAGGACGCGATTGGCGACGCCCATACCGAGCGCGCCGCCCGAGCCGCCTTCGCCGATCACGACCGCGAGGATGGGCACCGACAAGCGGGCCATTTCACGCAGGTTGTAGGCGATGGCCTCGGCTACGCCGCGCTCTTCGGAGTCAATGCCAGGGTAGGCGCCGGGCGTATCGATGAGGCAAACGATCGGGCGGTGGAACTTGTCCGCCATGTACATCAAGCGCAGGGCCTTTCGGTAGCCTTCCGGCTTCGGCATCCCGAAATTGCGCGCTAGCTTTTGCTTGGTATCGCGGCCCTTTTGCTGCCCGATGACCATCACGGGCTTGCCGTCGAGAAAGGCATAGCCGCCGGCGATGGCTTTATCGTCGCCGAAGGCGCGGTCTCCGTGGATCTCGGTAAAGTCTGTGAAAATCCGCTCGAAGTAGTCCTGGGCGTGGGGCCGCTTGGGGTGACGGGCGAGCTGGACCCGAGCGTACGCGGGGTCGGGTTCCGCAGGCGCCTCGCTTGAGGCGGGCGCGCTGTCGGGATGCAGCGCTTGGATGCGCTGGTTTATGTCGCTGGATGGCATTATTAGGCCTCGCCCGAGGTCTCGAAGGCGTTGGCTCCGAAGAGCTTGCTGAGTTCCGTTTGGAACTCCTTGTCGGCCCGGACCTTGGACGCCAAATCTAATGTTAGCGAAAAGTCCTTGGATCGTTCGAGGACAAGCCGGACGCTGGCCGGGCCGGGCTTGCGGGCCATCAGCTCTTTGAGCGCCTCGGCGCGCGCGGGTTCCTTGTCCAAGAAGCGGACTCGGATCTGCACCATCGAGGGCAGCTTCACGCGGGCGTTGTCCAGCGGGATGATGTCCTGGATGTTGAGACGCGGCGGCGCGCCTTCGTCCACCAAGATCTTTGCGATGGCCAGGACGGCCAGGTCTTCCTTCAGGGTTGCTTCCAGGGCTTTGTATTGTTTGGCAAAGACCATCGCATCGACATTGCCGTAGAGGTCTTCGAGCTGCATCGCGCCCCAGAGCTCGCCCTTTTGGTTGCGCTTGCGCTGGAGCCCGGTAAGGAGGCCGCAGATTCTGATTTCGGTTCCGCGCTCAAGGCTTTCCAGTTGCGAGGTGTTGTGGGAGGAGAGATCGGCGATCTTGTCGCGGTATTGGTCGAGCGGATGGCCGGTGACGTAGAAGCCGATCATCTCCTTCTCGCCTTGCAACTTCTGCGGCGCATCCCAATCCGGGACTTTGGGGAGCGGCGCCTCCTCGACAATTTGGACATCGCCAAAGAGACCGGTCTGGCCGGAACTGCGGTCGCGCGCGGCGCGTAGACCCGTTTCGATAGCGGAATCAAGGGCGGCCATTTTCTGCGAGCGCGTACCTTTGAGCTCGTCCATGGCGCCCGACTTGATGAGCGATTCAATCACGCGCCGGTTCACTGAAGCCATGTCGACGGTCTCGCAGAACTGGTAAATCGAGCTGAATTCCCCTTGCTCTGCGCGCGTCTTCAGGATGGCCTCGACCGCACCCGCGCCGACGTTCTTGATCGCGCCAAGGCCGAAGCGGATGGCGTCCGAAGCTGGCGTGAAGTTCAGGCCGGAGTGATTGATGGAAGGCGGCAGCACTTGGATCTGGCGGTCGCGGCACTCGTTGATGTACTTGACGACCTTGGTGGTGTTGCCCGTTTCCGAGGTGAGCAAGGCGCTCATGAATTCGACCTTGTAGTTGGCTTTCAAGTAGGCCGTAACGTAGGCGAGATAGGCGTAGGCGGCGGAGTGGCTTTTGTTGAAGCCATAGCCGGCGAACTTCTCCATCTGGTCGAAGATCTTCTCGATCTTCTTCGCCGGGAAGCCCTTCTTGGTGGCGCCTGCGAGGAAGCGGGCGCGTTGCGCCGCCATCTCCTCGACCTTCTTCTTACCCATGGCGCGGCGCAAGAGGTCGGCGTCGCCGAGCGAATAGCCGGCGAGCACGTTGGCCATCTGCATGACCTGCTCCTGGTAGACCATGACGCCGTAGGTCTCCTCCAGCAGTTCCTTCATCTCGGGCAGCTCGTAGGTGACTTCCTTGCGGCCGTGCTTGCGGTCGATGAAGTCGTCGATCATATCCATGGGGCCGGGGCGGTAAAGGGCGTTGAGCGCGATCAAGTCCTCGAGCCGATCGGGCGCGTAGCGGATGAGAATGTCCCGCATGCCGTCGGATTCGAACTGGAAGATCCCAGAGGTCTGGCCGTCGCAGAAGATCTGGAAGGCGGCTTTGTCCGTCAAGGGGATGTCTTCGATGCGCACCTTCTCGCCGCGATGCTTCTCGATGAGAGCGACGGCATCGGAGATGATCGTCAGGGTGGTGAGACCCAGAAAGTCCATCTTGAGAAGGCCGAGCTTCTCGAGACCGACCATGTCGTACTGCGTGACGATTTCATCCTTGTTGGTGCGGTAGAGCGGAACCAGCTCTTTGAGGGGCTTGGGCGAGATGACGACGCCGGCGGCATGGATAGACGCATTGCGCGCCATGCCTTCGAGGCGCTGCGCGATGTCGAGGAGTTCCCGGATTTTCGGCTCTTTGGCGGCGAGTTCGTTGAAGGCGGGCTCGACTTCCATCGCTTGCTTCAGCTTGATGTTGAGCGGCTGCGCAGGGACGAGTTTGGTGAGTTTGTCGACTTCCGCGAAGCCCATGTCGAGGACGCGGCCGACGTCCTTGATCGCCGCGCGCGCCCCGAGGGTACCGAAGGTGATGATCTGGGCCACCTGCTCGCGGCCGTACTTCTCGGTGACGTACTTGATGACCTCGCCGCGGCCGCGGGTGCAGAAGTCGATGTCGATGTCGGGCATCGAGATGCGCTCGGGATTGAGGAAGCGCTCAAAGAGCAAGTTGTACTGCAACGGGTCGATGTCGGTGATGTCCATCGCGTAGGCGACGAGTGATCCCGCCGCGGAACCGCGGCCCGGACCGACCGGGATGCCCGCTTCCTTGGCGTAGCGGATGAAATCCCAAACGATCAGGAAGTAGCCGGGGAACTTCATTTGCTGGATGATGCGGATTTCTCGCGTGAGCCGCTCTTCGTAGACCTCCAGAGGGTGACGGAGAAGGCCTTGGGCGGCGAGGATCTCCAGCCGCGCTTTGCGCTTCTCGAAACCGTTGCGGGCGACCCACTCGAAGTAGCTGTCGACAGTCTGCTTCTCCGGGATCTGGAAAACCGGGAAGGGGTCTTTGACGTTTTCTAGCTTGAGTTGACAGCGTTGGGCGATGTCCCAGGTGGCGTCCAGCGCCCAAGGCGAGTCGCCAAAGAGCTTTTCCATTTCGGCGCGCGACTTGAGGTAGAACTCGGGCGTATCGAAGCGCATGTGATTGGGGTCCGATAGCGTGCGGCCGGTTTGGATGCAGAGCATGGCTTCGTGCGCGGCGGGGTCAGAGGCGCGCAAGTAGTGGGCGTCGTTGGTGGCAACCAGGGGAAGACCGGTATCGAGCGCGAGCCGGTGCAGTTCGGGGATGACTTTGCGGTCATCGTCGAGACCGTGGTCTTGAAGCTCAAGGTAGAAGTTGCCCTTGCCGAACATGTCCGTGTATTCGTGGGCGAGGCGGCGGGCGTCTTCGTACTTGTCGCGGAGGAGCGCTTCCTGAACGTCGCCGCGAAGACAACCGGAAAGCGCGATGAGGCCTTTGGTGTGGCGGGCGAGGAGGTCTTTATCGATGCGGGGTTTCTGATAGAAGCCGTCGATGTAGCCGGTGGAAACCAGCTCGATGAGATTGCGATAGCCGTCCTGGTTTTCGCAGAGGAGCACGAAGTGGTTGTAACGATTGGCGGCGTTCTTGACGCTGCGGGGCTGCTGGGTGACGTAGACTTCACAGCCGATGATGGGTGTGACGCCTTTCGCCTTCGCCGCGTTGTAGAACTCGACGCCGCCGAAGAGATTGCCGTGGTCGGTCATGGCGATAGCGGGCGCCTTTTGCTCGGCGACGACATCCATCATTTGCGAGATTTCGCAAGCGCCATCGAGGAGCGAGTAGTCCGTGTGGCAGTGGAGGTGAATGAAGGGGGCTTTATCGGCCATGGGAAGCGTCCATGAGTTTAGCGCGGGTGGCTGCAAAAGCCGTGGAAAGTGCAGGTTCTGTTGGGCTCTGGTTGGGTTAACCCGAGTGTGGGCATGTTGATAGGAACGCGGGTGAGGGGTTCGAGGGCTCGTTCCGTGATTATCGCTTTTGCGCCCGGGCCCGTTACCTTCGTTCCTGGAATTCTGTATTAAGTTGCGAGTTTGCAATCGGTTAGGGATGGCGCTTCCGGGAATGGGAGGGGCGGCCGGGAGACGCACGAGTGGTGTGGCGATGGCGAGCGCCAGAAACGGCGACAAATAGCTGATCGAATGGAGCAAGGGGCCTCCGAGGTACTCTGTTGTGCTGCGTTGCGGTTTTGGATTGAGCCTAGGGGGCATGAACCGCGACTGAATTGTGGCAGGAAGGAGACAGCAAAATGCCGTGGCGCTACGTTTGGATCAATAACGACGGGGGTGAAAAATATTCCGACATCCGTGAATCATCCAAACAAAGGGCTAAATGGCAACTGTGTCTCGATCGCCCGAGGAGTGGAGAATAGTGAGATGGCGCGGGTGCTCTTGTTTCATTGGCGGGAGGATGAGGCGTTGGCGTTGGTGGCGAAGCTTGAAGGTTGGGGGCATACGGTGGGTTGGCGTGGGGTGCGTGAGAACAAAGAGGTTAAGATCACGACGCCTTATCGCTTTGGGGCGGAGGTGATTGTTTTCGATTTGAGCCGGATGCCGACTTACGCGAAGTATCAGGCGCAGTTGATTCGGAAGGCGCGGACGACGGCGCACATACCTTTTGTGTTTGTGGAGGGCGAGGCCGAGAAAGTGGAGGGGTTGCGGCGGATGTTTCCGGCCGAAACGTTCACGACCTGGAGGAAGTTGAAGGGCGTGCTCGCGAAGCTGCGGGTGGCTTCGATCGCGCCGCGAGAGGCGGCCGACATGAGCGGCGAGAAGGCGCGTGCGCTTTGGAAGAAGATGAATCTGCGAGAGGGGATGCGGGTGTACGTCGAGGCTGCGCCGCGGGAGTTCTTCGCGGCATTGGGGAATGTTCCAGAGAGCGTGGATCTTGAGGCGGGCGCGAAGGATGCCGCGATGGCGGCGTTTTTCTTTGAAGACTGGGATCGCTTTGGGGAAGCGCTGGATCGCGTGCTCGGCGTGGCGGAACGTATGCCGGTTTGGGCGGTTTACCGCAAAGGCCCGATCAAGATGCCGGAGCTGCGGGAGGCGTTGCTCGACCAAGGGTTGGTGGACTACAAGATGTGCAGCGTTAACGCTCGCTGGGCGGGGGTGCTGGTAAAGCGGCGAGAAAAACCTTGAGACCCTCGACGGTGGCGACGTCGTCGAAGGTGGTGCCTTCGACGCGAGCTTTGGTTTCGTCGGCGAGGAAGGCTGCGTAGCGGCGTTGGGCTTCGGGGAGGTGGCGCTCGAAATAAGAGAACGTGGCGTTGTAGCGAGAGAGGAGCTGGCCGGGGTGGAGATCCCAGCCGCAGTAGAAGCCCTCGCTGAGGGCGCGTTCGATCTGGCGCTCGTGGCCCCGCAGGGCGCGATCGATCGCCTCCGGGTCTTGGCCGGTGGGCAGTTGATTGTAGGCGCCGTCGCTGACCGCAATCCGCATAGGCTTGAGGGCTTCGAGCATGCGGTGGCGGGCTTGGATGGCGTAGGGGTGATCCAAGGCTTGCGCAGGGAAAGGCACGCCGAGGCTGCTCAAGTAATCGTAGGCGCCGAAGTGGGCGGCTTCGAGACGGTTCTCGGCGGTGCGGGCGATTTCTTCCAGATGGCGAAACGCGAGGGGATGCTCGACGAGGATCTCGTGACGCAGAGTCAGCGGCGCTAAGTGGTGGTGGGCCTCGGCGGCTTCGAGCATGAGGCGCCAGCGACGGGCGTCGTCGGGACGTTGGAGCTTGGGCTGGGTCACGACGAAGCGCGCCGGGAAGGCCTCGCAGACCGCATACTTCAAGAAGAGATCGAGGGT